>Ga0182017_10003853_pt1 | contig 11202 bp, 7 predicted proteins | sample 712E3DmetaG_FD_120492 | JGI IMG/M metagenome (GOLD analysis project Ga0182017, IMG submission 120492) | Permafrost microbial communities from Stordalen Mire, Sweden - 712E3D metaG | ecosystem: Environmental > Terrestrial > Soil > Wetlands > Permafrost | place: Sweden: Stordalen | collected... | reverse complement strand
GCCGGACTGCCTCGGGGGAACGCCTCCCTCGACGACAAGCGCTCCCTGATCAAAGAAGGCAAGGAGCAGTGCATGTTGATGGGGCATATGCTGAACGCGCTCAAGGTGCAGGTGGACGTAGTGGTCAGCAGCCCGCTGAAGCGCGCCCTGCAGACCGCTCAATTTGTAGCGACAGAGTTGGGATATGAGGGGAAAGTGGAGATCAGCCCTGCGCTTGGCCCCGATGCGGACTACGCCGACTTCCAGAAAATGCTGGCCAGGTATGCCGACCGCGAGGGCGTGCTGGCCGTGGGCCACAACCCCAACCTTTTCCAGTTCCTGGGCCGGTTGATCACCGGAAACGGAGGAGCCGGCATCCGCATGAGAAAGGGCTCAGTAGCCCGCGTCGATCTTGCCCGGCATCCGGCCCGACTGCAGATGCTGATTGATCCGCGCATGGCCCGCTCTTTTTACGCGAGCGTGCAAAAAAGCTCGCGCCCGAAGACCTCGCGGAAGTAATCGGCTTCCTTGCGTAGCGACCACAGCTCCAGCTCCGCGCCCGTCCGCCCTGGCTTTACCTCCAGATAGATCCGCTTGGGATAGACCCTGGCCGCCACCCGGAGCACATCGCTGGCACGATCCTGGTTGAGCGCCACGGCCAGCCGCAGCAGCACCACAGCCCGGTGGACATTCTTGTGCTCCTCGGCGGGAATATTGCGCAGCGCACGGTCGCCCGGCTGCGGCCGGCTCTTGCCTATATAGCGCGCAATGGCTGAAACCACCGTTCGTTGCAGGGGCGTGTACCCGTAGATTTCAGAACTTGAAACAATGTACTGCGTGTGCCGGTGATGGCCCTGGTGGTTGATGAACTTGCCGGTATCCTGCAAGATGGCTGCGGCAGCCAGCCAGCCTTCGTACTCTGCGGGCAACTGGTGCAGCGCCTTTAGTTCGCGGAAGAGTTGCACAGCGTGGGTGCGCACCGGCTCAGCCTGCCGGGGATCGACCCCGTAACGCCGCGCCGTAGCCAGCACGCTCTCCCAGCGCTCGTGTTCGAACTCGCGGTGCGCTGTAGCGCGTGCGTCCTGCTCGGCCAGCATCTGTGCCAAAATGCCGTCGCGCAATCCCAGCGGCGAGTAACGAAAGCCAGGCAATCCGAAGGTTTCCAGCAACTCCGAGAAGACCTGTGCTCCGGCGACGATGATCTCCGCACGTCGCGGTCCGATGCCCGGCACCGCTGCACGCTCCAACAGCTTCATCTTTGCCAGCTTCGCGGCCAGCTTGCGCACCGCGCGCGCAGGCACGCTTCCGTCCGCCGCGCAGGCTGCAGATAAAGCAGCAGCCGTTCCGGAGGTGGCAATCACATGGGTCACCTTCCCCGGTTGAATCCTGCGCTGAGCGCGCCTGAGTTCGCGGCTTATAAGCCGTCCCATTCGCGTCAGTTCATCCGTCGGCGCGGGATCGGCGGCCAAAAACTCCTGCGTCAGACGCACTGCGCCCAGCGGCAGGCTGATGGTCTCCCGGATGCGTTTGCGCTCAGAGAGTGTAATCTCGCAGCTTCCGCCGCCCAGGTCCACCAGCAAGACCTTGCCTGTCACGACCGGCTCGCCGCTTATCAATCCGGGCCCGATGACGCCCAGATGAATCAGCCGGCCCTCTTCCAGGCCGGAAATAATTTCGATATTCCAACCGGTCTCGGCCTTCACCCATGCCTGGAAGGCCGCCGCGTTGCGAGCGTCGCGCATGGCCGAGGTAGCCGCGACGCGAATCTGATCCACTCCGTGCAACTGCACCGCCCGCTGAAAGCGCTTGAGCGCGCGCAGCGTAGCCTCCATCGCCTCCGGCGAAACCGAGCCTGACTCAAAGACGCTGGCCCCCAGCCGCGTTACCTCGCGATCCTCGGCCAGGGTCTTCAACCGGTGAGCAACCACCTTGGCAATCTTCAACCTGCACGAGTTGGAACCTATGTCGATGGCGGCAAAGGTAGGCATAGCAGTTAGCGGTGCACTCCAGAAGAAATAACTCGGCTCTGGAGCCAAGATACATCACTGGGGTGAATTGAGCGTGGTCTCAGGGAAGATAAGTTGCAGGCGGGGGGGGGATGCGAGGTTGAGGAGGCTCTGGGAACGACATAACGCGTGTCAATCAACCGGCGGGCAAAACAGTTTCAATCGCAGCCTACCACTAACCAACTAGTACCGTGACTTCGTAGATTCGTAATCAAGGTTGACACTTTTCCGGAGTGTTGCGGGGCGCTATATCGGAAGCATGAGCAAGCGCAGAGGATTGCAGGTTCAGCTTTCGCAGTCGGAGCGAAGACAGATCGAGGAGTTGTTGAGCGGCGGAGTGCAGCCGGTACGGGCGGTGATTCGGGCATTGGTGCTGCGCCAGATGGACGAAGGCCGGACCACAGTGGAGGCCGGAGCCGGTGTAGGCATTTCCGCCAAGGCCGCCTGGGAGATTGGGAAGCGCTACCAGGAGGGCGGATTGGAACGGGCCATTTACGACGCGCCTCGTCCCGGCCAGAAGCCGCTGCTGGACGCCGAGCACGGCCAGCGCATTATCGCCATGATTTGCGGCCCGCCGCCGGCAGGCCGGGCGCGCTGGACGGTGCGGCTCATCGCCCAAGAGGCGGTGAAACGGAGGCTGGTCGAGCGCGTCGCGCCGGAGACGGTGCGCATTCTGCTTCAGAGCCACGACCTGAAGCCGTGGCGGGAAAAAAATGTGGTGCGTGGCGGAACTGGATGAGGAGTACATCCGGCGCATGGAAGACGTTCTGGCCTTGTACGAAAAGCCCCTCTCGGAGAAAGAACCCGTGGTTTGCATCGATGAAAAGCCGGTGGTGCTGCACCAGGACATTCGCGCACCGCTGGCCGCCCGACCGGGACAGCCAGCCCGGCGCGATTACGAGTACCGCCGCTGTGGCACGGCCAACGTCTTTTGCGGCGTAGAGCCCAAGGCGGGGCGGCATTTCCCCAAGCCCACAGCCACGCGCTCGGCGGCGGAGTTTGCCGATTATATGGTGGAGATCGTCGCGCGCTATCCCCGGGCGCGGACCATCCATCTAGTTCTGGACAACCTCAACACCCATGGCCGCAAGGCGCTGGTGAAGCGGTATGGCGAGAAGCTGGGCGGCTTGCTGTGGCAGCAGTTCACAATCCACTACACACCAAAACACGGCAATTGGCTCAACCAGGCTGAAATCGAAGTGAGCCTGCTCAGCCGTCAGTGTCTGGGGCAACGCAGGATTCCGGACCTGACTACGCTGCGCGGCGAAGTCCAGGCCTGGGGCCATCGTATCAACCGTGACCGCACCACCATCGACTGGAATTTCACTCGCAAACAGGCCCGACGGAAACTCCATTACTCAACCACACGGGCAGGGTACTAGTACCTCTTCGTCCATATTCAGGACGCGCAGTAGTCCCCCCTCAGTGAATCGCCCGTCAACCCGGCTGTTATCCTTGTTTCGATGGCAATCCCTGCGATGACTCTTCAAGAAAATACGCACATACGCCCGCAGAATGGGCCCTCCACGCTAGCCACCTGGCTGCTTTTTGCAGCCCTCTTTGCCACGGTGCAGTTTGCCTCGTTATTTACGCCGCCTCTGATGGACGACGTGGACGCCTCCCATGCCCAGGCAGCGCAGCACTTTGCCGAGAGCGGCGACTGGGTTACGGCCAAGATCAACGGCATCAGATATATCGAAAAGCCGCCGCTGCCCTACTGGATCGTGGCCTGCTCCTACCTGGTCTTCGGCGAGAACACCTTCGCCACCCATCTGCCCAACTGTCTGGCCATGCTGGGCCTGACCTGGCTGGCGTGGGTATGGGCGCGCCGCGCCTGGGGCCCTCGCGCCGGTCTATATGCCGGCCTGGGCGTGCTGACCTCCATCGGGCCGTTTCTCTTCACCCGCTTTATCATTCCCGAGGCGGAGCTGAGCCTGTTTCTGCTGATAGCGCTCTACGGCCTGATCACCGGCCTCGAATTGAACCGCCCGGGCCGCTTTTACTGGGCGTGGGCCGGCGTAGCGTTGGCCCTGCTGACCAAGGGATTGATCGCTCCGGTCTTTTTTCTGGGCGGGGCGATTCCCTACCTATTTTTTACCGGCCAATGGAGACGCTGGCGCCAGATGAAGCCGGTCTCCGGTTTCCTGTTGTTTATGGCCATCGCCGCTCCCTGGCACATCCTCTGCGGCCTGGCAAATCCCGACCAGGGCCACGCGGTGGGCAATCACCCCACCCTCGGCAACGTGCATGGTTTCTGGTACTTCTATCTGGTCAACGAGCACTTTCTGCGCTTCTTCAGCCTGCGCTATCCACACGACTACAACAAGATGCCTCACGCGGCGTATTGGCTGCTCCACCTGGTCTGGCTCCTTCCCTGGAGCCTGTTTCTGCCCGCCGTAGCGGCAGTGGCATGGAAGACTCGCAAGGGCTGGCTCAAGTATCTGAGGCCCGGCGCCAGCCAAACGGCGGATTTCCGTCTGGAGAACGCCGGTCGCGAAGATGTGGTCAGTCGCGTCTCCCAGCTGAACTTCAGCGTGCGTTCCATCTGGCTGTTAAGCCTCTTCTCGGCCTGGACTCTGCTCTTCTTTTCCATCTCCTCGAACCAGGAGTACTACACCTTTCCGGTGTGGCCGCCGTTCTTCATTCTGATTGCCGCTGTGGTGGCGGGGATTGAGGAAAAACGCGGTTCTGGCGGCAAACCGTTGCTTTCAACCGTCTGGCTCACCGGGGCACAGGGAGTCTTTACCGTGGTTGGCGTGCTGGCTGCCGCTGTCCTCTGCTGGGGTCTGTGGGATTCCCGCCATCTGCCGTATGTGGCCGACATCGGCACTCTGCTGGCGCATCGAGCCGTGGGCAACTACACGCTGTCGATGTCCCACTTCTTCGACCTGACCGGCGCCTCCTTTGCCGCCCTGCGTCTGCCGGCCGCTCTGGCCGCTGTCACGCTGCTCGTTGGGCCGGCAACGGGCTGGCTGCTGCGTTTGAAAGGCAAACAAATCGCCGCCACTGTCAGCCTGGCGATAACCATGGCCTTCTTCCTGGTAGCCGCGCACATCGCCTTCGCCCGCTTCGACCCCATGCTCGGCTCCAAACAACTAGCCGACACCATCATCCAAAAAGGCTTGCCCGCCGACTCCTTCATCATCTTCGGCGAGCAGTCCGACGCCTCGTCGGTGGTCTTCTATACCCACCATTTTTTCCACAGCAAACCGGCATATATGGTACTGCCCCGCTGCGGACAGCATGGCGAGGGAACGCCGCTTCTGTGGGGCTCCTGCTACCCTGACGCTCCGGATATCTTTCTCAGCGAAGATCAGCTTTCCAAAGCCTGGGGCACGGACGAGCGCAAATGGCTCTTCGCGCAGGACGTCAATCAGGCCAGAGCCGAGAGCCTGCTGGCCGGCCGGCTTTACCAGGTCCAATCCATCGCCGACAAGGCGCTGTGGACCGACCGGCCGCTCCAATAAACGAGTTTTCAGAGAGAGCGAAAGATCAGGGGTGCCCCACCCTCACCGCGTCTTTGTTTTTACGGCTAGGGCGGGATACTATTCCACCGTCATTACGGCATATCGCGGTGCAGCGCCTTCACGTGATAGCCGGCCTTCTTGAGCCGTTTGCTCAACTCTTCGGCCATCATTACGCTGCGATGCTGGCCGCCGGTGCAGCCGAATGCCACGGTCAGATAGCTCTTCCCCTCCTCAACATAGTGCGGCAGTAGGTAAAGCATCAGTTTCGTCGCCCGGTCCAAAAACTCCGTTGCCTGCGGAAACCCGCTGATGTATTTCACTACCTTGCGGTCCAGGCCGGTTTTCTTGCGAAACTCAGGCACAAAAAATGGATTAGGCAGGAAGCGCACATCGAAGACCATATCTGCATCCAGCGGCACGCCATTCTTGAAGCCGAAGCTCAGGCAGGAAACGAGCAGCTTTTTGCTTTCGTCCTTCTGGCCAAACCGGGCCAGGATATGAGCGCGCAGTTCATGGACATTGAAGTTCGAGGTGTCGATCAGGGTGTCCGTTACATTACGGACGGAGTCCAGCAATTGCCGCTCTTCCACAATGGAGCGGGAGACCGTCTCTGACCGGCCCAGCGGGTGCGGCCGCCGGGTTTCTGAGAAGCGCCTGACCAGAACCGAGTCCTGCGCGTCCAGAAAGACGACTCGTGTATGCAACAGTTTCTTTACCTGCTTCAGAATCTCCGGAAATTGGTCGAGCGTCTGTCCTTCGCGAATATCCACAACGATTGCCGCTTGTTCAACCTCCAGGGATTTATAAACCAGCCTGGCGAAATCGGGCAGCAGCTCCAACGGCAGGTTGTCTACGGCGTGAAAGCCAAGGTCCTCAAATGCCTTGAGCGCCGAGGCTTTGCCCGCGCCGGAGATACCGGTGACAATGACCAGTTCCCTGGCCTGCTTCTTCAGCGGCTTGGCGTGTTTGGCGGCCCCGTGCTTCAGAGGCGGCCGGGGCGTTGATTTTGAATGCATCATGGGCACATCCTATAACCAATGACGGCCCTTGAACTCATCCAGTTTCGTAAATTTTACGGAATTGCAGTCCAGGCGCCTGCGTCCGCCAACTGGAGCGCCCGCGCCGGATCCATCGCCTGTGCAAGCAAGGGGCCCTGGCCCAAATCGCAGCCCATTCGCTTGAGCGCGTCTAGTTGCGCCCGGTTTTCAATGCCCTGCGCAATCACTTGTATGCCTAGCGTGTGGCTCAGACGAATCAGGGAATCCAGCACCGCTTGTTGGCGGCCAGTCGTGGTTGCAGCCGCACTCAGCCTGGGGTCTATCTTCACCACGTCGATAGGCAGGCGCACAAGGTGGTTCAGCGGCGCCAGGCTGCAACCGAAGTTGTCCACCGCAATACGCACATTGCAGTCCACAATGCGTTGCAAAATCGCCACTGCCGCATCCGGGTTATCGCTGAGCGTGGTCTCCGGCACCTCAAACATCAGCCGCGAAGGATCGGCGCCACTGGCCGCGAGCGCACGTCTCAACTGTGCAACCAGCTCGGGGTGGTAAAACTGCCGTTGACTCACATTGACATTCAGGGTCAGCTCCGTTTGCGGCATGGCATAGGTCCACTCACGCAACTGCCCGCACACGGCTTCCAACGTCTCCCGTCCGAGAGTGATGGAGAGCCCGGTCTCCTCGGCGACGGAGAGCAGATCGCTGAAACAGTCGGTGGAGCCGTCCGAGCGCCGCCAGCACAGTTGAGACTCAAAACCCTCCAGTTTGCCGCTCTGCAGCCGGTGTATCGGCTCATACCAAATCTCAAACTTCCGCTTTTCCAGAATTTGCCGCAGTTCCCTCTCGCGCTCTTGGAGTCTGTTGACGTGCACTTCCAGGTGCTTGTCGAAGATTTCGTGGCGCCCGCCTCCCTCCTGCTTGGCGCGGTACATGGCAAAATCTGCATCACCGAGGAGCATCTCGGGGGTCTTGTGTTCCGCACCGGCCATAGCCGCACCGATGCTGGAGTTGGCCTGGACGGCGTGCCCAAAAATATCGAACGGCCGCTGCAACTCGCTCGAAATACGGCTGGCCACTATCTCCAGGTCGGCTACTGAAACGACGTTTTCCACCAGGACGGCGAACTCGTCACCGCTGAGGCGGGCTGCAGAGTCCTGCGGACGCAGCGCGGCGCGCAGCCTGTCAGCCACCGCCACAAGCAAGACGTCGCCTGCTGCGTGACCGAGCAAATCGTTGACCTCCTTGAATCGGTCGAGGTCAATAAAAAGCAGGCCGAAACCCGGATCCGGACACCGCATCCGGCGCGAAAGCGCCAGGCTCACGCGATCCTGAAAAAGCACGCGATTGGGCAATCCCGTCAGCGCGTCATGCATGGCATCGTGCTGCAACCGGGCTTCCATCTCCTTGCGCTGCCCGATCTCGCGATAGGTGAAGACGTAGCCTGCCTTGGCTCCGTCGACCACCAGCGGCCCGGTCAACAGGCTTACATCCACCAGCTCGCCATCCTTGTTCTTGCGCACCGTCTCGATGGTGGAGGTGCCATAGCGGTCTACTGCCTCTTCCAGCATGGCCTTCTCGTGCTGGCGCGTCTCCGGCACAATCAACTCCTGCAAAGTGCCGCCAATGGCCTCCTCGGCGGTGTATCCGAAGATCTCCGTAAAGGCAGGATTTGTGTACAGAACATGGCCACTATGGACGATCGCCACGGCCTCCGGGATGCTGGCCAGCACGTCCTCCATCAATTGCGGCTTGGGCGCGCGCTCCCGTCCACCGGGATGAGCCACAATTACCGCCTCGCGCAGTTCGGCGTTCAATAGGCTGTATGTTCCTTCAATGGGCAGCAGGCGGCCATTTCTGGACGGCAACGTGGCGTGGAATGGGCTACCCCGCCCGGTGCCGGTCAGCAGGGTCTGGGGTTCGGCCGTACCAGGATAAAGACCCCATAAGACATCCTCTACCGGACAAGCCGTCCACTCGCCTTCAGCCAGGCCCAGCATCTGCCGTGCCTCGATGTTGGCAAAGACGATCTGGCCCTCCCTCTCAAGAAAAACCAGCACCGGCAAGGCGTCGAGTATCTCCCGCTGTTCGGCGGAATCCGAGTTTTCCGGTAGGTTCAAGCTCATCCTCACCCCTAGATCTGCCGCAACCGCCATTTTTATAGCTTCCCTTCTGGCCCCATTGCGCACCCCAAATCGGCACAGATCCATCCAGAATCGTATGCCGGGCATACTTCTTCATCCATCCCCTAAACCGGGTACTGGCTGCAACCATAGTCCGCCATATCTACCACTTCGGGGCACACCTAGGTGCATACTCGCGATTCAGTGTACGAATCCGGGCATGGCGCTCAACGTTGGGGTTTGGGAGATGTTTCTAGGGAATCTCCACCAGTTCCATCTGTCCATCGCGGCGGCGGTGGAGTACATACAGTTCTCCGGCCGAGGTGCGGAAGACAAGCAGGTCGCGGTCGCGGAACTCCGCGTCTTTCACTGCCTCCTCGATGGTCATGGATCTCATGGCGATCGCCTCGCCGCTGTTGACGATATGCGGCTCAACAAGCGTCGCGCGGGCGGGAAAGGAATGCACAGCGATCGACGCCCGGGCCTTGCTGCGGACGGGCTTCTCACCCGCTACGTCCGCCTCCGGCTGGGCGGGATGCGCCTTGGGCCGGGCCACCGGAGGCGCCGTCAGCATCTTCTCCCCCTTGGGCAGCCGTTTGCCCTCCATCCGGCGGTCGCGGAAGCGGCGCGCCTGATTCTCGGCGTGGTCGATCGCCTGCCGAAGCGCTCCCTCCACTGTGGCAGCCTTACCCGTAGCCGCAATGGTTTGAAGCCGCGCCTGCACGGTTAGCTCGACGATCTGCACGTGCCTCTGCGCGCTAAAGGTAACGCTGGAGCGCGCGGTCTTGCCCAGAATGCGGGCAATGCGTTCCATGCCCTCCTCGGCCATCGCACGCAACGCTTTGGAAATCTTCCCTTGCCTGGCGGTGAACTCCACTTCCATGGTAAGCCTCCGCTTTTTCTTCTCCCGATCGAGTTTCCCGGACTGGGGACTTCGGATTCTATACCAACAGTATTCAGTTGTCAGTTTTCGTTGTCTGAGCGGTAATACAGTTTGAAGGGTACGGGCTTAAGTCCCCTACATTGATCACACAAAATTATCTTGACTTCGGCCCCTGAGGGAGAGCTTTTCTAACTAACTCACTACTGCTGTCTGTGCGGAGACTGACAACCGATAACTTCCCTACCCGTCCCGCTGCCGCCTTTGGTGGGTGGATGGAATGTTCATATCCTCGCGGTACTTGGCCACAGTGCGCCGGGTCAATTGAATCCCCTGTGCATGGAGCATCGCGGCCAATTGGTCGTCGGTCAGTGGATGGCGCGGATCCTCGTCGTCGATGAGCTTGCGCACCTTGCGCTTGAGCAACAGGAGTGGCGTGTCTGCGCCCTCCGGCCCGTTAGAACCCTCGGAGAAGAAGAAGCGTAACTCGATGACCCCCTGGGGAGTGTGCGCGTACTTGTTGGCCACCGCGCGGCTCACCGTCGAAGGGTGAACCCCGATCTCCTCCGCCACCTCCTTGATCATCATCGGCCTCAGAGCTTCAATGCCCTGTTCCAGAAACTCCCGCTGGCGACGAACAATCACCTCGCAGGTTCGCAGAATCGTGCTTTTCCTCTGGGCGATGTTGCGCATGAGTTGCAGCGCGGAGCGGAAGCGCTCCTTCACGTACTCCTTCACCTCTTTGTCGGTTCCTTCGGCAGTGAGCATCCGCCGGTATTGGATGCTGAGCCTCAGGCTGGGCATATCTTCTTCGTTCATCGTGACTATCCACTCGGCGCCCTGCTTGATAAAAACCACGTCGGGCTCGATCAACCGGGTCTGCTCGCGGTTGTAGAGGCGGCCTGGACGCGGGTCCAGGGTGCGGATGAACTCCACGCCGGCATGAGCCTCCGCGGCCGTGATATGAGCCGCCCGGGCCAGGTCCTTGACGTCCCGCTTTTGCAGCAAGGGCAAGTGGCAGTCTGCAATCAGCGCCGCAACCTCCATGCTGCGGCGGCGATGTTCCAGTTGCGCCTCGTTCTCAGCGCGGATGCCGCGATGCGGATCATCGGCCGTATCGGCTGCCTGCCGGCCATTGACTTGGCTGAATTCATGCTGCTGGGTCGCGATCTGGATGAGCAGGCACTCGCGCAAATCCCTGGCCCCCACACCCGCGGGGTCAAGATGCTGCACCAGGTCGATGCCGCGGCGCAACAACTCGGCTGCGGCTGCCTTTTCCGCCTCCCGCTTCTCAGCCTCCATGCCCTCGGGAATCTCCCTGAAGGCCGCAGCAAGTTCTTCCTCGCTGGCGGCCAGGTATCCGTCCTCGTTCAGATTGCCGATGATAAACTCCGCCGCCTCAAGCAGCCCCGACTCGAGATTCAGGGCGCCTAATTGCCAAGCGAGGTGATCTGACAGAGTCGTAGGCTGGGAGAGAAAGTTTTCAAACGACGGCTTGTCGCTCTCTTCAAACTCCGGCTGCGTGCGGTAGCCAGGATCCAGATAGTCCCTGAAGTATGATCCGAAGTCAACCTCGCTGAAGGCGTCTTTGGGCGCAACCGCGGCTTCCTCTGTTCCTGCCTTCTCTAGCCGGTCATGCCGCTCGTCGCGTTCCTCGCGGCTCGCAACCTCGTCCAGCATCGGAACCGTTTCGTCAATCTCCTCCAGAACGGGATTTTCAACCATCTCGGCATCGATCATCTCCTTCAG
>Ga0182017_10003852_pt1 | contig 11203 bp, 11 predicted proteins | sample 712E3DmetaG_FD_120492 | JGI IMG/M metagenome (GOLD analysis project Ga0182017, IMG submission 120492) | Permafrost microbial communities from Stordalen Mire, Sweden - 712E3D metaG | ecosystem: Environmental > Terrestrial > Soil > Wetlands > Permafrost | place: Sweden: Stordalen | collected... | reverse complement strand
GCGCCGCGTCGGTATCGGCGGCATGCCCGAAGCCGCGGATCTCGCTGGTTCCGTCGGCGATCGCAGCCAGAATCGCCGCCCGCTGGCAGAGTCCCTTCACCCCAGGAACGGCGATATCGCCGACGAGCGCCGCTGCCGGCTCTACCCGCCTCAAGCTTCCTCCTCGAGAATGTCCGAGATGACGACGCTGTATCCCTGAGCTTCGAGCAACTCGACAGCCCTGTGCGCCTCTTCCTCACCGCTGACGACGATCGAGAGCGAGCCGCCGCGGTCAGGCGAGACGTGCTGCATTTCGAGATCCTCGATGTTGATCCGCTCGGCGCCGAGCACCTGAGTGATTCCTGCCAGAACTCCCGGCTGATCCGCGATGTGCACACGCAGGCGATAGAGCCCGCCCATGTCCGGATAGACCTCGGCCAGCAGGTGGCGGCGATGGAGACCGGCCTCGGCGATCCAGCTCTCGACGAAGTCGGCGTCACCGCTGCCGAGCGCCCCCTCCAGCTGTTCGATCAATCGCCGGTGCTCGGCCAGCGCGGCGCGCAGCGGACCCGAGTTCTCAAGAAAGATGTCGACCCAGATACGCGGATTGGCACCGGCCACGCGGGTCATGTCCCTGAGCGAGCCGCCGGCGCTGGCAAGTGGCTCGTGACCTTCGATGCGGGTCGCGCCGGCCTGGTTGACGAGCAGGTTGGAAAGGGCATGGGGAAGGTGGCTGGTGAGCGCGACCAGGCGATCGTGGGCGGCGACGTCGATGGCGACCGGATGGGCGCCGAGCGAGACCACGAAGCCGTGCAGGATCCGGTAGCAGTCGGGATCGGTGCCGGCATGCGGAGTCAGAAACCAGGTCGCGTCGATGAACATCTCTGCGCTCGCGTACTCCGGGCCGCGCGCCTCCGAGCCGCAGACCGGGTGTCCGCCGATGAAGCGGTTGTCGTCCCTCGCAGCGGCGCAGACGGCGCTCTTGGTGGAGCCGACGTCGGTCACCGTGCAGGTGTCTCCTACGAGACCCAGCACCTCCTGTACGCGGGCCGGCAAATCGGCGACCGGGGCCGCGACGATCACGAGCTGCGCCTGGGCGACCGCCTCCGCCGGCGAGGCCGCGGCCAGACCGACCGCGCCGCGCTCATGCGCAACTCTCAGCGCCTCGGGATCGGGGTCGAAGCCGGCGATCCGTTCCACGCCCGCCCGCTTTGCCGAGAGCCCGACCGAAGCTCCAATCAGACCCGTTCCGACTATCGCCAGCCGCGAAATCCTCGCCGCGCCATGACCTTCCTGTGTTGTCGCCGATACTCCCATTTCCAGCAAGTCTAGTGGGGAAACCGAGTTCTCCTTCGGCGGCTGGGGGTTCTCAGAGATAATCCCGACCGATGAAGATCTTTTCCGGAATTCAGCCCACGGGCGCCAAGCACCTCGGCAACTACTCGGGCGGCTTCCGCCAGTACGCCGCAACCCAGGAGCAGGGCGACGCCTTCTTCTGCATCGTCGACCTGCACTCGGTCACCGTCCCCCACGATCCGGAGGATCTGCGGACGCGGACGCTCGACCTGGCCGCGCTGATGTTCGCGACCGGACTGGATCCCGAGCGCTCGACCGTGTTCGTCCAGAGCCACGTGACCGCCCACGCCGAAGCGGCCTGGCTGCTCTCGGCCGTGACGAGCTACGGACAGCTCGGGCGCATGACCCAGTTCAAGGACAAATCCGAGCGCCAGGAGTTCATCTCGGCCGGCCTCTTCACCTACCCGATCTTGATGGCCGGCGACATCCTGCTCTACCAGACCGACGTCGTCCCGATCGGCGACGACCAGCGCCAGCACCTCGAGCTCTCACGCGATATCGCCGAGCGTTTCAACTCCCGCTTCGGGGAAACCTTCACCGTGCCGCGCGGCGTCTATCCCGAGGCCGGGGCGCGGATCATGGACCTGCAGGAGCCCGAGAACAAGATGTCCACCACCGGCGGCAATCCGCAGGGCACGATCTATTTGCTCGACCCGCCCGAGGTCGTGCGCAAGAAGGTCAAGACGGCTGTCACCGACTCGGGGCGCGAGATCGTCCACGACGCGAACGAGAAGGCGGGTATCTCGAACCTGATCGAGGTCATGACCGTGGCGACCGGCGAATCGATCGCCGAGGTCGAGAAGCGTTACGAAGGCGCCGGCTACGGGCAGTTCAAGAGCGACGTGGGTGATGCCGCCGTAGAGCTGCTGACGCCGATCCAGGCGCGTTACCACGAGCTGCGCGACGACCCCGCCGAGCTCGAGCGGATGCTGGCGCTCGGGGCCGCCAAAGCGCGGGAAGCCTCGGCGCCCACGCTGGAGAAGATGTACGAGCGAATGGGTTTCACCCGACCAAAGGGAGTGTGACGAGATGCTGATCTCGACCATGAACGATGTCCCCGGCTCCGAGGTCACCGAGGTGATCGGAGAGGTCTTCGGGCTAACCGTGCGAGCGCGCAACGTCGGCGCACAGATCGGCGCCGGCCTCAAGTCGATCCTCGGCGGCGAGCTGAAGGGAATGACCAAGCAGCTGATCCAGAGCCGTGAGGAAGCCATCTCACGCCTCGTCGAGGAGGCCGAGAGCAAGGGCGCTAACTGCGTTCTCGCCATGCGCTTCGACGTCTCCGATCTCGGCGGCAACTGGAGCGAGATCTGCGCTTACGGTACGGCGATAAAGATCAACAAGGCCTAACAGCGAAGGCAACAGTTTTCGAGATCAGGCGCCCGCGACGAGCGGGCGCCTTTCGTTTCAGCGTTGCGAACGATCGAACTGCTGACGCAGTTCCTCCACCTCTGCGAAAGACAGCTCGCGCCACTCGCCGGGCGCGAGCCCACTCAGGTCGAGCTCGGCGTAACGGCTGCGGTGCAGGCGCACCACCGGGTATCCGACCGCGACACACATGCGCTTGACCTGGTGCTTGCGCCCCTCGTGAATGGAGAGCTCGATCAGCCGCGGCCCGAGCCGGCGCGCCTTCGCCGGCGCCGTGCGCCCGTCGTCGAGCTCGACTCCCTCGGCCAGCGCCCGTAGCGCCTCGCCGGTCGGCTCGCTCTCCAGCTCCGCCTCGTAGACCTTCTCCACCTCGTAGCGAGGATGGGCGAGGCGGTGCGCCAGCTGACCGTCGTTGGTGAGGAGAAGTGCGCCGGTCGTGTCGGCGTCGAGCCTTCCCACCGGCACCACCCGCGGCTCGCGCGGCACCAGCTCGACCACCGTGCGCCGTCCCTGCGGGTCGCTGGCCGTCGTCACTACACCCGCCGGCTTGTGGAGGAGCAGGTGAGCGAGCTTCTGCTTGGCGACCAGCTTGCCGTCCACCTCAACGCGGTCATGCGCGCCGACGAAGGTGTTCAGCTGCCCGGGCTCGCCGTTCACGAGCACGCGGCCGTCCTTGATCAGCTCGTCGGCCGCGCGCCGCGAGGCGACTCCGGCGCGAGCGAGATAGGCGTTCAAGCGCATGCCCACATACTCCCTCCCGATCGAGTGTTGCGAGGTGGGTACTCCGCGAAAAGCCTACAAAGAGCGCACCGCGCCGGCCGATCGCTCGCGGTGAGTTCTCGATACCGCTCGGCGTCGCCGGAAACCAGCACCCGCCGGCCGGAGCAAATGTCCACAACGACTCGGGCCCCAGCTAAGAGCCTATTTCGGTAGGGATGTGCGTCCGAGGGGGTCAAGCCGTGGATGCCAGCGGCCGGAGGGCTGTGAAGGCGCACTGGTAGTGCGGATAGCAGTTCTACGGTCGCTGGCGCCGCGGATCGGCCGTCTCGGACGTGCAGGCCTAGTGGAATAGGCTCTACGCGAGCGCGCGAAGAGCGACCGACGTGAGTGTCTCGGAAGTGAATGGCTTGTACGGGATGGCTATGGCGCCGAGCTCGCGGGCGCGAGTCTCGTAGCTCTTCTCGGTAGAGCCGGTCATGAAGGCCACCGGGATCCCGCGAGTGTGCTCGGCGCTTTGAAGCGCTTCGACGAGGCCGAAGCCGTCGAGCCCGGGCATCACTACGTCGGTTAGGACGAGATCCGGGCGTTCCGAGCGTGCCCGCTCGAGCCCTTCATAGCCATCCGCGGCCTCTAGCACGGAGAATCCCGCTGCCTCCAGGTTGATCGCGCAGATCATCCGAATCGCCTGGTCATCGTCGACGACCAGGACGCGCCGAACCAGCCCGTTGCCGGCGGTATCGCCGTTGCCTTCGCAAAGAGCTTGGCTGAAGCCGACCGCCAACGCCTCGCTGAAGTCTTTGTTGCCCATTATTGATATCGATTCCGCAGCCGCAAATTCCGCGGAAGAGGTGGAGGTTTCCACATCGATCCCCTCTAAGATCAGGATTCCGGAACCATCGCCGGCCAGCGTGCTCAGACCGGTAGTGCTCTCGACCCGCTCTTCTGAGGGTAGATCTTCCGGAGCTACTCTTCTCGAGCTCCAGCTGGGACTTCGCAATCGCCTACGGTTGGGGCGACGTGGCCTAGCGTAGCGCCGGTTCCCTGGTTCGAACAAGTGGCGACGCCGAGTACAATAAGACTAGAAAAGTACCTCTCCGACCAGGTGGGCAGCCATGTCCCTCGACGATCGGGAAAGACATCTCAAGTCTTTGACTGAGAACGAAAGTCCACATCTCCGCGTCCTGATCGCAAACGAAAGACGCGATCGCCTCGAGCTGCTCGCCCAGGTCGTAGCCGGGCTCGGTCACGAGGTGATCGCACGCGAGATCTACGTGAGAGAGGTCGGAGCGGTGACCGCCAGGGAGAAGCCGGACGTCGCGCTCGTCGGGCTCGGCCTGCATTCCGATCACGCGCTCGATCTGATCTCGGAGATAGTTCGCGAGGCCTCCTGCCCGGTGATCGCCCTCCTATCGGCCAAGGACCCCGCCTACATCCACGAGGCGGCGAAGCGCGGCGTCTTCGCCTATATCGTCGAAAGCACATCGGAGGAGCTTCAGAGCGCGATCGACATCACGCTCCAGCGCTTCGCCGAATACCAGAACCTGCAGGGCGCTTTCGGGCGCCGCGCCGTGATCGAGCAGGCGAAGGGTGTCCTGATGGCTCGGCGTGGGATCGACGCGGACAAGGCGTTCGAGCTGCTCCGAGACTCGTCGCGACACAATGGCCACAAGGTGAGCGAGGTGGCGGAGGCGATCATCCAGAGCCACACCCTCTTGCTGCCGCCTTCGCAGACACCGCTCCTCGAAGATTCGCCCATCTGACGGGCGCGGCTACTGTTGGCGAATGATGCCGGCGCCCCCGCTACGCGATCGACGCTCTCGTAGCGCCGGTCACTGTGATCAGCCTCGAGCCGGCGCCGTACCCAAGCGGGCTGAGGACGATCGATTCGTGAGCGTGCTGCGACTCGCGGCGAACGGGTAGGAGCTGACGGTGTTGATCGCGACCGGTGTCGAAGTGCTCGAGCTACCGATGGATCTCTTCGGCGCACCCACTTCCGTACACCCGACGCTCGTCTGGGACGACGAGGGGGCAGTATTGATCGACGCGGGCTTTCCAGGTCAGCTCGAGCAGTTGCGCGAGGCGGTTGAGGATGCCGGAGTTTCCTTCAACAGAATTCGCAAGGTAGTCGTGACTCACCAGGACATCGATCACATCGGCGGCATCGCTGCGCTGCTCGCGGATGCCGACGACCGGATCGAAGTGCTGGCTCACGAGGCCGACAGGCCCTACATCGTTGGTGAGAAACGGCTGATCAAGGCCAACCCCGAGCGACTGGCGCAACTTTCCAAGCGACTGAGCTTCCTGCCCGAGGAGCGTCGCAAGGCTGTAATCGCGGCCTTCGAGACCACTAAAGCGAGAGTCGACCGAACACTTGCCGACGGCGAGAGGCTGCCGAGCTGCGGTGGTGTGGTCGTCATCCACACTCCGGGGCATACCCCGGGGCACATCTGCCTCTACCTCGAGCGAACGAAAATCCTCGTCGCCGGTGACGCGCTCAACGTCTCGGATGGCCTACTCGTTGGGCCGAATCCTCGGGCGACCGACGATATGCCCCGGGCCATCGCCTCGCTCGGGAAGCTGGCGCGGTACGACGTCGAGACCGTCGTCTGCTACCACGGAGGCCCTTACTCTGGCGGCGTGAACGCGCGCATCGCGGAGTTGGCCGCCGCCGAACCGGACCCCGGCGCCTAGGAGATCTACGCTCCGCGCTGCTCCGCCACGGCGTGCAAGCGCTCGCGGATCTGCTCGACGTCACCGCCGAGATCGTCCAGGCGAGGCAGCTCGGCCAAGCTGGCGATCCCGAAGACGCGCTCGAACAGCGGTGTGACGCGGTAGCGGATCGCACCGCCGGGGCCATCGTCACGACCGGCTTCGGCGATCAGGCCGCGCTCGAGCAGGTTGGCCACAGTGGCCTCGGCCGCGACGCCGCGGATGCGGGTGATCTCAGGACGACTGCAGGGTCCCAGGTAGGCAACGATAGCCAGCGTCTCCAGGGCAGCCTGAGAGAGCGAGCGCTGTGCCGGGCGCTCGAACAGGCGCGCGCAGGCCGGAGCCGCCTCACGCGACGCACGCAGTGCGTAGCCACCGGCCACGTGCTCGAGCACGATCCCGCTCCTGCCCTCGCTGTAGCGCTCTGACAGCAGACGTAACGCGGCTTCGATGCGCCCCGCGTCGTCGTCGGCCGCGTCGGTCAGCTCGTCCACGGACAGCGGCGCCGAGGCAACCACGAGCAGCGCTTCGACCGTGCGCGCAAGCAGCTCGAGGGGACTGTTCGTGATCAGGCGGAGCGGGCGTTCGTCCACGCGGAACTCCTTTCTTTTTTCTGCCGCTCGACGCGGATCGGCGCGAACGGGGCAGCCTGGCTGATCGCAATCTCACCGAGACGACCGAGCTCGAGCAGCGCCAGGAAGGCGACCGCCTGCTCGACGCGGGAAAGATCGCCGAGCTCGTCCTCGAAATCGAAGCGGCTGCGCCGCCCCAGCAGTGCACGGAAGCGCTCGACGAACTGCTCGAGAGGCGGGTAGCGAAGCGACATGTGCGCGAGCGAGACCGCCTTTGGCGGCGCGGCCAGCTCGCGCAAGGCAGCCGCGAGCGCGGCCGGATCCTGCGCCGCGACCGGGCGCTCCCTTATCGGTCGCAGCGGCGCCGGCCCGAGCCGGAAGTAGCGGTCGCCTTCCTGCTCGAGCCTGCTCGCCAGCCAGGCCGAAGCCTCCTTCATGCGCCGGTATTCGGCCAGCCTGCGCGCCAACTCCTCGGCCGCCTCTTCGGGCTCGAGCTCGGCCAGCTCCGCCGCCTCGTCGTCGAAGAGAAGCCGTGCCTTCAGCTCGAGCAGCGCAGAGACGAGAACCAGGAACTCGCCACACGCCTCCAGATCGCCCTCTCCGAGCTCGCGCTCGGCTTCGCCGGCTACGCCGGAACGAGCGCGACCGAGCAGCGTCTCGATGAAGGCGAGAACGATGCCTGCGACATCGACCTCGGCGAGGTCGATCTCCTCCTTGAGCACGAGGGTCAGGAGAAGGTCGAAGGGACCCTCGAAGGCCTCGAGGTCTAGCTCGAGCTCGGCGACGCGCATCCGGGCGAGCCTAGCGGCCCGATCGGACGCGCCCCTTCGGCACGGTCATCCGCGGCCCCTTGACGTTCACGGACGGCTTCTTCGGCTTCTTCGCCTGCTTCGGCTTCTTCTTCTCCTCCGGGCCGGGGGGCGGAGGCGGCTCTTGCTCCTCGGCCGGAGTCGAGTCGCTTCGGAAGAACTGCCACCAGACGAAGAAGCCCCAGGAGAGGGCGAACAGGAAGATCGAAACCCAGGCGTTGAGGCGCAGCCCGGCGATGTGATGAGCCGGATCGATTCTGATCAACTCGATGAAGAAGCGGAAGAGCGAGTAGTAAGCGACGTAGAGAGCGAAGAGGGCAGGCGGGCGGAATCTGTAGCGCCGCTCGAGTAGGAGCAGCAGGCCGACCCCGATCAGCGCAAGCAGGAACTCGTAGAGGAAGGTGGGCTGGAAGGTAGTGAAGCCCTGGTAGCCGCGCGGACGGTTGGCGAAATCGATCTTGAGACCCCAGGGTAGGCTCGTCGGTTTACCGAAGAGCTCCTGGTTCCACCAGTTGCCCCAGCGCCCGATTCCCTGCGCGAGCAGAAGCGCGGGCGCCACGATCTCGAGCATCTTCGGGATGCTCTCGCCGGCGCGGCGTATAACGATCGCACCCGCCAGGACACCGAAAAGTATTCCGCCGTAGATGCCGAGACCACCCTTCCAGACCGCGAACGGCGCCCACCAGCGGTGGATCTGCTGAACCTCGTTCCAGCTCGTCACGTCGTGGTACAGGCGTGCGCCGACCACGCCCGCGAGCACTCCCCAGACGGCGATCTGGAAGATCAGGTCCCAGTTGCCGCCACGGCGGACGTAGCGAACTCCCGTGAGCCAGACGGCGGCGGCGATCGACGCCAGCAGCATCAGCCCGTAGAAATGAATGGTCAAAGGCCCGAGACTGATCGTGCTGTGCGCGGGCGACGGAATCGAGGCGAGAAGTGTCATGCGCGAATCATCTCAGCTAGCCCGGCCACTGTGTCAGTTCGAGCCGCCGAACGCGTCCAAGCGGCAGAGCTTCATTCCGAGAGGAACGTCTAGAGAAGAATGCGGAGGGCGATTTCCGCAGGGCAGCCGCGCTTGACGATGTCGATCGCCTCGTGCAGATCGATGTCCAGACGGGCAGCCAAAGCGGCCGCGCCGTCAGTCGAGTAGCCGGCCCGCTCGAGCTCTTCGCTTCGCCAGCGAACGATCCGGTCGAGCTCCGACTCGGTGATTACGTTTGCATTGGCCGCAGTCATCGGCGCCTCGGTGCCTCCTCACCCTTCTATTCGGTTCAAGGTAGCGCACTTCCGTCCCCTACTAGGGGGATCTAATGCTACCCGGAGCAAGTCTTACCAAACTCTTACGAGACGAGGTCGCTCGTACCGGGCCGGTCTCTCGCTCTCGAGGAAGACGTCGGCTAGGCGACGACGCCGGCCTCACCGAGGAGCGCCTTCGCCTCGGCGAAGAAATCACCGCTCGGTTGCACCTTGTAGGCCGGGCCCAGCTGCAGCTGCCTGGCGCCCTCCGAGGTCTCGACGTCGAGCAGCACCGGCGAGTCGCCCGGAAAGTCGCGTACGAGCGCCGCCAGCTCCGAGACGATCCCCGCCGGCGCCTTGCGTGCGTCAACACGCAGGCGCACCTCGCGCCGCTCGGGAACGGCCTCGAACGGGTTCAACTCCATCGCCAACAGCTTCGACTCGCCCTCCTTGTGATCGATCCTTCCCTTCACGATCAGGATCTGGTCGGAGGAGCAGAGCTCGCGCGCCTGCGCGTAAACGGAGTTGAAGACGACGACCTCGGCGCCGCCGGTTACGTCGTCGAGACGCATGAAGGCCATCGGGTCGCCCTTCTTGGTCATCAGCTGGCGCACGTGACCGACGATCCCACCCACGACCACGACCTCGCCGTCACGGCGCCGGTCGAGCTCGGCCAGCGCGCAATCGGTCTTGCGCCTGAGCTGGTCGCGGATCGCATGGAGCGGGTGCTCCGAGACGTACAGGCCGAGTACCTCCTTCTCGAGCCTGAGTAATTCGGGCTTCTCGAACTCCCCGTTTGCGATCTCGGCGTGGTGACGAGTGGGCTGGCCGGGACCGTCGGCGGCGAGATCGAAGATCGAGCCCTGCCCTGCGAGCCGATCGGCGGCCTGCTTTTGCCCCCAGGAGACAACCTGGTCGAGCAGCTCGAGCACTCCCTTGCGCGAGGCGCCGGTGGAGTCGAAAGCACCGCATTTGACGAGCGCCTCGAGCACGCGCTTGTTGACGCAGCCAGGATCTATCCGCTCGACGAAATCCCAGACGGAAGTGAAGGGGCCACCCTGCTCGCGTGCGCTTACGATCGCGCGCGCCGCCGATTCCCCCACGCCCTTGACGGCGTTCAGACCGAAGCGGATCTTGCCCTCGACGACGGCGAAGTCGGGCTGCGAGTAGTTCGCGTCGGGCGGCAGCACCTCGATCCCCATCTCGTCGCAGGCGTTGACGTAGACGGGCACGCGATCTTTGGTGTTCATCACCGAGGAGATCAGCGCCGCCATGTACTGGCAGGGGTAGTGGGCCTTCAGCCAAGCCGTGCGATAGGCGATCAGCGCGTAGCAGGCGGCATGGGACTTGTTGAAGGAGTAGTCCTTCGCCTTCTCCATGTCTTCCCAGAGCTGGCGCGCGACCTGCGGCGAGACTCCGTTCGCCTTGCAACCGGCGATGAACTTCTCCTTCAGCGAGGCCATCAACTCGTGGATCTTCTTACCGATCGCCTTGCGCAGGTCGTCGGCCTCGGCGGGACTGAAGCCGGCAAGATCCTTGGCGATCTCCATGTACTGCTCCTGGTAGATGCAGATGCCGTGGGTCAGGCCGGTGATCGGTTTCAGGCGCTCGTCGAGGAAGGTGACCTGCTCCTGGCCGTGCTTGCGCCTGGCGTAGCCGGGGATGTACTGCATCGGGCCCGGCCGGTAGAGGGCGACGAGCGCGATCAGGTCCTCGAACTGGGTCGGCTTCACCTGCCGGAGCGCATCGCGCATGCCCGACGACTCGAACTGGAACACGCCGGTCGAGTCGCCGCGAGCGAGCATGGCGTAGGTCTGCGCGTCGTCGAGGGCGATCTGCGAGATCTCCACCTCGCCGATCAATCCCAGAGCCTTGTCGATCACGTCCAGGTTGCGCAGGCCCAGGAAGTCCATCTTGAGCAGCCCCAACGCCTCGACGTGGCCCATCGCGAACTGGGTGACCACCTCCTGGTCGGAGCCCTTCTGCTGCAACGGCACGACCTCCATCAGAGGCTGGGCGCCGATGACGACGCCGGCCGCGTGGATCGAGTCCTGGCGCACCAGGCCCTCGAGCGGCTTGGCCAGGTCGACGACCTCCTTGCAGAGCGGATCGGAGTCGTAGGAGGCGCGCAGCTCCTGCCCCGGCTTGAGGCATTCGTCGAGCATCTGGCCCGGGCCTTCGGGGATCAGCTTGGCGAACCTGTCGACGGTGCCATAGGGGATCTCGAGCACTCGCCCGGCGTCCCTGACCGCGGCCCGGGCGGCCATCGTGCCGAAGGTGATGATCTGGGCGACCCGGTCGCGGCCGTACTTCTCGGCCACGTAGTTGATCACGCGCTCGCGGCCTTCGACCGAGAAGTCGATGTCGATGTCGGGCATCGACTTGCGCCCGGGATTGAGGAAGCGCTCGAACAGCAGGTCGTAGCGGATCGGGTCGATGTCGGTGATCTCGAGG
>Ga0182017_10003851_pt1 | contig 11205 bp, 7 predicted proteins | sample 712E3DmetaG_FD_120492 | JGI IMG/M metagenome (GOLD analysis project Ga0182017, IMG submission 120492) | Permafrost microbial communities from Stordalen Mire, Sweden - 712E3D metaG | ecosystem: Environmental > Terrestrial > Soil > Wetlands > Permafrost | place: Sweden: Stordalen | collected... | reverse complement strand
CTTAAGATATTCGTGATATATATGTTCCGAATACCTCCCGCCCGCCCAGACAAGAAGGATGGATTCCTTCTGCCGCGAATCGTACAGCGGCTCGATGACAGGCTGCTGAAGCGACAAAATCCCTTTGCGGATTTTGAAATCGCCCCACGATTCATAATCATGATTGACCGGCAGGGATATTGTGCACTGTGCGGATGTTTCATTTTCCGCCCCGGTCAATCCGATACTGAACGGCACAGCTTGCAGCGCTTTTTCATATTCGAGCGATTTCGGAAAATGATATACCGGATTGGAATCGAAATGGATCACAACGCCGACTTTGCCCGCTTTCATTCGCGCGGTTAAATTTTCAATTTCCGAAGCCGGTGTAAGCCGGACGATTTCTTCGGCCGGCTGGTTTTTATAGAGAACTCGTGCGCCGAGCAGTTCGTTCACCTCATTGACCGCTGCGTGCACTTCTTCCGGCAGCAGGTCTCCCGCGTAGACAAGAGAAGCTCCCTTGTGTATTTTCAAGTCATGGACGAGCCGCTCCAAGACATCTGCCGAAAGCGAATATTTCACAGCAAATTCAGCAATATGACCGACGGCGCCGTCCGTCATGCCCGGTTCGAGTTCATTTTTTAATGCGAGTGCAAATTCTAGATATGCATCCGCGCGCAGACGGAGACGATAATCCGCATTTGCACCGGTTAAAGACATTGTCGATTCGATGCAATAAAGCCGACTGAATTCCGCGGTTTTCAATATATCGCGGTTATCGGCATACTCCCGAATTTGTTCAAGTACCATTCCCTCGGTACCGAGAATATCCGCTTCTATCGCAAGGATGTACTTTGCTTTTTTCCAATCGATCGCGGGAAACTCTCTTGTGCCATAACAGGCTTCCCAGGCACGCCTGCGGTTTTCGTCATTGAACAATTCGTACGAATAGAGTTTCGCCGTGTGGTAAGTTTTCTTAAAATCTTCCAGAGTATTTTTTGTCGTCGGAGAATGAATACCGTGCGTGATCAGTGCGATTTCTTTTCCGTTCGCTGCCGCATCGCTGAGTTGTTTTACTATTTCCGCATCGGCCTTGTCCCATGACAATTCGACTTGAATTTGCGAGCCGCCGTACTGCGGCCGGCGCAAGCGAGAGGGGTCGTACAGGTTCAGAATGCTTGCCTGCCCTTTTGCGCAGATTTTTCCCCGGTTGATCGGATGATCCGGGTTGCCGTCGACTTTGACGGGGCGTCCTTCCCGTGTTTTAATCAGAATGCCGCACGATTGCGAACAGCCGGTGCATGTCGATGCATAATAATTCGGAACGCCCGGCGTAACTTCTTCCGGCTTTTTTGTGTACGGAACGATCTCTCCTTTATCGCGATAGCTCCTGCAGCCTGCAGTTGTGAACGCCGCGGATGCCGCCAGGAGCGCCAGGAATTGTTTGCGCGACATTCCGGAGAGGCTGTCGGATTTGAATTCATCCGGCACACCGGGAAGAAACTCATCGGCTTTTGCATCGCCGCCAGCTCCCTGGGAATAAAGCCTGTGTAAACTTTTCCAGTATTTTGATTCTTCTGCCATGCTTCTATTTCGCTCGCTTCACGGAAAGAGGATGAGGATGCGGGGGATTTGCAATTGTCGATGGCCGATTATGGATCGGCGCTTGATATCTGCTCTTTGAAGAAAATATTTTTTCTGCTAGAGTACCGGTAAATGTTCCGGCAACAATCAGTGCGAGCGTTTTTCCAAAAAACGAGCGCCTGCTTTTATTTTTCGGCTCTCTCTCATTCATAACGTTCTCCCTATCGATGGCATGTCGCACAATTTTCCGGACCGTTTTTAATTCCCGGAATATTTTTCAAGTTTTCATGCGCGCTGCGGTGACAACTCAGGCACGCGCCCATTGTAAACTCCGACACCTGCGTCATCACATCCATATGTTCGACATCGCCGTGGCAATTCGAACACTGAATCCCGCGGTTTACATGGACGCTGTGATTGAAATACGCATAATCGGGAATACGATGCACACGCTTCCACGGAAGCGCTATGCCTTGTTCATAATATTGCGTCAGTTTGATAATTTCCGGTTTGTTTTTTCGGGCAACGGTATGGCAATTCATACAGATTGAAACAGCCGGCAGCGATGCGGTCGGGGACGATGCGGCTCCGGTGTGACAATATTTGCAATCGATTTTCATCGTGCCGGCATGGAGCTTGTGGGAAAACGCAATCGGCTGAATCGGAGCATAACCGATCCCATCGCGTTCCGGCCGGGAGAGAAAATATGTCGCTGCACAGAAAGCCGCTGCCGTGAAGAGAACAAGCGGGATGCGTATGCGAAGCGTATAATCAAGGATCGATTTTTTCATGCCCAGCAGCGCCTGTTGTCGGTCGATACATGATGGATAATTCCTTTTTGGGTCCAGCAATTTTCGGATGCAGGCGGGCGACCTCTTCGCATACCGCACCGGAATGCTACAAAATTTTATCTTTCAAAGCAATCATTCTCTTGCGAGAAGCGGGCGGTCCATAGGTACTCTGCTGCTTTCACCGCTTCAATGCGGAAAAACGCCCAATCTGTTTTTCCTGAAGAATATTCATGCCAAACAACGCCTCTCTGCGTGCGATAGTTTAAAACATCACCGGAACGTCATGCAGTTCCCGAATATTGAATTTTTCGCCTCCTGTCTTATCCTTGAATTCCTTCAAAAAGGGGAAATCATAAAAAATTTGCATGCATAACTATCAAGAAACTCTTATCTTAAAAAAAGGAAATCAGTGTCATGGATTTTTTATAAAGGCGGCTATGCTCGATAATGCTCTGTTGCTCTTTGCACATGAACTTTTTACATCATACGGAACCTATTGCCATCCAGGCTTTTCATCGAGCCGCTTTACACAAGAGGAATTCTTTTCCTGTTTAAAATCGTTCGATGAATCGGGATTATATCAAAAAAGCGTGATCGGGACATCGGGAGAAGGAAGGCCTCTGGCAATGTATACCGTAGGAAGCGGACCGGTGAAGGTACTGCTCTGGTCTCAGATGCACGGCGATGAACCGACAGCAACGATGGCGATTTGCGATATCTTCGGTTTCCTCCGGAACAATCCTTCGCACGAAGCTGTACAATCGATCCGTGAGAAACTGACTTTATATATTCTGCCGATGTTGAATCCGGACGGTGCGGAACGCTTCACGCGCCGCACGGCGCAATTGATCGACATGAACAGGGATGCGCTCGCCCTGGTAACTCCCGAAGCGCAAATACTGAAATCCGTCCGCGATTCGATGCAGCCGGAATTCGGGTTTAACCTGCACGATCAGGATCCGCGTTTGACGGCCGGCGCCGCAAAAAAGATCACCGCTATCGCCCTCCTCGCCCCGGCCGCCGATGAACTTCGTTCCGACACACCGGTACGGCTCCGTGCCAAGCATGTTGCATCGGTGTTTGCCGAAGTGCTCATGCAGTTTATCGACGGTCATATCGCAAAATGGGACGATATGTTCGAGCCGCGCGCATTCGGAGACAATATCCAAAGATGGGGGACGAGCACCGTGCTTGTCGAATCCGGCGGATGGCCGGACGATCCAAATAAATTTTTTATCCGAAAATTAAATGCCGTTGGATTACTCTGCTCTCTCTTTGCAATCGCGACGGGGGAATACGCATCCTCGGATCTCGAAATCTACGAGCGAATTCCGTTCAATACAAAATACGCATTCGACTACCTTATCCGCAACGCAACGTATATCGCTCATGAAGACACGAATCCGATTCATGTCGATGTCGGCATCAATTATGAAACTTCCGTTCAGGAATTGACCGGAAAAACCGTCCGGCTTGCGCGCGTTGTCGATGTGGGCGATCTGAGAAACTTCACTGCTTTTCAGGAATGCAGCGCAGACGGCCTCCTCCTCGATGCACGGCATATCGTCATCGATAAAACTTTCCCGGCCGAAGAAGTAAATCAAATCCTCAAGCAGCGATGACTGCCAGAACGGCCAACTTGCACCACCGGTTCATTTTCCCTACTTTAAACTCGCACGTACATTTTCTGCGAAAAGAGGCCGCCGGTGCGGAATTTTAAGACATAAAAACAAATCGGGTAATGAAACAAGAATCCATCGTTCCGGGAAACCGGAAAAACATACAGCTTGAAAAAGGAGCATCAAAAGCTCTTCAAAAGAGGCAAACCGATTTCGAGGCGGAAGCGGTTCCGCATATGGATGTTTTGTTCAATTTCGCTCTTCGTACAACTGGCAACGGTGACGACGCCCACGACCTTCTTCAGGAAACATATATGAAGGCGTTCCGATTCTGGGATAAATACGAAAAAGGAACCAACGTGCGGGCATGGCTGTTCCGAATCATGAAGAACTCCTATATCAACCGGTACCGGAAGGAAACACGGGAACCGGGAATGGTCGATTACGGAGATGTGGAAAATTTTTACGATTCCATTCGGGACGAGAGTACCGATACGAATGATTTACAGCAGAAGATGTACAATAACATGCTGAGCGATGAGGTTACACAAGCACTCCAATCACTTCCCGAAGATTTCCGCACGGTCGTCATCTTGTGCGATATCGAGGGGCTGACCTACGAAGAAATTTCTGATTTTCTTAATTGTCCCATCGGCACAGTGCGTTCCCGTCTTCATCGCGGGCGGAAAATGCTCGAAGATATGCTCCGGGATTATGCAAAAGACCGGGGACTGATCAATAATATTTAGAAAAACGTGCTGTACTTTGAACTTTTTTATAAGATACCATGCATCTTTCAAGAGAAAAAAGACTTGTTGCCTTAACGTCGGTGCTTGCGGCGGTATTCCTGACCGGATTCAAGCTCACTGTCGGCCTGATGACCAACAGCCTCGGTATTCTTTCCGAAGCTGCACATTCCGGACTCGACCTTCTTGCAGCCATTATAACGCTGTTCGCTGTCATCTTTGCCGACCGGCCGGCCGACGACGATCACCGGTACGGCCACGGTAAGATCGAAAATATTTCAGCATTCACGGAGACTTTGCTCCTTATTGTTACCTGTGTCTGGATCATGATCGAGGCAATTCAACGGCTCCTGACGCATACACATCACGTCGAAACGACCGTGTGGAGTTTTGTCGTTATGGGGACCTCGGTTCTTATCGATATAACACGCTCGCGTGCATTATACCGTGTCGCAAAAAGACATAAGAGCCAGGCGCTTGAAGCCGATGCGCTGCATTTCTCCAGCGATGTGTGGTCGTCGCTGACCGTTATAGCCGGATTGGTTTTTGTTAAAATCGGGTATCCGGAATTCGACGCATTTGCCGCACTCATCGTCGCCCTTCTTGTCCTGTTCGTCAGTTACCGACTTGGACGAAGAACAATAGACGCTTTGATGGACCGTGTACCGAAAGAAACAACGAAAAAAATTGAAACGGCGATTCATTCGGTCGATGGCATTGAAGAAGTGCGCAGCGTCCGAACGCGTTCTTCAGGATCTAAGATTTTTGTCGACACAGTCGTCGCCATCCGGCGCACCATACCATTCGCACAGGCACATGCCATTATGGATCAACTCGAACAGGCAGTGCATCTGGTCGAATCCAATGCTGATGTCGTTGTCCATGCCGAGCCGTTTGCAAGTCCGCGCGAATCCATCATCGACAAGATTCGTATGATCGTTATGGACAGGCAGCTTCGCCCGCCCCATAATTTGGAAGTACACGTCACGGAAGGAAAATATTACATCGATTTCGATGTGGAATATGAAAAGGGATCGAGTTTTTCAGAAGCCCATAGAACCGCATCGGAAATCGAACTGCAGATCATGAAAGAGCTTCCGCTGATCGGAAAAGTGACCGTGCACATGGAAGAGTACGAAGCTTCCGAGCATGAATTGGAAAACGTCACAGGTACAGAAGTCCGGCTGGCACATCGCATCACGGAAGAAGTCGAAAAGAACGCCGATATCTTCGGCTGCAAAGATCTGACCTTGCTGCGGGAAGGATCTCGCTACCACGTCACTTTCACCTGCCGGATCGCCCGGTCAAAAACACTCGATGAAGTGCATCGGATCATTTCGGAAACGGAAGCGGACCTGTACCGGCAGTTCAAATCTATTCGCCGCATCATTATTCATGCGGAACCGGTGTAGAGCAGAATTAAGAATACAGAATTTAGAATTCAGTTCGTGGTGCTTGGTTCTTAGTGCTGAAGTTCAAGAAATAGTGGATGGTCGAACGAAGAACTACGAACCACGCACCGATGAACTAAAACGTTCTCCATTTCCAATTCACCATTTACCATTTTAAAACGGTCTATTAAACCGCAGAATGAACTGCGCTTTACTTTTAATATCTGTCCGCCACGCAACACCGGCCCGGAACGACCCATTCCGGTCTCCCACAGCAACGCCGAAATCCTGTTGAAACTCTTTCCATGTAATATTGCCGAAACCATCTGCGGCGGATGCGCTCGAAGGAGACGTTCTTGTAAATCCGGCATCGGAGAAAAGAATAAAATTGAACATGCGGAAAAACCAGCTCCCGAGAAAACCGATGTCGTCCAGCATTCTTCCGTCAAAAATGTATTCCGCATTCATCAGGATCATCCTATTGCCGGTATCGGATTTGAATGGAAATGCATTCATTGTACCAAAGCCGCCAAGTTCAAAATCTTTCTGAACCGGCAGGGTTCCCGCAGATGATCCTGCGCGGAAACGGACATTGAAGCAGTCGTATCCGCCGAGAGGCTGGAAACGCCTGACATCGATTAAATAACGGTCGAAATCGAAATCTCCGCCGAAATCTTTCTTTGCATATTCTGCGGAACCGAAAACATCCCAGCCCTCGGAATTGCGTTTTTCTTTAACAACCGTACTGAGTCCTGCCGTAAGAAGCACACTGTGCATGCTGCCCGGATCGATGGCCGGATTTTCACGGAACCATTGTCCACCGCCGAATAGCGCCCAATCGACATTCTTCCGAAGCGATTCATAGTTATCGATGCGGTACGCAATCGAAACTTCTTCTTTCATCGTTTCGGATTTCGCATAATATGCTGCATGCAGCGCGTATCCCTCGCGCTGAAAATAATTGCGGAAGTCCTCATGAATCAGCAATGCTGCAGCCGTATTTTCATTCGTAGAGATGATCCATCCATCCTTCGTATCGGTCAGGTTGTATCCCTCCATACCGAGTTCAAAAATCTTCTCCGATGTTTCGTCCGAAAAAGAAAATTGCCGCGCAAGACCGAGTTCGCCGCGCCAGGTATGGGATTTTACACCCCAGCCGCCGAAACCGTACGCATTCCAGTCCTTGAAGCCGTCCCAATAGTATTTTTTCTCGGCGCCCAGACCTAAGAATAATCCTTCCACACGATTGTACCGAAACATAAAACGATCTATGCTCGTTTGTTCTTCTGCCCAGGGAACGTCAAACGTTCTTTTTCCCTTTTCCATTTGTTCTTTGGAAGGGCGCCATCGATTCAGCCTGAGGCCTTTTCTCTCCTCGTATCCCTCGATGATCCCTCCCTCCTCTTTTACGATCGTTCCGTTCACGACCAGAACATTTCCCCGCACGCGCCCATTCTTTTTAACCAGAAGCGATCCTCTGCGGACCGTCGCATTTCCTTCGACACAGCCGCCGATTGACAGGTTCCCGTTGAGCACAACAATGCTTGTATGAACGGTATCGCCGGCGTGAATGACAGTGTCCCCTCTGAATACGACTGCGTTGCTGTCCGATAAATTTTCGCCGGCTTGTATGTCCTCTGTGCTTGTGTCTGAATGTTTCGGTTCGGTCCACCCGTGTTCCCATTGATCGGTTATGTGCCGTATAAAATCCTCGATATCCGATCCGAGTTTTTTATCGAAACTGCTTTCTTCTTCGTCGCCGCCGCGAACCGTATCGCGCAGCTGTGCGTATGCCCCGGCCACAGTCATGCCGTACAGCATGGCTGCAACGATCATCCATCGATATCTCATTCTGACTACTCCCGGTTTTTTGATTTTTGTTCTCTCTGGTTTACGCAATACAGGGCAAAAAGTTGCAAGAATTCCAGAGGATCTCCCGTAAAATGCCTGACCATTTTAAACCGATATTCATTATATTAAAGAAAAAAAGGAAATGCCATGCGTTTAGCCGTCAACATCGATCATATCGCAACCATTCGCAACGCACGGGGAGGGAAGGTTCCCGATCCGGTTGAAGCCGCGCGTATTTGTGAAGGGGCCGGAGCCGCCGGCATTGTCTGCCACCTGCGTGAAGACCGCAGGCATATGAAAGACAGCGACCTTCTGGCATTGCGGTCGAGTATTACGACAAAGATGGATCTGGAAATGGCGGCAACGGAAGAAATCATCGAAATTGCTCTCCGGATCAAACCAGAACTTATCACTCTCGTTCCTGAACGACGCCAGGAATTAACTACAGAGGGCGGGCTTGATGTAATTGCAAAGAAAAAACATTTATCCTCCGTTCTCGAACGGTTTCGCAGGGAAAATATTCATGTCAGTTTGTTCATTGCACCCGACGAACGTCAGATACATGCCGCGGCTGATATCGGCACAGATATGATAGAACTACATACCGGTGAATACGCAAATTCCGATGAAGAAAATGAAATTCAGGAATATTTGCAGCGGATTCATGAATCAGCTAAACTCGGAAAATCGCTGGGACTCGGCGTCAACAGCGGTCACGGACTCGGCTACGACAACATCAAGCTTATCACGGCAATCCCGGAAATCGATGAAGTGAGCATCGGATACGCTATTATAGTCCGTGCGCTTTTTGTGGGATTGGAGCAAGCGGTAAAAGAGATGATGACGCTGGTAAACGGTTAAAGAAGTTCGTGGTTCTTCGTTCTTAGTGCTGAAGTTCCAGAAACTATGAACAGTAAATAGTGAAGAGTCGAATTAAGAACCAAATAATTTCTTAACTGCAGCCTGACCGACTGCTGACGCAGTAATTTGAACCAACTACGAACTAATGAACTAATATTATTTCTTTTCTTCCAATTGAATTGCCACCTGCGACGGTTGAATATTTTCCACATAGAGGCCTTCCGGGAAAATAATACTCGAGCGTGCCAGTGTTTTATGGACTATGCCTTCATGCGCATTGAAGAAAATAACGTGTGCTTCAAGTTTCTTTTCGTTGAGGAAAATAAACGACCGGCGGGGGCCGGAAAATGTCACTTCTACCTCTTCCGGTTCCATTTTTTTTACGGAAAGTTCCTGAGGAAGATTGTCGCAGCGCAGAGGAATGACATACGTTTTATAATCGGTTCCCGATTCATGAACAAAAAAGAACCACAAGACGACTGTCGAGAGGAATGCGATAACAATTTCTTTGTAATTCCTCCTGAAAATTTCTTTCCATGGTTTCGAATCCGCAGCCGGAGTAATTTCCTGATAAAACGCCTCCAGACGATGCTGCAGTTCTTCGATATCGCGCATGATCTGTATGTCTCCGTTGCGCGCCACTGAAATGGTTCCCCGTTCTTCGGACACCACAATGCAAAAAGCATCCGTTCGTTCCGCCAGGCCCAGAGCCGCTGCATGCCGAGTTCCCGCCTTTTGCAGTTTTCGTAAATTTTTCGATAACGGCAGATAGCTGGAGAATTTTGTCAGTTCATTTCCATCGACAATTACCGCACCGTCATGCGTTGGTACACCCGGAGTAAATATAGTCTCCAGCAGCGCTTCGCTGATCTCTCCGTTCATATCCGTTCCGCCGTTCAGGTGGCGAACAATCGGGTTCTTCCCCCGGATAACGATCAACGCACCGGTATGTTCCTTTGCCAGCGTATTGGCTGTGTTGACAAAAATCCCGACACGGCGATGCCACATGCTCAGCAAACGCCGGGACCGTTTGTCGCGGAAAAAACTCCAGCTCGCAAGTTGTTCGAGAAATTGTTTGATCTCTTCCTGAAAAATAATAACAACGGCGATCAGGATGATGGCAAAGAAACCCTGAAAGACCGTCGTGGTCAGCAGGAGATCCAATTGCCTTGCAATACCATAGGAAATGCCGAACATAAACAAGCCGATGACGGCAAACCCTGCGCGCGTCCGTTTGAACCAGATCAAAAGCGAGTAGATGATCAGGGTCATGAAAATAATATCCAGAATACCGGAAATTCCTATTGAGGTTATGAATTCAATCATGCTCCGATTCCTTTTCCGCCGGTGGTTCGATAAGCGACTGCCGCAGAAGCGGCGTAAATTGTGTATTGCGTTTAAGCTTCAACCGCTTGACAAGTTTCTCAGTAAGAACTTTTTCAATTTCCTCCCATTCTTCTTTATCCTTCTGAGATTGAATCTTTATCTTCCCGCCTGCAACCTGTCCATAACCTCCGGCAAAGCGGGGATTTTCAACGATACTGCGCAGGAGCTCCGATGCACCGATATCCGTCTGCACCGTGCGCAATGAAATATGCAGATTATCTCTGTGCCTTCCCGTACACATTGCCCAGAGATTGCCTTCGCACGTAAGCAAAAAATCCGCCATCTGTGAAACAAGATCGGGATTTTCCACCGATCCCAGATGAGAGACGATCACGCGCTGGCGAATTTGCGCGTTGCGGATACCCACCACCATTTCCCGGAAAAACCTGCGCGGACGGGAAGGATTTTGAATCCGCGCCAAAACCCGCACATCGCACAGCGGCAGCAGTTCAAAATAGGTATCGATCGTATCCCGGTTCGTAACGCGATAGAAATCGAGCGTATCGGAAAGGATTCCATAAACGAGTGCTGTTGCAAGTTTTATCGGGATCTCGATTCCCTTTGCAAGCAGTTCGCGCGCCATTAAAGCCGAAGTAGCTCCCGCATCGGGAGCAATGGAAATAAAGTCCGCAGCCGGTTCCGCTGTACCGGTATGCTGATCGACGACAATGGCTGCTCTCCGTTTTTTGGGAAAAGAATTGTTTTCGAATCCGGGCTGCGTATCAACAAGCGCAATGTTCGGATAAAATTTAAAATCGGACGAACGCAGTTTCCGCGCCGGAATTTTGAGCAGCCGCGCCATTTCACGATTTTCCGTCCGGCCGATATCGCCGCCGTAGACTATCTTGGCGCGTATGCCGATCGTTTCCGCCAGATACTGAAGCGCGTAAGCAGACGAGAGTGCATCGGGATCCGGATAGTCGTGCGTCAGCACCAGCAGCGGATCGAGCTGTTCCTTATGCTCCTCAAGATAATACGATAGTTCCAGCGGTTTCAT
>Ga0182017_10003850_pt1 | contig 11207 bp, 8 predicted proteins | sample 712E3DmetaG_FD_120492 | JGI IMG/M metagenome (GOLD analysis project Ga0182017, IMG submission 120492) | Permafrost microbial communities from Stordalen Mire, Sweden - 712E3D metaG | ecosystem: Environmental > Terrestrial > Soil > Wetlands > Permafrost | place: Sweden: Stordalen | collected... | reverse complement strand
CTCTGTGCACAGCTCGCGCGGTGGCGAGAGGGGATTTAGGGGTGTGTGTCTCGCACTTTATTCATGAATTCTACCAGACGAAATGCAAAATGTAACACTACCCCCGATTGTGGGTCGTTGACAAAGAGATTTCTTTTGGTTAGACTACGAAGGTTTTCCGGCTTTACGCTTCGACTCCTGCTTCGGTGAACTGAGATCATCAGAATTCTACGAGGTCAAATCTATGCAGTATTTCCTTCGGTTTTACCTACCCATCATTCTACTTGTTTGTCTCTCAACATGCTCCCCAAGAAAAAAGGATGGTGATGGTCAACCGATTCGGAAGAACATAGTCGTTATTGGTATCGGTTCCGACGTTGATACTTTTAATCCAGTATTTGCACAAGAGGTTACCGGAGGAGAGATAGGTGATCTGATATATTCCTCACTCGTGAGTGCTAGTTTCGACACAGCAGAAGGTGCTCTCCGTTATTCTCCGATGCTTGCCCGGGAATGGGAATCCGTCAATAACAACCGTGATATTATATTCCATCTTCGTACTGACGCGAAGTGGTCAGACGGGGTACGTATCACAGCCCGTGATGTTCAATTTTCGTACGAATTATATGGTGATGAAGAATTGGCAAGTGTCAGACAGAATGAACTTGAAGGACTCAAAAAGGGTAAGAATGGAAAGCTGGATATTCAACACAGCGTGGAGATTGTCAATGACTCTACGCTGCGATTTCATTTTGAACGCTTTTCTCCCGCGGAATTGCAGGATGCCGACCTTCCGATACTGCCGGCACATCTTTTAGATACCATTCCACGAAAGGAACTTCGTACCCATTCAATCAATAGAACGCCGATCGGTTCCGGACCATTCTCTCTTGCATCATGGAAAGCGGGCGAGGAGATCACTCTAATGTCGAACCGCCTGTCAGTGTTACCGAAGCCGGCGAACCTCGAACAGCTCGTCTTTCGAGTGTTACCCGATCATGGATCACGATTGGCTCATCTCAAATCGGGTGAAATTGATTTGATGACGGATCTGAGTGCCAGCGAGGCTCGGGAGCTGGCCGGTTCCGGGTCTCCGGTTCGAGTCATGACTGCTCCGGCGAGGCGTTACCAATTTGTTGGGTGGAACAACATCGATGGAGAGGCATACGCGAGATCGTCGGGGAAAACAATTCAGCCCCACGCGTTGTTTGGAAACATGAAAGTGCGTAGAGCGTTGACGTTGGCGATTGATAGGAAGAGTATTGTCAAAGCCCTCTTGGCACAGTTCGGACAGGAAGCTATCGGACCCGTCTCGCCGATTTTTCATTATGCCTATAACGACACCTTAAGGCCGCTGCCATTTGATCCTACTGCCGCACTATCTCTTCTTGCACAAGAAGGGTGGGAGGACAAGGATGGCGACGGAGTTCTTGAAAAAGGAAAAAGAAAGTTCTCGTTCGCTCTGACAGTACCATCGGGGTCTCAATTCACGCTTGACCTTGCTAATATCATACAGAAACAACTCCGTGATGTCAAAATCGAAGCTCAGATACAGCAAGTTGAGGAATCGATTTTCTGGCAACAGCTGATGGAAAAGAAGTTTGACGCTTTTATCGGGGGATTTGAAGTGCCACTTCAGTTGCAGCTCACTTTATTCTGGGGATCGGATCTCCACAAGTATCCCTTCAACCTTGTGTCATATCGTAATCCGCAAGTCGACAGGATTCTCAAAGCAACAGAGTCTGTGGGGAAGGAAAGCGAAGCTGCACCATTTTGGAAAGAATTCCAAGTGATTCTGGCCGAAGAGCAGCCCTGCACATTCTTGTATTGGGAAAATAATGTGATTGGTGTGAACAAGCGCGTCATAGGAACACACTTTTCCATCCTTGGAACGACATATCAAGCGGGGGAGTGGAGTACCGAATAAGGGGTGAACGATGTTGGATGAATCTCGGCGAAACGCTCGACGAGAAATTTGACGGTATTTCCACTAAATGATCCTTCCAATTTTCTTACTGAGTTCCTCGCGGCAACAGCGACTTGGAGCAAAATGTCGTACATCATTGTTTGGCGTGAACATGGTTATTGTGGCTTCGTTTGCTCAGAGATTGCCGTCTCAGGATAATCATTACGTTGATACGGCGTTACTGCTCGGCGGCTCTTCGGGTGAATACTTTGAAGAATCCGCCTTCGCTTTTTCTTTTCGCTCGGCAATGACGATTCGGCATTGAATAATTGAACGGGTTGATTTCTAGGGTTCGGATGATTACCTATTTGATTAAACGAATTCTCGGAGCTGTTCCACTCTTGCTTGCTCTCGTGACCCTCGTTTTTCTAATTACTCGTTTGTTGCCGGGTGATCCTACGCTACTTTTTATCTCACCGAAAGTACCGCCTCACGTTGCTGCACAGCTTCGAACAGAATTTGGTCTGGATCAACCGATGATGGTGCAGTACGTTCGTTGGGTGACAGGCCTCGCAAGCGGCAATCTGGGTTTCTCCTTCACACATCAACGGGCGGTTGTTGACGTGATCGGCGGTGCATTTCTGAATACTGCGCTGTTAGCCGGCGCCGCTATTGTTCTGGAATTGGTCATTGGCGTCTTGATTGGAATTCTGGCAGCACGGTACCGGCATTCTTTCTTGGAACGATGGATTTCGTATGGTGGACTTGTGATCTACACAATGCCTGCCTTCTGGGTAGCAACGCTTCTTCTCCTGTTGTTTTCACGGGCGCTTGGAATTCTTCCCTCTTCGCATATGCATTCTATCGGCACCGAACATTTGAATACATTCGAGTATTACCTTGATTTGCTCAAACATCTCATCCTGCCGGCATTAACATTGGCATTGCCCGGCGCAGCAGGGTTGGCGCGCTTTGTTCACACTCAGTTGGCGATAACGGCAAGACAACAGTACATCAGTACTGCGAGAAGTTTTGGATTCAGTGATAGAAGGATTCTATTGACATATGCTTTGCCTAATGCGCTCCTTCCGCTCATCACACTTGTTGGTCTCGAATTGGGTGGGTTGCTCTCAGGAGCTCTCGTAACCGAAACAATATTTGCGTGGCCGGGAATTGGGAGGATTACGGTGACGGCAATCTTTGCCCGAGATTACCCGCTTATTCTTGGCTGCACGATTATCTCCGGTATAGCGATCATTCTGGGTAATCTCATAGCCGATGTGCTGTACACTGCGGTGGATCCAAGAGTTAAAGTGACATCATGATGAAAGTCCCTTCTCAAAATGCAGGTTCACGAACACGTCTACTTGTTTCCACTCTCCGAGGGAGGGTGGGTGGTTCTCTTTTTATTTTGTTCATGATTGCCTTACCATGCATCCGGTTCGATCTGATGAAAGCAAGTTTCCTCTCGTTGGTGCTTACATTGGTCTATTCTATCATGCATCTGCAGCTAAATCCGGCATATATGAGAGCCGCTCTCATTGAATACTGGGTCGCAAGCTTTGCGTGGTGCAGCATTCTGGTAACGGGTTGTTGGTTTCTCTTTCAAAAGAAAAGGAAGAAACTGATTGTAGAGAAGCTTTTTTTTGCCATCTCTCCGGCATGGACACCGAACAGGAGCACGTTGAAGAAATCGACGTTCGGGATTTCTGTTCTTTCAATCTTTTTGGGAATTGCTGTTCTTGGTCCCTTCCTCGTTCCCCTTGATCCGATCAATCAGGGAGATTTGGAGACGACGAGGCTCCTTGCGCCCATGCAAACTGCTATGGCTTGGGAAGATATTTCGATGACACTTCCGACAGAAACTGCTTACAGTTCGGTTGAAAAAGCTTTGCGCGATGCGAATAATTTTCTTCTTGCAAGAAAAGTGAAATACACTCGATCGGAGCAAGAAAAAGTAGAACACAAAGAACAGGGGACTGAATTTCGTGTAGTGTTTCTGTTTGGAACAGATGCACTTGGTAGAGACGTATTCAGCCGCGTAATTTATGGTACGAGAATATCTTTGGGGATTGGAATCATAGTCGCTACATTATCAATGATTCTTGGCATGGGGATCGGTTTCCTTAGTGGAATTATAGGAGGGATGGTGGACAAGTTTTTGATGAGGTTAACTGACGTCTTTCTTTCTTTGCCGGCTCTCGTCCTAGTTATTTCGCTCTTTTCAGTTCTCGGCGGATCCATCGAAGTACTGATCGGAGCCCTCGCGTTGAGCGGTTGGATGGGCGTCGCACGCCTTGTTCGAGGTGAAGTCTTGAAGCTTCGTGAACAAGAATTTATTCTTGCCGCTAAACTCCTCGCTGTATCCTATATCGGCATTATTCGGACTCACCTGCTGCCAAATATCTTGCCGACAATATTAACAGCGTCCGTGTTTCAGCTGGTCAATGCGATAATGGGTGAGGCCGCTTTGAGTTTCTTGGGACTGGGAATCCAACCTCCAACCGCGAGCTGGGGAAATATGATTGGCGAATCTACCATATATCTTGGGTCAGCATGGTGGATAGGCATTTTCCCGGGGATTGCTCTTTCTTTCTTTGCCATCTCTGCCCAGTTGGTCGCAGAAGGCATCCAAGAATGTCAAAAATGAAATTGAAATTGCGTAACTACCCAGCGGCTCTTGGGCTGGATACGCTCAAGAATCCGCCTTAGGCGGACGAAGGCGCAAAGGACGCGAAGGAAAGAGAAAAATCATGGAAAAAATAAAGAATACTGAAGAATCTGCAGCAATCACTCTTGATACGACGATAAGAGCACTTAGAGATCTAGAAACCCGGTCGAAAAATCACACCGGGGAGACGTCACCCCTAAACGTTCTTATCCGGGGTCTAAGAGATGCCCGCCAAGGGCGGGCATGACGTTCTTAGCCGGACTACTTTTCAAGTATGCTTCTAGGGGCCCGGTTTGTTGGAAGCAACTTACCAAAAATACCATCCGCATAAACTACGAAAACGCGGATTCAGAGTAGAAACGGACGTAATCGTCCTTATTATCTAAGATGGCGAAAGCATTGATGCCTGCTGTAGGATTAAAGATATGGTGGCGATTGAAAAACAAGGCTGTCGAACTAATGTTGCGGCTGCATGAAGTGCAACAGTTGACGTCTATGAGGTTGAGAAATCTGCGCCTGCGGTTCCTTCTCAATTGGAATGTTGTCTTGACGAAGAAAGAAATCCCCGAAGGGGTCCTTCGGACAAACGCATGGTGAATGCGCTGTAAAGAACAGCACATCTTACATTCTTTGTTTCCTTTGCGCCTTCGCCTTTTCTTTTCGCTGAGTGTTTATCAACATGCAGACTATTCTACAATGAAGAACATCAATTGCCGCTATGATATAATAGAGAAATTAGGTGAGGGGTCGACCGGTAGCGTATATCTCGTGGAGGACTTGATGTATGGAAGGGTCAGACGAGCCTTAAAAATCATCCGTGTGGCTGGAATGGGGTTCGACGCTGCAAAGACGCTTCGGAACGAGTTTTCGCTCCTGCGACAATTCGATCATCCAAATATTGTGAAAGTACACGATTTTGGCAGCGTTATCGCCACCGACTCTGGCGAACATGCCGATGACTTCTTCTTCACGCTGGACTACGTCCAAGGACAAGATCTTTTTCAAGCAACGGAACATGCCGATGATGAATTCATTTCGTTGCTGGTGTTTCAGATCGCGCTTGCTATCGAGTATATACACCGGCACGGTCTCATTCACTTCGACATCAAGCCGGAAAATATCATTGTCACCGAAATACAGCTCGGTGATGCAATTCTTCACATTCCCAAGATCATAGATTTTGCTTTTGCCGCCCCGCTTCTTGGTCCTCTGTCAGGATCCCTCAAAGGCTCGCTCGATTATATGGCTCCTGAACTCATCGCCGGTGGTACCTATGACCAGCGACTCGATCTCTATTCACTCGGTGTGACCCTGTACCAAATTCTTGCGCGCACGGTTCCTTTTAAAGGAAATGAGGCGGTTGAAGTGCTCAAAAAGCATCAGATGGAAAGCCCGCCAAGCGTGTCGGAGCTTCGACCCGGTGTTCGGCCCGAACTAGTTGAACTCGTTTCAGCGCTCATGGAGAAGGATCCTCTCAAACGAATGCGCAGCGCACGCAGTGTGGCTGACAAAGTGAGACCGATTGTTCAGCGTACGGCACTATCTGGAAACTACATCGTTGAAATTCCACCCAAGGGATTTGTTGGGAGGAAAGAAGAATTGCAGAGACTGATGAGTTTTTTGAAGGGAAGATCCACATCGACCGAAGCACCGGCGGGGCACAAATCCAGGAAAGTCATATGTCTGGTGGGGGATCCGGGAATTGGAAAAACTCAATTACTTGATGAATGGCGAAGGCAGGCTCAGGCGGAGAACACTCTTATCATAGCGACGCGTTGTTATCTGGCAACTTCACCTCCGCTCGAGCCATTTCGGTCTTTCTTGCACGAACTCAAGTTCGTGTTGTTGCCTCGCGGGGACAGGGCTCAAGAACTCCTTGCAAAATATGATAAACTGTTTTCGGCCTTGACGTACTATGCGGCCGAAGAGATAAAGCCGAAATCCCCTCTAGGTTTTGCCGACGAAGATAAGCAGCTGGAGTTTCTTAGATCATTTGTCGGGCTTGTGGACGAAGCGGTCGCTGTGGTCCCGTTCGCTATCTCGATAGACGACGTTCATCTTGCGGACGAGACGAGTATCCAGCTACTCCGGCTGCTTACTCAATCACGCGATTTCTCCTCTCCGCCCGTTTTTTTGTCATGCAAGTCGATCTCAGCTGTCGGAAAAGAACTTCGATTACCGTTAGAGGCGATCGAAGTTGTCGTTCTCAACGGGTTCGCCGAAGACGACGTGTTTGAGTTGATAAAATCTCAGTTTGGTGTCTCAAATATACCAAGGGAGGTAGCTCGTGGTCTATTAAACATCGTCGGTGACTCTCCCTCTATCGTTAAAGAGTTTCTCAATCAATTCCGCAGTTTTTCGCCGGAAGAAGCAATGGCGGAACTGCAGAAGGCCCTGAGCGATCCGGCGTTAAGCAAGGAATTCCCGAGAACTATTAATGAAGTGTATGAACGTAGGTTTCTGGAGTTCAGTCCCGAGGAACAGTACATACTGAAAGTCGTTTCCTGTTTTCGGATTCCCGTGGACAACGAGATTCTCGGATGTGTTTGTCCATATTCACCCAGCCGTCTATCTCACCTTCTTACCATGCTTACGATGAGCGGAGTAGTCGGTGTATTCGAGAATGGCAACCAATTCTATTTTTCGCGTGCAAGTTTCCGAAAGTTTGTTTATGAGGATCTTCAAACCGACACGCAGCATTTGCAGAGCTTTATTGCCGAGGTATTGGAACATCTTTACAGAGATTCTCTCGATACGGAAGCTGAGGAGATCGGATATCATTACAAAGAGGCTGGCACCAACAGTAAGGCGTACGTCTATTATTTGCGCGCAGCAGAAAGAGCAGCGTCGGCGTTCTCGCTTCAGGAAAGTATCACGCTCTTAGAGGAAGCGATGAAGCTCGCATCAGATGATTCGGAGTTTGAAACTACTATTGAAAAACTTGCACGTCAACGTGATCTTGTCGAGGACTATGAAAAAGCTGAAACAATGTATAACACGTTGCTCGCACGTCCAAACATCTCGATCTCAAACAAATATCGGTATCTGAAAGCACTCGGGACGGTGCAGACGCGGCGTGGTTTACTCGAAAATGCGATTGAATCTTTCACGAAGGCCTCAAAAGCTGCACAGACCTCGGGGGAAGTCATGGAAATCGAAGATGAGTTGGCAGACATCGACATCTCACGCGGCTGCCTGCCGGAAGCTCGAAACCGTTGCATGAAAGTTCTGGAGAGCCTGGATGGGCCGGCAAACGACCCCCAAATAAGTCCGCTCTTTACCAAACTTGGTATCATTAGTTTCTACGAAACGAAGTATGATGAAGCGACGGAGTATTTCTTGAAGGCGTACCATACCATGGAGCGATATGCAGACAAGCCAAAACTCATTGCACCCTTGCTTAATCTCGGGAATGCCTACAGCGTACGTCATTTTTATGAGAAGGCGTTAGAAAGTTGGAGTCTGGCGCTTCGCTATGCAAATGATGTCGGGAATTTCCATCAGCAGGGTCAAATTCATAACAATCTCGGAATTGCTGAGTTCAACCAAGGCCATTACGAGAATGCTCTGCAAAATTATTTGAAAGGCATTGAAATCTTCACGCGTCTGGGAAATTCGCCTGGACTCGCTTTGTGCTTGAGCAACGTTGGCGAGGTATATATTGTTCAGTCTGAATATGAAAAGGCCTTTGAATCATGGGAAGAATGCTTGGATCTGTACACAAACATCGACGATGCGCACGGGCTTGCCGAAACATACAGCCATTTGAGCCAGGTCTGCCTGGTCTTTGAGAATTTTGACATTGCTCGAGATTATCTTCAAAAATCTCGACAGATAATTGAAAATGCAAACCTTGAAGCTCAATGGGCCATTTATTACCTTTGTTGCAGTGCCTTGGCATTGGCAGAAAAAAAACTCAGTGAAGCCGAACAATATGTCCTGCAAGCCAAAGAGAGATTTCAGTCCATCGGAGATGACCTCAACTACTGCAAATTGCTTCTTATTGGAGGGAGGCTCCAGAGGCAACTTGGTCGCCATAAAGAATCGGCGGACTATTTCACAGAAGCTTTGAAAAAGGGTGTTGAACTGAAGTTACCGCTTTGGGAAGCCGAAGCCTTGAGGGAGTTGGGTATTGAATCAAGGGAGAAAGATACCGCATTGGGAAAGAGAGCCTTAACGTATCTTAAAGAAGCATACGATTTGATCGAGCATGAAACGGTAAACGACTTTACATGGAAGCTCTGTTACGATATTGGAAAAGAATACTCACACCGTGGTCTTGAATCGAAAAGCAAGGAGTTTTTCGTTGAGGCGAAACAGGCTCTACTGTACTTGGGTTCGCTCTACACACGCCAATCGCTTATCAAGAGGTTTTGGGAGTCGGATAATAGGGGCGCGGTACTGAAAGAAATTGAAGGATTGATTGAAAATTAATGAAAATAGATTAATGGCTGGTCAGGGTCCCAAGTTCTCAATTATGATTTCCTCCTCCAAGAGTACCTTGGAGCGGATAGAAAGAATAATTGCTTTTCGCGAAGAAATCACCATTCAATTTTCCCCCTTACATCTCTTGCTCTCCCGCCCATCCTCCAACTTCGCGCCGAATTTGCTGATATGTGAAAAAAGAGCGACCGAGGGGGAGAATGAGCTGCGCAGCGTTACAGAGATACTATCACGATATCCTCTCCTGCCAATTTTCATTGTCACGTCGAAACCGGATCATGCAGAGGCGGTGAAGTTTCTGAAAACGGGAGTTCAGGAATACCTCGCCCTCCCGGAAGAACAAAGCAAGCTGTATGAACTGATGGAATCAAGAATTGCCGAGTGGCGATCGGTCCGCACAGGAAAGTCGTTTCATGAGGAACAAACGAAAAGCTACGATTTCCAGAGTATCGTCGGTACTTCAACTCAAATGCAAGGTGTCATCGCCCGGTCCCGCAAACTCCTCAGCAATACAAATATAACGGTGCTGATCCAGGGCGAAACCGGGACGGGCAAAGAGCTTTTCGCAAAGGCGATACACTACAACAGTCCCAATTCAGATCAGCCATTTATCGAGATTGCATGTTCTTCGATCCCCGACACTCTACTCGAAAGTGAACTCTTCGGGCATGAAAAAGGAGCGTACACTGATGCAAAAAATCAAAAAATAGGTCTATTTGAACTGGCGGGAAAAGGAACAATTTTTTTAGACGAAATCGGAGATATCAGCCCCCTCATCCAATCGAAATTATTGAATGCTTTGGAGGAGAGGAGAATAAGGCGGCTTGGCGGCATAGAAGACATTCCGGTTCATGCCAGAATTGTTACGGCAACAAGCAAGGACCTGGAGAGTATGGTAAGAAATGGAACGATGAGAAAAGATCTTTATTACCGCTTGGCTGTCTTCTCACTTACACTTCCGCCGCTCAGAGAGCGGATGGGTGACATCCCTCTGTTGGCAAAACATTTTCTCCGTGGATTTGCCCGGGAAAACGGCAAACAAATTAAAGGATTTAGTCGCAGTGCGCTCAAGAAGCTTGCCTCAGCATACTGGGAGGGTAACGTACGTGAATTGAAGCATTCGATAGAACGGGCAGTTCTGCTCTCAAATTCGAAAACAATCGATGAAGATGATCTTGAGATGGTCTCTAATTCCGCATGCTTCTCTCGTCCCAACGATGACGCTGTAAACACGGACAACGGACCGCACGCATCAAATCCCGATATCACCATATCATTGCTGCTTGCCGACGCTTCACTCTCCCGGGTTGAAAAGGAACTTGTCAGAGAGGTGCTCGGGCGGATGCGAGGAAACAAGAAAAGGGCGGCTGGGATCCTGAAAATATCTCGGCCGAGACTTGACCGTCTTATCAACGATGACCCGGAATTCTTTAGGTCTGTTAAGTGATGATTCTTAACCTATCGCACTGAATCTACCCTTCCTAAGCCAATAGTACCGGCTACCCCGTGCTTCGCAATGCAGTGTGTAATCCGGGCTGGACTCTTGTTGTTCCAGCACGAGCGGGATCTTACGCTCCCCGGCGTTAATTCCAAAATGGACGACGGCGGGTAATACCTCAGCGGCTCTTGGGTGAGGACGGGAGTAATCGGCTCTACCCTCTACGATTGCGAAAGCTTGACGCAGAAGATAGGATTGCCACACTCGTCGGAAATATGTTGTCGATTGAAAAGAAGGCTGCCGAAGAACTTTTGCCGCCCCATAGAGCGCGGCGTTTGACATAGATGAGGCTGAGAGATATGCGCTTGGGGGTTTCTTCTCAAGTGGATTATTGCCGTGATGAAGTAAGGAATCCCCGAAGAAGTCCTTCGGACAAACGTGCGGTGAATGGACTGTAGTCACAGTACATCATACATCCTTTGTGTCCTTCGCACATTCGCAATTGGTTCTCGCTGAGCAATGACGATGCCGGATTCAACGGGGAAGCTCCGGGCAAAGCCGTATGGAGCCGATGAGAAATGTCGCGCATCCGTACCTCAACGTAGTAAGCTAATTACGGCAGAGACGTGATTGATTGTCTTCTCCAATCCAGATATCATTGAACCACAATGTAAGAGCAGTACAAAGAAGACAACTCAAACGTCATTTTGGTTCCGTGCTGATCTTTCTTTTCTCAAGTTGCAGAGTGGAACAAATAAATGTAGTCATTG
>Ga0182017_10003849_pt1 | contig 11210 bp, 8 predicted proteins | sample 712E3DmetaG_FD_120492 | JGI IMG/M metagenome (GOLD analysis project Ga0182017, IMG submission 120492) | Permafrost microbial communities from Stordalen Mire, Sweden - 712E3D metaG | ecosystem: Environmental > Terrestrial > Soil > Wetlands > Permafrost | place: Sweden: Stordalen | collected... | reverse complement strand
GCAGATCGAAGTGATCGATGAGCACGCTCGGATGAACGCCAATGCCGGCCCCTACGCGGGGCTGGACCGCTTTGCCGCGCGCGCGCATGTCGTCGAAGATCTCACCGAGCAAGGCTTCTTGGTCGGCACTAAGGATTACACGATTGCGCTCGGCAAGTGCGACCGTTCGGGGACGATTGTCGAGCCGCGGCTCTCAACCCAGTGGTTCGTCAAGATTGCGCCGCTCGCCAAGCGCGCCATCGAGGTCGTCGAAAAGGGATATATCCGCTTCACGCCGGAGAATTACGGGCAGATTTATTTGAACTGGATGCACAACATCCACGACTGGTGCATCTCGCGGCAGTTGTGGTGGGGACACCGAATTCCCGCGTGGTATTGCACGAACAATGACTGCAAGAAAGTGGTAGTCGCGCGCGAGGCTCCAACGGCGTGCCCATGCGGCGGCACGAACTTCGAGCAGGACACGGACGTACTCGACACCTGGTTTTCGTCTGGCCTTTTGCCGTTCACCACGCTGGGCTGGCCGCAGGTGACGCGCGACGAAGAAGTGTTCTATCCCAATTCGCTCATGATTACCGGCTTCGACATTTTGTTTTTCTGGGTAGCGCGCATGATCATGCTCGGCTGCTGGTTCATGACGCCGCCGCACAGGCCGAGTAATAATCCCAGGTTAGCGCCCAAAGAACGGGCGCGAACCCTTCGACAAGCTCAGGGCAGGCTCTGGGGCACCGATGAGGATGACGATGCGTTGCGCGCAAGCGTTCCCTTTCGCGAGGTCTACATCCACGCGCTGGTGCGCGATGCCGACCGGCAGAAGATGTCGAAGACCAAAGGGAACGTGCTCGATCCGATCGAGGTGATTGAGCACTACGGCACCGACGCGACGCGCTTCACCCTGGCGTCGATGGCTGCGCCGGGAACCGATATCGCGTTCAGCGAAAGCCGCACGGCGGGCTATCGGAATTTTGCCAACAAGATATGGAATGCGGCGCGCTTCATGTTCATGAACGTGGACCGGGTGGAACCGGGCCTTCAGACTATTATGAGCGGAACGACGATCAGCCCATACACGCGCATCGACGGGTTCGAAAAGCAGACCCTTGAAGATCGCTGGATATTTTCTCTATTCAATCGCGTGACCAAGGACGTCAACGAAGCGCTCCAAATCTACCGGTTCGACGACGCTGCGAATCGCATTTACGATTTCTTTTGGGGAGAGTTCTGCGACTGGTATATCGAACTTATCAAACCGCGCCTGCTGGATGAAAACAACGAAGCGGAAGCGGCCAAAGCGTGCGCGAACTTGGTGAAAATATTCGAAGCATCACTGCGATTGTTGCATCCTGTGATGCCTTTTATTACTGAAGAGATTTGGCAGGCGATCTATGAGGGCAACCCGCCCAAGAAATCGATCGCACTGGCCGATTATCCTCAGTCAGACGAGATGCAAATCAACATAGCGGCGGAAGTAGACATGGCGATTCTTCAAGACCTAATCGTCAGTGTGCGCAACCTGCGGGCGGAATTGAAAGTCGAGCCCAAGATCAAAGTGCCGATCGAGGTGTTTGCGCATGAGCCGACCATGCGCATCCTGCTTGAACAGAATCTCGCGTCGATTGAGCGGCTGGCGAGCGTCGAGAGCGTCACGTTCGCGGAAGCGTCGCTGGAGAAGGTTGCAGGAGCGCGCAGCACGTCGCGGTTCGATGTGCATGCCATCTACGAAAAAAAGATCGACGTGGCGGCCGAGCGTGAGCGTCTAACGAAAGAGATGCAGAAGATTGAAAAGCAATTGGCGAGTGCGCAAGCCAGACTTGGCGATGAGCAGTTCTTGAGCAAAGCTCCATCGCACGTAGTGGAAGGGCTGCGCAAGCAGGCAGAAGAAGCGGCGAGTCTTCGAGAGAAGATCGCAGCCAAGCTGAAGGAGTTAGGAGAGGCAGGAACCACGTAGGGACGGCCGCCCTCGGCCGTTCGGTCGAGCGAAGCTCGACGCAGCATCGGAGCAGCGGCTCTGTGAGCCGCATGGACGGGCGATGGCGCCCGTCCCTACACAAGCCATGGACTGGAATTCACGACGCATCACCGCGATTATCGAGAACGCGCTGAACGAAGATCGAGCGACGAGCGACGCGACCAGCTACGCCTGCATCGATCCCAAACAGCGCGCTTCGGCGACGATTGTCGCCAATGAGGAGTGCATTCTGGCGGGCCTCGGATGTGTGCCGCGGATTCTCGACGTCTACGCGGCGCTCGACGGAGCGGTCACTTCGCATTACGAAGTGACCAGCCATCCTTCGATTTTCGATGGCATACGCCTGCACACGGGGCAGCAGATCGCGGTCATCCAGCATAACGCGCGGGTGCTTCTGTCGTGCGAGCGCGTGATCCTGAATTTTCTCCAGCGCATGGCCGGAATCGCGACCACCACTCGCAAGTTTGTGGATGCGGTGGAAGGCACGCGGGTGCGGATTCTCGATACTCGCAAGACGGCGCCAGGGCTGCGCGTGGTCGATAAGTACGCGGTGCGCTGCGGCGGCGGGCAGAATCACCGGCTCGATCTCTCCGACGGCGTGTTGATCAAAGGCAATCACATAGCGCTGGCCGGGGGTGCGATTCCGGCGCTGCAGCGTGCCATCCACAACCGGCGTGGCCGGCAGCCGGTCGAGATTGAAGTGCAGTCGCTCGAAGAACTGCAGCTGGCGTTGGAAAACGGGGCGGAGGCGATCCTGTTTGACCATGTAAGCGTTGAGAATGTGCGCAAGGGAGTTGAGATCTGTTCGCGGCACACACGCCGCATTCCGCTGGAGTGTGCGGGCGGAATCAATCTGGAAAACGTGCGCTCGTACGCGGAGACGGGCGTGGATTTCATCTCGGTCGGGGCGCTTACGCATTCATCGACAGCGGTGGATATGAGTTTGCGAGTGTCGCCGGCGTAGAACCCAGTCGTTGGTCGTTAGTCGCTGGTCGTTCGCGGGGCTGGATCATTCGGGAATTCGATTTGCTAACGACTAACGACGAACGACCAGCGACTGTTTATAATTCCCTGCATCTCCGCTTCCACCAAAACTCGCAGCTTGCCGTCGGTGCACAAAGCCACAGACGCTCGCCTGGGGCGCATCGTCCGCCTGCTTATGGACCATGCCACCGTTGTCGTCAGCGGCACCAAGATTGCTGAAGAGATCGGCATCAGCCGGTCGGAAGTCTGGCGGCTGATTCAGCAACTGCGCGGGTTGGGCGTGGACGTTGCTGGACATCCCGCGACCGGCTATCAACTGCGCGCGGTTCCAGACTTGCTGCTGCCGGAGATGCTAGCGCCGCTGTTGAGGGGCACGATCTTCGGCGATGCCAAGCAGATCCATCACTATTACAAAATCGGCTCGACCAATTCGGAGGCCATGCAATCGGCGGCGGAGGGCGCGCCCGAAGGCAGCGTATTTCTTGCCGAAGAGCAACTGGCCGGGCGTGGGCGCGGCGCGCACGGCTGGCATTCGGCGCGGTCCACGGGAGTCTACTGTTCGGTGATCCTGCGTCCGGCGATGCCGCCATCGGACGCGCTGATTTTTTCGCTGGCGGCGGGGCTCGCCGTTCGCGCGGCGGTCGCGGAGATCGCGCCGCAGCTCTTGGTGGACCTGAAATGGCCGAACGACCTGCTCCTTGGCGGCAAGAAGTTCTGCGGCATTCTCACGGAGATGAATGCCGAGGTAACGCGAGTGCGCCACCTGGTGGTGGGGGCGGGCATTAACGTGAACCAGGTCAAGTTTCCGGCTGAGCTGCGCGAGATTGCGACGTCGTTGCGCATCGAAACCGCCACGGAATGGTCGCGCGTGGAGCTCTGCGCGGCTTTGCTAAAATCGCTCGACCGCGAGTATCGAAGTTTGGTGGAAGACGCGGGAGCGAGGGAGGCAATCCTGCGCCGGTTCGAGGAAAATTCTTCGTCGGTGCGCGGCAGAAAAGTGTCCATCGGCGACGACGGCAACTTGGCGGGCGTTACCGAAGGATTGGATGAGCGTGGATTTTTGCGCATAAGAACCGCGGAAGGTCTGCGAACGGTGGTCAGCGGAACGGTGAGAACCATTTCTGATTTGTAATTGGCAATTTGTAATTTGTAATTGGAAAGGCCGCTGCTCTTAAATTACAAATTACAAATCACCAATTACAAATATGCTGCTAGTCATCGATGTCGGAAATACGAATACGGTGCTCGGCGTTTTTGAGCCGGTGGCGCACCATACAGGCGAGGATGTAACCACGGAAGCGCCTCGTTATGAACGGCTGGTTGCGAACTGGCGCGTCGGCTCCCACCTGACCCGCACCGTCGACGAGTACGGAGTGATCTTCCGCAACCTTTTCTCCATGGACAACCTGGAAGTTTCGGGCGTGCACGGGATCGTAGTTTCGTCGGTCGTGCCGCCGCTCGATCCCGTGCTGCGCCAGGTGTGCGAGCGCTATTTCAATACCAAGCCGTTGTTCATCGAGCCCGGCGTGAAGACGGGCATGCCGGTGTTGTACGACAATCCCGCGGAAGTGGGCGCGGACCGGATTGTGAATGCGGTGGCGGCGTTTGAGAAGTATGGAGGCCCGTGCGTGATTGTCGATTTCGGCACGGCGACGACTTTTGACTGTGTTTCCAAAAAGGGCGAGTACATGGGCGGCGTGATTTGTCCGGGCATCGGAATTTCGGCGGACGCGCTCTTTCAGCGCACCGCGCGGCTGCCGCGGGTGGAAATTCGCAAGCCGGCGCGGGTGATTGGATCGAACACGGTCGGCAGTTTGCAATCCGGGCTTTACTACGGCTATCTCGGCTTGCTCGACGGCGTCCTGGAACGCCTGGTGGACGAGCTGGGCACGGAAACCCGCGTGGTTGCCACCGGCGGACTGGCATCGCTTTTTGGCACCGCTTCGCACTTCATTAAAGATGTGGACGAGTTTCTGACCCTCGAAGGCTTGCGCATCATCTGGGATCGGAACCAGCCCTTCCGCCGCGAAGCCGCGCCGAAAGCAACCAAGACGCCAGCCAAGCCCGCGGATCCCGATGCGAAACCGTGGCCCTCGCCGAAGTCTGCTAAGACACGCTGAGCCGTCGTGGAAAATTACTTCAATTACTTCACGGAAATCGAAGAGCACTATCTGCGGCGACGGGGCACTCATCTGCTGCTGTCGACCCTCGATTGGGCTTTGATCGAGACTTGGAAAAGCGCAGGTGTGCCGCTGGAGGCCGTGCTCCGCGGGATCGATGATGCGTTCGACAAGTACGATCAGCGTCCGTCGAAATCGAAGAAGGTGAATAGCCTGGCGTACTGTTCGCAGGCCGTACTGGCTGCGGTCGAGGATATGAAGGAAGCGGCGGTAGGTGCGGCCCGCGAAGAAAGGGCTCAGCGCGAGCCCGGATTTGAAGCGGCGCAGATTGCAGCGTTTCTGCGAGAAAATGCGGACAAGCTCGAGAAGGCGAAGCCGCCCGAGCACGCGGGATTCGCGACCGGAGCGCTGGCAAGGGAAGAAGCAGCATCATTGCGTGAGATGGCGGAGGCCATCGAGAGCAGCGGGAAGCTGCCGCGCCTGGAAGATTTGGAGCGGCGGTTGACGGTGCTGGAGGAAAAGCTGTTCGCAGTGCTGATGGCCGCCACTCCGGATGAAGATCTGGTGAATGTTCGCGCGGAAGCGGATCGGGATCTTGCTCCCTATCGCCGCAAGATGACGGCGGCGCAAGTTGAACAACTGCACAAACAATATATTCAAAAGCGGCTGCTGGAACGGTGCGGAGTGCCGCGGCTGAGCTTGTTCTATATGCATTAAGACTGTCTCTCCCTCAAGCTCAGAACATAAATATCGCTGTCAAGCCAAACCAGCAAATTCGCGGGTCAAGATACAAAGTACCCGCGCTACACTTACGACTTGCTGCTTTCCATAGAAAAACTGGTCTACGGCGGCGACGGCCTCGCCCGCACGCCAGCCGCTGCGGACGGGCGCAGCATGGCGGTCTTTGTGCCGTTTGTGCTGCCGGGCGAAAGAGTCGAGGCCGAGATCCGGCAAGAGAAGCCTGGCTTCGCGCGCGGGTCGGTCACGCAGTTGATCGAAGCGTCGCCCGACCGCATCGAAGCTCGTTGTCCGTACTTCCGCCAATGCGGCGGATGCCATTACCAGCACATCCCCTACGAGCGACAACTGGAATTCAAAGCTGGCATTCTGCGCGAGACGCTGCAGCGGATCGCAAAAATCGAACTGAAGTCCGACCTTCGCCTGCATGTCTCGCCTCCCTGGAACTACCGCAATCGCACGCGTCTGCAGGTGCGAACTGCGCCGAAGTTTCCACCCCAGCCCGCGAAAAACACGCGGTCTGGGGGCCCCGGATTTACGCTGGGATATTTCCGCTTCGGCTCGCACGAATTTCTTCCGGTACGCGAATGTCCAATCAGCTCGCCGCTGCTCAATCGCGCGATGGCGCGTCTGCTTGAGCTCGGCGGATTGAATTGCCCGACGGCCGTGGGGGAGATTGAGCTGTTCGCGGACGCCGCCGATGAGCGTTTGCTCGCTTGGGCATTCTGCGAGCGCGAGGCTGACAAGGGAGATCTGCTGCGCTGGGCGGAGGCGCTTGCGCACGAACTGCCGGAAGTCATCGGCATGACGTTTTTCTCTTCGCGGCGCCGATCTTCTGAGCGCCGATCTTCGCATGAACGAATCGAAGACGACGACGCGCCCCTGGACTCGAAAGCACTCGTGCAATCCGGCGCGAAGGCAATTTGCTATCGCACGAAGCACGCGGAGTTCCAGGTCAGCGCGGGAGCCTTCTTCCAAGTGAACCGTCATCTGATCGACGACCTGGTTTCGGTCGTGACCGGCAATGCCAGCGGCGAAGTCGCACTCGACCTGTATGCGGGAGTGGGATTGTTTTCGGCGGCCCTGGCGCGAAACTTTCATCACATATTTGGTGTAGAGGCGTCACAGACATCGCATGGCGACTTTGTGCACAATGTTCCTGCGAACGTGAAAGCGGTCGGCGCGCGAACCGAGGATTACCTGAGAAGCCGGCCGGCGCGAAACCGTCCCGACTTGGTCGTCTTGGACCCTCCCCGCACCGGTGCCGGCAAGGTTGTGATTCGCTCTCTGGTGGAACTCGGAGCGCCCCGTGTCCGATATGTTTCGTGCGATCCGGCAACGCTGGCCAGGGATATCGCCCCCCTCCTGGCGGCTGGATACCACATCGAGGAAGCACACTTATTCGATCTGTTTCCTGAGACGTTCCACATCGAATCGGTGATGCTGCTGGCGCGCTGACCGCTTTCACGTCGCCCAGTTCCTCCTGGAAGACGGGTGGGTTGGCCGAGGGCCCTGGCGCGAGCAAGACGTGCGCCAGGGCCCCGCTCGTCGTTTTCCGGGATTCAAGCTGGATCCCTGGCCCTCAGCGGCTGAAGCCGCTTGTGTAGCGGGTTCCAACGGCATGGCTGAAGCCATGCCCTTTCAAGGCTCTCCGTTAAGCGACTTAATCAGAGGTTCCTTAGGTGGCGATTTCGAAACTCTTCTGCGCCGGGGTGGAAGTGTCCACTCACATCGAACTGGAGAATGATGCGCACCCACAAGCCGCCACGGCAGCCGCTGTTCTGGGCGGCGGTGGCATTTTCGCTCGGTCTGTGGACGGGTGTGCGCGCCTGGCGTCCGCCGTCGTGGTGGGTGATCGCCTTAGTCATCTTCATTTTTGCAGCATCATGGTTTCTTCTCAAACGCGCCTGGCTGGCCAAGGCGCTCGCTTTGGGCGCGTGGTTTCTTCTAGGCGCTTTCCTGATTCAGGTTCGCGGTCGGCCGCCGCGCGAACTTCAGGACGACGCTCGACTTCTCACGCTCGCCGATGGCCGTGAAGTCACACTCACGGCGCATGTGATGAGGGAGGGCTACGCGCGATTCGCGGAGCCGCGGTCGATTCGTGAATCGATTGATGTGGAGACCGAAGAGATCGCGAGCCAAGGCGAAAGCTGGCCGGTGCGGGCCGGCGTGCGGCTAACGATCTACAAAGAGGTAGAAGAGGTGGAGCGCCGGGCGTCCCCACCCGGCCTTGATGCTCCCGTGGGCGAAAGTGGGACGGGCGAGACGCCCGTCGCTCCATTTGCCCTCCTCTACGGCACGCGATTGCGCATTCTCGCGAAGCTGCATCCGGCGTGCAATTACCGCAATCCGGGAGCCTTCGATTATGCGGGCTATCTCCGCGACAACGGCATCAGCGTGCTGGGCTCGGCGGAGGCGACGGACATTGAACGGCTTCCCGGATTTTCCGGCAGCCGGATTCAATTCTGGCGCACGCGCGTTCATGCCAGCATCGTTTCGAAGATTCACCAGCTATGGCCCGCGTCGCAGGCCTCGCTCATGGACGCCATGGTGCTCGGCGAAGAATCGTTCCTGCGCAATGCGACCCGCACCGAGTACCAGCGCTCGGGCACATATCACGTGCTGGTAGTTTCCGGAATGAACCTGAGCATCCTGGCGTTCGCCATTTTCTGGACGCTGCGCCAGTTTCGTGTCGATCCCGCGCTGGCCGCCCTCACCACGGTCGTGGTCTCGTTCGCATACGCGTTCGTAGTCGGCGTCGGGCCGCCGGTGTGGCGCGCCGCGCTGATGCTGGCGACATACCTGGGCGCGCGTCTGCTCTATCGCGAGCGCAATATGATGAACGCCATTGGAGCGGCCGCGCTCGGAGTTCTGATCGTCGATCCGCACGCCCTGTTTGGCGCCAGTTTTCAGCTCACGTTTCTCGCGGTCTTCATCATCGCCGGCATCGGCTCGCCCATTCTCGAACGGACGACACTGCCCTACGCGCGCGGCCTGCGCCTGTTGCGAGCTGCCAGCTACGATTTGCACGTCGCTCCCAAGGTGGCACAGTTCCGGCTCGACCTGCGGCTGATCGCAGGGCGGCTGAGGCGATTCGTCGGCGACCGCCTCAGCCTGGCGGTCCCCGCGATCTTTATGCGAGTGGCCATCGGCGTAGGCGAATTGATCTTCATCTCGGCGCTGATGCAGGCAGGACTCGCGCTGCTCATGGCGTATCACTTTCATCGCGCCACCACCATGGGAATGCCGGCCAACCTGGCAGTGATTCCGCTCACCCAGGTGCTGATGCCAGCCGCTGCCGCTGCCGTCGGCTTGGGATACATCTCGATCGCGCTGGCCAAGCCCGCGGTTTGGATCTCTGGCTTCGCGCTCGAAGGAATCGCGGGAACGGTGCACTGCCTCGGCGGCACCCAACTCGCTGGAGCATCCATCGCCGATCTGCGCGTGGCCATGCCCTCGCTCGCGATGATTTTGGCTTCGATCGCCGCGCTGGCACTCGCGATGCTGGCGGCGCAGATCCGTCGCACGCGCGTGGCCGCGTTCGCTTCCGTGGTGTTGCTGTTCGCCGTTGCGGGATGGATTGCATTTGTCCCCTCGCGCTCGCACCTCCGCGCCGGCGTGATGGAGATGACGACTATCGACGTCGGACAAGGCGATTCCATTCTGCTGCTCATGCCCGAGGGCCGCGCCATCCTCATCGATGCCGGAGGCATTCCCCAGTGGATGCATTCCGACTTCGATCTCGGCGAGCAGGTGGTCTCTTCGTATCTTTGGAATCGAGGCATCGATCGTCTCGACGTGGTCGCCATCACGCATCCTCATGCCGACCACCTCGGCGGAATGCCCGCGGTGATCGCGAATTTTCACCCGCGAGAACTCTGGATCAGTATCGACCAGCCGGTGGGCGAGCTGAAGCCGATCGTTGCCCAAGCCCAGCGCGCGGGAATGAATGTTTCGGTAAAGAAAGAAGGAGATCAATTCGACTACGGTGGAGCGCATTTCCAAATGCTCGCTCCCGGGCGCGACCAAATCACCGGCTTGATGCGTCCGAACGACGATTGCCTCGTGTTTACGGCCAAGTTCGGCGGGACAACCGCATTACTGGAAGGAGACGCGGAACGCCCGGTCGAACGGCGTGTCGTGGAAGAGCATCCGGAAGCCATGCTGCTAAAGGTCGCTCATCACGGCAGCGCCAGCGGAACCTCCGCCGACCTGCTAGCGACCGTTCATCCGCGCTACGCAGTCATTTCCGTTGGCGCGCGAAATGTCTACGGACATCCCCGGCGCGAGGTCCTGGAGCGGCTGCAGCAAGCGGGCGTGAAAACCTACCGCACCGACGAGGAGGGCGCGATCAGTTTTTACCTCGACGGCAAGTCCGTGACTCCAGATGTAGCGCTTCTCCACTGAGACAAGGCGGGCCTTATCCTCACCCACTGATGTCGGCAGTCTCGTCGTCAAGCGGCGGCAACTTACGATACGCCTCGATAATCTTTTCCGCCTCGTGCGCATCTTCTTCGCGCACCAGAATGACCGTTCCACCGACGCCGGGAAACGCGTCCTGAACCGCGTCAATGGATTTCAAGTCCGATTCGATGCCCGCGGATTGCAGCAAGCCCTTCACGACGAGGGCTTCGTTTTCCTGCTCGGCGTCGAAAACCTTGACGAGTTTCTCATCGGGCTCGGGTTGCGACGAAAGGTTAGTCGGCTCTGGCATGCGTCCTCCGTAAACGGTCTCATAACAGATTACGGCAGTCCCCATCTCTCTGTCTTGCCGATCACAAAGGTGTACGCCCAAAGAAGGCTTGATTCGCAAGCGGAAGCTGGCACAATGGCGGCTGGGGCGCAACGTCGGGGCCGCCGTCAACATCTATAAAGGAAGCCGGGGGGTCGACCGCATGGACGAAGACGAGGCACGAAGACTGCGGCGCCTGCAGATGATGATGAGCATGGTCATGTCGGTGATCGGCCAGGATCCCGGCCTGACGCTGGAAGAGGCCGCGGATATGGCCGCCAATGCCCGCCGCGCCGCTCTCACCATGTTTCCCGGCAAAGAGCTCACCTACGATCTCATCTACCGCCCGCGCCTGCAGCGGCTGATCAACGAGCGCTTCCGGCTGCAGTAGGCTGGCGGGGATTCCGCTGCCGCGTGGAGCTGGAGATTTCCCAAGAAGTCCAGAGCATTCCTCGTAATTGTGTAGAGTGCGCACCCTCAGCGGCTAAAGCCTGACACCGTTGCAGGCCATGGCGGCACGGCTGAAGAGGCTGCGGAAAAAGTCGATAAGAGCGCAAAAGGCTCACCTCAGGCGCTAAAGCGCGGATATATTTTCAACGACGTAACGGCACGACTGAAGTCGTGCCCTTCCCAAAACCCGGTCGAACCGTGGTTTTTCCGCAGGCTT
>Ga0182017_10003848_pt1 | contig 11212 bp, 10 predicted proteins | sample 712E3DmetaG_FD_120492 | JGI IMG/M metagenome (GOLD analysis project Ga0182017, IMG submission 120492) | Permafrost microbial communities from Stordalen Mire, Sweden - 712E3D metaG | ecosystem: Environmental > Terrestrial > Soil > Wetlands > Permafrost | place: Sweden: Stordalen | collected... | reverse complement strand
TGGTACCGCATATCGGATTCGAACCGATGATCTCAGCCTTGAGAGGGCTGTGTCCTAGGCCTCTAGACGAATGCGGCATCGATTGACCGCCCGGAGGCGGGCCGGGCGGGATGATATCAGGCCCGCGCCGTGGTCGCCAACCCAGTGTCGCCAACCCGCGGCCCTCTGCACCACCGGCTCGGCGCCGAGCCCTACTACATCCGGTGCGATTCCAGGAACGCGCGTACTCCTTCGGCGACCTGCTGGAAACTCGATTCGCCGATCACCAGGCCGTAGTGGGAGTGCGCACCGAACGGCTCGTACGTGCCGCCGAGCCAATCCGCCAGCCGCTCCGCGCCCGTCGCGGAGGACGTGCCGTCCAGGCCGGCCCCCACCACGAGGATCGGAATGCCAGACAAGCGAGCCCGATCAATGGCGACGCCCTCCAACACCTCGCGCTTGACCTGCCCCGACTCGTGGGGTTTCTGGCCGAAAAGGTGCTGCAACCGAATGATGTCCGCGATCGTGAGGTCGCGGTTCTCTCGCTGCAGCCTCTCCGGAAGCGTCTCCCATCCAATGTGGTCCCGGCCGTAGACGTCGGGGATATCTCGGAGCTCGTGCGGGCGGACTGAGGGCCGCAGGTCGCGCGGAAGCTCGCTGTCCAGCAGGACGACGCCACCGACCGAATGGCGCTCAGCCGCCTTGAGGGCCAGCAGACCGCCCAGGCCGTGGCCGACCGTGACGACGTTGTGTCCGAGCTTGTCCAGGACCGCCACGACGTCGTCCACGTAGTCCTGAAAGTCCACCGCGGCAATGTCCGCCGTCTCGGACCAGAAGTGGTTGCGCAGGTTGAGGGCGTGGCCTTCCCAGCCGCGGCCGGCGAAATACGAGAGGTAGCGCTCCCATATCCACGATCCCGTCAATTCGCCATGGATGAAGAGCAGCGGCCGCCGGCGCGAGCGCCGCTCCGGCATCCAGGACTCAACGTACAAGCCTCGTTCGGGGATCTCTATCTCGTCCTTGCGAATCGGCCGGCCATTGGCTCCAACCGGATGCGGTCGGGCGACATGCAGGTCGTCGGGTGTGTTGTCACTCATTCTCAGGTCGTCCTTGTGCCCGTTGCCGCCGATCCACGCTCTTCCGCGAATCTCACCACTCATGCGGGTTGATGATCAAGCCCGTCAGGGCCTTGGGGTAGAAGTACGTTGACTTCTGGGGCATCACGTCGCCGTCGGCGGCCACGGCCGCGATATCGGCCACGGGCGTGGGGTCGAGCAGGAATGCGGCATCGGCACCGTCCTTTGCCGCGTCCACCCAATCGAGGGCCTCCGCGACGGATTTGCTGTAGGCCAGGCGGCCGGCCGCGATGGCTGACGCGTCGATGCCACACAGGCGATCGAGGGCCACCTGCAAGAGCGTCACGTCGAGCCGGTGAAGTGCGGCCCCGCCCTCGCGGAGGGACATCGCGAAGTCACTGCGCCGGGCCGTGAGGATTGCGCCTCCGTTCCGCGTCCACAGCCCAAAGCGGCCCCGCCCGCCGAGCACGTCGACCGAGGCGAATGCCGCTTCGAGTTCGGCTCGGCTCTCGACCGGCTTGACCTCGAACAACCACGCGGCGTGGTCCAGCAGGTCGCGTACGCCCTCGTCGCCGAGGCCACGCGCGACACGGTAGGTGGGCAGCACGGTCAGCCTCTGTTTGGTCGTCTCCAGGAACAGCATCATCACGTAGTCGGCCGGAGGGTCGGTCTCGCCGGTCTTGTTGGCGCGCCGCTCATCGCGATATCGGAGCGCGGTCTCGTAGCGATGGTGGCCGTCGGCGATGGTGATCGGCTCTTGCCCCGCAACCTCTATCAGCGACTTCACGAAACGCGCGTCGGACCCGTCCTCTGGCACGGCCCACATTCGGTGGCGCACGTGGTCGTCGTCGGCGACGTCGATGTCGGGACGCCGCGAGGTGATCGCCGCCAGAGCCTGAACCGACCGCCCGCTCGAATCGGCGTATAGCCCAACGACGGGACTCGTGTTTACAGCAGTCGCTCGAAGCAGCTTGTAGCGATCTTCCTTGGGCGCCGAGAGGGTCCTTTCGTGCGGCAAAACCCCCGAGCCCGGAACGAGATTCTCCAGGTACAGACGACCGAAGAAGCCACGCTGGGTCCGGATCTGGTCGCTGCCGGGGACGCGATAGGTTTGTTCGTAGACGTAGATGCTCGACTGGCCGTCCTTGCGGAGCGTGCCGTCCATCCGCCAGGTCGACAGCATTCGGGCGGCTCGACGGTATCGATCGTCGGGCTCCTCGCCGGCCTGGACTTCCGGCAGGTCGAGGCGCACCACGTTGGCCGGATGGCGCGCCAGGAGTGTCTGGTGCATCTCCGGCCCTATCACGTCATAGGGCGGGCAGATGACGCAATTCAGGTCGCCGACCTTCTCCGGGTCGAAGCGAAGTGCGCGAAAGGCTCGAATCTCTGGCACCCGGGGCTCCCTAGCGGCCGAAACCGTCGGACCTGCAACGTTCGACCGGCGCAACGCGGCGCCAGCCGGTTCCTCCGGCGAAATCACGCGTGATCCTACGGTAACGGAGCGCAAACGGCGAGTCCACGCCAACCTCCAGCCCCGCGTGGCGGTGAGGTGGGCGCGGCCCCAAGCGCGTTTCGGCGCACGCTGCTACTTTTCCCGCCATGGATCGGGAGTCCGCAATACCTTCTGACCTGCGACCGTCCTCTGACGGCTCGTCTTCACGCAACGGCGTCGGACCCTCAAACGATCCGGCCCACCCGTTCGAACATGGCACCGATGCCCAGATGATGGAGCGGCGGGTTCGAACGGCAACTCCGCTGATTTCGCCGTCGCCCGGTCCGGGCGCCTCCACAACGCTACGCCGTGATGTCCTCTACGCGCTTCGAACCGGCGGGCCCGCCTCCCCAGACCAGGTCGCCGACCGCGTCGGAGCGAGCCGAACCGGGGTGCTGCAGCAGCTCCGAACCCTTGAATCCGCAGGCCTGGTCACGCGCAGTTTGAGCCGCCACGGCGTTGGCCGGCCGCGCCACGTATACGACCTGACACCCGCGGCACAGGAGCTGTTCCCGGCGAACTACGGAGCTCTGGCCCAGTCGATACTGACGGCCATCCGGTCGATCGGCGGCGAGACGTTGATCCACGACGTCTTCGAGGCCCGGCGCGAGCAGCTCAAGGTGCGCATCTCCAACCGCCTGGCGGAGCGGCTCCCGGCGGGCGCATCCCTTTGGGAGCGGACCCGTGAGATGGCGGTCTACGAGGACGAGACCGGATATCTTGGCCGGGCGAGCATCGATCCCGACGGAACGATCCGACTCAGCGAGCACAACTGCGCCATCACCGGCGTGTCCAACCCGTACCCGATCGCCTGCGAGGAAGAACTGCGGCTGATCAGCGAGGTCCTTGGCGCGAAAGTCACGCGCGAGTGCCACATCCCATCGGGCGGCCGCAGCTGCACCTACCGTGTGGAGCCGCTGGAGAAAGAGCGATGACGCGGGAGCGTCATCGCTCGGCGCCAGGCCGGCGCCGAGGGCACCGCGCCCCTAACCATGCGCCCCTTCCGCTAAGCCTCTTCGCGCTCGACTTCCTTGCGCCTCGCCGGTTCGCGGACGGCGGCGGCAACATCGGTGACGCGGGGCACGAACGACGCCTGGAGCGAAGTCTCGGCAGCCCGAACCTGCTCCTCGTATGAGAGGATGCCGAGCCGGCCCAGGGTCGCCAGCTCGTCTCGGATGTAGGTCCGCAGCATCTCGGGCCCGTCGGTGCTGATCGCATAGCGGACCTCGTTACGCCGGAACTGCTCGAAGATCCAGCGGAACTCCTCCCAGCTCGACACGACGCCCGTCTGCAGGTTCGACGTGGGGCAGACCTCCAGGACAATGCCCCGCTCTCGGAGCATCCCCATCGTTCGCGCATCGTAGGCCGACTTGACACCGTGGCCGATCCGATCCGGCTCCAGCAGCTCCACGACCTGGGCCACTTCCTCGACCGGTCCGGACTCGCCGACATGGATGGTGATCCCGAGCCCGAACTGGCGGGCCCGACGGAACAGGTCGCGGTAGTCGGCCGGGTTGAACGACGCCGTCTCGGGGCCCGCTATGTCGATCCCGACGACGCCGCGATCGCGCCAGGCGATCGCCTTCTCGGCGATGATCTCGTTGAGTTCGAACGGGAAGGCACGGTCCAGGCAGAAGATCAGGCCCGGGCGTATCGGGTATTCGAGCACGGCCCGATCCATTCCCCTAAGAGACGCAGCGATGATGTGGTCCAGATCCTGCTCGCCGCCGCGGTTGCGTTTCATCGGATTGAAGCGCAGTTCCGTGGTGGTGACGTTGTTCTTGCGGTATGCGCCGCCGATGACCTCGTAGACGGACCGCTCCATGGCCAGCGGCGACGATTGGATCAACTCGGTCCAGCCGAACAGGTCCAGATAGCCGTCGAAGGAGTGCCCGTGCGTCGGGGAGGCGGTGATCATCTCCCGGAATTGCCAGTAGTCCTTCGTCGGCAGCTTGATGCCCTGCTCGTGGGCGATGCCCCACATGACGGAAGGCGTGACGGCGCTGCCGAGGTGGCAGTGAAGCTCGGCGAGTGGCATTCGGCGGGGCAACTGACGCGCCATTGGAAAGAGCATAGCCACTCCGCGGCCAGATGCCCGGGGCAGCGTATGACCGCCCCCAACCATCCATTCGCAACCGACCCGCAACCAGGGATGTCGGCGCAACCTTGCGCGCCCATGCGGCGGCCGCTACGCTGCACTCTCGATATCCCGATCCCGCGTCGAGGGTGGACGACCGACGGCACTCGGGAGCAGGAGGACAGGAGGAATGCGCGTGATTGCATCTCGATTCCGGTTCGCCGGGGTTTTCGCTGCGGTGGCCCTCGTGGCGGCGACCGTCTTGATCGCCGGCTGCTCCAGCTCGAGCTACTCGCTCGTCAAGTCGGGCAACCTGACTGTTTGCTCAGATACGTCGTATCCGCCTCAGGAGAGCCTCGACTCGAGCAACAAGGCAGTCGGCTCCGACATCGACCTTGCGGCCGAGATCGCAAAGCGGATGAACCTGACGCTTGACGTCAAGTCGACCGTCTTCGATAGCATCATTCCGGCGCTGCAGGGCGGCAACTGCGACATCATCATCTCGGCCCAGACGATCACCAAGGAGCGCCAGGCCGCGGTCCTCATGATCCCCTACTTCGCAGCGGGCCAGTCGTTCGTAGTGCTCAAGGGCAACCCGGACACCATCAACAGCATCGATGATCTCTGCGGCAAGGCCGTCGCGGCCGAGAAGGGCACCATCGAAGCGGACCACATCGCCGGCACCGGGTCCGGCTATGACACCACGAGCAGCCTGGACGCCAATTGCAAGACCAAGGGCAAGGCCGCGATCACCCTCCAGGTGTTCGACGCCGACACCGCTGCGCTGGCCGCATTGCAGGCCAACACCGTGGTCGCCCACTTCACCGATGAGCCGGTGGCCGGGTATGAAGTGGCCCACGGCAACGGCGCGTTCGAGCTCGTTCCCGCGATGACCCTCGAGCGCGGCGCCGAAGGCATCAGCGTTCCTCTGAAGAACACCTCATTGCGCGACGCCGTCCAGAAGGCTCTCCTGGACATGATCAGCGACGGGACCTACCTCAAGATCCTTACCACCTGGGGCGTGCAGTCCGGAGCGATCACGGCTGCAGACGTCAACGCGACGCCGATCCCCTAATCCTTCCCTGACCAAAGCCAGCGCGTCTCGATGACTCCGTTATCGTTCATTCGGCCAGGCACCCGGCGGGTCTTGCTCGCCGGGTGCCTGGTATTCGTTGCGTTCTCTGTCGGCGGCTGTACGAGCAACGCGAACATCAGGCCGCAGTTCTTCTGGGACGCGATCTTCCATCCCAGTCCGGCGATCATCAACGGCATCGCCTTGACTCTCGGGATCTCGGTCATAGCCCAGGTTCTGGGGGTCATCCTTGGCGTCTTCGCGGCCATGGGCAAGATGGCCAAGTTCGCGCCGTTCCGCACTTCGGCCAACCTCTACATCTGGTTCTTCCGCGGAACGCCGCTGCTGGTGCAACTCTTCTTCTTCCGCTTCGGCATTCAGGCGGCCGGCTTGTTCAAGTGGCCTGAAATCACGGCCGGGCCGCTCGACATCCTGCCCGAGATCCTCGCGGGGACCTTGATCCTCGGCGTCAACGAGGGCGCCTACATGGCCGAGATCGTCCGCGCCGGAATACTCTCGGTGGACCCCGGGCAGACCGAGGCTTCCAAGTCCCTCGGGATGACCTACGGCCAGACCATGCGGCGCATCGTGCTGCCTCAGGCGGCTCGGGTGATCATTCCGCCGCTCGGCAACGAGTTCAACAACATGCTCAAGACCACGTCGTTGCTGAGCATCATCGGCGTGATGGAGCTGTACAACGCCACGTCGGTGGCCGCGGGCCATTCCTACGCGACGTTCGAGCTCTTCGCCGCAGCGGCCGTGTGGTATCTGCTAATGACGACCGGCTGGGGCTTCGTACAGTCCTGGATAGAGCGCAAGCTCGCAAAGGGGACCGCAGGCTCGGCTGCGGGCACGGCTGCCGGACCGTCGACGCCGGGGTGGAGAGGCCGCTTCTTCCGCGGCCAAACTGAGACCCTGGGAGGCCACTGATGACCGTCCCTAACATCTCCACCAACCTCCTCGGCGCCATCGGCGGCGTTCCGCGTCCGGACGTGGACGTGGTCGTCGATGCCCGCGACGTCAACAAGTACTTCGGCCGGCTCCACGTCCTCAAGGACGTCAGCATCCAGGTGAAGCGGCAGGAGACGGTCGTCATCATCGGGCCCTCCGGCTCGGGCAAGACGACCTTCATCCGCTGCATCAACCACCTCGAGAAGATCCAGGGCGGCCGCATCTTCGTGAACGGCCACCTGATTGGCTATCGCGAGACGCCGGCCGTCGGCCGAATCGGACGGCCGATCGCGAAGGTGCCTGTCGTCGGGCGGCGCTTGAGCCGGTCCGTCGGCGCCACCAAGCTGGTCGAGGACCGGGAGAAGAACGTCGCCCGGCAGCGCCAGGAGATCGGCATGGTCTTCCAGCGCTTCAACCTCTTCCCGCACATGACCGCCCTCGACAACATCATCGAGGCCCCGATCCACGTTCGGGGCATGGACCGCGACGAGGCCATGGTCATGGGCCGGGCGCTGCTCGAGCGCGTCGGGCTGGCGGCCAAGGAAGACGTCTACCCCAACCAGCTCTCCGGCGGGCAGCAGCAGCGCATCGCCATCGCCCGGGCCCTGGCCATGAAGCCGGCCCTGATGCTCTTCGACGAGCCGACCTCCGCGCTTGACCCCGAGATGATCGGCGAGGTGCTGGAGGTCATGAAGGAGCTGGCTCGCGAGGGCATGACGATGATCGTGGTCAGCCACGAGATGGGCTTCGCCCGCGAGGTCGCGAACCGCGTGGTCATGATGGACGAGGGTGTTGTCGTCGAGGAGGGCACGCCGGCCCAGGTATTCGGCTCCCCCACCCAGGAACGCACCAAGACCTTCCTCTCGAAGATCCTGTAGGGAGGGGGCGCCGGGGCGGCGCGAGGGCCGGCCTTCTGCGCCGGGTAGGGCCGTGCCGTGCTGCGCCCTGCGTCGCCGCGTGTCGCGTCGCGCCGGCTCGGCGCCCGCGTTTCTGCTCATCTTCACCCGGGGCGATGCTGCAGGCAGGAACCCGCGTCCAAGCTGCTCATCTTCACCCGGGGCGATACAAAGCAGGCGCGGCTCCATCCGGGCCCCCTCCATCGGCCGCCGACGTCGGCCGCTTCCCCTGGCCCGAGCGTGGCGTGCCCTCCATAAGGAGATCCCGCCTGGGTCTGACCCTCAGAGAGCCGCCGGGACGATGCTTTGCATCACCCCCGGCACTGTTGAGAACGAACCAGATGCCGCGCAGGTCGCACGACGGGCAACGCAGCCATCGCTGAACCTCTGGTCCCCGAGCCGGGTACCTTGCGTCGAAGACGGGCCGGTACTTCTCAATCGCGTTTCGGGCCTGCGTCTCACCCGGCATCACCAGCAGAGCGCCAACGAACAGTGGCCTCCAGCCAGCCTCTCGCGCCATCGCGGCCGCGAGCCGTGTCTTTCGATCGTGGGTCGATAGCAAGTCCTGGAGATCGACCAACCGAGTCTTCACCTCCACGATCAACACCGTCCGGGTTGCCGGGTGCCAGGCGAGCACGTCGATCGACCCGCGCTCGCCGCGGATGCTGAACGTGTGCTCAGGGAATGCTACCCAGCCGCGAGCAACAAGGCGGCTAACGACGTCGCGAACGATCGCAGCATGCCTCTCGTCGAGTAGCTTCGTCAGCTCCGGACCGCGCCATCGCGGGGCCAAGGGCAGGGACACACCGACGGCGATCGAGACCCGGCGCACCAAACGCAGCGAGGTCGCCTCGAAGTCACCCCGCTCGATCGCTGACACGGCAGCCTGGCTGACCCCGGCCGCCTCCGCCACGTCTCTTTGTCGGAGGCCGCGACGGATGCGGACCGAGCGAATGATGGACCCAACCTGAACGTCATCCATGGGGTCCAGCATGGACTCGCGCGCTGCACCCCGGCTTACCTCGTGATCAACGGTAGGCGCCGGGTCGCCCAGGGCCGCCTGCTCCCCTACCCCGCCCAGGCCGGGTCGGCGAGGAGCCGCGAGCGCAGCTCCGCCCGCCGCTCGGCCACCAGCCAGCAGCTGTCGACCGCGTTCAGCTCCAACGTCCGAACGTCCGCGTCGGTGACCCCGAGGCGCGACTGCAGCGCCGCCAGCTCCCCCGCCAGAGAGAGCCCGAACATGGCCGGGTCGTCTGTGGAGACGCTGACCGGCACGCCCGCCTCCATGAACCTCCGGATCGGGTGCGCTTCGAGCGACGCGATGGCGCCGGTCGCCACGTTTGACCCGGGGCACGCAGTCACCGGCAGACGCCGCTCCGCGAGATATGCGAGTAGCGAGGGATCCTCAACGGCGCGCAATCCGTGGTCGATGCGGTCAACGCCCAACGCCCTGATCGCGCCCCAGATGCTTTCCGGCCCGGCGACTTCGCCCGCGTGGGCGGTAGTCCGCAGGCCCAGGACCCTGGCCCGCTCGTACACCGGCGCGAAAGGCTCCGGTGGGAAGGACTGCTCGGACCCGCCGAGACCGATCCCGATCACTCCCGCCTCCGCCGCGACCTCGGCCAATTCTTCGAGCGTGCGAGCGCCGACTACCGGGCCGTAGTCGCGGCACAAATCGGCGATCAACGCGACGTCAACTTCGGGAACCGATGCCAGCCCTCGACGAAGCGCCAGCGACACCTCCTGAGTCGAGATCCCGGCCCCGGCGACATCCGCCGGCGTGTAGAACGCCTCCGCGTAGACGATGCGTTGACGAGCGAGCGCCGCGGCTACCGACGCCCCGATCAGCTCGAAGTCGGCCGCCTCCCGGATGAAGCCCTGCTTCCAGATCCACCGGTCGATGAAGTCTGGGAAGTCGCGATAGACGAACCGGCCTGGAAGGGCGGCGGCTTCCGGAACCGTTGGGTCCCCGCCGTACTTGCAGATCAACTGCCAGAGCGCTGCATGTGGAATTGCGCCTTCGAGGTGGAGGTGCAGTTCGACCTTCGGCAGGCGCTCGAGCCAGTCGCAACGGATCGAGGACTCGACGCCTTCTTCGACGGACACTCGATCCCCTCCCGTTCGGTCTAGTCGTGCCGGTAGATCACGCGCCCATCCGCGTCGACCGTGGGCCGGCGAGGCAGCCGGGTTGTGTTGGACGCGCCGGCAGCCCGCGCCGACCGCGTCGCCCGCCGCGCCTCTGCGTCCGGCACCTGGTCTCGAGCGTGATAGCTCGACCGAACGAGCGGCCCCGACTCGACGTGCTTGAACCCCATCGCCAGCGCCTCATCGCGCATCTCGACGAATTCGTCCGGGTGGTAATACCGCACCACCGGCAGGTGTTCCGCTGAGGGGCGCAGATACTGGCCAACGGTCAGGATGTCGCAGTCGACCGCGCGCAAGTCGAGGAACGTCTGTCGCAGCTCAGGCCGCGTCTCGCCCAGTCCGACCATGATCGACGACTTGGTATGGACCGCCGCCGACGGGTTCAACTCTCGAGCGTACGCCTTCGCCCGAAGCAGCACGCCCAGCGATCGGTCGTATCGAGCCCGCTTGCGGACCGGCTTCTGCAACCGCGCCACCGTTTCGACGTTGTGATTCAGGATGTCCGGCCCGGCCGCCATCACCGTTCGGAGCGGCGCTTCCTCGCCGTTGAAATCGGGGATCAGCACCTCCACGCCCATGCCTGGGCAGGCGACTCGTAGCCGGCGGATCGTCTCGGCGAAGATGCCGGCGCCGCCGTCGTCCAGATCGTCGCGGGCCACGCTCGTGACGACGACATGGTCCAGGTTCAGCTGCTTCAACGCCTCCGCGACCCGGCGCGGCTCATCGAGATCGTGGACGAGAGGCTTGCCGGTCTTGACCGCGCAGAAGCCGCAGGCTCGGGTACAGGTGTCGCCGAGGATCATGACGGTGGCGGTCCGCTCATCCCAGCACTCGCCCATGTTCGGGCACTGCGCCTCTTCGCAGACGGTGTTGAGAGTCAAGCCATGAAGCAGCCGCCGGACCTCCTGGTAAGTCTCTCCGGACGGGATACGCGCCTTGATCCACTCGGGGTGCCGGCGCGCTGCCGCGGAACCTGGAGCCGAGGAGCCCGCCGCCGATCCGTCGACGACCGCCGTGCCGCCGCCCATGGCGATGGTCGCTGGGAGCAGGCGGGCGTTGCGGTTGTAGTCGGTCGAGTCGGACATTCGGTCTTGGGGTTCTCGTCTGGCTGCTTGCCTAGTAAATCATCGTGTCGGGCCCGACCCCCTCGAGCCAGCAGATCACGTCGCGGACGAAACGCCCGACCTGAGCGCCGTCGGTGGCTCGATGATCGTACCCGGCAACGAGATTCATCATCGACCGCACGGCGATCAAGTCACCCTCGGCTGTCTCGCGGACCACGGGCCGCTTCACGACCGCCTCTGTGGTGAGGATGCAGATCTCCGGCGGGTTGATGATCGGCACCGTAAGCACAGACCCGAACCAGCCGGTGTTGTCGATGGTGAAGGTCCCGCCCTGGAGGTCGTCGAGCCGGAGCTTGTTGGTCCGAGCCCGAGCCGCCAAATCCTGGATGGCGCGGTTGAGGCCGTTGATCGACAGCTGATCCGCGTCGTGGATAACGGGCACGATCAAGCCGCTGCCCGA
>Ga0182017_10003847_pt1 | contig 11213 bp, 5 predicted proteins | sample 712E3DmetaG_FD_120492 | JGI IMG/M metagenome (GOLD analysis project Ga0182017, IMG submission 120492) | Permafrost microbial communities from Stordalen Mire, Sweden - 712E3D metaG | ecosystem: Environmental > Terrestrial > Soil > Wetlands > Permafrost | place: Sweden: Stordalen | collected... | reverse complement strand
GATTGGGAAAATTGGGCCGGGCAAATATGCCGTAAGAACAAGGATAGTAATTAAGTCATGAATTTCATCACCTGAAAATGGTCAACGCAATCCGGGAAAATAAAATGGAAATATATTCCCATTGAGCAAAATTTCCGGCAGGAAGCTATTAATAAAAATACGAAACAGGGAGGGATATTTCTCATGACGGAACCAGAATACAAAATACCCAGTTTGCAAGAAAGGCTTGTCAATGTAATGGCCAACAGAGGTATTCGAAAATTTAATAATGAGACAGTAGGAGCCAAGCTGCCCCGTGGTTCGATAGCATATATTGATAATGCTTCCGGTGAAAATATAAGACGATTTGCAGATTCAATTGGCGATTTCAACCCCAGATTCAGAGATTCGGATTATGCCAGGGCGACGAAGTATGGCCGGCTGATAGCGCATCCGATGTTTTTTACGATGGTGGCTTACCCGGTACAAGGTCATGAGGAAATAATGCCCGGGCGGCCAACCGGATTCCATGAAAAGGGAGCGCGCAGTTTCAATAGTGGGAATGAATGGGAATTCTTTTCCCCTGTTTTAGAGGATGATCGGCTGGGTTTTAATGGTATCGGGTCAATCGATGCCAAGATTGTAAAAAGCAGATTTAGCGGCGAAATGATGATAACGACCAGTGCATGCCAGTACCGAAACCAGAGAGGAGAAATTGTCGCTCTGAATAAGAGCTATGTCCACCATTCATCCAGCGATCAGACGACAAAAGATCAGGCAAAACAGGTAAGTTTTATCGAACCTTATAAATATTCGAGTGAAGAACTGGCCAAGATCGAAGATGATAAGGCAAAAGAAGAGATGAGAGGGAGTTGGCCACGATTTTGGGAGGACGTTGCGGAGGGAGATTCAATCGGCCATATTATTGTTGGTCCCTGGAATATCATGAGTTTCTTTGCCATGGCGGGAGCCCACGGGCCTACGGAACTGGGCAGGGGAACAGGAGCGCTGAATCAGGGAATTAGATTCCCGATACCTCCCGGTGGGGGAATTTATGACCCCCGTATCAACACCAGTACTCTACTTGGTCCTCATGCTGATAATGACCTCGCCAGAGCAGTGGGGGTCCAGGGTGGTTATGATCTTGGTATCGAGCGAGAATGTCTTTCAGCTATTCTTTTTACCAATTGGATGGGTGATGATGGCTTCCTTTGGAAGTATTCAATACAATTCCGCGGATTTGTTGTCCATGGAGATACTTGCTGGTACCGAGGAAAGATAACAAGAAAATATATCGATAATGATAAGTATTGTGTTGATATCGATCATTGGGGAGAAAACCAGAGAGGAGATCGTATCACCTTAGGAAAAGCGACGATTATCTTACCCTCAAAAGTTGGTGGCCAGGTTAAATATCCGCCGCATCGTTCAATTGAGGATGTCTTCAATTCGAAAACATAATCATCTTGTTGCCTTAGAAAAATAAACTGAAGCAGTTGAAGGATATTGGATAATAAAATAATGTGAATTTGGCAAAGATTGCGCATGAAGCGGCGATAATCACCTCTGAAGTGTGCGTATTTACTTCAGGTAACTTCGCCTGTAATTCCCTGATTAAAGGATGTGGAGGGTAATAGGTGCTTTTCAACTCCAATTTTGCACTTAATATTATAGAACCGGACGATGCGACATATTGACAAAACCTAGATTTGATGGTATAGTAAACCCAAGTTATGATATTTAGTATCAAATATGGTACTAAATATCATATATGATACTAAAAAATAATTGAATTAATTCTAGAAACTTTGGGGATTGTTTTAGGGTCTCTTTAGATTAGATAAATATTATCAAAATATGAATACATGCAGGAGGTATCGTATAAAACAAAGCTAAGATGTTGATTTTGAGTTGTTCGGGGGCAAAAATCCTGCCACTAGAAAGCTGCCCTCACGTTGTTATTAAGTATTCATTCCTTTGAGCCAATGGCATAATAAAATAGCAAAAGATATCTATAATAAATCAAGCGGAGGTATTAATGAAGAATAAAGTTATCTGGCTAGGTCTAAGCTTCTTGCTCGTGGCCGCAATGCTGCTTGCATCGTGTGGCAAGTCGAGCACAACAGAGACCACTTCGACAGCAATTCAAACGTCTACAATCACTACGACGACATCGCTTCCAACGTCGACACCTACTTCGACCTCAAGTTCTTCCGTGTCTACAATAACTACCACCAGTTCGACCGGAAATTGGTGGGATAGCCTTGGTAAGCCGCAATACGGTGGTCAAATGGTGGAGAGAAATGTTGCGACCGTTACCGGTTTTGACCCGTGGTACAACCAGGGGTATTCGACATTCTCGATGGCATGGTTTGAACAAATGCATGCTCCCATCTGGACATTGGATCCGTTAACATTCGATTACAAAGAAATACTCCGTCCCAGCGATTATATCGGACCGTATTTGACTGACAGCTGGGAGATGCCGGATACAAATACTTATATTGTCAAAATACATAAAGGAGTTACATGGCAGAACCTGCCGCCGGTAAATGGCCGGGCGTTTGTCGCTAACGATATAGTGATGCATTTTAGCAGGATGTTTGGTCTGGGGAATGGCTTTACTGCTAAAGACCCATATCAGCCCGCTACCCCATGGGGTGACTTAGTATCGGTAACTGCCCCTGATACTTCCACAGTTGTCTTTACGTGGAAGAATGAAAACCCGGAAAATATCGCGGAAACCTTACAGGGACAAACCGCCGTAGCGAATATCGAGGCGCCTGAGGCAGTAACACTATGGGGAAACCTCCAGGATTGGCATCATGCTGTAGGTACCGGACCATTTATTTTGACGGATTTTGTTGATGGCAGTTCAGCAACGCTAGTGAAAAATCCATATTACTGGGGATATGACGCACGCTTCCCGCAAAACCAACTTCCCTACGTAGCTTCACTCAAAATCCTTATAATACCGGATACCAATATCACAATGGCGGCAATGCGCACCGGCAAGATTGACATTATGGACGCTGTTGCGCTTATCGATGCGCAAAATATGCAAAAATCGAATCCTGATATTAAACAGGTACCCGTTCCGAATTCAAATTGTTTTTCTATTACTCCCAGAAATGATACGGCACCTTTTACTGACATCAGAGTCCGACAGGCACTACAGATGGCGATAGACCTGCCAACTATCGCAGCAACGTACTACAGTAATACGATCCCACAGCCGTGGCCGCAAGGAATAACCTCGAGTTACATGTCTGGGTGGGGTTTCCCGTATCCTCAGTGGCCGCAAGACCTCAAGGATCAATATGCCTACAACGTGTCGGGGGCCAAGGCCCTGCTGGCGGCTGCCGGCTTCCCCAGCGGGTTTAATACCAGTTGTGTTGCTAATAGTACGGCGGACCTGACTTTACTTCAAATTGTCCAGTCGTACTTTGCTGCCATTAATGTTAACATGTCTATCACAACGTTGAGTAATGCAGACTTTTCAAGTACTGTAGTAACCGGCCACAAGCAGACCGCGCTGGCCTACAACTCGGCAGGGGTAATCGGCAGAACCTTTGGTTTTATCACTGAACTTACTATTTTTCAGACGGGCTATATCCAGAACTTTGCAATGACTACCGACACTAAATTTGACGCCTTTTATACTCAGGCCATCACCGCTACTACTCAAGATCAAGTAAAGTCAATAATAAAAGAGGCGAATAAGTATGGTTTGTACCAGCATTACGTAGTCTCCTTACTACAGCCGACGGTTTACAGCATCAATCAACCGTGGCTACATGGTTACAACGGTCAATATGGCGCAGTAGGGAATGGAGTCGGCGTGGGCTTCTATGGCGCACGATTCTGGCTGGACAGTCACTAAAACCCCCCCAGGGAGACTAGACCTCCCTTACTGAACACTGATAAAAAAAGATGCCACTAGAAAATCTGGTGGCATCTTTTTAGATAATAGTACTTTTTACTTCGTGTAAATATTTAAGCGAGACGATGGTCAACTCTCTACAAATTGATATGGGAAGTCCCTGGTGAAGTACGAAGGAGATATTATGGCAAGGAAAGTTACCAATAGTGGCAACTGGTGGGATAAGCTCGGTAAGCCGCAGTACGGCGGTGAAATGGTTCTTCGAGCCAGCAGAAACATTGAGAATTTTGACCCGTATTTCAGTGAGGGGCTTACAAGCATATATGGCGGATGGATGGAAAGATTGGTCGCGGATGATTGGACATTAGACCCGGCAGTATGGGACTATAAATTAGCCTGGCACCCCACCGAGTATCTCAAGGGGCAGCTGGCGGAAAGTTGGGAGTTTACGGATCCGCACACCCATGTCGTCCATCTGCGTAAGGGAATTCACTGGCAGGACATACCACCCGCCAACGGCCGCGAGTTCATCGCTGACGATGTAGTATTTCATTATAATCGGCTGTACGGCAAAGGTGGAGGCTTTATCACACCAAGCCCGTTCCGCTGGGATAACCGATTTAAAGATTTAATATCGATAACAGCCGCTGACAGGTATACCGTTGTCTTTAAGTTTGAGACACAACACGATGATTTCATTATCGATGCCATTCATGGCGTTCGCCAATCGCAGTGTATAGCAAACCCGGAAGCAGTAAAGAAATGGGGAGACGTCACTGATTGGCACCATGCCATCGGCACCGGTCCATTTATTTTTAAGGATTTTGTTTCCGACAGTTCGGCGATTATGGTCAGAAATCCCAATTACTGGGGATATGACGAGCGCTACCCTCAGAACAAGCTTCCATATGTAGATGCGATCAAATATCTCATAATACCTGACGATGATGCAGCCGTAGCGGCGATGTGCGCCGGCAAGGTTGACATCCTTTTACAAGTTTCGGTTATACAGGCTCAGTCAGTAAAAAAAACGAACCCTGAAATATTGCAAATACCCACGACGGGGGGACCGACCGTTACTATTTCCCCCAGAAATGACGTGAAGCCTTTTAATGATATCAGGGTGCGGAAGGCAATGCAGATGGCGTTAAACCTGCCGGCCATCGCTAAAGACTACTATCACGGTCTTGTTGATCCGTACCCTTCCACAGTAACGTCAAACAATAATATGCGGGGGTGGGGTTTCCCGTATCCTCAGTGGCCGCAAGACTTGAAAGATGAATATGCCTATAATCCGGTGGCAGCCAAGAAACTGCTGGCTGATGCCGGCTATCCCAAGGGATTTAAAACCAATGTTGTGGCCGATACCGTGGGGGACATGGATTTGTTGCAGATAATCAAATCTTACTTTGCGGATATTGGGATTGACATGGAGATCAGGACGATGGACTCCGCCGACTGGCGCAATTTTGTGGAAGTCGAACACAAATATGACCAGCTTTGCTATCGTCCGTATGGACTGCTTGGTCATACCTATCCGCCGCTCAGGGCACTTAACCGGTTTCAGACGGGCGACTTAGGTAACTTCCTGATGGTGAGTGACCCTGTTGTTGATGAATGCAATGCCAGAGCCCTAACCGCTAGCAGTGAAGAAGAGAAAAAGCAAATAGTAAAAGAGTACAACGAGCGTGTTGCGCGACAGCATTTTGCAATATCGCTGCTTCAACTTCCGGCGTACTCCCTCTGTCAGCCGTGGCTCAAGGGTTATCATGCTCAATGCCATTCTATTATGATGGGAGTTGGGGGCCCGAGCAGATTGAGCTTTTATGGAGCGCGATTCTGGATAGACCGAAAAATGAAGAGTTCCATGGGACACTAGGTTCTACTTAAAACGATATTGGGTCGCCGGCAAGATAAAACAAAGAGAGGATACGGGTTTATGTATGTTCGTATCCTCTTTAAGTATCGCCGCCATCCTAGTGGGTGCACAAACGAGCCGTGAATTCCGGTCAATATGATAAGAATTACCCAATAAGGGAATGCGATTCGCCATTACCGGATGATATATGCTTGGTATAATCCCAACGGCAAGGAAAGTCAAAAAATACGGCTACACCAAATATTTTGTCGATAATTTCAAAGCTATTATTCAAATTAGCTGAAATTATCCTATATAATATCAATCTCATACAATTAATCTATTAATAGCATACTTATAATTGGATATAAAAGTAAAATAATACACTCAAATGTTCTAATAAAACTATAAATATATTCCTGCAATTTAGTAATTCAATAAGAATAAAGCAGTCTTATTCTAAAATGATGCATTAACGAACAATACCACATATTGACAAAATATAAATTTGGTGATATAGTAAACCCAAGTTATGATATTTAGTATCAAATATGCTACTAAAAAATAGTCAAATCAACATCAAAGTAATTTATGGATAAACAAATAGCGAATGAGGGAGATGCTCTATTTGGTTTTTGTCTGCAAAGAATGAGGCAGTAACTTCATAGCATTAGTTGACCGGTTATATTGTTGGCGCGGCCGTTTTAGAAATTTTAGGGATTGTTTTAGAGCCTTTTTAAATAAGATTAACTATCAAAATATGAATATATGCAGGAGGTATGATGTAAAAGAAAGTTGCAACGTTGATTATAAGTTGTTCGGTGGTAAAAATTCTACTACCAGGGCGTTGCCCTCACGTTGTTATTAAGTATTTGCTCACTTGAAACATGGCATAATAAAAAAGCAAGTGGAGGTATTAATGAAAAATAAAGTTATTTGGTTAAGTTTAAGCATCTTTCTCGTGGCCGCAATGCTGCTCGCGTCGTGTAACAAATCGAGCACAACGACGACCACAGAATCACTGCCAACGTCTACTACTAATTTGGCATCACTACCATCTACAACCACCTCGGCATCAATTCCAACGTCTACAACCAATTTGGCATCACTACCAACGTCTACAACCGTTACCACTACCTCGACGGGAAATTGGTGGGATAAGCTTGGTGCGCCGCAATACGGTGGAACAATGACCAATGCAGTAAGCGCGGATGTCCCATCATTCGACCCGTATATTTACGGAGCTTCCGTCGATACTTGTTGGGATGAATTTCTGTTTGCAGGTAACTGGACAACGGACCCTGCGGTCTTCAACTTCAAATTAGCTTTCACTCCGCCCGAATATGCCAGCGGGCAACTGGCACAAAGCTATACGTTTACAGACCCGCAAACCGTTTCTGTCACTTTGCGCCAAAATATTTTCTGGCAGAATATAGCACCGGCAAATGGGCGTCAGTTTGTTGCTGATGACGTAGCCTATAAGTTTAATCGACTGTACGGTTTAGGCGGGTATGGCTTTACCACACCCGGCAGTTCCTCAGTCACTAACGCTGTCAAAGTGTTCCTAAAACTGAAATCTGTGACTGCCCCCAGTAAATATACGGTGGTTTTTAGTTTTACAGGGGCTAACACGGAAGATATTTTGGAAGGTATTACGGGACCAAACATCCCGAAAATTGAATGTCCTGACCAGGTAAAGCAGGACGGAGACGCTAATAACTGGCATCATGTCATCGGCACAGGACCATTCATGTTGACTGATTATGTATCCGGAAGTTCAGCGACTCTGGTTAAGAATCCCAATTACTGGGCATATGACGAACGCCACCCTCAAAATAAGTTGCCTTATGTGGATAGAGTCACTTATCTCATCATACCTAACACTGCCACAGCTATGGCAGCCTTGCGCAGCGGCAAGATTACCGCCCTGGACGGACTTACGATACTAAATTCCCAGCAATTAGCAATATCAAACCCTGAGTTATTGGATGCAACCGAGGTGAACTCCTCCGGTCTTACCGTTGACATGAGAAATGATAAGGCTCCTTTTAACGACATAAGAGTTAGAGAAGCAATGCAAATGGCGATAGACCTGCCAACACTCGCAGCAACATACTACCAGGGTAAAGTCGACCCATCACCGCTAGCATTAACTTCAAGGTATCTATACCCGGCCTACGGTTGGCCGTACTCGCAATGGCCACAAGACCTGAAGGACCAGTATGCCTTTAACACTACGCAGGCCAAGGCACTACTGGCGGCAGCTGGCTACCCGAATGGATTTAACACCACTTGTATCTTCAATACCACAGGTGATTCGGATCTGCTTCAGATCGTTGCATCCGAACTTAAGGCGGTTAATATTAACATGTCGATCACGCCAATGGACAACGGTTCTTACATCACTGTGGCTTTTGGCCACAACGTGCAGGCAATGAACTTTACGGCATCGGGATCACTTAGTCATACTTATTCACCAATGCTTTCGATTCAGAACTATTCGACGAATATGCTATTTAACTGGCAAATGGTTAGTGACCCCGCTATGGACGCAATCGTCAATGATGCCGTGTCAAGCTCTGCTACACTTGATCAAATAAAACAGGACCTGATAAAAGCGAACAAGATGGTTGTGCAAGGGCATTATGTTATTTCTCTGTTAGATCCACCGACGTACGCCGTTTATCAACCAAATTTCCATGGTTACAACGGCCAATACAACTCGATCGCAAGAGGAACAACCGCCGGGGCAAATGCTACCTTCTATCTTTCCCGGTTCTGGATAAGCCAAAACTAAACGGGTAACTACAAAAAACATAAAATATAAGCTTTGCGGAGTTTATTAAAAAAGGATCATTGTTAATTCATACACTAGCTATTGTTAAAAACAATAGCTAGTGTATGCCGAGACTATACGAAGATTTTAGGTAAGAAACGGATGTTGTAAAAACATTACTGATAACGGGATTAATGGGCTCAGGTGAAGAAAAACACTACGACTAAATGTATAGGTATTGATAACATAGAAGAACACTTGGGGTAAATGAATAACAGCGATATGGTCCGGTAGAACGGACACCCCAATAAGATTAAGAAAGATAAAAAAGTAAGCGATGTTCCGTCGTCGGAAGAAAAAGGAAAAAACAAATCATTGAGTTTTATGGGCAAACAGGGGATGTGTCGTTGGTGATCAGATGATTATTCGTAGTAAGTCTGGCCTTGCCGGGGAGTTCCAGGGTACCGAGAGTTTGTGGTTGAGCTCGCGGCTAAGTGTAGTTGTTGCCCCTCCCGTGATGGAGCCTTGGGAGTAATCGGGGTTGAGGGCAAGGCCAAGCTTACTAATAAAGCTTATTATATGCCAAGAATATTCTTTTTACAATAAATTTACAAATAATTAATTTTTACGTTTGGAAAGGAGGCCTGGATAACGGGGTTACGGCGGCGCTGTCTTTGGAAGGTAAGTTAAGACTGTTTGGATATCATATCTCTTAATATGACTTAACACCCACGTTATTATTTGTCTCAATTCAATAATATCTACCATATATTGATACATCGTTCAAGAATATTGACTGATGCTAAAATGTAACAAAATTTCTGTCCGCATCGCCTGACAGAAATCAGGTTTTCACAATACAAAGCTTTCCAATCCCCGGATTCATTCGGCATCTCGTTACAAGATGAGTGCGACGCTGCATCGATAATGTAACGCGAAGGACACGCAGGAAAACCGGAGACTTCCAATTCGGTGAACTCATCGGATTACTTGAAGATAACCCCGAAGAAAATAATATGATAACATTATCTGCGTCAGATTAATATATTTAAAAACATCTCAGTTGTTTAGGCTAGGTAGGATTTGTGAAAAGCAGAATATCAATTGAATCTTGTAGAGAAGACTTTCCCTCATTGCAAATACAGCGTAATGGGAAATCTCCCATCTATCTGGATAATGCTTGCACGACACTTGTACCGGGACAGGTCATCGCCGCAATCAACGAGTATTACACAAAATATCCGGGGTGCAGCGGTGGGAGAAGCCGGCACTGGTTCGCTGAAGAAGTTACCAGCCGCGTCGAAGGGAATTCTGACAAGGGTATCAAGGGTTCACGCGGCATAATCGCCGGGTTTATCAATGCCTTGTCTGAAAAAGAAATTATCTTTACTTTAAATACAAGCCATGCCATTAACACCGTCGCGCTGGGTTTTAAATTCCGGTCCGGGGATGTTGTTTTACTCGGCGATATCGAACATAATTCGAATCTGGTTCCCTGGTTGAAATTACAAAAAACGGGACTTATCAAAATAGATTACATAATGTCAAATCATGACGGCGTCTTCGATCTTCAGGCCTTCGAGCAGAAATTGAAAGATGTTAATGTCAGATTGGTCAGCATGGCATATACCTCAAACTCAACCGGTTATACAATCCCGGCAAAGGAAATAATTCGAATCGCCCACAAATACGGTGCCAAATTTCTATTGGACGGAGCACAGACAGTACCGCATAAAACTGTGGACGTTCGAGACCTTGATGTGGATTTCCTGGCTTTTTCAATACATAAAATGTGCGGTCCGCGAGGGGTAGGTGTGCTCTACTGTAAAAAAGAACTTCTGGGCCGGAGTCAACATCAAACAGATGAGACGGGCGATATCATTGAACCGGTATTTCTGGGCGGGGGAACGGTGGGTGATACTACTTATCAATCTTACAGCCTTGTGGAGCCGCCGGAAAGGTTTGAAGCAGGAATACAAAATTATCCCGGTCAGATTGCCTCGGGAGCAGCGGTCAACTACCTGCAGCAGGTTGGTATGGATAAAATAACTGCCCATGAGCAAACGTTGAATAAATTTCTGACTGAGGAACTGATGAGTGCTTATGGGAACTCAGGATGGTTCCGAATTATTGGGCCGCAAGATGCCGCACAGCGGGGTGGAATCCTGACTTTCGAGATTCAAAGACCGAATGCGGTGGGGATTGCAGAAGAGCTTAGCGACCAGAGCAATGTCATGATTAGAGACGGTGTTTTCTGTGCTCATTCTTATTTTAACGCCAGGTTCGGCCAGGGTTGGACCCGTCCTAAATCGCACAGTGAACATAGAATGGTATACCGGGTTTCTTTTTACTTTTATAATACGATCGGGGAATGCCGGATATTCTTAGAGACGTTGGATAAAATATTCAAAGAACGCAGCTACACTTAATGTCGGGACAAACCGTTTCAGGAAAAGAACAGGATGGATGAAGCAGTTATCAAGTTCTATCGTAAATTGCTGAAGATCGGTTTCGAGCATTTCGGTTCATTCGAAAATGCTTCGATTTTCCTTGATAGCGTCGGGGAAAAGGTGCTGATTTGCGGGAGCACCAACGATTTCATGCAACTCTATATCAATGTCGTCAATAACAGGATTGAGAATATCAAGTACATGTGTGTCTGTGACCCAACAGCTAATGTGGCGGTGGAGATTTTATGTACTCTGGTAAAAGGAAAG
>Ga0182017_10003845_pt1 | contig 11214 bp, 14 predicted proteins | sample 712E3DmetaG_FD_120492 | JGI IMG/M metagenome (GOLD analysis project Ga0182017, IMG submission 120492) | Permafrost microbial communities from Stordalen Mire, Sweden - 712E3D metaG | ecosystem: Environmental > Terrestrial > Soil > Wetlands > Permafrost | place: Sweden: Stordalen | collected... | reverse complement strand
GCATTGAGATCAATTGAACTATTCCCGTCTGAACAGATATTGATTATCTCGTCTGAGGAAAAACCTGAGCACCAGGATACCAAAAAGCAGGAACGCCCGACGGATCGCCGGCGTGTCTCATAACACACAACGGCAGGCAGCAGGACTCTGCCACGGATCAGAGCGGCCAGCGGCACTTCAGGTTAATCCTCTTGAGGGAAGGGCACCTGTTGAAGTAGGTCTCGCCCCAGACCCAGGGCTGATAGGTGCAGCACATCTCGGGTTTCACAGGATGGATGCCACAGAGGTACCGCGTCTTTGCCACGCGGCGCAGGAACGGGCAGACCGTGACATACCCCCCGGCCTCCGGGTTGCGCATCTCGAACGAAACGACTTTCCCGAGGTCTTCAGCGCCAAGGCTGGCGCAGGAAACGGGTGAGCCATCCTCCATGAACGCGACAAACCAACGCAGAATGTCGGTCCGCTCCTGCTCCATCCAGATATACACGTTGGCCGGTGTCGGCGCAATGCCGGGACCGAATATCCGGCAGCAGAGCCCGCACTGTTCGCAGGGTTCGTCTTCCGGTACCGGCGCGTCCATGTAATTTCCCCTCCCTTGTTCATCCGGCATCCGGATAAAAGTATGTATCGGATTTGTTCTGCGTACGTACGGGTGCAGGAGCGTGTTTTCCCGTGAGCTCCTGAACGGATGACGAATAATTTATGCGATGAAAAGCAATTCCACTGATGAGACACATGAGAAAAACATCTGATCTGGTAAACGAGATGCTGAAAGAAGCAAAAAATGCCTGGCTTGTCGCAATTGCTGTCGGGTTTGAGAACGATACAGAATTCGTTTTCAGTTCGCAAAGGCAGCCGCTTGGGGAACTGAACCAGCTGGTACAGAAGGGCGGGTCTCCCATAGGACTGCTGCGGTTTGATAAAGAGAATTCGCAGATACAGGGATCATTCCGCCCGTTCGAGGAATATGCAAATGAGGAATGGGCAAAAAAATACCTTGCCGGCCTGCTGGACAATACCGCGGAGATCATCAGCTTAAGTCAGCAGAACCAGAGTTTTCCCACGGCGTACTGATCACCCGCAGCGTGATACCGGAAGTTGAGCCGAATCTGCCGGTTTTAAATTTCCGGGTATAAATCCAGTTTTTTTAAAATTTTCCAGCAAAATCGTGCGTTTGTCGGGATCGTTTTACATCGCCTGGCTGTAACATCCGTCAATCCGTCTGTAATCGCCGTAGCGGTATCCCTCGTACCCTCTTCTCTGAAATCCAAAAAAGGAAAAATTTTCCTGTCACCAGTCGTTGCGGTCCGCTCTCCCGGATTGAAGAACACGTGATTCAGGCTTTCCCGGTCTTCGTCATCTTCTTGGAGGGCTTGAGGGGTCCCGGGGGGTTGGTATGGGCTGGCAGCTCATCGCCATGGGGATGGGAATGGGCATCATGCCGGGGTGGGAGGGGCGACTTAGCCTGCGGGTGATGGGCCGCATGGGGATACGGGTGATCCATAGGGTGGTGGTGTTCCTCCTCATCATTGCGTTTCTTATCCTGGCCGGACTGTGACCCGAGGTGGGATTGCGGGTCATGAGGGTGTTTTTTGGGTTCGTGTCGCGGTGACATAAAGCAATACTGCCGCTGCCTGCTGATAAAGAAATGCACAGTACCATGGAGTGAACAGATGTGATTGTATGAGAGAAGCAGTGATTCAAAAAGGTAGCCGCGTCCAGCTTATATCCGGATTTATATATGGGTTTATACACGGGCCTGCTGGCTGTTTTTTAAAGAACGGTAACTCTCTGCAGCCGTTGGATCCGCGGGTTTCAGCACGTGTTTTTTTCGAGAGTCAGTTCAAGGACTCCGTCGGAAAACCTTTTTTTACTGAATCGAACTTCGCAAGGGATCGTAATCACCTTTTTAAACTGTTTTGCGGTATTGACCGCAACAATGGTGACCGAGGTCGAACTGTTCTCAAGATCAATTTTAATTTTTTGCTCTTCAATTCCTGGCAGTTCCGTAAGTATGCGGAGGAATTTTCCCTCATCAATAACCGTTGTTACCGGCTCGATAATTTTCAGGGTTTTGTTGATTTTCGCATTTCCTGTTCCCATAGTCCTGCTCTCCTTTTCCTTTTTTTTAGTGCCCGGTCGTTTTCTTCCTGAGGTTATTCCTTGTGTTCCATTCTTTTTTCCCGGTCTATACCGGGAAAATGATCGGGGGGGAAAATATTCCGATGGATAACTGTATGCAACCAGGGTCACAGGGTTGGTCTTTTAGCGTTGGTGAACCTGATCGGTGAGACTATTATTCGATATTTTCTTCCTTTGGAGGTTATTTCTTGATGTATGGGTTGTAAAAACACGGCCCCTATCATGTAGGGTCCCCCGATGTATCCGTTTGTGTGGCAATGTTTCGAAGATGGCGGGCAGCCTCCAGACGATCAGATGAGATGAGGTTTTTTTCTCCCAAAGATGGCGGCCAACTCCCCAGGGGTACGATTATACCCGGTGACTACCTCTTCTGGAAACAAGATAAACCCGACGGGACTTTGCAATTCTTGTTACATTTTTTTTAAGGTACTGAGACTGACCCATTGAGGAGAAAAGAAAAATTTATCTTTTTTACAGGAGATAGGGGGACGCCATTGTTTTCCTTCATCGGAATTTGATAAACGCCACCTTCATTATTTTTTATCATGAATATCCGTGCTGGTTCCACTTACACTACCTATGATATGCTGGAACACCTGTTTGAAGTCGTCAAGTTTCTGGCTGATGTGTTTTTTTCCTTTTTCCGTTGGACAATACAATTTGGATTTTCCTGAAACTTTGATCTCAAGGTACCCATTGTCCAGGAGATCATGGAGGATGGTGTAAACTCTTGCCTGCGGAATAAACACCTTGTACCGGTTATGGATCTCATGGACGATATCATATCCTGATATTGGCTTGTCCAGGAGCGAAAGGACCACCGGTTCCAGTAATTTTTTTACCACATCATCGATGGTTGACTGGGGGACTACAGAAAGAGCGCCGGCAGGAAATGTATGATGGGCAAACGAAAGTGTGGTCTCTTTCCCGGTTGATACAATGATCTTGGGAATACCCGCGGCAAGGGATTGTATCAGGGTATGATCAATTTTCCCGATATTCACGGCAAGGATCCCGCAGACAGGAATCCCGTTCTCCTTTTTTACAAGAAGTAATTTCCTGATTGCCAGAATATCATCGAACTCTTCGGTTTGTGAAAAATCAAGCAGGATTTGCAGAGAATCCGGTGTAACTGAATCCAACAGGGATTCTGTGCACTTATCCAGGACGGGCAGCAGGGCATATACTTCGTTTTGTTTTATCCGGTGGGTGTACAGTTCCTTTTTCTGGATCTCTTTTGGGAAGTATTTCTGGAGCGTGGACTGGAAATAGGCAAACAGGTTGCGTCCTCCCTTTTTTATCCCCTCTTCCAGTGCAAATTTAAATATTGGATCTTTTGCAACCTGGTCAGTATAGAGGAAGAGAACGATGTCGGTGAAGATATCCTGCAACAGTACGGTTTTTATTTCCGGCAGATCGAGGCAGGCAAGACCCTCCTGTTCCCGTTGGCCTTTATCTCCTCCCGCTCCATTTTTTTCCTGTAGAGATTGTAGTAATTTTTTCTCATCCTGTTCTGCTGCTTTTTTGAACAGTGCCACTTCGATGGCTGCTTTGATTTCCAGTTCATTGAAGGGCTTTACAATATAGCCGTAGGGCCGGGCATTTTTTGCTTGTTCGATGACGGTATCATCAGCATATGCTGTGACAAAAACAACCGGGATATCCAGTTCCTTTGTGATGATCTTTGCTGCCTCAATACCATTCATTTTTCCCGGCATGACGATATCCATCAGCACAAGATCAGGTCGTGTACGACGCGCCTTGTCGACAGCATCTTCACCGGAAGCCGCCATGCCTGCAACGCTGTATCCCATCACACTTAACCGTCGTTCCAGCTGCATCGTGATAATCGCTTCATCATCAACAACAAGTATCTTCGACATTGTTATGCCCCCGCAGTCAGAGCAGGAAATTCCATGCGGACTTCAGTACCCTTACCGCTCTTTACCGTAACTGATCCTTTCAGCTGGTGCTGCACCAGTGTCATGATCAGTTGGATTCCAAGAGTATTGGTCCGATTGATATCAAAATGAGCAGGTAACCCGATTCCATCATCACAGACCGTGATACTGATCCGGCCGTTTTCCTGCAGAGCAGAAATTTTGATGGTGCCTTTTTTCCGCCCTTTGAAAGCATGTTTATACGCGTTCGAAAGGATCTCATTCACGGCGAGCGCACAGGGAATGGCCTGGTCTACCGGAAGAAATAAGTCCTGGGAATTAACCTCACAGCGGATCTCGTGTCCCTTATCGGAATAAATATTTGATAACCCGTCTATCTGGTCCTGGATCTGGCCGGACAGGCTGATTTTTCCGAACTGCTTGCTCTCATACAGCCTTGTATGGATCTGCGCCATGGTCTGTATTTTGAGCATCATATCGGTCAGGATACTGTTTGTTGATTCATCTGAAGAACCCATCCGCGTCATATCAAGCAGGCCGGATATCAGCTGGAGATTATTCTTGACCCGGTGGTGGATCTCGCGAAGCAGCACTTCCTTTTCCTGTAATGAAGCAACAAGTTTCTCTTCTGCATGCTTGCGATCGGTAATGTCCCGGAAACTCCATACCCTGCCGACCATGCTATCACCGATTATCTGGGGTTTTGAATACCGCTCAAAAATTTTTCCGTCGTTAAATTCGATCATGTCAAAGCTTTCCCGTGCCGGGTGGGACTGGAGTTCTTTAATGCTGGCTAAAAATCCTTCGGGGTCCTTAAGTTGCGGCAGAATATGATTCATTACTACCTCGTTTTCTCCTGATTCCAGCAACTCGCGAGGGATATTCCACATGTTCATAAAATTCTGGTTATACCCGGTGATCATATCCTTTTGGTCGACGACGAATATACCGTCTGCGGTTGATTCAAGCGAAGCATTGAGGAGTGACAGGGTTTTTTTCAGCAGGGTATCGGATATTTTTCGCTGCCGGATTTCTTCTTCGAGCACAATGTTCATTTTTGCATATTCGGACGCCCTGAGCTGGTACTCGGACTCGATCTTTTTCCGGTCGGTAATATCCTGTCCCTGGGCGATAGTCGAAACGATGGTTTTCCCATCCGCCCCGAAAATAGCGGCAGTGTTCCAGAGTACCGTCCTGATCCCTTCCTCCTTGTGGAGAATGGGCATTTCCACACTTTCCCATCGTTCCCCATCCATGGTCTTTCTGATAAGATCCAACGCCTCGGTCAGATAGCTTTCTGGCAGGAGAATGTCCAACTGCTTTCCGAGCACTTCCTTTGCTTTCCTGCCCGTCAGGTGCTCGAATGCCCGGTTGAACAGGGTAATGCGGAATTGCGGGTCCCAGACCATGATGGGTGCATTGGCATAGGTGATAAGATTGTCAAAATATTCCTTTGTTTCCCGAAGCTTTTCCTCAACCTGCACCTGTTTTGTGACATCATAAGCGACCTCCCCGGTTTTCAGATCTCTGCATTCCATGATTTTTTTTCCATTCTTCAAATATATTGCTACAAGGAATAACCTGATAGTAAAAACCTTTTTTAAAACCTTAAAAAGGATTTCCTCAGTTTGCAATTTTTGGAAAGTTCAATAATGCATAGTAATACGGTCAATGAGGGGCTGTCTGAAATTTTTCTCTCTTTGATAGGAGTGATAGATTGAATTTTGATATTGCTCAGGGACTCTATTGTTTAGGCAAGGGATACGATTGCAGGAATGTGGAGGTAATGGTGGTTGCCCGTTGTTGCAATGATCCTACTCTGCATACCGCTGCCAGGATATACGTTGAAAAACAAACAGCCGAAATAATAATCCGGTCCCGGCTGGTGAAAACATTCAGCATTTTCTGATTTATTTACACGTTTAGGATGGTGTTTCAGTGCATTTCGAGTTGCAAAAAATGGAATTTGGGGACATATTATTAATTTGATAAAATCATGCAGTCATACATGCCACAAAGATTCTTGAACACACGATTGTTGTTTCTCACAACGATCCTCCTTATTGGTATCATTGCCAGTATCGGACCGGCAGCCGCTGATAACGTTTCGTATATTCAGGTAAGTACAGTCCCTTCCGGCGCACAAGCATGCCTCGACCACTATACCTGTTATGAAACGCCCGCCACGTTTACGACAACGCCGAACAGTTATCATTCCATCACAATATACATGGATGGCTACCAGACGTTTACCCAACAGTCGGTTTATGCAGGCGATCCAAACGTTACAACCAACATACTGGTGACACTCGCTTCAAACCCATCGCAGACCGGCATCCTGGATCTCAATTCCAACCCGACCAATGCAGACATCTGGCTTGACAACCTGTATTATGGCACAACCCCGCAAATCATCGGGGGTCTTTCTGCGGGCACTCATACCTTGTTACTCAGAGAAGCTGGTTACTATGATTACACGGAATCGTTTATGATAGTAGCAGGCCAGACTTCTACAAAGTACCCGGGGTTAACACCCTATACGAAGTCGTCCGGCTATGGCGATATCCAGATACAGTCGTACCCCGTGGGAGCAGCGGTCTATGTTAATAATAATTACATGGGCACTACCATTTCGTCTGCCGCTCTTTACGTCACCCAGCTTTCCCCGGGATCCTATCCAGTCCGCATTACCCTGGCAAATTACCAGCCCTATACCGTGACCGCTGTAGTCACGGCGGGTGGATTGTATGATATCCGTGCAAACATGGTGCCGGAAACGCCCGGCCCGACTCCCGATACAACCGGCCTGATCACGGTCAGGTCAAGCCCGTCAGGCGCATACATTTACCTTGACAATGGATATCGGGGCCTTACGCCACTTACCCTTGTAGATATTTCGAACGGGGGTCATACCATCCTCCTGCGGATGAACGGGTACCAGGACTGGCAGTCATCGGTGAACGTGGCAGCAGGCAGCAGTACCGATGTGTCGGGAACGCTCGCCGCCACCACCGCCCCCTTGCAGACCCCTACAACGGAAGTCACCCAGCCTGCCCCCCTGCAGACCCGGTCACCCATCTCGGTTATCAGCATACTCTCAGCCATCGGGATCTGCAGTGCTGGAGTGATATTATTCAGAAAGAAAGAATAACACAACCTTTTTTTGGCAGGAGATAGTTTACGGTTATTCCCCGCCGGATGGAGAGAATAACACCGGAAAAAACGATCATTGGAAAACTGTTCTCATACGAAATACCATGAGAGCAACCGGATTATCAGCAGAACGATCTTTCACTGATTGATACGGATATCAAACGGGTATTTCATGCAGAGTGTGTGCAGGGTACTCCATATCCAGAGGTTCAAAAAAAGCATCGCCTGTTCTCGTACAATCGTTTGTATACTGTACCCTCCGGATTCCTTATCTTGCATAACGATAAGTATTAAAAAAATTACGTTATTCACACAGGAGGGCCGGTTTTTTTATGTTTTTATGCTTGGAGGATTTGTACGAAGATGGGGGGAAAATTATCCTCACCATAACTTCCGGTTTGATTCAGATTTTGCAACGACCGATAAGGTTCTTATTACCTTCTCACTATATGCAGCTTCACTCTGATATGAATAAAAAAAACCGAACTATTCCGGAATATTCCTCCATTACATCATGAAAACCATCATATCAGGGAATAAACGGAGCTGGAAAAGATGGATAAAAAAATCAAACACGCACGAAAAGAAGGTGCATAATCATGGCAACGAATACCGGAGACCGGATGGTCAATGCCGGAGTTGCCGGGGCTGATCACCTGAAGATCCAGACAGCTGAAGCTCTCGAGGATGCTGCCCGCAAGCTGCGGGATACTGATGTGGCATCCAAAGGAGAGGATATTAAAAATATTCTGCACGATGTCGAGTACAGGGTAAACCAGTTCAAGGCAGAATGCGGAGACGAGTACGACAGGATCGAGACGGGTTATAACGAGAGAATTGAACCCGTTGAGAACATCATCATCGATCACCCCATCCCCGCAGTCCTCGTCGCAACAGGGATCGGTGTCCTCATAGGTATGCTCATCTTCAAGTCACGCGACTGACGAGGGATCGTATGGATACAGCTGCCGATAATGAAGAAGAAACGATAGAGACAGAGTTCGTACGGACGGTCAAATACATCGATCTCTACATGCAGCAGAAGACAGACCTGTTTCTGCAGCACTATGTATTTGAACCGGTTAACTTTTTAATCAGGCAGATCATGTATCTGTCGGTCATTGTTACCTTACTGGCAGCGGGGACCATTATCATTCTGATAGGGGTAATTCTTTTTATCGCCACGTTAGTACCCCTCTGGGCTGCACTACTTATAACAGGAGTCCTGATATTTGGGACAAGCGGACTTATCGCGTACATGCTCTTATCGGATAAAATCGTCCTGAAAACCCCGGTTGCAGCGGAGATGATAAAAAATGGAAAACCATAGGCATATTACCGAAGAAGATCTTCTTATCACAGAAGCGTTGATTGCAAAATCATATTATCAGCTGAAACAGTCTGTTGTCCAGGCGCCATCCCGGGCATTCAGGTCCGCAGGTCAGACAGCACGCAAGCACCCCTATGCAACAGCGGGTGTAGCAATTGTTGCCGGCGTTGCAATGTATGGGATTTTCAAAATGGTTACTTCACACCCTTCATCTCATGGAGCGCAGGGAGGATCAAGGTCTGCCCTGAAGAAGGACTCGGGTCTCCCGGACGTTATGCAGCATATGCTCCCGATGCTTATACCGCTGGTGGCTCCGTATATCGGGAACTATATCCAGAAATACCTGGGAAAGATGTTCACTGAAAATACGCACTAATCGCATTCTTTGAAGAGGAAATTTTTTTTATTTCCGGGGAAATGCTTCCGGTTTGAGATATATACAAATGGTGGTGGCCGCATGGTTTCCGGTTGCTTTTACGGAGATAACCTTCCGTTTTTTAAAAAGTCGCCGGTGCTCCACGCTGGCTCCACCCAGGGAATGAACAGACTGCTCCCACCGGTTCCTCTAAAAACGCCGTTGTATAAAAAAAAAGAGTGAGCCAGGACATTCCACTCAGCTCAGTTTCCAGGCTGCCTGGTTCTGATTGTCGAGGTTACTGAGCACATAGTTGTGCCGGGGAGAACGAAGCGGGTATCTCATAGATGAGATAGCCATCTGCCCGGTTACTTTCACCGGGCTGAATAGAGCCGAAGGTCCCGCCCTGTCCGATCGGGTAATCATATTGTGTCCCACTCACGTTGTCAACGACCACATCGGAATTATGGACGGATGTATAATTGTAATCTTCCCGTCACTATACACAACAAACTGTTTTGCTGAAGGAGCATACACGGCCTTGGTCCTGGTATCTTCGACACGGACGAATATGATCAGGAAGGTGTTTTCTTCCTTGGGTCTCTCCATCGTAAAACCATTCTGCAGCTTAAGGGGCTGTGATGCAGCCACCTGTTCGCGGGGGTTGTTCCAAAACGGAGACGTCCCGTTGTAGTTGTGCCTTATCTCATACCGGTACACCGTTGCTGAACCCTGCCCATTCCCGCTCCCGAAGCAGGTATACTGGTTCAGGCCCAGAGAAGCATCCAGAAAGGGTACTGCGGTCACAGCAGGCGATTAGATCACAACCGCGGTCGCAGGAAAAGGTGTCTGTGTCTGGAGTAGCGGGGATGAACGTATGCATCCCGAGAAAATGAGCATGAAGAATAAGAGGTAAAAAGTGTTAATAGTTAAAAAAATTTCAAACAATCTCTCCGCTCACATGGGTTGTGCATTGATCTCGGCAGGAAGCAGCTGCTTGAGAAGCGCATCCGGTACTTGTTGGGAGGTATGGATCGCCATGTCGAAGTAAGCGACGTTGTCCCGGTCGCCTTTGTACTTGAGGTTTATCTGGAAGTTGATATCCATAAGTTTGATCACACCGAATGTGGTGATCACGGCGCGCCGCTCTGATATTACCCGGTCCTCTCCTATCACCAGTTTCTGCCGGTTGCCATCAATGTCCGAGATTAACTCATTTTGGTACGAGAGCACAGTCATATGTGAGTTCCCGATTGCTATTGACTGGCCTTCGGGAAATGTCACTGCATAGTTGGTCGTGAAAGGCATCGCGTAACTGGTTGATGCATTCGTGACCGATACAGACAGCGTCAACAGAGCTATAATCGCGACTATGATTGCAAGAATAACCAGCGATACGATTATCTTTATACCCATTCCCCAACCCCCCGTTGGTTTTTCCCGGTCGTTTGCTTTTGTTCGTGCACGTTCCTCATCCAGTCCCTGTTTCCGTCCCTTTTCTGTCGCCTTTTCACGCTCCAGCTGAAGTTTCTGTTCTTCTTGGCGTCCCTGTTCGCGTGCCAGTTCACGCCCTTTTTCATCATCCCGTGAAGTTAGATCATCCATATAAAACACTCCCGTTTTTCTGAATTATGTTCATCATTCCCGCAATTGCCGGTTTTTTTCCAGTTGGACTTTTTTGATGTGAGAGACATCGTCCGATTATTTCATCCGGTGAGTAACCGTACAAGAGCATGCCCAAATAGAGTGGGAGATTCTATAAATCTTTGCGAATGTTACAAAATTTGGATTGTCACATACTACAAAATCTGAATACTCAAGAGCGATCTTTTCATGGATTGCCGGTTTTTTTTCCGACTCCGGTAGCATTTATGAAGGGGGGGGAAGAGATATGGCTGATATTCAGCGGGATGATGGCCATCAGAAGTATGTATGATAGGTTTCCTGTATCAAAGCACCACACATTCCGGTTTGCATCAGATTTTGCAACGACAGATAAGTCTTATAGACTCTCCCCCTCCATAGTGGCTTACTCTGATAACGGTTAAAATAGAATTTACACCGTGATAAATTTAAATTCATGTCAGAGAACGGAGTTGAAAACACCAATGACAGAAAATCTGAAAGTAAAGGCCAGCAACGCCGTCGATGACGCCCGCGTGGCCGCCCATGCCGTTTATGATGATGCAAACGTTGCTGTTCATAACACGCTCAAAGGTGCAGGTGACGCAGTGAATAAAGCATCAGATGATGCCAAAATCGGTGCCCACAAAGCGGTTGCTGATGCCAAAATCGCGGCACACGAGGCCGGATCAAAACTGAAGAGGTAATGG
>Ga0182017_10003844_pt1 | contig 11216 bp, 7 predicted proteins | sample 712E3DmetaG_FD_120492 | JGI IMG/M metagenome (GOLD analysis project Ga0182017, IMG submission 120492) | Permafrost microbial communities from Stordalen Mire, Sweden - 712E3D metaG | ecosystem: Environmental > Terrestrial > Soil > Wetlands > Permafrost | place: Sweden: Stordalen | collected... | reverse complement strand
GAGAGTTGCCATAGCAAGAGCGCTTGTTAACGACCCGGCAATAATATTTGCTGATGAACCAACAGGCAATCTTGACTCCGTTACAGGTGAAGAGATAATGGCAATATTTCAAAAGTTAAACAGAGAAGGAAAAACAATACTTCTTGTAACTCATGAGCATGATATAGCAATGCATGCAAATAGAATTATATACCTAAGAGATGGCATCATTCCCAAGGAAGAAAAAATAGACAACCCTATTGATGCAGTCCAGATGCTGGCAAGTATGCCGAAACTTGAAGATAGAATAAATTCAGCATAAATAAATCAAAATAAATAATATAAATAATAAACAGGAGAATTAAACCATGCAAAGGTTAATAGAAAATATCAGAGTTGCTTTTCAGTCGCTATATGCAAGCAAATTAAGAGCTTTTTTAACAATGCTGGGTATAATAATTGGGGTTGGTGCCGTAATAACTGTTATGGCTGTTGGTGCAGGTGCGCAGCAGTCAATACTTTCAAATATACAAAGTATGGGAACCAATTTATTAACTGTATCACCTGGCAGAGGAAATACTCAATTCAGGGGAGGCGGAGGCGATTTTGGAGGGCCCGGTGCTTTATTTGCAGCTGGAGGCGGTGGCGGACAGAGTCAGCAGTCTGCCAGGGGTGATTTATACCTTGCTGATTATCAAGCCATAAAAGATAATGCAACCACAATATCCGGAGTTGCAGCAGTAATATCAAGAGCAGCAACAGTAGCTTACATGGGAGCAAGCTCCCAGATTTCAATAACTGCATCAACAGAAGATATTTTTGGAATTAGAAATTATAAACTAGATCAAGGAAATTTTTTTAATTCAGGCGATGTAACCGAAGGTTCCAATGTTGCAGTAATTGGAAGCCAGGTTGTAAGTGATTATTTTGGCAAATCAGATGTTATTGGTGAAACAATAAAGATTAACGGGCAGAATTTTACCGTAGCTGGAACACTGCAGGCTATAGGAACAATTGAACAGGACAATGCTGTCTTTATTCCAATAACCACAGGCCAAAATAAGTTCTATGGTACTAAAACTGTCAACAGTTTAGTTGTCCAGTCTCAAAGTAAGGATACAGTAAACCAGACAATTGATGAAGTGACAAGTATTCTTAAGCAACAGCATCAAATTGCAGCAGGCAAACCAAATGATTTTGATATCAGGAGCCAGACCCAAATGCTGCAGACCATTAGTACAATAACAAATACTCTTTCTATTGCTCTTGCAGGTATTGCCGCAATATCGCTTCTAGTTGGTGGAATAGGCATTATGAACATAATGTTTGTTTCAGTTACAGAAAGAACGAGAGAAATCGGTATTAGAAAAGCGATTGGAGCTAAAAATAGAGATGTCCTGACTCAATTCCTAACTGAAAGTATTGTTTTAAGTGTTATCGGAGGAATTTTGGGAATCTTATTTGCTGTCTTGTTATCTTTTATACTGCGGAAATTCGCGGGATTTAATATGGCTATTACTGCTTCCCCAATAATTTTAGCAGTATGTTTTTCAACTGTAATAGGCCTCATCTTTGGAATTTTCCCTGCTATGAGAGCTGCAAGGCTTAATCCTATTGAAGCATTAAGGTATGAATGATAATATAAAAACAACGAAAATTTTAATAATTGAAGATGAAAAATTAATTGCAGATAGCTTAAAGGAGTAGCGTCATGAAGTATATGCGCTTGTTAATTGTACTTTTGATGATATCTGCAATGGTAACCGGATGCAGCAATAAACACGATGTTGCTGTTCAAAACTCAGATCAAAAAATACTTGTTGAGTCATTTATTGACTATTATAACAAAGGGGATGCAGGCTTAGTTATCGGGCTTTTGAGCAAGGACATTGTAACAGAGCAAAAATCAGGAGATCAGGAATCAAAATCCATGGATGTAAAATCAGTCCATGAGTCCATAAAACACAATATCTTGTGGAAACATAATATAAAAATCCTTAAATGGACCAATACCAGCGGAAATATCATCAGCGTTCAAATTGAAGAATCCGGTGATGAATATAAAATGATAGATATTAATGCAATTCAGGCTGATATGACTTTTGAAATAAAAGATGGGAAAATCATAAAAATTAGAACTGTAATAGATAAAAGTACGGTCGATGAAATGATTTCAAAAGAAAATGGTGGAATTGGAGCCAAGATTACGGTTTCTCCGGATTTCATTATCATTGATGAAATTGCCCCAGGCCTGCCGGCTGATAAAGCAGGATTGAAAAAGGGAGACATGATTATTGCCATTGATAGAATTAAATGTTCTGCTATGAGAGAAGGCGAAGGTTTTTTACGTCTAAGAGGCCCGATAAACAGCAAAGTCACTCTTACAATATCCCGGGGTAAGGATGAGCAGCCATTTGATATCGTAGTTGTAAGGGTGGATTTATCAAAAGCTGCCGGCAACTAGGTTTGCTGCTATGGTTTGCCAACGGACGGTTGGGAGGAAATTAATGGTTGATAGTTTTCAGAAAGTTTCGGTACTGGATAATTTTTACACTATTGCCATCAATGAGGGAAAATAAACAGGAAGGCATAAGCCAGAGAGCTGTTGAAGAGGGCGTTAAAAAAATCACACCGGGATTGCTGGATTTATATAACAAGAAAAAAAGGTAGATATAAGAATATTTAAATTATCAAACCCAATATTATGGTAAGGTGATTAAAATGGCCAAATACAGATGCACCGTCTGTAATTATGTGTATGATGAAACAAAGGAACTCCAAAAGTTCTCCGATCTTCCGGAAGACTGGAGATGCCCAGTCTGTAATTCCCCTAAATCAGTTTTTGTATTGCTGGCAGAAGCCCCGGCGGAAAGCAAAGAGCTGAGTACAGTATCAGATATAATCATCCGGCAAATGGCTGCATGGGGCATCAAATATATATTTGGATTGCCTGGAACTTCTTCGCTGGGAGTGGTGGATGCAATACGTAAAAATACCAGTATCAGATATATACAGGTAAGGCATGAGCAGACCGCAGCATTCATGGCCTCGGCTTACGGCAAGCTTACAGGTAATATTGCTGCATGTCTTACAATCGCCGGTCCGGGGGCTACCAATCTGGCTACAGGACTATATGATGCCAAACTGGACCACTCGCCGGTACTTGCACTCACAGGGCTTGTGGCAAGACAGCTTATTGGACCGGGCTCTTTTCAGGAAATAGACCAATATTCATTTTTTGACCCCATATGTGTATTTAACAAGGTCTTAATGTCAGAAGACCAGACAACTAAACTTGTGACACTTGCAATAAAACATGCATTGATTGAAAGAGGGGTTTCCCATATCAGCATCCCGAATGATGTCCAGAAATTGCCTTATACGGCCAAACTGATTCCACTGGAGGGAAGGATCCCGAATAAGGCTATATCACCTGCTGAATATCTTATAAAAAAAGCTGCTGCCCTAATTGGACAGTCAAGGAGGCCTGTTATTATTAGCGGGTTTGGCGCATTGAAAATTGGGGATGAGATCCTTGAGCTTGCCCAAAAAATCACTGCTCCTGTTGTTACAACTTTCAGGGGTAAAGGAGTAATTGACGGAGACCATGAACTTTATGCAGGCAGCCATGGTACAATCGGTTCAACCAGTGCATCAAAGCTAGTCCAGACATCTGATTTGCTTATAGTTATAGGTGCATCATTTTCCGATATGACCCAGATTCCTGAAAAAAGGACGATCCAGATAGATATCGACCCAATGATAATTGCTAAAAATTATTCAGTCGATATAGGGTTATGGGGAAACTGTTCCGAAATAGTCCCGGCTTTAATAAGTATGACTGTTGAGAGGAAAGATCCCAAATATCTTGTTGAAATACGGACATTAAAAAAACAATGGACAGACCTTTTGGAAAAAGAGGCAGACGCAACAAAGAAACCTTTAAGGCCGCAATACATAATAAAAGTTCTCAATGAAAAAATGCCTGGTGATGCAGTTATCTCCCTTGATGTAGGAGAAAACGGCTGGTGGTTCGGCCGGAACTTCTGGATGAAAAAAACACAAAAGATGGTCATGTCGGGTTACCTTGCTTCTATGGGTTCAGGCTTGCCTGGTGCGCTTACAGCAAAGCTTATATATCCCGAAAGAGAGGCGGTATGCATAACTGGAGATGGCGGTTTTACCATGGTAATGGGAGATTTTTTAACTGCCGTTAAAAATGATTTATGTATCAAGGTATTTTTATTCAACAACAAACAGCTTGGAATGATAATGCAGGAGCAAAAGGTTGAGGCCTATCCTAATTGGCAGACAGATCTATATAATTGTAATTTTGCTGAATATGCACAAAACTGCGGTGGTGTCGGAATAAAAGTCAAAGATCCTTTAGATCTGCCGGCTGCAGTGGAGAGGGCTTTCGCAACAAACAGGCCTGTAATTGTGGATATTGATACTGATCCGAGAAGATTTATACAGTAATACCTTAAAAAGTTTTTTTCATCCCAATCGCGCTTTACCATTTTTTCAAGGAACTTTACTGAACCCTGTACTTCCTCCAAAATCATTTCCCTTTCAAACACCTCATTTAAGAAACTCATCATCTAAGGTAAATTATACAGATTATCGAAACACCAAAGAACCGGATTTTGAAAAACTAGGTTTCCTTGCCGGGAAAAAGGGGCAAAGCAATCTTAAAAGTTATTTCTTTTGAATTTTCATCATAAGATATATCTATTTTACCGTTATTTTTTTCAACTATTTTTTTTACAATAGAAAGGCCAAGGCCAAACCCTCTCCTGTCCATGCCGTTTACAGTCTTATAAAAACGGTTAAAAATGTTTGGAATGTCTTCTTTTTTTATCATTGAAGTCAAATTGGTAATATCAAAAAGTAGTTCCTTCTTTTCAGAATCATTTGAAAGGCTGATGGCCAGCCTGCCTCCAGGAATACTGTATTTAACAGCATTGTCAAAAAGATTGAACAAAAGCTGCCCAAGCAGGACCGGATTTCCCGAAATACCATATTCACCGCTGAAATCAGTCTCTAATTTAAGGTTTTTAGAAAATATCTGGTTTTCAAAAAGTTTTAACATTTTTTCCAAAATCGACTTAAAATCAACCCTGACGGGCTCTGATTTAGAACCATTCTCTTCAAGATCGGATAAAACAAGCAACTCCTCTGTGACTTTAGAAAGCCACATCACCTCACTATCGATTAAATCAATTGTTTCCCTGTAATCATCTGTATTTACAGTTTTTTTCTGTTTTAGCACGTCAATTTTTGTTTTGATAATAGTAAGCGGCGTGTTCAGTTCATGAGAGGCGTTCTGTACAAACTGTTCCTGGCTTTTAAAAGAACGCTCAATCTGGTCAAGCATAGTATCAAATGTTTTTGCCATATTGGAAATTGGGTCTTTGCCTCTTAAATTAAGCCTGATATGAAGTTTTTTATCATTTATCTCTTTTACATTTTCAGTAATAAAATCGACCTGCTTTAACATCCTTCTTAAGAACAAAAATCCGCTGGATGTGGCAATGATTATAATTACCAGCACTCCACCGGTTATTGTAAAAAAAACCCTGATAAAAAGACCGGGTGGAAGGATAGTAATTGTAGGCGGAATGATAAATCTGTGATCGGCATTCGCTTCCGCTCCTTTTATCTTATCAATAAATGACTGGTCGAATCCGGGGTGTTCTTTTAGAGATTCAAAATATCTCGGACCTCTAAGGTTGAATTCATATACAAAATAAAGTAAAGCACCATATAATACGAAGGAAACCAAGAGTATTATTAAGAGCCATAAAGAAATCCTGCCTTTAAGGGAAATCTTCAATTTTCATCACCGCCATCGTCAGAAATCCTGTAACCGGAACCATAAATTGTAGTTATAAACTGGCCACTTTGACCAAGTTTTTTTCTTAAGTTTTTAATGTGGGTATCGACAACATTGGTAAAAATATCCACATTCCTGTCCCATGCATGCTCCAATAACTGGTTGCGGCTTATAAGCTGCCCTTTATGCCTTAATAAATATTCAAGGATCATAAATTCTTTTTTAGTCAGGCCTACCTCTCCGTCTCCAGTAAAGACCTGCTCCCTGTCAAGATCAAGTTTTATTCCCCGGTATGACAGCACGTTATCCTTGTTTTTTGATGATCTGCGAATCAATGCACGAATTCTGGCAAGGAGCTCGGTAAATTCAAATGGTTTGCTGATATAATCGTCAGCGCCAATATTTAAACCATCAATAATATTCCCAAGCTGTTTTTTTGCAGTAAGCATTATTATGAAAGTCTCATTTTTCTCCTGTCTTAATCTTTTGCAAAGCTCCTCTCCCTGGATACCCGGGAGCATCAAATCCATGATTATCACATCATAATCAGAATCATTGATCAGTGCATAGCCATCTTCACCTGTATATGCGACATCCACTGCGAACCTGTGCTGTTCAAGTCCTATCTTAAGATTGTCAGCTATTAGTTTCTCGTCTTCAATAATCAGTATTCTCATATTTATCTTCTGTTTTTTTATTTTTTAATTGAAATTATATATAAAGAAAATGAAGAAATTCTGGAGATGGAGTTTTTTCATAAAAAATTTAAAAAATAATAATATTAATCTTTAATCGACAGAAATCATAAATCCTTTGAGGTAATCGCCCTCAGGATGATATATGCTGAAAGGATGGTCAGCAGGCTGGCTGAGCTGGCGCAGGATTTTCAGGTTTCTTTTTGATTCCAGCGCAGAATAAAAAACGGCTTTTTTGAAATCCTCTTTTGATACTATCTGTGAGCATGAGAAGGTAAACAGGATGCCGCCCGGCCGGATTTTTTTTAATGCTATCCTATTGAGCTTTTCATAACCTCTCAGCCCCTGCTGAAATGAGTCAAGATGCTTTACAAATGCAGGAGGGTCTAAAATTATTATGTCAAAAATATCATCATTGTTATGGAAAAACTTAAATACATCTTCACAATAAGATAAATGGTTTACATTATTTTTAAAATTAAGTTTAATATTTCGTTTTTCCAGTTCAACAGACTTTGCAGAGCTTTCAACACTGCATACCGACTCTGCGTTGCCTTGAAATGCATACACGGAAAATCCTCCAGTGTATGAAAATGTATTGAGGACTTTTTTATTTTTGCAGCAGCTGCCAAGGAGCCTCCTGTTATCGCGCTGATCCAAAAACAGCCCTGTCTTCTGGCCGCCTTCTATGTCGACTATAAACCTGTTATTATTTTCGATTATTTCCAACTCACTGCCTTTAAACTCGCCCCCTGCCACAAACCCGTCATTTTTGTCCGGCTGGACCTTGAAAGGAACTGTCAGGCTGCTTTTGTTATAAACCGATTTAAGGCTTAAATCAAACACTTCAGCAATGACCTCACCAAGCAGGTCTTTAAAAAGGTCCAGTTGAAAAAACATGCCGGCAGAATGAGCCTGGAATACAAGATGCCTGTCATAATAATCAATTACAAGGCCCGGCAATCCATCACCTTCGGCATTAACAAGCCTGAAAGCATTGGTACTGCCGGAAGGAAACCCGAGCTCTTTTCTTAATCTTGCAGCTTTAAGAAGCTTGGTTTTCCAGAATTGTCTTGTCGTGTCTATCCTTTCAAAGGAAAAAATACGCACTGCAATTGAAGTCGGCTGATAATGGCCCGTAGCCAGATAGTTATCCAGACTGTCAAACACCTCTACAGTGTCGCCTTCTTTTATCCCGCTTTCAATATAACCTATAGCGCCTGAGAATACCCAGGGGTGACACCTCATAAGGGATTTTTCTTTACTTTTTTTTAGCTTTATTTTTCCGAACATGCTGTTTAAATTCTAACATATAAATTACATTTCCGAAAAAGAGGGATTTCTGTTTTTAGAAATCCCTCTTTTAATATGAGTTTTTAAATAACAGCTCCCGGACAAACGATTTGTTAACCATTTCAATTTATGCCCTTGTTTTAAGTATTACTATTTTAGGCTTTCCAATATTACTTTTATTATTTATAATTGGATTGCAGAATAAAAAATATCCGATTTTTTAATTATCCGGGCAGTCGGGAAAGTCAAATTGATTGATTGATTGCGTTCCTGTTAGGAATTGTTGGTATCATAACCTAAGTTTTATAATAATCAATCAACCTACCTCATAACCGTTTTCAAAGTGTTCATTATATTGATTGCTGCAGGACCCAGTATTATAACCATTAATGCAGGAAATAAAAACAATATTGTGGGAAATATAAGTTTTACAGGCGCTTTCATGCCTTTTTCCTCTGCTATCTGTTTTCTTTTTATCCTCATTTCCCCGGCCTGTATCCTTAAAACCTTGCCAATTGAAATTCCAAAAATATCTGCCTGTACAATTGAAAAGATAAATGTATTCAGTTCAGGTACCTCGGTTCGTTTGCTTAAGTTTCTTAAGGCGTCTTTTCTTGCAACACCTATTTCCATTTCTTTTAATGTCCTCTTAAACTCTTCCCCCAGGGCACCCTTGCAATTGTTTGAAACCTTATATAGCGCCTGGTCAAATCCAAGCCCGGCCTCGACGCTTATTGTCAGCAGGTCCAGCGCATTCGGGAGGCTTCTCCGTATATCCTCCAGTCTTTTGGAAATCTTGCTCTTTAGATAGTAGTCCGGGAACATATATGTAACCGGCACCAATAATGCCACCCCAATTCGTACTATTGGGGGCACCTTAAAAAACAAAATCATGAATATCCACGCGAATAATAACACAAAGGGAAGAAAAAACTTTATTGCAAGAAATACATCAAGCCTTACTACATCCTGTATGCCTGCAAGCTCAACCCTCGACCTGACTGAATCAGTAAGGTTTGCCGGTAATATTTTCCGGACTCTTGCAAGTGCTTTCTTTATCACAGGAGTAAAAGATTTTTCCAGGATAGATGCCTTTTGAGTTCCGGACTTTGGCAGATTATCATAATAAGACAGCTTGGATAAAGACTTTTTTGGCATTGTACTTATTATTTTTGGCATACAGAAAAATATAACAAGGGAAGTGACTGCAGTAAAAACTGCAGCAAGTATCATATACATAAACATTTTATATTATCCTTTCCGTAAATTTTTATAGTATGCTGCCTGTATCCGCAATATATATTTTCACCGGATAAAATCTTCACTAATCAAATAGCTAAAATAAAATATCAATTAAACCATGCGGCATTTTTTTAATAGTCGATTTTGATTATCTTTAAGATCCATGCTATTCCTGCAATCATTAGAGATACAGCCACACCAAGCATCAAATACCCTATCTTTGTCGTAAACAGCACACTTATATATCCTTTGTTCATAATTGAAAGTGCTATAGCCATAACGATTGGAAGCCCAATAAGCACATAGGCTGAAATCTTGCCTTCTGAAACAAGAGCTTTTATCTGGCGCAGGACCTTTTCCTTTTCCCTGATAGTATTTGCAATAATATCCATGATCTCTGCAAGATTTCCACCGACATCCCTCTGAATATTTATTGCCATGACAACCCAGGTAAAAAGCTCACTGTTTATCCTTTTTGCCATATTTTCAAGCGCATCTTTTTCAGAAAGCCCCATCCTGATCTCACTCATGGTTATTTTAAATTCCTCCGATATGGGTGGCTTGGTCTCCTTTAATACCATGGCAAGTGACTGATTCAAGCTGTAACCTGCCTTTAGCGCCCCTTCGACGAGCTGCAGGGTATCAGGAAGCTGCTCGTTGAATTTCTTTATTCGCTGGCCTGTCTTAAAATTAATAAGTAAAAATGGGAAAAATGTTACAAGCATAATAACAGCAAATGTCAGTATTAAATTCTTGGTAAGGACATAGACCAGCAGTGTCGAAATACCAACTGCAACTACATGTAAAGTCAAAAACCTTCTTCCGGATATACCCATGCCCGCTCTTCGCAGTTTTATTTCAAATACTTCAGCAAAGCTATTTATTCCGGCATTTTTCCTATTTTTCTTTTTCAGGCGGGAAAACAGGCCTAATCGCCTTGTCTTTTCCATTGGCTCAGCGGATGTGTTTATATCTCCCGCATTATAAAGATAATGGTCCATCCTGATTTTTAAACCCGGTTTTCCCGGGATCATTATAGTGGAAACGATATAAAGCAAAATAGTAATACTGATAAAAATAAATAAATAAATCAGGGCCATAACCCACCATTTATCAAATATCACGATTTCTGTCATTACCTGGGACGATTGGGCATTTGTCACTGCACCGCTTCCAGACTGGGTAAAGAATGGATTCTCATAACCGATATTTATTGAATCTTTAATACCGGAACTGTCTATTGAAACAATTGCGTTGAATTTCTCTATATTGGTGGAAAGACTTTTAAATGTAATTTTGTATTGGTTCCTGATCTTTTTGGAAATATCACTGTAAAGGTTTGTGAGTTGCTCAGGATCAGCAGTTGTAAGCAGCGCTCCATTGGTGCTTTTGGCTATGGTTTCAAGATCAGAAGGATTAAATTCTTTTGATAGCAGCGCTATCGAATAAATGGTTATATTGCTTGAAGATGCAATAGCGGCTGCAGCGGCTGCAGTCGCAGTGCTTACAGTGTCTGTCCCGTCAGATAACACAAGCATATACTGATGCTTTACAGCATCCATGTTATTGAACATATCGATACCTTTGATTATACCATCAAATAAAGAAGTCTCCCCTTTGGATGACATGGCTTCAATTGATTTTTTTAAGACAGTTTTGTCAGAAGTAAAAGTGCAATATTCGGTTACTGTATCGGCAAAACCGACTATGGCGACTTTATCTATATCCCTCATATTATCAATAAATGAAACAGCAGCATTTTTTGCATTATTTATCGGGTCACCCTTCATGCTGCCACTGGTGTCTATTACAAGGACAGTCGCAATCGGCTCATCGGTCTCACCGATCTTTTTTACAGTAAAATCCTTGATTTCCTGGTTATTTTCTTTAATGATAAAATCATTCTTTCCAAGATCCTTTAATCCCAGATGGGAACCTTCCTTAAAACTAAGATAGAGATTGATATTTGGAAAACCGGCAGTATCAACTTCTTTTATAAATGCCTCGCCGAGCTGGGATGGTATGACAGCCTGGTTTTCTCCCTGGGTTTCCTGCGGTGTGTCTGCAGCCGCAATGGATGGAAAAGTAAAAATAAGTAAAAAAGCAAAAGAAGATATCATCAAAAAAACAAATATTTTCAATGCTTTTTTATTTTTAAAATTCAGGCTTTT
>Ga0182017_10003843_pt1 | contig 11217 bp, 10 predicted proteins | sample 712E3DmetaG_FD_120492 | JGI IMG/M metagenome (GOLD analysis project Ga0182017, IMG submission 120492) | Permafrost microbial communities from Stordalen Mire, Sweden - 712E3D metaG | ecosystem: Environmental > Terrestrial > Soil > Wetlands > Permafrost | place: Sweden: Stordalen | collected... | reverse complement strand
ATCCTGGCCGTGAAGCCAGTGGACGTTGAATACCTGCGTCTGGCTGTAGGCGGGATCGGTTCTCTCCCCCGAGATGACCTTGCCGAAGGAGGCATCGATCCCCCCGCTGAAGTAATACCTGAGTCCGTATCTGAAGTCACCGTAGAGCGTATAGCTCCCCCCGGAATATCCGTCCGCTTTGAACGCGACATCCGTGTAGTCGGACATTGCCCAGTAGTAACCGAGGTGCGTCAGGTATCTCCCACGGGTGCTCTGGCCGAACGCCGGTCCGATGATCCCGGAGCGGCGTCCCCGCTCGCTGGGAAATATGCCGAACGGGAGGGCAAAGACGGGGACGTCGGCGATATACAGGTACACCGGCCGGGCCACGATCTTGTCCTTGACCATGACCTTCATCTCGGGGCTGCCGAAGTAATAGTGTGGGTGTTCCAGATCGCACGTGGTGAACTTCCCGTCCTCCACGAACAGCACATTGTTCTCGATTTTCTTGATTTCGTCTCCGTAGTAGAGCGACTTTTCCATTTCCGTCTTGCCGAGGTCTATTTTCCCCTTCTTCGTCCGGAAATTGTACACGATGGTCCGGCCGTGATACAGTTCCGCACCATCGATCAGCTCGGGGAGCCCCTTCAACTTCTTCCCCGTCGTGTCCGAGGTGTCGACGATTCCCTGCGCGTTCAGGAGCGAGGTGGTCCAGTTGATGTCGATGTTTTCGGCTTTCATCGCGAGCTCTCTGTACCTGATGTCGCTGTTCCCGAACATGTACATCGTCCGGGATTTCAGGCTGTACCGGACTGAATCCTTGGCCAGGTACGTCACAACGGAGTCTATCCCCGAAGAGGCCCCGGCGGCCTTGAGCGAGTCCTTTCGGGCTCCGGACGTGTCGCGCACCGCCGAAGAGTCGCTCCGTGCATTTCCCTCCCGCACACCGCGGGCCTGCGCGGGGGCGGTCGGCGGGAAGAACACGAGGATCGCTATCGCAATAAGGAGGGCATATGACGGGATCCGGCTCATCGCTGTTTTTTCTTCCACCAGCCGTTGAGCCTCGCCCTGATGTTCTTCTCCTCGCCGTTGTCGGTGGGGACGTAGTAGACCTTCTCTTTCAGGAGATCGGGGAGGTACTGCTGTTCGACGAAATTGCGATCGAACCCGTGGCTGTATTTGTACTCCGCGCCGTAGCCCAGGTCCTTCATCATCTTCGTGGGGGCGTTCCGGAGGTGGAGCGGGACAGGCGCGTCGGGAAGGCTCCGGACGTCATCGATCGCCGCACCGATTGCCGCCACTGCGGCATTGCTCTTGGGGCAGGACGAAAGATATGCCGCCGTCTGGGAGAGGACGATCCTCGCCTCGGGCATGCCGATGTAGTCGACGGCGGTGAAGCAGGATGTGGCGAGGGTCAGGGCGTGGGGCGCGGCGTTGCCGATGTCTTCGGATGCAAGGATAATCATCCTCCGGGCGATGAACTTCGGGTCTTCTCCCCCCTCGAGCATCCTGGCAAGCCAGTAGACGGCGGCGTCCGGATCGCTCCCGCGCACGCTCTTGATGAATGCGGATATGATATTGTAATGCTCTTCCCCCCCCTTGTCGTACCGGACATACTTTCGCTGGAACGACTCCTCGATCTCCTTTTTCGTGACGGTCTTCCCACCGTCCGGACGCGCCGGAGCTAGGCGGATGGCGGTCTCGAGGCCGTTCAGCATCATCCGTGCGTCACCCCCCGAGAGAAGTATGAGATCGTCACGATCCTCCACCGCGATGGGGCTCCCCTTCAGGACCGGGTCATCCGTGAGTGCGCGGTCGATGATCCGGTTGAGATGAGCGTCCGTGAGCGGCTGGAGCGTGTAGAGGCGCGTGCGCGAAAGAAGCGGGGAAATGACTTCAAAGGAGGGATTTTCCGTTGTTGCGCCGATCAGCGTGATGACGCCGTCTTCGACGCTGTGCAGGAGCGCATCCTGTTGCGCCTTGTTGAACCGGTGGATCTCGTCGATGAAGAGCACGGTCCCCCGGCCGAAGCGGGCGCGGTTCGTTTGCGCACGATCGATAACCTCCCGGACATCCTTCACGCCCGAGGAGACGGCGTTGAGCTGGAAGAACTCTGCCTTCGTGTGCCCCGCGATGATCCGCGCCAGCGTGGTTTTTCCGGTCCCGGGCGGACCCCAGAAGATCATCGACGCGATCTTGTCGCTTTCGATCAGCACGCGGAGCGGCTTCCCCTGGCCGAGGAGGTGTTCCTGCCCCACGAAACCATCGAGCGTGGAGGGCCGTACCCGCTCGGCAAGCGGGGACGCATCGGGCGCCGGGGGTGTGGCGAAGAGATCCATGGGACTCAAAGGTGCTATTTCGCCGGGGTGACCCTGTACACTTGCTCCCCCTCACGCGCCATATGGTGCTTTTCACGGGCCACTTTCTCGATTTCGGCTTTGTCGGAATCGAGCTTCTTGATCTCCTGCTCGAGCGCCTTCTGCTGCGCCTCCCCCGCGCGGATCTGCATTTCAAGATCCGTTTTCTTCTGCTGCAACCGGATCCGGTGGAGTATGCCGTGGTTTCCGAACACCACGAAGCCGGCCATGGGGAGAGCGAGGATCAGGATCAGCATCAGGCGCCTGTTCCTCAGTATTTTCCTGACGAGGGCCCGGAGATCCGGCCGTCCTTTGTTTTTTCTGTAGAAGAGGTTGTCCATTGTGCTTGCGCCTCTATGACCTGTACCAGTCATTCGCCGGCGAGTACGAGGTACGCCGCGCACTCATCTCGTTATGCCGCTGGATCGCGAGCGTGATAAGCCTGTCGAGAAGGCCGGAGAATGACAGTCCGGCCGCCTCCCACATTTTCGGATACATGCTGATCGTGGTGAACCCGGGGATGGTGTTGACTTCGTTGAGGTAGACCTTCGCCTTCCCTTTCGTGACGAAGAAGTCCACGCGCGCCATCCCGGCACAATCGATGGCCGTGTACGCACGAACGGCGATTTCCCTGATCTTTCGCGCGAGAGGTGCGGGAAGCCGGACCGGGATGACCGGCGTCGATTTCCCGTCGACGTACTTTGCGTCATAATCGTAGAACTCGTTCGAGGGAATGATCTCTCCCGGTACTGAGGCCTCCGGGGCGTCGTTGCCGAGGACACTGCACTCGATCTCGCGGGCGTTCCCGACTCCCTGTTCTATGATTACTTTCCTGTCGAATTCCGACGCGAGCGTGAGCGCCGACACGAGCTCTTTCCTGCCATGGACCTTGGAGATCCCGATGCTGGACCCGGTGTTCGCGGGCTTTACGAAAACGGGATAACGCAGTTCCCTCTCGACCATGCGGGTGACCTTCGACGGATGCTCCCGGCATGCCGCACTGTAGCACCAGCAGTACCTGACCACCGGGAGTCCGGCGTTCGCAAACACCATTTTCTGGATGATCTTGTCCATACCGACGGCGGAGGCAAGGACTCCGGCCCCCACATACGGGATGTTCGCAAGCTCGAGCAACCCCTGGAGCGTCCCGTCCTCCCCGTACGTGCCGTGGACCAGCGGGAAAACCACGTCAAGGGGGAGGGATCCGCCGTTCCCCTGTGCCGCGACGAGTCCCCGACGGTTCGGTTCGGGGACGAGAAATTGTTCCGGCTCGCCCTCCAGGGGGGCTTTCTCCTTCAGCATCCCGAGTGCCTTCGGGGAACTGATCCAGCGCCCCTCCGGCGTGATGCCGATAGGGACCACCTCGTACTTCTCCCTGTCCAGGGCCCGTATGACCGACGTGGCGGAGACCAGAGACACTTCGTGCTCGCCGGAACGGCCGCCGAATATGACCCCGACCCGGATCCTGCGCGTCATGGGATGACCCCCCTCGATGCGAGGCGCTTCCTGATGTATTGCCGCACTTCGTCGTCGGACAGATCCTCCTCAACGCCGGCGACCGCGCACGAGACCTTTCCGGAGAAGTCTTTCCCGTAGCTCTGCACGCTCACGTGACGGAGACGGTCGAGTTCTCCGGCGCTGAGCCTCTTTTCGCCGCCAAGCAGCCGGGCGATGAATGTGATCTGGGCGGAATGCTCCACTTTTTCCATTTTGTAGTACGCGTCGTACACGTCCGCGCCGTATGTGACCACGCCGTGATTCGTCAGCAGTATCGCATCGGCGGACCGGACGTACGGGCGGAGGGAATCCGCGACCTCGGAAGTCGAGGGGGTGGCATATTCGGCCAGGGGAATCGCGCCGAACCCGACGATCACTTCCGGATACAGGCACCCTTCCAGGGGCTCTCGGGCAGTCGCAAAACCAGTGGCATAGGGGGGATGCGCGTGCACCACCGCCGTCACGTCCTGCCGTTCCCGGTAGATGAACAGGTGCATCCCCGTCTCGGTGGAAGGCCGCGAGCGCCCGGAGACGACCTCCCCGCCGGGTGAGATCTCCACGAGGTCCTGCGACGTGACCATCCCCTTGTTGATGCCGGTCCGGGTCGTGAGTATATTGCCGCCGTGAAGCCGGGCGCTGATATTCCCGTCGGTTGCGGAGACAAAGCCCTTTGCGTACAGGCGGTGGCACGCATCGAGGATCGCCGCAGTGACCGCCTGCCTGCTCTGCGCGGTGGAATCCGCCATGCTACTTTCCTCCTTCCGGAATGGTATACCCGTATTTCATGTAGAGCGGGGCGAGTGATACGGATTTCGGCAGAGTTATCTCGCGTATCTGGTACATGAGCCTCTTCGCATCACGGGGCCAGACGATCCGCTGCGAACCGCGCACCCACGATCTGACTTTGCCATTTGTCCTGACAATCTCCCGCCCCTCGTGCACGACGACGAACAGCTCGTCCTTTTTGACTTTGAGTCCCTCGATCTGGTCGAGGGTGGGGAACGTGTAGTTGATCTCGGCGGTCAGCGTGTCGCCGCTTGCGTAGAACCGCTTCGAGAGGATTTTCCTCCCCCCCTGCTCGAATTCCGTCAATCCTTCCTTCTGGACCGATGCCATCATGACGGAATAATCGCGCGCTAGGGCGGAGTCTGTGGGGGCATCGGACCGTATATCGATAAGCCGCATCGTCGCCTCACCGCTCCCGTTTTCGTTCAGCTTGATACGGTGTTCCGTCGTCTGGATAAGGAGGCACGCCGGGAGAAACGTCGCCAGCGAGGCACTCAGCGCGAGGGCACAGGCAATCCTTGAGGTTTTCATCGCGGCACCCGATCGATGATCATTGACCTTTGATCCACTCTTCGGCGATCTGCACGGCGTTCGTTGCCGCTCCCTTGCGGAGGTTGTCGGCAACGATCCAGAGGTTGAGTCCGCTCCTGAGTGTCGGGTCACGCCTGATGCGTCCGACGTAGACAGGATCCGTGTCCCAGACATCGACCGGCATGGGATACTCCGAGCGTCCCGGATCGTCACGGACAATCACGCCGGGAGCCGCCGCCAGAGCCGCGCGCGCCGCCGCGACGTCGCATGGTTTTTCGAATTCGACATTGACCGATTCGCTGTGGCCGCCCCAGACGGGGACCCGGACGCACGTCGCAGTCACCCGGATCGTGTCGTCCCCCATGATCTTCTTCGTTTCCTCCACCATCTTGTACTCCTCTTTCGAAGAGCCGTCGTCAAGAAAAACATCGACCTGCGGCAGCACGTTGAATGCGATCTGGTGGGGGAATTTCTTCTCTCCGGCGAGCCGCTGTGCGATCTCGTCCTCGAGCTGGTTGAGCCCTTTTTTTCCCGCCCCGGTCACGGACTGGTACGTGGAGACGACGATGCGGCGGATCCCCCACAGGTCGTGGAGCGGCTTGAGCGCAACCACCATCTGAATTGTGGAGCAATTGGGGTTGGCAATGATCCCCCGGTTCCTGAAAATGTCGGCACGGTTTACCTCGGGGACGACAAGCGGGACCCCCGGATCGAGCCGGAAGGCGCTGCTGTTGTCGACCACGAGCGTCCCCGCCCTGACGGCGTGCGGTGCGAATTCCCTGCTCACGGTGGCGCCCGCGGAAAAGAGCGCTATCTCGATGCCGTGAAACGACTCCGGCGTGAGCTCACGGACCGGCTCATGCTTGCCGGCGAATGTCACGGTCTTCCCGGCAGACCGCGCAGAGGCCAGCGGCCTGATTTCACCCACCGGGAACCTGTGTTCCTCAAGGACCTGCAACATCTTCCTCCCGACAAGACCGGTTGCCCCGGCCACGGCGACGACGTACTTCTTCAAGCGGCTATCCCTCGTTAATGTGTTCTATGGTTTCGCGTCGGCGGATCAGCGTTCGCGTGCTCCCGTCAATGAGGACCTCGGCCGGGCGCGGCCGGGCGTTGTAGTTCGACGAGAGGACGTACCCGTACGCCCCCGCGCACATCAGCGCCAGGTAATCCCCCCGCTCCACGCGGGGTATTCGCCTGTCGAGCGCAAAGAAATCGCCCGACTCGCAGAGCGGTCCGACGATATCTGCACTTTCGTGTTCCCGGCCGAAAAGCTCGAGCGGGACAATCTGGTGATAGGCGTTGTAGAGGCTCGGCCTGATCAGGTCGTTCATCCCCCCGTCCACGACGACGAACAACTTGTCGTCCGTCTGCTTCCTGTAGAGGACCTTCACGAGAAGCACTCCCGCGTGCGCGATGACGGAGCGCCCGGGCTGTATGGAGAGCCGGCAGTTGGACTCCCGCAGGAGAGGGGCGACGGTCCTGATGAGCCCTGCGGCGGAGAGGTTGAGCTCTTCCGGTTCCTCGACTGGAATCTGGGGATGCGTGATGTACCCGCGGTACTGCACGCCGAACCCCCCTCCGAAATCGATGTCCGTCAGAGGGATGCCGGCCCCGGTCAGTTCCCGCAGGAGGCTGACGATGGCCTCGGCGGCGCGGAGGAATGTCTCCGCCTTCGTGATCTGCGAGCCGATATGGCTGTGTATCCCGCTGACCTCGATGTGCGGCAATCCTCTCGCCCAGCGGAGGACTTCCGCGGATTGTCTGGCCGGGATGCCGAACTTGTTCTGCTTCAGACTGGTGGAGACATAGACGTGCCCCCCTGCGTCGATATCCAGGTTGACGCGGAGGAGGATGCGCGCCTTCTTCTTTTCGATCCCCGCGATTGAGTTGAGGACTTCGATCTCCTCCGTCGATTCGACGTTGAACGCCAGTATGCCCGCCCTGAGGGCGGCGGTCAGCTCGTCTTCACGCTTCCCGACGCCGCTGAACGTGATCTTGGACGCGTGAATCCCCGCCGCGAGTGCGACGTACAGCTCCCCCACGGAACCGACATCCGCACCGAACCCTTCCTCACCGATCAGGCGGAGGAGCGTCTTGTTCGCGTTCGCCTTGACGGCGTAGAACGACATGTGCGGGTGCCCGTCGAAGGCCCTCTCGATGTTGCGGCAGTGGTCGAGCACCGAGCGCTTGCTGTACACATAGAGCGGGGTGCCGAATTCTTCCGCCACGGCGCGGAGAGGGACCGACTCCGCCATGAGTGTCGTGTCCCTGTACGAAAATTCCTGCATCGGTAGCCAGCCGTTGTGAGAGTTGTCCTGCCCCCCGGCGCGAGCGGCGGGAGTGATACTGCGCCCATCCTTACCGGAGAAACAGATCGACGAGCACCCGGTAGGGAGCAAATGCCCCGCCAATCAGGGCGCTGAACGCGTTGCTGACGAACGGCATCCTCATCGCGAAGAGGACAACGTTGATATACATCCACCCGTGTGCGATCTCGTGTATGATCACGGAAAAAAGGAGTATCGGTATCACCGGCAGCTGCTCGATCACGAAGCCTCCGAGTGAATCCGTCCGGGGGCCGGCTGAGCGGCCAGAGAGCAGTAGCGGGCGAAATCGACGTGATACCCCCGGGCGTGGAACGCACCCGTGGCGGAATCCTGATCGTACGTGCCCCTGTATGTCCCCTTCACGACACGTTCGAGCATCTCCGCGAGCGCGTCGATGTCCTCCCGCGTGTTGTAACAGCCGAGGCTTGCGCGGACCATCCCCGGCATGTTGGACTTGTTGCCGGAAATCACTTCCGCCGTGAACACACGGTCCTCTTCCGCACTGACGTGCAGGAGATCTTTGACATACGGATGGGCGCAGAAACACCCGTCCCGCACGCCGATTCCTCCTTCGACGCCGAGTATGGCCGCAACGAGAGAGTGGTGCATCCCTTCGACGTTGAACGCCATGACACCGACTTTCTCTTCCAGGTGGTCGGTGGGGCCGTACAGAACGATCCGGTGTATCTTTTTCAGCTTCGCGTACCCGTAAGCGAGGAGATCCTGCTCGTGGGCGGCAATTGCGTCCATGCCCACGGCACCAAGCACGCGAACCGCCGCCGCCAGCGCCACACCGCCGATGACGTTCGGGCTTCCGGCCTCTTCCTTGTGAGGCGGCCGGTTCCAGACCGCACGATCGAGCGTCACGATATCCACGACTCCCCCGCCGACCTGGTCCGGATCCCCTGCGTCAAAGAAGTCTTTCGCCCCGACAAGCGCACCCGTGCCGAACGGCGCATACATCTTATGCGCGGAGAGTGCCAGAAAATCGATGTGCCCCGGATCGTCATCGGGGAGCATGTCGATCGGCCTGTGGGGGGCAAGCTGGGCCGCGTCGACAAATATCTTCGCTCCCGCCCCGTGCGCCCAGGCCGCGATCTCATGGACCGGCGAGCAAAGGCCCGTGATGTTGGAAGCACCGCTCACGGCAACGAGCCTCAAGTTTCCTTTCTCGCGGACGATCGCCGCCTTCATGGCGGCGAGGTCGGGGCGGCCCTCGGGCGTTGTGCCGATGTGGATCACCCGGGCATTCTTCCGCCAGGGGAGGTCGTTGGAGTGATGCTCCATTATCGTCGTGATGACGACGTCACCAGGCCGGAACATGAAACGGTTGGAGAGTTTGTTGATGCATTCTGTCGTGTTCTTCGTGAAGATCACCGTGTTCCGCGCGGGATCGGCTCCCACAAATCTCCCGATCTCATCGTGTGCCTCGTCGAAGACAGCGGTGGCCAGAATCGATTTGAATCCCGTCCCCCGGTGGACCCCTGAGTACCAGGGGAGAAACTCTTCAACGGCGCGCAGCACCCCGCGCAGCGCGGGGGTGCTTGCGGCGTTGTCCAGGAACACGTAAGTACGCTCGGTGCCGTCAAGGAGCGGCACGCGCGTGTCGATCCCGACGATTTCCCGCCTGAGATCCTCCATGCACATCGGCGCTGCTCCGGCGACCGGTGGATGCATGGCAGACTCTTCCCTTCTGTTCATACCGTCTTAGCCACGGGGATGATAGGTCCGGTGAACTTCCTTCAGGTATTCCCTGTCGATATGCGTGTAGATCTGCGTTGTGGAGATGTCCGAGTGGCCGAGCATCTCCTGCACCGCCCGGAGGTCGGCACCCCCTTCGAGCAGGTGCGTTGCAAACGAGTGGCGGAACGTGTGGGGGTGCACTTCCTTGGCTATTCCTGCCTTTTTCGTGTACGCCTGAACGATCTTCCAGATTGCCATGCGCGTCATCGGCCTCCCCCGCGCGTTGAGAAAGAGAGCATCCTGCCCCTCCCCTTTCTTCTCGAGTTCCCTCCGGCAGCCGGTCCTGTACCGTTCGATCCAGCGGAGGGCGGACTTGCCGATCGGCACCAGTCGCTCTTTGGATCCCTTCCCGAAAACCCGGACCGTTTCTTCCGATTCAAGGAGGTCCCGCTGTTTCAGTATTATCAACTCTGAGACCCGCATCCCGGTGGCGTAGAGCACCTCCAGTATCGCACGATCGCGCAGCAACAATCGTTTCTTCTTCTCTACGGCGTGCTCAAGCTCCCCGTCGAACTGATTGAGTATCGCTTCGACCTCGGCCTGGCTGAGGACGTCCGGGAGGGACCGCTCGAGCCGGGGGACGTCGATCCCTTCCATCGGATTTTTGAGGGCAAACCCCTCCCCCACCAGGAACTTGTGGAACCCGTTAAGCGACGAGATGCACCGGGTGACCGACCGGGGAGAAAGTCCGGCGGTCCGGAGCGTCCCGAGGAATTCCGCAACATGCTCTTCGGTGATGTCGTCCGGCTGCCTGATCTCCTGGAGCTCCAGGAACCGCAGATACCGGCCGATGTCGAGCCGATACGAGGCGATCGTATTGCGCGAGGCGTTCTTTTCGAGCGCAAGGAAATGGAAGTAGTCCTCGCAGTGCCGGTTCATTTCCTGTCGATCTCCTTGAGTACCGATCCGGGCCGCTCGGCCGGCGGTTCTGTGCCGCCGGGACGCCGCGTCGTCTTCCGTCGCGGGGTGTCTGGGTATTTGACGCGCGTGTGATAAATGCCTATCAGGACGCCGAGGAACGCCGAGCGGATCTTCGTCAGGTCCTTCACGGTCAGGGGGCATTCATCGAGCTCCCCTTCCTCAAACCGCTTCCGTATGAGCTCCTCGATCGTTTGTTCGAGCCTCTGCGGTGTTGGATCTTCGATTGTCCGGACGGCAGCCTCGACCGCGTCGGCAAGCATCATGATCCCGGTTTCTTTCGTACGCGGCTTCGGTCCCGGGTACCGGTAATCCTGCTCCTTGATTTCATCGATTTTGGTCTCATCGGGGTCGTTGCGCGCCAGGTCCATCGCCTTGGTGTAAAAGAAGTCCATGCGCGTTGTGCCGTGGTGCATCGGGATGAAATCGATTACTTCTTCCGGCAGGTGGTGATCCCGTGCCAGAGCCATGCCGTCCTTGACATGTGCAGCAATGATGAGCGAACTCATGCGGGGAGCAAGCTTGTCGTGACGGTTCCGACTCCCCTTCTGGTTTTCGACAAAATAGGTCGGTTTCACCACTTTCCCGATGTCGTGAAAGTACGCACCCACCCGGCAGAGGATCTCGTTGGCGCCCACGGCGGAGGCGGCGGTCTCCGCCAGGCTTGCCACTGTCATGCTGTGGTGATACGTCCCAGGCGCCTGTTCCGCCAGCTGGCGTAGAAGGGGATGGTTGAAATGCACCAGCTCCATCAGCGTGAGGTCGGTGGTAACGCGAAACGATTTCTCGAGGAATATAAGGAGCCCGTAGGTCAGAACGGGGGAGATGGCAGCGTTGATCAGACCGTAGGCAAGTTGTTCGGAGACAACGGCGAGAGACTCGAAGCGCTCGAGCCCCAGCGCGATAATCGCCACCGCGTACCCGAGGAATATAAACCCGAGCGAGCGGAAGATCTGCGTCCTGTTCTTCACGTCGCGCACGGTGTAGACCGCAAGCGCCCCCGCGACAAGAGACGCGAGTGCGACCGAGTAGTCGTTCCCGCGGATACCGGCGACGATCATGGAAATCAGGACCGT
>Ga0182017_10003842_pt1 | contig 11218 bp, 8 predicted proteins | sample 712E3DmetaG_FD_120492 | JGI IMG/M metagenome (GOLD analysis project Ga0182017, IMG submission 120492) | Permafrost microbial communities from Stordalen Mire, Sweden - 712E3D metaG | ecosystem: Environmental > Terrestrial > Soil > Wetlands > Permafrost | place: Sweden: Stordalen | collected... | reverse complement strand
GAAGAAGGAAGAGGGAGGACGGCACACGCCGTTTTTCAAGGGGTATCGGCCGCAGTTCTACTTCCGGACCACGGACGTGACGGGAGAGGTGAAGCTGCCGGAAGGGACGGAGATGGTGATGCCCGGGGACAACGTAAACATGGAGATCAATCTGATCACGCCGATCGCGTGCGAGGAGAAGCTGCGTTTCGCTATTCGGGAAGGCGGCAAGACCGTGGGTTCCGGTGTCGTGACCAAGATCCTTGAATAGGTAAGCTCACTCGACGTAAACCAGGAGGAACCCCGTGGCAGCATCCGCCCGAGTCATCATCACCCTAGAATGTGCAGTCTGCCGCGAGCGCAACTACTCCACGACCAAGAACAAGCGCGCCAATGCAGAGAAACTGAAGTTGTCGAAGTACTGCGGTCGATGCCGGAAGCACACGGAGCACAAGGAGACGAAGTGACGAGTTCCTTTTTGTGGAGGGCAGTAGCTCCAATGGTAGAGCAGCGGTCTCCAAAACCGCGTGTTGTGGGTTCGAGTCCCGCCTGCCCTGCTGCCGTCAACAACCCGCTTGCGGGGCGCGCAAGTTCAGCACGAGGAGGGTAGCGGCCAGCCATGGGCCCCAACAAGTTCATACATCTGACGTTCGCGGTGGGAATCCTCTTGGCCGCGTTTCTGCTCTTCAAGGCAGGTGACTGGGTTTGGAGCTACTTCGCCAAGCCTAACGAGTTACTGCTGCAGGGAGTGGGTTTGGCCATAGCCGTGGTGGCTGGTGTGGTGGCCTATCGCAACGAACGCATCTACGCGGTGGTTGTGGACGTGACCCGCGAGCTGGAGAAGGTCGCCTGGCCAACCCGCAAGGAAACCTACTACGCGACCATCGTCGTGATTGTCACCGTCTTCATCTCGACGGTCATCCTGTCGACATTCGACGCTATCTGGGCGTTCATGGCCGGCAAGGTAATCAAGTGACGGACGGCGGGACCTGACCCATGGCGATGAAATGGTACGTTGTTCACACATACTCGGGACACGAGAACAAGGCTCGTTTGTCGCTGCTCGATCGGGTGCGGCAGGCCGGGTTGGTGGCCAAGTTCGGCGAGGTCCTGATCCCGACCGACACGGTTGTGGAACTGGTGAAGGGCCAGAAGCGTTCCACCACCCGAAAGTTCTTCCCCGGCTATATGTTCGTGCAGATGGATCTCGACCAGGAAACCTTTCATCTGGTCAAGAACACGCCGCGCATTACCGGATTCTTGGGCGGAATGAATCCTCAGCCGGTCAAGGAAACCGAGATTCAGAACATCAACACCGCCATGACCGAGGGTGCCACGCGTCCACGGCCGCGCGAGAGCTTCAAGGAAAGCGACAATGTTCGGGTGGTCGAAGGACCCTTTGCCAACTTCACCGGGGTGGTGGTCGAGGTGAAGGCCGAGAAGCAGAAACTGCGCGTGAACCTCTCCATCTTCGGCCGGGCCACCCCGGTCGAACTGGATTTTGCTCAAGTCGAAAAGGTATGAGTCGTTAAGGCAGAGCCATGAAGAAAGTAACTGGTTACATCAAGCTGCAGATTCCCGCCGGCAAAGCGAATCCGGCACCGCCCGTCGGCCCCGCCCTCGGCCAGCACGGCGTGAATATCATGGACTTCTGCAAGCAGTTCAACGCCCGCACGCAGGCACAGGCCAAGGACGAAGTGACCATTCCCGTCCTGATCACGGTGTTCTCGGATCGCTCGTTCACCTTCATCACTAAGACGCCACCGGCGGCCATTCTCATCAAGAAGGCGGTGGGACTCGCCACGCAGAAGAAGCCGGGCTCGGGTTCCAAGGAACCCAACAAGACCAAAGTCGCCAAGCTTTCCAAGAAACAACTCCGGGAGATCGCTACCACGAAGCTCCCGGACCTAAATACCACCGACGTCGAGGCAGCCATGCGGACCATTGCCGGAACCGCGCGCGCCATGGGCGTTGAGGTGGAAGGCTGAAGAAGGCCGAAAGCAGGAAATCATGCCCAAGAATGGAAAGAAATACGCCAAGGCGGCTTCCAAAGTGGACCGCACAAAACGCTACCCGCTGCCCGACGCGTGCAAGCTGCTGCCGGAGACCAAGGTGGCAAAGTTCGACGAGAGTGTGGACATTGCAGTGCGCTTGGGCGTCGATCCCAAGCACGCCGATCAGATGGTCCGCGGCGCCATCGTCCTGCCCCACGGAACCGGAAAGACGCTTAGGGTCGCGGTGGTGGCCAAGGGCGACAAGGCCAAGGAAGCCCAGGATGCGGGTGCGGATTTCGTGGGTGCCGAGGATCTGGTCGAGAAGATTCAGAAGGAGAGCTGGACCGATTTCGACTCCATGGTGGCGACCCCAGACATGATGGGCCTGGTGGGAAGGCTGGGTCGTGTGCTCGGCCCCAAGGGTCTCATGCCCAACCCGAAGGTGGGCACGGTCACCGCTGATGTTGCCAAGGCGGTGCGTGAGCTCAAGGCCGGCCGTGTCGAGTTCCGGGTGGAGAAGGCTGGCATCGTGCATGCTCGCATCGGCAAGGTGTCTTTCGGCGGCGACAAGCTGCTCGACAATGCGCGGGTAATGGTCGAGACGCTGCTCAAGCTCAAGCCGGCCTCGGCCAAGGGTACGTACATGAAGTCGGTCACGTTGGCCACGACGATGGGCCCTGGCATCAGAGTGGATGTCGCCCCCCTGGTCGCTGAATTCGCCGCCAAGTAAGTCGAGGAGACTCGTCGTGAACAGCACAGAGAAGAAGACCAACATCAGCGCGCTCAAGGACAAGCTGGCGCGAGCGCAGAGCCTGGTTCTGGCGGATTTCCGCGGCCTGTCTGTCGAAAGCGACACCAAGTTGCGGCGGGAATTCCGCGCCGCCGGTTGTGAATACCGGGTGGTCAAGAACACGCTGCTCGGCCAGGCTGCCAAGGGAACCCCCATGGCGGTGCTGGAGCCATTGCTGGCCGGGCCTACCGCTATCGCCTACTCGTTCGAGGATCCCTCGGCGCCCGCCAAGGTGGCGACCAAAGTGGCCAAGGGAGAGAGCAAGTTCGTCATCAAGGGCGGGTGCCTCGACGGCCGCCTGCTGGATGCGAAGGGCGTGGCGAGCCTTTCGGCGCTACCGGGCAAGCCCGAAATGCGCGGCATGTTCTTGGCCACTCTGCTGGCCGTTCCACAGAGCTTTCTGCGCCTGCTGCAGGCGGCACCGCAGAATTTCGCGTATCTGCTCGCAGCGCGCGAGGAGGCGTTGAAGGAGGCCGAGAAAAAGTAGTTTGCCGCGAATAGTGCGGCGCGAGTTTCGAGAAGAACGATTTGCAACCAGACAAGGAGATCCGGAAATGGCCGATGTGAGCAAGGAGCAAGTAGTTGACTTTCTGTCCAAGATGTCCGTGATGGACTTGGCTGCTCTTACCAAGGAGTTGGAGGACAAGTGGGGCGTCAAGGCGGCTCCCGTGGCGGTCGCTGCCGCGGGCGGTTCGGCTGCCGGGGCTGCTGGCGCTGCAGCTCCCGCGGTTGAGCAGACTGAGTTTACCGTCATCCTCAAGGAGGTCGGCGCAAAGAAGATTGAGGTCATCAAAGTGGTACGCGAGCTGACTCAGCTCGGTCTCAAAGAAGCCAAGGATCTAGTGGACGGCGCCCCGAAGACCGTTAAGGAAGGCGTGTCAAAGGCCGACGCCGAGACCATGAAGAAGAAGCTCGAAGAGGCCGGCGCAAAGATCGAAATCAAGTAGGCACGTCGGCAGTTGACAATCTACGGTCGACTATCGGTCGACAAGCAAAAGTACCTGGTTACCGGGGGCGCAAGTGCGCCTCCGGGTATTCGACTGTGCAGCGTTCGCCATTGACGAACGAACAGGGGAGAACGCATGGCGTCTCAGATCCAGAATAATTTCCGAGCACGTAAGAGCTTCGCAAAGATCGCGAAGATCATCGACATCCCAAACCTCATCGACATCCAGAAGCAGAGCTACGAGAAATTTCTGCAGAAGGATGTGCCGGCGGAACAGCGTGAGGATGTGGGGTTGCAGGGCGTGTTCAAGAGCGTCTTTCCCATCAAGGACTTCTCGGAGACCTCGTCCATCGAGTTCGTGAGCTACACGCTCGACAAGCCCAAGTACGATGTGGACGAGTGCCGGCAGCGGGGCATGACCTTTGCCGCGCCGATCAAGGTGACGGTGCGTTTGGTCGTGTGGGACACCAATGAAGAGACCGGCTCCCAGTCGATTCGCGACGTCAAGGAGCAGGAAGTGTTCTTCGGCGAGATCCCACTGATGACCGACAATGGGACCTTTATCATCAACGGTACCGAGCGGGTGGTGGTCAGCCAGCTCCACCGCAGCCCTGGCGTGTTTTACGACCATGACAAGGGGAAGACGCACTCCTCTGGCAAGCTCCTCTACAGCGCCCGGGTGATCCCCTACCGTGGTTCTTGGCTCGACTTCGAGTTTGACCCAAAGGACCTGCTCTATGTTCGCATCGACCGGCGCCGCAAGCTGCACGCGACGGTCTTGCTGCGCGCGCTCGGCTATTCCACCGAGGAATTGCTCAACTACTACTACGACACCGAGCAGATATTCCTCGAGCCGGGCAAGAAGTACTCGAAGTCGGTGGAGTATGATCTGTTGCCTGGGCAGCGGGCGACGCGTGACGTGCGCCATCCGGAATCGCGTGAGATCCTGGTCAAGAAGAACCGGAAATTCACCAAGCTGGCCATCAAGAAGCTCAAGGATTCGAATATTGAGCGGCTACCGGTCGAGGTGTCTGAACTGGTAGGCAAGGTGGCAGCGACCGACGTGATCGACGAAACCACGGGCGAGGTCATTCTCCAGTGCAATGAGGAAGTGACCGAATCCAAGCTGGACGAACTGCGTGAGCACGGTATTGGCCAGTTCACGGTTCTTTTCATCGACAATCTGAACGTCGGGTCGTTCTTGCGCGACACCCTGATTGCCGACAAGCTGCAGAGTCCCGATGAGGGCATCATGGAGATCTACCGGCGGCTGCGGCCAGGTGATCCGCCCACGGTAGAGACCGCGAACAACCTGTTCAAGAACCTCTTCTTCAACCCGGAACGCTACGACCTGTCGAAGGTCGGTCGACTGAAGTTGAATTACAAGTTCAAGCTGGACGAGGCTCTCGACAACACGGTTCTCACCAAGCGCGACATTCTCGAGACCGTCCGCTATCTCATCGATCTCAAGAATGGCAAGGGCCAGATCGATGACATCGACCATTTGGGCAACCGGCGCGTGCGGGCAGTGGGCGAGTTGATGGAGAACCAGTACCGCATCGGACTGGTGCGCATGGAGCGCGCCATCAAGGAGCGCATGAGTATGTCTCAGGAGATCGAGACGCTCATGCCGCACGACTTGATCAATGCCAAGCCGGTCTCCGCGGTGGTCAAGGAGTACTTCGGGTCCTCGCAGCTGTCGCAGTTCATGGACCAGACCAACCCGCTGTCCGAGGTCACGCACAAGCGGCGACTGTCGGCTTTGGGCCCGGGCGGCCTCACGCGCGAGCGGGCCGGGTTCGAGGTGCGCGACGTGCACACCACGCACTACGGGCGCATCTGCCCGATCGAAACCCCGGAAGGCCCCAATATCGGTCTCATCGCATCGCTGTCGACCTACGCCCGGGTCAACGAGTTCGGCTTCATCGAGACGCCCTACCGCAAGGTCACCGAGGGTCGCGCGACCGACGAGGTCGGTTTCTACTCGGCATTGCAGGAGGAGGGTCACTTCATCGCCCAGTCGAACTCGCCGCTCGACAAGAAAGGCAAGTTCACCGCCGAGATGATCCTGTGCCGGCACAACGGCGAGAACGTGATGTCCAAGCCGGAAGAGGTCACCCTGATGGACGTGCTGCCCAACCAGCTGGTGTCGGTGGCTGCGTCGCTGATTCCCTTTCTGGAGAACGACGACGCCAACCGCGCCCTCATGGGCTCCAACATGCAACGGCAGGCGGTGCCGCTCATCCGAACCCGATCGCCGCTGATCGGTACGGGCATGGAAGGGATTGTGGCGCGCGATTCGGGTGTGACGGTGGTGGCCCGGCGCGAGGGCGTGGTTGAGTCCGTCGATGCGGCTCGCATCGTGGTCCGCACTACCTCGGAGTCCGACGACCTGACTTCGGCCAAGCCGGACATCTACAACCTGGTCAAGTTCCAGCGATCCAACCAGAACACCTGCATCAACCAGCGGCCCATCGTCGAGCCCGGCGATCATGTCAGGCCGGGCGATGTCATCGCCGACGGTCCGGCCACCGAGAAGGGTGAACTGGCGTTGGGCGAGAATATTCTCGTCGCCTTCATGCCCTGGGGCGGATACAACTTCGAGGACTCGATCCTCATCTCGGAGCGTCTGGTCAAGGACGACCATTTCACCTCGATTCACATAGAGGAATTCGAGTGCGTGGCCCGCGACACCAAGTTGGGCAAGGAGGAGATCACGTGCGACATCCCCAACGTGGGCGATGAGGCGCTCAAGGATCTCGACGAATCGGGCATCGTGCGCATCGGCGCCGAGGTCAAGCCGCAAGACGTGCTGGTGGGCAAGATCACGCCCAAGGGCGAAACCCAGCTTTCGCCGGAAGAGAAGCTGCTGCGTGCCATCTTCGGCGAGAAGGCCGGTGACGTGCGCGACAGTTCGCTGCGCGTGCCACCGGGGGTGCAGGGGATTGTCATCGGTGCCAAGGTGTTTTCGCGCAAGGGCACCGAAAAGGACGAGCGCTCGAAGGCAATCGAGGAGCAGGAGAAGGAGAAGCTGCTCGCCGACCAGCGTGACGAGACGCGCATCATCTCCGAGTCGTATTACAACAAGATGCGCAGGTGGCTGCTGGGCAAGATCCCGGCCGTTCGCCTGGTTGACGACAAGGGCAAGGTCCTGTGCGCCAAGGGCCAGAAGATCGACAACCCCATGCTCGACGAGATCCCGAGCCGCCACTGGCCGGAGATCCAAATCGAGGGCGGCAAAGGCGACAACCGGGTGGAGCAACTGGCGGCCCAGCTCGAGCAGGAGCTGAGGGTGATCGATGAACTGTACCGCGACAAGATCTCGAAGCTGACCAAGGGAGACGAACTGCCCCCCGGCGTGATCAAGATGGTCAAGGTGTACGTGGCCATCAAGCGCAAGCTGTCGGTGGGAGACAAGATGGCCGGCCGCCACGGCAACAAGGGAGTGGTTTCGCGCATCCTGCCCGAAGAGGACATGCCCTACATGGTCGACGGCACGCCGGTCGACATCGTGCTCAACCCCCTGGGCGTTCCGTCACGCATGAACGTGGGTCAGATTCTTGAAACCCACCTGGGCTGGGCGGCGTTGCAACTGGGTCGGCAGATCGACGGGATGCTGGAAAAGGAATGGAAGGGCGAAGCCTTGCGCGCCAAGTTGAAAAAGGTTTTCACCGAGGAGCATCACCAGAAGCTCATCGATGGCCTCAACGACGAGGGGATGCGTCGCTTTGCCCGCGGTGTGCGGCAAGGCGTGCACTTGGCCACCCCCGTGTTCGATGGTGCCAAGGAGGTCGACATCCGCGCGGCCCTGGCGTTGGCCGAGTTGCCGCTGAGCGGACAGACGACGCTGTTCGACGGCAAGACCGGCGACGCTTTCGACCATGAAGTGACGGTTGGAGTGATGTACATGCTCAAGCTGCACCACCTGGTCGACGACAAGATTCACGCCCGCTCCATAGGGCCCTACTCGCTGGTCACCCAGCAGCCGCTGGGGGGCAAAGCGCAGTTCGGCGGGCAGCGCTTGGGCGAGATGGAGGTTTGGGCCATGGAGGCCTATGGCGCGGCCTATGGACTGCAGGAGTTCTTGACCGTGAAGTCGGACGACGTGATCGGTCGAACCCGCATGTACGAGGCCATCGTCAAGGGCGAGCAAACCCTCGAGTCTGGCCTGCCCGAATCGTTCAACGTTTTGCTCAAGGAGCTGCAGTCGTTGTGCTTGAACGTGGAGTTGATCGAAGACCCCAACGCGCCTCGCAGGCAGGAATCGACGATTGAGCTAATGGCCCGAGAGGTGGCAGCCAAAGCGGGCACAGGCGCTCCGCCCGCCGCAGCCGCTTCGGAGTCAAGATAATGACGATGTTCCGCGCAAGGGAGTAGTGAACTATGACAATGAAGGACATCTTCAACTTCTTCGAAAAGCCGAAGGATCCGCTGTCATTCTCAGCGATCAGGATCTCACTGGCGTCGCCGGAGAAGATCAGGGAATGGTCGCACGGTGAGGTGAAGAAGCCGGAAACCATCAATTACCGCACCTTCAAGCCTGAGCGCGATGGTTTGTTCTGCGCGAAGATCTTTGGGCCGGTGAAGGACTATGAGTGCAACTGCGGCAAGTACAAGCGCATGAAGCACCGGGGGGTGGTGTGCGAGAAGTGTGGCGTCGAGGTCATCCAGTCCAAGGTCCGACGCGAGCGGCTTGGCCACATCAATTTGGCCACGCCAGTGGCGCACATCTGGTTTTTGAAATCGCTGCCCTCGCGCATCGGCAACCTGCTCGACATCGCGCTCAAAGACCTAGAGAAGGTCCTCTACTCGGAAGCGTTCGTCGTGGTTGATCCCAAGGAGAGCGGACTGCAGAGGGGCGAGCTGCTCACTGAGGAGCGCTACCTGAAACTGGTCGAAGAGGTGGGGGAGGAGGGTTTCGTCGCGGGCATGGGCGCCGAGGCGGTGCGCGATTTGCTTAAGGCCATCGATGTGCACAAGTTGTCGGAGATGCTCCGACAGGAAATGAAGGACGCCACTTCGGAGGCCAAGCGCAAGAAGATCGCCAAACGCCTCAAGGTGGTGGATGCTTTCCGCGAGTCGGCCAATCGTCCGGAGTGGATGATGCTGGAGGTGATCCCAGTGATTCCTCCCGACCTGCGCCCGTTGGTCCCGCTCGATGGTGGCCGCTTTGCGACCTCCGATCTCAACGACCTATACCGCCGGGTCATCAACCGTAACAACCGCCTCAAGCGACTGCAAGAACTGAACGCGCCCGAGATCATCATCCGCAATGAGAAGCGGATGCTGCAGGAGGCGGTCGACGCCCTGTTCGACAACGGCCGTCGCGGCAAGACCATCACTGGCCCCAACAAGCGGCCACTCAAGTCGCTCTCCGACATGTTGAAGGGCAAGCAGGGGCGTTTCCGACAGAACCTGCTGGGCAAACGCGTTGACTACTCAGGTCGTTCAGTCATCGTGGTCGGCCCGGAATTGCGGCTGCACCAGTGCGGGCTGCCCAAGAAGATGGCGCTCGAGTTGTTCAAGCCATTCATTTACAACAAGCTAGAAGAGCGGGGCCTGGTCACCACCATCAAGAGCGCCAAGAAGCTGGTGGAAAGGGAGCGTCCCGAGGTGTGGGACATCCTGGAAGAAGTCATCAAGGAGCATCCCATCCTGCTCAACCGCGCTCCTACCTTGCACCGTTTGGGCATCCAGGCATTTGAGCCCTTGCTCATCGAGGGCAAGGCCATTCAGTTGCACCCGCTGGTTTGCGCCGCATTCAACGCTGACTTCGACGGTGACCAGATGGCCGTGCACGTGCCCCTGTCACTAGAAGCCCAGATGGAAGCGCGCGTGCTCATGATGTCGACCAACAACATTTTGAGCCCCGCCAACGGGCGGCCGATCATCTTGCCCTCGCAGGACATCGTGCTGGGTCTTTACTGGATGACTCGCGAACGGAGCTTTGCCCGCGGGGAGTTCCACGAGGGGAAAGGCGCAGCGTCGGTGCGTGGTGTCTACGCGTCGGTGGAAGAAGTACGCATGGCATTTGACCACGGCGAGCTCGACCTGCAGGCCGCCATCAAAGTTCGCATTAGCGGCGAGTTGGTGCTGACCACGGTGGGGCGCGCTCTGCTCTACGAAATCATACCCAAGAAACTGCCGTTCAAGCTGGTCAATCGCGTGATGGGCAAGAAGCAACTCGGCGATCTGATCGACAGTTGCTACCGAACCTTCGGCCAGAAGGAAACCGTGCTGCTGGCCGATCGTCTGCGCCATCTTGGCTACGGCTATGCCACCAAGGCGGGTATCTCCATCTGCGTGGACGACCTTCTCATCCCGAAGCGCAAGGTTGAGCTGCTGGAACAGGCCCAGAAGGACGTACAGGAGATCGAGGAGCAGTACACCGAGGGTCTTATCACCGACGGCGAGCGCTACAACAAGGTGGTCGACATTTGGGCGCAGGTGTCCGAGCAGATCGCCGAAGAGATGATGAGCGAGATCGGCGCCGAGATCGTGACTAACGAGGAGACCGGTGAGAAACGGAAGGTGCCTTCGTTCAACCCGATCTTCATCATGGCAGATTCCGGGGCGCGCGGATCGGCGCAACAGATTCGGCAGCTCGCCGGCATGCGCGGGCTGATGGCCAAGCCGTCCGGGGAAATCATCGAAACCCCAATCACGACGAACTTCCGTGAAGGCCTGTCCGTCCTGCAGTACTTCATTTCCACGCACGGTGCGCGCAAAGGCTTGGCCGACACCGCGCTGAAGACCGCAAACTCAGGCTATCTGACCCGCCGTCTGGTGGATGTGGCGCAGGATTGCATCATCGCCGAATACGACTGTGGCACGTTGGAGGGCATTGAGATTACTCCTCTGGTGGAGGGGGGCGAGATCATCGAGAAACTCGGTGACCGTATTCTCGGCCGCGTCTCGGCGGAAGACATCTTCGACCCCTACACGGGTGAAGTGTTGGTACAGGCCAACGAAGAGATCACGGAAGACAAGGTACGCATCGTCGAGGATGCAGGCATCGACCACGTGAAGATTCGGTCCGTGCTCACCTGCGAGACGCGGCGGGGGATCTGCGTTCTGTGTTACGGCCGCGATTTGGCGCGTGGCCACATGGTCAACATCGGCGAGGCCGTGGGGGTCATTGCGGCCCAGTCCATCGGCGAGCCCGGTACTCAGCTCACCATGCGCACCTTCCATATCGGTGGCGTTGGCCAGGTGCGAACCGAACAATCACAGCTCGAGGCGCGCTACAACGGCGTGGTCAAGCTGGAGAATGTAGAGCTGACCAAGCGCGAGAAGAACTACATCGTCATGAATCGCCACGGCGAGATTGTCATTCAGGACGAGACCGGCCGTGAGCGCGAACGCTACGGGCTCACCTATGGCGCCCGCTTGCACTTTGCCGACGGAGATCGGGTCAAGCAGGGCGAACTGCTCTCGGAATGGGATCCGTTCTCGGTCCCCATCTTGACCGAAGTCTCTGGTGTGGTGAAGTTCGGCGACGTCATCGAG
>Ga0182017_10003841_pt1 | contig 11218 bp, 12 predicted proteins | sample 712E3DmetaG_FD_120492 | JGI IMG/M metagenome (GOLD analysis project Ga0182017, IMG submission 120492) | Permafrost microbial communities from Stordalen Mire, Sweden - 712E3D metaG | ecosystem: Environmental > Terrestrial > Soil > Wetlands > Permafrost | place: Sweden: Stordalen | collected... | reverse complement strand
GGGCGCCTCGGCGACCGTCGCGGCATGATGCGCGTGTTCGCGCTCGGGGTGGCCGCCTTCGCCGTCGGCTACGCCGGGTTGGCCGCGACCGGCTCCTCGATCGTCTTGATCGGCGTCTTCTTCGTTTTCGCCGGAGTCGGGATCGGCTTTGCCGAGACGGCCGAAAGCGCGGCCGTCGCCGGGCTTGCGCCGGAAGAGCTGATCGGGTCGGCGTTCGGGTTGCTGGCGGCCGTGCAGAGCTTCGGCAACTTCGCCGCCAGCGCCGTGGCGGGCGTGCTCTGGACGCTTGTCTCGCCGCGGGCGGCCTTCGCCTATCTCGCGGCCTGGATGCTGCTTTCGCTGGTGACGCTGGCGTTCGTTCGCTCGCGCTCCGGCGCCTAACCAGAGGCCCGAGAGCGCCGCCAGTCACAATTACCATATGCATGCCCAAACAATCATCGCTACGCATTCGAGTACCGACTTCGACGCATTCGCCTCGATGCTGGCCGCGCGCCGACTCTATCCGGGCTCGGCGGTCGTGCTGCAGCCGATGCTGGCTCGCAACGTGCGTGAGTTCGCGCGCCTCTACGCCGACGAGCTCGATCTGGTCGAGGCCGCCTCGCTCGAGCGCTCGCAGGTTCGCCGCCTGGTCGTGGTCGAGACCGTGGACGCATCGCGTTTGGGCGAGCTCGAGTCGCTGGCACTCGATCCGGCCGTGGAGAAGATCGTCTTCGACCACCACGAGCGCGAGCGTCCGGAATGGGCGCGGCCCGAGAATTTCTTCCTGACCGGGGAGGGAGCGCTGACGACAACGCTCGTCGGCATCCTGGCCGAGCGCGAGCTGGTGGTAAGCGCGCTCGAGGCGACCGCGTTTGCCCTCGGCATCCACGAGGACACCGGCTCGCTCACCTTCGCCTCGACCACGCAGAGGGACGCCGAAGCGCTCGCCTGGTGCCTGCGCCACGATGCCCGCCTGGGTGAGCTCGGACACTTTCTGCGTCCCGCCCTCGGCGAAGAAGAGCGCGAACTTTTGGGCGAGTTGCTGGCGTCCGTGCGTCCAGTGCGGGCGGCTGGAGTCGAGCTTCTGATCGCACGCGCTCGCTGGCCGCGCTACCTCGAGGACATCGCCCTGCTCGCCCACAAGCTGGTCGATCTCACCGACTGCGACGCGCTCGCCTGCCTGGTCGAGATGGAGAAGCGCGTGCTCGGCGTCTTTCGCAGCCGCGTGCCCGAGCTCGACGCCGCCAAGCTGGCGGCGTTGCTCGGCGGAGGCGGTCATCGCGGCGCGGCTTCGGCCTCGGCTCGCGTCTCGCTCGAGCAGGCGTCGCAGATGGTCGAGGATGGTCTGAGCTCGGTGCTCGAGCAGCCGCGCCGGGCGAGCGAGGTGATGTCGAAGCCGGCACGCTCGGTCTCACCCGGCGCGACCATCGCCGAGGCGATGGTTGCCTGCCAGCGCTATCACCAGTCGGGCTTGCTCGTGCTCGAGGACGGTCATCTACGCGGCGTGGTCAATCGTGAGGATCTCGACAAGGCGCTTGGACACGGTCTCGACCAGGCGCCCGTGAAGGCGATCATGGCGCTCGAGGTCGCCGTCTGCGAGCAGACGACCGCGCTGCCCGAGCTGAGGCGGCTGCTGGTCGACTCGCCCGCCGGCCGGATCGCCGTCGTCGAGGACGGGGAGGTCGTCGGCGTCGTTACGCGCGGCGATCTGCTCGCGGCTCTCGGGCACGAGGAAGCGCCCGAGAGCGTCGTGGAGTCGGATCTAAGACTGGAGCTCGAGAGTCTCGGACAGCTTGGGCCGCTACGCGAGGCGATCGCAACTATCGGCGGCGCTCACGAGGGCATCTACTTGGTGGGTGGCTCGGTGCGCGACGTCCTGCTCGGGGCGGAGGGGTTCGACATCGACATCGCCGTCGAGGGCGACGCGATCGGGCTGGCGCGAGAGCTGGCGCGACTGCTCCAGGGTCGCATCCGCGCGCACGAGAAGTTCGGAACCGCGGTTGTTCTCTACGGCGACGGTGCGCGCGTCGACGTCGTCACGACTCGCAGCGAGTTCTACGACGCGCCGGCGGCGTTGCCCTCGGTCGAGCACGCGAACATCCGTGAGGATCTATTCCGCCGAGATTTCACAGTCAACGCGATGGCGGTATCGCTCAAGGCGGGCGATTTCGGGCGGCTTGTCGATCCCTTCGGCGGCCGTCAGGACGTCGCCGCCAGGCGCCTGCGCGTGCTCCACAACCTCTCCTTCGTAGACGACCCGACGCGCATCTTCCGCGCCGTCCGCTACGAGAGCCGGCTCGGCTTTCGCCTGGACGAGCACGGCGTCGCGCTCGCTCACAGTTGCGTCGAGATGGGCCTTTTCGACGATCTCTCCTCGGCGCGCCTGCGCGACGAGTTGGTGAACATCCTCGACGAGGCCGACGCGCCGCGATCGATTCTGCGTCTGGCCGAGATCGGCGTCGCCGCGGCCGTGCACCCCCGCCTAGCCGCCGACGAGGAGGCGGCCGAACTGGTTGAGCGCGTCTTTGCTCTCCGCGACCGCTACGCCCCGGAGGTACCGCGCTGGCGCCTAGGGCTGGCCGTGCTCGCGCGCCGCCTGCCCACCTACGAGGTCTACTCCTGGCTCGGACGCCTGCGCCTGCGCCGCCGCGACGTGGAGCGGATCGTGGGCGCGGTCGTTTTCGCGCCCCGGTTGGTCGAACGCCTGCAAAGGGATGTGAGTCCGGCCGAGATCGTCTCGCTGGCCGATCCGGTTGCTCCCGACGCGCCTCTGATCGCCCTCGCCATGCGGGAGCTGCCGGCGCTGGAGCAGTACTTCGAGAGTCTGCGCGGAATCGAGCTCGAGATCGACGGCAGTGACCTGGTAGAGATGGGGCTTGGGCAGTCGCCGCGGGTGGGGGAGATCCTGGCAGAGCTGCGCCGGCGCAAGTTGAACGGCGCTCTCTCCGGACGCGCTACCGAGCTGAAGGCCGCCCGCTCGCTGATCGGGGAAGGTGGATGAGCCTGGAGGGGTTGCTCTATAGCTGGGAAGCGCCGGGCCCCTATCGGGTCGCGTTCTCGACCCGTCAGGGCGGTGTCAGCGAGGGGCCGTTCACCTCGCTCAACCTGGGCAAGCGAACCGGCGACGAGCCCGAGCGGGTGTTCGAGAACCGGGCGCGTCTCTGCCGGGAGTTGGAGATCGATCCCGCTCGCTCGAGCATGGCTCTGCAAAAGCACGGCGCCGTGGCGCGGCGCGCCGAGCCGATGGGACTACTCTCGAAGAACCCCGAGTTCCCCGAGTGTGACGCCCTTTGGAGCGAGGAGCCCGGCCAGGGGATGCTGCTCGTGACCGCCGACTGTCTTCCGGTCGCGATCGCCCGCACGAACGGCGGTGCACCCGCGCTCGCGCTTGCGCATGCGGGCTGGCGCGGATTGCTCGCGGGCGTGCTCGAGTCGGCGACTCGAGCGCTGGCTCGCGGGCGTACTGCAGCGGTGCTCGGCCCCGCGATCGGACCGTGCTGCTTCGAGGTGGGCGACGAGATCGCGGCCCGTTTCCGGCGCCGCTTCGGGCGCGAGGTCGTCGCCGGGGGCAAGGTCGATCTATGGCTGGCGGGCGAGAGGGCGCTCGAGGAGGCCGGCTGTAGCAGCGTCGAGCGGGTGGAGATCTGCACCGCCTGTCATCCCGAGCTTTTCTTCTCACATCGGCGCGATCAAGGTCTGACCGGGCGCCAGGGAGTGATCGGTGCGATCGCCTGAAGAGATACGCGAGCGTTTCGACAAGATCCAGGAGCAGGTCGGAGCGAGCGTTACTGTCGTAGCCGCGACCAAGTACGTCTCGGTCGACGAGATGAGCGTGCTGGCCGAGGCCGGGATCGAGTTGGTCGGAGAGAACCGCGCTCAGGATCTGGCCGCCAAGCACGCGCGTTACGCAAAGAGTTTCCGCTGGCATTTCATAGGTCATCTGCAGAGTAGGAAGGCTCCGCAGGTGAGCGAGCTCTGCGAGCTCTGCCATTCGCTGGCGAGCGAATCGGCGCTCGCGCGCCTTACGATCCCGGCGCTGGTCGAGGTCAACTTGAGCGGCGAAGAGTCGAAGTCAGGCGTCTCGCCCGCGCGGCTCGACGGATTTCTGGCCCGCTGTGCCGAGGCCGGCGTCGAGGTTCGCGGCCTGATGACGATGCCGCCGCTCGCCGGCGATCCCGAAGTCTCGCGTCCCTACTTCCGGCAGTTGCGCGAGCTTGCAGAGCGTTTGAGTCTCACCGAGCTCTCGATGGGCACCAGCCAGGATTACCTCATCGCGGCCGAGGAGGGCGCGACCTACGTTCGCGTTGGTAGCGCGCTCTGGAGCTAGCGCCCGGCGGTCTTGCGGACGAAATCGCGTTCGAGAAAGATGCGCTGGAGGAGCGCGATTAGCGCGTAGGCCAGAAACGAGCCGCCGAAAAAGGCGATCAACGCTGTCCATGTCCTTCCGGCGGCCGTGTACACGACTCCGATTCCAACCGCTGTCAGCACTGCCACGAGCAGGCCGGAGGTGTGGCTTCGCTGCGGCGCCGCCGAACGGGGATCGACTCCCCAGTCGATCCGGCGCAGGAACGGCGGCTGAGCTAGGACGAGGCGGTTGCAGACATGCACGAACAGTCCCGCTCCGAGGCCGCCGACGATGACGAGGACGGTCGAGCGGTCGGGGCGGAGAGCGATCCCGAGCACGAGCAGAACAGTGGCAAGGAGGGCCTCGAGAAGGATCTCAGTGCGCGTGCAGGCGAGCGCTTTTTCCCAGCGTGATCGCCGCTCGCCCACGCGGCGAGTCTATCGAGCCGCTCGCTCCGTCTCGTCTGTCCGATGGTAGGGGCAGAAGCGCAGGCCGATCATCGCCGAGCGCTTGCAGGGTCTGCCGTAGATCGTCTCGCCGGCGCAGCGCCCGGCCTCGTTCTCGGCCAACAGCCTGTTCGCCTCGGCTCTCGAGCGAGGGGGATAGTCGTAGCGACGGAAGAGACGGTAGAGGGCGACCGTCGCAGAGTGAACGTTGGAATACCCCCATTGCTCGTAGCCACGGCGTGCCAGCTCGGGGATGCTGAGCCGGGCTCGCTCGTGCAGGAGGTGGGCGGCCTGGAGCTGCGCAGGGGAGAGGAGGGCATGGGTGGGGCCGAGGCGTGGCTTCCAATTCCCGGGAGATTCATCGTGGCGCGTCGAAGTGCCGGCCGCGAGCGAGCCTCTCTCGAGCGCTTCTCCGGCGAGCATCTCGGCTGATCGTCTTTCCCCCATCGTGGTCTCGGCTTCGCGATCGAGCTTCTACGGCTCGGCTGGCGACACCCACGCAGGCGTAGCGTAGTAGGCGTCCTGAAGGCGCGAGTATCGACGGAGCACGACCCGGTCGGTCGGCGTCACCGGTCTGCTCCGATCCGGTTCGAACAGGCGGTAATTCATCGGCGGCTTGACAGCAGTGAAACTCTCTCACAAGGTTGCGGTGGAGTCAACTTTTTGAGAAACGGCCTTCGTCGGCCGATGTCAACCGCCCCCCCGGCTACAATCGAACCGATATGGGGTTCGCGGACGTCTGGAACCGGACGCTCGTCTACTTCGGCATAGCCGAAGAAGAGGATTGGGACGAGGACGGTTACGCCACCGAGGAGGCCGAGCGCACCTACAGCGAGCGGCCGAACGTGCGGCGACTTACGCCGCGTCGGCGCGCGGCCGAGGAGGACGAATGGAGCGAGCCGGAGGGCCCGCGTGAGCGCGGCGTGAAGCTGCGCCCGGCATCCCGCCTACGTGGGGTCGAGCCGGCGCCACCGCCGGCCGACGACGGCAACTCCCCGGCTCGTGTGCACCTCGTCATTCCTCGCAGCTTCAACGACGCTCAACAGATTGCCGACCACTGCAAGCAGGGCATCCCCGTGATCCTCAACCTCCAGGGCGTCGACAGCGAGCTTTCGAAACGGCTTGTGGACTTCGCCAGCGGCCTAACCTACGCGCTCGACGGCGGCATGCAGCGGGTCGCCGACAAGGTCTTTCTGCTCACGCCGCAGCACATGGAGGTCTCGGCCGAGGAGCGCGCCCGCATGATCGAGCGCGGCTTCTTCAATCAGGCTTAGGGCCTATTCCGCGAGGCCCGCCTCGCACATTCCTAACGGAATTGACGTTTAGCGTTCCGAGACGGATTCACGCTGAGCGAAGAGTCTCATGACGAGGCGTAGGAACAGAAGCGAGCGGAACGAATAAGCCGACATGGGCACTGAGGCCAGCTTGACGATGCTCTGCTCGGCCATCTCTACGGCGATCCAGCTCGTGAGTGTCTCCGTTTACGTCTATTCGCTGATCATCCTCCTGTACATACTCAGTTCCTGGGTGCCGCTCCCCTACAACCGCAACTTGAACTGGCTACGGCGCTTTCTGTTCGACGCCTGCGATCCGTATCTGCGCCTGTTCCGTCGTGTGCTGCCGCCGTTGGGGGCGTTCGACCTGTCACCGATCATCGCCGTAATCGCGCTCGTCGCGTTCGGCTACGTGGTCAACACGATCCTCGCCCAATTCGGATAGGGAGGCAACAACCATGGCTCTGACGCCAGTAGAAATCAGGCACATCCGCCTCCGTAAGGCGTTCTTCGGCTACCAGGTCAGGCAGACCGACGAGCTTCTCGCCGACGTGGTGACAAGCTTCGAGGACGTCTGGCGCGATCGTGCCGACGTAGCCGACAGGATCGAGCAGCTCGAGGGCGAGCTGGTGCGCTACCGCGAGCTGGAGCAGCTCTTGCGCACGACGTTGATCTCGGCCGAGCGGGCTTCGCAGCAGATGACCGACCAGACGCGACGCGAAAGCGAGGGAGTTCTGGCTGAGGCGCGGGCTGAGGCGCGCGAGATCGTGCGTGATGCCATGGCCGAGCGCGAACGGCTGAACGCCGAGATCAACCGGGTTCGGGCCCAGCTCGGAGCTGTATTGGCCACGATTGGCGGCGACCCCTTCGAGCAGGAGCCCGCTGCTCCGGACGAGGCAACCATCGACGCTCCGCCGGCGCACGCTGGCGCCCCCCCGACTCACAACCAGCCCGCGCCCGTTCCTCCTGCTCAGCAGGCTTGGAGCGAGAACGCTCCTCCGCGACCAGTACAGGCGACGCGGCCGCCGACACCGCGTCCGCAAGCCGGACCCGGCGAGCAGGCGGGCGGCCGCGCCATCGCAGCCGCCGGAGCCGTGAACGGACTGCGAGCGCCGGGCTCAGGCTTCGCCGAAACTGAATGAGTCGACCGCTCGCAGGCGCATGACGCTGCCGGTCGCACGTGGCTCGAGTCCGGCACGGCCCGTTAGCTGGGGTGACGGAGCGTAAGATCCCGCCGTGGATCTAGACATCGTCTTTCTCGGTACCGCGGGCTCGATGCCGACCGCGCGGCGGTCTCCGACGGCGCTCCTCGTCCGCCGTGGCGGCGAGCGCCTTCTCTTCGACTGCGGCGAGGGGACCCAGCGCCAGTTCCTGCGTTCGACGCTCGGGTTGGTCGATCTCACCGAGGTCTTCCTCACTCACTTCCACGCCGATCACTACCTGGGTCTACCGGGGATGCTCAAGACCTTCTCGCTCAGGGGGCGCGAGTTGCCGATCACGGTTTATGGTCCGCCCGGACTGAACGATCTCTTCGCCAGCCTGCGCAAGATCTTCGGGCGCCTCACCTTCTCGGTCGAGTTGGTGGAGCTACGGCCCGGAGAGTCGCTCGAGCGGGACGGCTACGTACTCGAGACTTTCGCGGTCGAGCACGGTGTCTCGGCGCTCGGCTACGGGCTCGTGGAGCTGCCGCGGCCGGGACGTTTCGATGTCGAGACCGCCGACTCGCTGGGCGTGCCACCAGGCCCGGAGCGAGGTGCCCTGCAACGTGGCGAGCCGGTCACGCTCGCGGACGACATCGTCGTCGAGCCCGAGCAGGTGCTGGGACCGCCACGGGCTGGGCGCAAGCTGGTGCTCTCGGGCGACACCGCGCCGGCACGAGCCGTGGTCGAAGCGGCCAGGGGCGCCGATCTCCTCGTCCACGAGGCGACCTTCTGCGTCGACGAACGCGAGCGCGCCGAGGAGACTCGCCATTCGACGGCGGCCGAAGCCGCCCAAGTCGCTCTCGCCGGTTCCGTGAAGATGCTCGCGCTCACCCACGTCTCGACCCGGTATTTCGGCCCGGAAGTGCTGCGCGAGGCGCGCGAGTTGTTCGCGAACACGGCCGTCCCGAAAGACTTCGATATCATCGAGTTGCCATTCCAGGAGCGGGGTGAGCCCCGTCTGATCAAGGGTGGGGTGCTTCCTGAGGACGGAAGTGGAGCTGGACAGCAGCCGGCCGGTTCCGGCACTTCGAGTGAGGAGAAGGCCGAATGACGAGAATGGTTCAGGTCGCGGTCGCCGCCGATGCCACCGAGGCCGAGGAGATCGAGTCGATGCTGCAAGCCGCCGGCATCGAGTGCGAGCTGGAGTGCGCGGTCGAGCGCGACCCCGGCGACAACGCCGACGCCCCGCAGAAGGTGCTCGTGTCCGAGAGCCGGATGGAAGACGCACTCGAGGCGATCGAGGCGATGAGCGAGCCCGACGACTTGATCGCCGACGCCTAGGGGATTTCCCGTCTCGTAAGCGCTCGTCCTCTCGAGCCGTGTCCCGGTGCCAGGCACGGGGACATGTCCGAAACGGCCTGAAGTGCCGGTCTAGTAGGCACGTACCGGACGCGGTCGTAAACGGCCGCGTCTTGCTGCCGGGCACCTGGGCGTGAATCGCAGAGGCAGCTCGGCGGCGCAGGTAGCCTCAGGCTCATGGTCAGCGATCGCCAGGCGCGCATCTCGCTCACCGTCATCTTCGCGTCGACGGGGTTCTTCACCGGAACCTGGTTCGCGCGCATCCCGGCGGTCAAGAGCGGGTTCCACCTGTCGAATGGGAGGCTCGGTCTCGCTCTCGCCTGCACCACGATCGGGGCTGTCGTGGCCTCTCCAGTGGCCGGATTCTTAAGCTCGCGGCTCGGCAGTCGGACTCTCCTGCGTATTTCGGCGCCCGCGACCGCGATCACGTTCGCTTTTATGGGGTTGGCGCCGACGGTTCCGACTCTCGTCGTCGCGCTGTTCTTCATGGGCGTGATGAACGGGTTCGTCCAGGTGAGCATGAACTCGCAGGCGGTAGCGCTCGAGCAGCGCTACCGGCGCACGATCCTCTCCACGATGCACGGCGGCTTCTCGATCGGAATGATGGCCGGTGCGTTGGTCGCGGCGCTGGCGGCATGGCGCGGAGTCTCCTACCACGCGAACCTCACGGTAGTGTCCGCGCTGCTTTTTTGCGTCGCTATCGCGATCGGCTACTTTCTGCTCGACGCGGAGAAGACGGCGCTGGCACATCACCGGCGCATGCACTTCTCGCTCGCGCTGGCGGTATTGATAGCTGTCGCCTTCTTCGAGCTCTTCTGCGAGGGCGCGGCCACGGCTTGGAGCGCCGTCTACACGCGTCACGTTGGTGCCTCCAGTGCGATCGCGGCCTTCGTCTTCGCTATCTATTCGCTGACGATGACGGCCGGTCGCCTGCGCGGCGATCGGATCGTGCTCAGGCTCGGCGTGGGCGGAGTGGTGGGCCTCGGCGCTCTGATAGCGACTGCCGGTATGGCGCTCACGGTCGCTGTTCCCACGCAGGCTTTCGCGCTGGCGGGGTTTGCGCTCTACGGGCTCGGTCTCTCTTGCCTGGCGCCGACGCTCTTTCGCGCCGCCGGTCAGTTGCCGCTCCCGGAGGGGCAGGGAATTGCGGCGGTGCTCGGATCCGCCTGGCCCGCCTTCTTGCTCGTGGGGCCGTTGATCGGTGGGATTGCGGATGCGACCTCGCTGCGCTTCGCGCTGCTCGTACCCCTGGCCTCGGCGCTCGTCATGCTCGCTCTCTCGAGCTTGCTCGGTCGGGTCGCGCCTGTACCGGCGGGTATGACCGAATCCGAGTTACCGCTCTGATCGCTCGATTCGCCGCTCGTCGTCGCCAGGCGCTAATCTTGCCGAGGTACACCTTTAACCCGGTCCAGAGAGGCCGGAAAGGAGACAAGATGACGCAACCCGCCGGAATCAGGCCCGCAACCGGGTACCTGCGCTGACTTCCTCCGGTAGTGCGGTTGGGAAGATCGTGCTCGACGCCGAGTCGATCGAGCGCACTCTCACGCGCATCGCCCACGAGTTGATCGAGCAGGCGGATGACCTGGAACGGGTCGCGCTTGTCGGCATTCACTGCCGCGGCGTACCGATCGCCGAGCGCCTGCGCAAGCTGATCGCCGAGCGCGCCGGAGTCGAGGTCGACCTCGGCGTAATCGACATCACCTTCTACCGCGACGACGTTCAGGTGCGCGGCGGCGAGGCGCCTCTGCACCCGCAACCGGTCGTGCGGGCGACTTCGCTCGACTTCCCGCTCGAGGGGAAGACCTGCATCCTCGTCGACGACGTCCTCTACACCGGCCGCACGATCAGGGCGGCGATCGAGGCGCTATTCGACTACGGCCGGCCCGAGCGCGTGCAGCTGGCCGTGCTCGTCGACCGCGGCCACCGCGAGCTTCCCATCCGTCCCGACTACATAGGTAAGAACCTGCCCACCTCGCGCAGGGAAAGCATTCAGGTGCGCCTGGCCGAGGTCGACGGGGAGGACGCAGTCCTGCTCATTCCCGCGCCCGACAACGGAGGGTCAAATGGCTGAGATCCGCGTGATCGGAGACGAGGCGCGAACGAGTGCTGCGGCGACAAGACGGCATCTGATCTCAATCGAAGACCTGGATCGCGAGATCATCGAGCGCCTGCTCGCCACGGCGCGCAACTTCGCTCGCTCGCTGGAGCGCGAGATGAAGAAGCTGCCGACTCTGCGCGGGCGCACGGTGGTGAACCTCTTCTTCGAGTCCTCGACGCGCACCGCCTCCAGCTTCGAGTTGGCGGCGAAGAGGCTTTCCGCCGACGTGATGACCATCCGCGCCGTTGGCTCCTCGGTCGACAAGGGCGAGTCGCTCAAGGACACCGCCCGCACGCTGAACGCCTACCAGCCCGATGTGATCGTCATCCGCCACGACCAGATCGGGGCGCCGAGGCTGGTCGCCGAGGCGACCGGCGCGCACATCGTCAACGCCGGCGACGGTAAGCACCAGCACCCAACCCAGGCCCTACTCGACCTCTACACGATGCAGGAGGCGTTCGGGCACCTGGCCGGGTTGCAGGTGGCGATCGTCGGCGACATTCTTCACTCGCGCGTGGCCCGCTCGCTCGTGCAGGCGCTCCGGATCGTCGATGCGCAGGCGACCTGCATCGGGC
>Ga0182017_10003839_pt1 | contig 11219 bp, 13 predicted proteins | sample 712E3DmetaG_FD_120492 | JGI IMG/M metagenome (GOLD analysis project Ga0182017, IMG submission 120492) | Permafrost microbial communities from Stordalen Mire, Sweden - 712E3D metaG | ecosystem: Environmental > Terrestrial > Soil > Wetlands > Permafrost | place: Sweden: Stordalen | collected... | reverse complement strand
GATGGGCCTACCAGACCAGCCTTAAGATGAGAATCCCCGTTATTATCCTGCCTGTCGTGCTCCCAGATACCTGAAGGGATCATCTTATTAAGTAAGTTAACAACATCATTCTGAACTGATTGATCCCAGTTTTCCTGGATCATAATTGCAGCTGTCGATCCTCTGGCATAAACAGATACCAATCCGTTACTTATCCCGCTTTCCCTTACCGCGTTAATGACCTCATCAGTTATATCGTACAAAGAACTCTTACGGTCAGTTCTGATTGTAATTACTTTTTGCATAGTTGTTTCTTTAGAATAACATGATAAAATTAATATATGTTTTTTACCTTTCATAAGTTATTACGTCTATATTACAGGATGCCACAACAGATTTTGATACAGGAAAACATTATTGAAAATTGCAGAAACGGAAGTCTGCAGGATTTCAGAAAGCTGATAGAGCTGATTTCGCCTTTTGCGTTTTCAGTGGCATTCAGAATTCTGGCAGATGAAGAACAGGCAAAAGATATAGTACAGGAGACAATGATAACACTCTGGGAAACAATTAAAAAGATAAAATCGCCGGGAAGTTTTATGACGTGGTTCTACAGAATTGTTGTGAATAAATGCTATGACCAGCTGAGAAAGAGGAAAAGAAATCCTGAATTCAGTGCAGATGACGGCACCTGGACACTTATTTCAAACAAAATGTCTGAGAATAGTAACCTGGAAATTGAGAATAAGGAGACTGCAATGATGATCAAAATCCTGACGAATAAGCTGAGTCCAAAACAGAAAGCAGTATTTGTACTGAGCGATCTGGAGGAGATGTCGAATGAAGAGGTTGCTTTGATTACGGGGATGAGCAGGATCAATGTCAAAGCAAATCTTCATTATGCGAGGAAAAGAATTGGTGAAATGATTGCAAAACACATATAAAATGACAGATGAGGATAAAAAATATGAACAGGTTTTGAAGATGCTGCGAAATTCAAAACCGATTTTGACAGAAAGCGATATTGTTACTGAAAAAATTATGAGGCAGCTTCAGGAAGAAAAATCCAAAATCTCTATACCGGAGTTAATTTTTGAATATCTCTTCGGATGGGCATATATCGGATGGGTCAGAAGATCTATGATTGCGGTTGTCGTTGTAATTGTCGTCTTATTTGGTTATCAGCAGGCTCTTATTCTGAGAAGAATTAATGAACTTTCAGGTCAGAGGATTCAGCATAGTTCACTCATTATGACAAATATGCAGGATGAATTGTTAAATAAAATACAGGAATACAGAGTCACAGGATGGAAGCTTCCGGATGGGGGGAAATCGGTTTCAGAAAAGGAGATAAACGAACTGATCAATTCTCTGAATAAGCTGCAGGTAAAATACAAAGACCTGTTTTATTTAATAGAAAATGACCCCCGGCTGAAAAAGTATGTTGAAACAAGAATGAATGAGTCAAACAAAACAAAACATTAATATCTGACCCCATGAAAAGTAAAACTATTAAATCTGTCATGATCGCAGTCTCACTGATCGTTTTTTCCTGCGATGAACCGGAAACTACAGTGACAAACATTGTACATTCTGACGGATCGGTTTCAAGAAAGATTGAGATGAAAAATCATAAGAATAATTTCAAAATATCCGACCTTCAGGTGCCATTTGACAGCACATGGACAATTAAAGACACAATTGAAATAGGTGAGAAAAAAGATACAACGTTTATTAAAACAGCCGAGAAACAATTTAAAAATGTCGGTGAAATTAATAAAAGCTACCTTTCAGATAAAGGAGCAAATAAGGAAATTAAACGAAAGGCTATATTCATAAAAAAATTCAAATGGTTTAATACCGAATACAGGTTCAGTGAATTGATAGATAAGAAAATGTCGAATGGTTATCCGATTAAGGATTTCCTGAATCAGGAAGAACTAAATTATTTTTATTCACCGGGAAGTGTGAATAATGAAAAACTTAATGGGAAAGATAGTCTTAAATATAAAGCACTTGTTGATACAATTAAAAAGAAAACAGATGACTGGACAGGAAAAAGTCTGATCTCCGAATGGATCTATGATTTTTCCAGGTTGGTGAAAGGTACAGCTGCGAATGATTTAACTGAAGCATCGCTGAAAAAAAATGAGAATGAATTTGTGAAACTCCTTAAAAAATATGACAATAAATTCGATAGTTTGTGGAAAGCCGGTGTAATTCTTAAAGAGATGATCGGAATAGATAATGCAGTTAAATTTAAAACAGAAGCAGATTCAGCAATTGCGATTGTGACCAAATATCTAACAGCAGATTTTAAGGATTACTCCGTAAGAATTATTATGCCAGGGAAAGTCATTGGTACAAACGGTTTTATTGATAAAACTGAAACTTTACTATGGCCCGTCAAATCCGATTATTTCTTTACGGAACCGTATGAAATGTGGGCGGAGTCCAAAACGCCTAATAAGTGGACATGGATAGTGACGGGAATTTTTGTGATATTTGTAATTACCGGACTTGCGATCAGGTTTTTACGGAAAAAGCAAAACTGAAACAAAAAAAAGAGGTAGAATTTTTTCGACCTCTTTTTTTCACTCCAATTACCTTGTAAACACATAGATTACCTGTTGTAATCTTTAAGCATTAGCATAAGTTTCTGACGTGTAAAGAAAATTCTGCTTTTCACGGTGCCGATCTTGAGATCAAGTTTGTCGGCTATCTCTTTGTATTTGAATCCTTCAATGTGCATTCTGAACGGGATCCTGAATTCGTCACTCAATGAATCAATGGCCTTTTCAATTTCTGATTCGGCATATGTAGACTCAGGAGAAACATACCCCTTGTCATGAGGCATGTTTATATAGTAAAGATCCTGAGTGCCGTCAATAAGTGTGTTCTCTTTTACATTACGCCTGTAGTTGTTGATAAAGGTATTCTTCATAATAGTAAAAACCCATGCTTTCAGGTTTGTGAAATCAACAAATTTATCTTTATATGTGATTGCTTTAAGATAAGTATCCTGTACAAGATCCAGGGCACTATCACGATCGGAGGTAAGACTCATAGCAAATCTCTGCAGGTTGGGCTTCATTCCGATTAGGCTGTTGTTAAATTCATGTGCTGTCATAACTCTTTATTATTGTTGGTTGTTGAAACAAATGTACACAGATAAATAAAGATATGCAAATCTTAATATCTTAAAATCGTTATATTCTAAGAACATTCTAAATAATGATAGAGACAAAAAATCAGTATATCAGTCATTTATCCCGTGTTTGATCTGACTGTAATAAATATATTATAAATTGATATTCCATAAAACATCATTATTCCTTTAAATTTTTCTTAAAATTATCTTAAAATTTTTACATTATAATTACCTGCGCATGACGATAATTTATTTCATTCTCTTTTGTACATTTAGGAAAAAATAAGATATGGATATCCAGTTTAAACTCAGCAACGGACAAATGTTACGTGGAGTCATCAAAAGTCCTGGTGAAAATTTATGGGCAGGAATAATTCTTGTTCATGGAATTGGTGAACACATTCAAAGATATTCCCACTGGATGGAAAAGTTTAATGAGAAAGGTGTAGGGTTTGTTGGAGTTGATCTCCCTGGTCATGGTAAATCTGACGGCAAAAGAGGCAACCTCAACAGCTATTCTCTGACTGATGAGATGATTGATTTCCTGATAGCAGAACATAAGAAGACATTTCCTTCGATACCTGTTTTTATTTATGGGCACAGTCTGGGTGGAGGCATAGTGCTGCAATATTTACTTAAAAAGAACCCCAACATTAATGGCGCCGTGATAACCTCTCCCGCACTGCGTCTTGCATTTCAACCTTCAAAAGCAAAGCTTCTGCTTGCCAGGATAATGAAAAACATGTTGCCTTCACTTATACAGCCATCCGGACTTAATGCAGTTCATTTAACTCATGATCAGAAAGTGGTTGATGCTTACATTACTGATCCGTTAGTGCATGATAAGATTTCAGTCGGACTTTTCCAAAGCATGACGTCTGCTGCTGATTATTCACTTACCAGTGCCGGAGATTTGAAAATACCTGTGTTGATCATGCATGGATCAGATGACCTGATAATTTCACCGCAAGGCAGCAGGGATTTTGCATCAAAAACAAAAATGGCGGAGCTTAAGATCTGGGATGGTGGATACCATGAGCTTCATAACGAAATATTTAAGGATGACGTCTTCTCCTATATTGTTAATTGGATAGAAAAACATATCTGAATGAAACAGGAGGGAGAATGAATTTCAGAACTACTTTCAATATTGATCCGTCAGATAATAGAATTGATCATTATACACCTGTAATGTTTATCGGATCATGTTTTGCATCAGAAATCGGAGTAAAGATGGCTGAAGGGAAGATGAAAGTTCTTATTAATCCTTCCGGCATAGTATATAATCCAGCTTCTGTGTGCAGTACATTAGATATCATTCTTGAAAACAAAACCTGTACTGAGAGTGACCTGTATAAATATAAAGGTACTAATATCAGTTTTTTCCATTCTACAGATTTTACATCAGAAGATTCATCCAGGACAATTGACAAGATTAATTCTGCTACAAGAGCAGCCAATAACTTCCTGAAAAAGGCCGGTTTTCTTTTTATAACTTTTGGAACTGCCCGGATATATCGTTTCAGAGAAAATGGTGAAGTTGTTTCAAACTGCCATAAATTACCTGCATCACTTTTTTCTCAGGAGATGCTCACAGTGGAAGAAATTGCTTTATCCTGGAAAGAAATCCTAAACAGGCTTCATTCTTTTAATAATAACCTTCGGATAATTTTTACTATCAGCCCTGTCCGACATTGGAAAGATGGTGCACATGGTAATCAGCTAAGCAAGTCAATTCTGTTTCTTTCAATAGACAAACTTCTGGAACATAAGACAGTTGAAGGGTATTTTCCCGCATATGAGCTCTTAATGGACGATCTCCGCGATTACAGGTATTATGCAGAAGACATGTTGCATCCTTCACAAACAGCAACTGATTATATCTGGAACGCCTTTTCCGGTTGTTACTTCAGCTCGGAGACTATCGCCATTTGGAAAGAAGCTTATGCTATAACCCAGGCAATGAATCACAGGTTCTTATCTGATTCTCCGGCAGCTAAAGTGGAATTCGCAAACAATATTCTGAAAAAAATATCGGCGCTGGAGAATAAAAATCCTCAGATTGACATTACTTACGAAAGATCTTATTTTGTAAAAATTCAAAGAGGCCTGCTATAAATTCAGCAAAATGATACGCACATTTTCTCTGGTATCATTATTTTTGAATTACATCGGAGCCAGTTTACTTCAGAAAAGATATCTTTTCAACAAATTCAGCCGGATCCCTTGTAATAATAATCTTTTCAGGAGTTTTCTTGTCTGGAAGACCAGGATAATCGGTAAAGACTATTTTCTTGATTTGAAGAGATTTACTAATACTATTGAAATATTCAATCTTCTTTTTTGCATAGTCAAATGCACCAGAATTAACAATAAGAAATTTAAATGGTTTTATCCTATGCATCTCAACTACTTCAGATGCAGGCAGAATATCCCCGGTAAAAATTACATCAAATCCTCTCTTTTTCAGAGCATACTTATAAAAAAGAAAATTATTATCAGAAAAATTATCGGATGTATTAATCATTGCCACCGAAATAACATCCTTCCCTCTTACTGACCGGAGATAATTATCTTCATTAATTATTATATCACGGATAGTATTTCTTACAAACTGTTCCTGTGCCCTTGAAAGACTTCCGGTCTGCCATAATATTCTTGATTTCACAAGCAGAGGATGGAGAAATTTAATATAAGCTTCCTCAATACCATGTTTTTTAACAAATGGAAGTAAGGCTTCTTTAAATTGATCTTCATTGAATCTTAAAGCCGACATAAGAACTTTTCCGGGTTGAAAATTCTGATCCGGATCATCATGCAGGCTGCTTACCACCATTACCTGTCCTGTCAGCTCGTCTTCATCCAGAACCGCAATTCTCGAAATTTTAAAGCCATTTCGATTAAGATAGGCAACATTAAGAATTTTTTTCAACTCCGATTCACTGTACATTCTGATATTGGAATCTTTCCTGGCCGGAACAAGGATTTTATATCTCTTCTCCCATATCCTTATAGTATGTGCCTTAATCCCGGAGAAATTCTCCAGATCTTTTATTGAATATACAATTACCCCTTCTTCCATAATTGCCGAAATTTTAAATATTGCTAATTATAAGCTCTATGCCTCATTTAAAACAAATGAAACATTAATATGTTTATGCCGGTGAAATATTGTTTTATGAAAAAGTCTTACCGAAAAGACTTTCTCTATTAGCCTGCTAAGATAAAAAAACTGATCATTTGAAAAACAAAAAAAGAAAAATTCAGCTATTTTAGTTGATCCCTTCAACCATCACTTTTTTAACAACCCTTGTGTCATCACTGAATAGTATTACCACCAGATACATTCCTCTTCTGGGATTATCCAGAACGATTTTAGAAATTAATTGCGGAGTATTGTACTTGGCCCTGAAGATATCCTGTCCGATGATATTTGTTATTTTTATTGAGGATATTTCTTTGTCACTTTTTATTGTAAAATTATTTTCCCTCACCGGAACAGGATATATACTCACATTTACATTTAATTCATCTTTTAATAATTCCTTTCGCGAGGATAAAACAGAATAATTAATGCTATCCCTTTGAGAAAAGAGGCTATTCGATAATGATAAAACAAATAAAATGAGTAAAATATGTTTCATCCGGGCAATTTAGAAATTTTTACAGCAAAAATTGTGCTAAACTATAATTAACTTAAATAAAATTCTTTATCATCTCATTCGCTTTTTTAAGATCTTCTGGGGTATCGATACCGATGCTTTCCCAATCTGTTAACGCTGTGCGTATCCTGTAGCCATTTTCTAGCCACCTGTTTTGTTCAAGCGATTCAGCAATTTCAAGCGGACTTCTGTCAAGGGAAGTAAGCTTCCTCAGGGTGTCGGTCCTGTAGGCATAAATTCCAAGATGTTTATAAAAACTGTGTTTATACGACCATTCGTCAATATTAACATCCCTCAGGAAGGGAATTATTGCTCTGCTGAAGTAAATTGCATCTCCCTTTAGTGTTATAACAACTTTTGTATGGTTAATATTGGCTAGGTTCTCTCCCGGAAGTACTTTGCGGATTAATGTGGCTATTTCAACTGAATCATCAACGAAACATGACATGAGAAGATCAATCTGTCCGGGCTTTATAAATGGTTCATCCCCCTGGATATTAATTACGGTATCAATTTTTAAACCTCTTTCAGATTCAATTTTTGAAACAGCTTCAGAGCAGCGGTCAGTTCCGCTTTTATGTTCCCGGGAAGTCATTATCACATTCCCGCCAAATTCAAGGACTGCCTTTTTAATTCTTACATCATCAGTAGCAACGAAGACATTTTCGAGTGATTTTACAGCCTGTTCATAAACATGTTGTATCATCGGTTGCCCACCTAACAGAGCAAGCGGTTTCCCCGGGAACCTCGAAGAAGCAAATCTGGCCGGAATAATTACTGCAAACCGTGATCGCTTTAAATCTTTCATGCCGCTAATTTACGAAAAATGGATTTCCCAATGTTTTAAAAAAATCTTAAATTCGCAGGATTATTGAATTTGAGATGAAAGATCTGCAGAATATCAAGCAAAGGTTCGGGATAATTGGAAATTATATAGGGCTGAACAGAGCTCTCGATATAGCTATTCAGGTATCGTCGACTGATCTGTCGGTTCTTCTGACTGGCGAAAGTGGAACCGGGAAAGAGGTGTTTCCGCAGGTAATTCATAGTTTCAGTACGCGGAAACATGGGCCATATATTGCTGTAAACTGCGGAGCAATACCTGAGGGAACAATTGATTCTGAACTTTTTGGCCACGAAAAAGGTGCCTTCACAGGAGCTACAGACAGCAGAAAGGGTTATTTTGAAGTCGCAGACGGAGGAACAATTTTCCTTGACGAAGTCGCAGAATTGCCTTTATCAACTCAAGTGAGATTGTTGCGTGTTCTGGAGACAGGTGAATTTATAAGGGTAGGTTCTTCCAGGGTGCAAAAAACCAATGTAAGGGTTATAGCTGCAAGTAATATCGATGTTACAGTTGCTATTGACAATGGCAAGTTCAGGGAAGATCTTTTCTATAGACTTAATACAGTCCCTATTACTGTGCCTCCCTTGAAAGACCGAGGCGAGGATATACTGCTTCTATTCAGAAAATTTGCAGTTGATTTTGCTGAAAAGTACAGGATGCCTTCAATAAGACTTAATAAGGATGCTCAGACAATTTTGCTCAACTACTCCTGGCCTGGTAATGTACGGCAACTGAAAAATATTACTGAGCAAATCTCAATCATTGAAGGTGAGAGAGAAATAACCTCCGAAATTCTTAAAAACTATCTACCTGATTATCAGGGTATAAAATTGCCTGCTGTATTCAGAAAACAAGATGAGAAATCTTTTTCAAATGAGAGAGAGATACTCTATAAAATACTTTTCGATATGAAAAGTGATATGAATGATCTTAAAAAACTGGTCCTTGATATCATTCAGAAAGGGGGAAGTGATCTTGAATTTCATGAGAGTAATTCAAGGGTGATCAAGAATCTTTTTGGTGATACAAAAGTAGAAGAACAGATAGCTAATGTTCCCGGTAATAATGTTGTTGATTATTCTCCGCGACCGGTCAGAAACGACATTCAGGATACTGAAGAGATTATTGAGGAATCACTTTCGCTGTCTGGCAATGAAATGGAACTTATTATAAAAGCTCTCGAAAAACATAATCATAAGAGAAAAATAGCTGCAAAAGAGCTGGGTATTTCTGAAAGAACACTTTACAGAAAGATAAAAGAATATGGTATTGGATTGTAAAATAAGACAATTTGCAGCAAAGTATTTATTAATTACTTTGTCAGCAGCTCTTTTCTTTTTTGCGGGAACCGGATGCAAAATAACCTATTCATTCTCCGGAGCAAGTATTTCACCATTGATAAAAACTGTAAGTGTTCAGTATTTCCAGAACAGGGCCAGTCTTGTTCAACCTGCACTAAGCCAGTATCTTACTTATGCCCTTATCGATAAATGTAAAGCACAGACTCACCTCAGTATTGTTAATGGTATAGGTGATGTGAGTTTTGAAGGGGAGATAACTGATTATAATACCAGACCACTTACCGTATCCGCTGATGCGAGAGCTGCCACCAATAGATTCACTATAACAGTGAAGGTAAAATTCACCAACTCTATTGATCCCACCCTTAATTTTGAACAATCATTCTCAAGATACCAGGATTATGACAGCAGCCTTGATCTGAGTCAGGTGGAGAAAGATCTCTCTGATAAAATTGTTGTACTGCTGGTCGAAGATATTTTTAATCAGGCCTTTGTTAACTGGAACTAATGAACCGGGACGATTTTATCAGTATGATTCACAACACCACTGTCGTTGATCGCCAGATGATAGGAGAGGTCCGGGAACTTATCGATCTGTTCCCTTATTTTCAAAGCGCCCATCTACTGCTTTTAAAAGGGCTTAATAATACCTCAGATATCAAATTTGAAAGTCAGCTTAAAAAGTCAGCAATATTTGTAGCGGACAGGGAACGGCTCTATTATCTTATAAAGGAAGAATCCAAACCAGCGGATGTGCAAACAATAGTTGGTAAATCAGTATTTATTACTGAACCAATTGGCACAGATAATCAACAAACTGTAATTGAATCTGGTAAAAACAGTCAGGATCTTATTAATGAATTTGAGAAAAATGATGAACATCCAGATGAAGAAATAGAGTCTGAAAATACTTCAGATGGTGTACCACGGTCGTTGCTTTTAAATGAAGAACCTGAAGATGAATCGGCGAAAATAGTTTTTCTTCTTAACGATGATAATGAACCTGTTGAAGAACGCATTATTTATATGGATCCTTCCATTTTGGTTCCCGCTAATGCTGATTTGCTTGAACTCGACTTACAGGAAGGAGATGCTACCGCTTCAGAGGCAGACCTTAAAAGTGCCGGTATAACCGACGATCTGGTTAAAAGCTCAAAAAAACAAATACAGGCAGAACTTATAGAAAAATTTATTATTGCAAACCCGAGAATTGAACCTGTAAGAGATAAATCCGAAAAGATACTTGAAGATATCTCAAGACCATTTACTGAAGAGAAAGGAGGTTTTATTACTGAAACACTAGCAAAAATATATATTAATCAGGGCTATTATTCCAAAGCAATAGATATTTATGAGAAATTAAGTTTGAAATTTCCGGAAAAAAGTAGTTACTTTGCGACTCAAATTGAAAAAATAAAAGGTATTATAAAATAGAGGTCAGATGGGAATATATATTTTTGTTTCGATTTTGGTGATTATTGCTTGTTTCCTGCAGATATTGATAGTTCTTGTTCAGAATTCAAAAGGAGGCGGACTAGCTGCTAATTTTACTTCAGCAGGGCAGACCATGGGTGTAAGAAAAACGGCTGATTTCCTTGAGAAATCAACATGGACCCTTGCAGCGGCAATCCTCATTTTATGCGTCGTTGCTACTGCTTCAATTCCTCGTGGCGGGGATCAACAGAGATCAAGAATCCAGAGACAGATAGATAATACAGTTGATCCGAATGCTGTTCCTACTCTACCAACCGCTTCGCCTGCTGCGACCAATGCGACAACAACTACTCCAGCTGCAAACAATCCGACGGCAACTACTCCTAAGAGCGGACAGCAGCAACCAAAGAAATAATGTTAATAGTTAAAAGTACTTGGGAAAGTGTCAGTTTGTCATATGCTGACACTTTTTTGTTTTCTTTATAACATGCTGTATTTAAATAAAATGCAATAAATCAGAAATAAATGAAAAGAATAAAAGAAAAAATATTTCAGATAATTTGTCGTATGTAACAGCAAATTGACATTTTTTTTCATTTGGCACAGAATATGTAAACAGAAGGCAGGAAAATGATGTTTAACGTTTAACACTTATAAAAAATGGCACAATTAAAAGGCAAAGTATTAGCAGGTAAGGTTTTAGTAAAACCTAACGAAGCTGAAGCAAAAACCGCAAGCGGTATTATTATTCCCGATTCAGCTAAAGAAAAACCTCGTCAGGGAACAATCATTCTGGTTGGAGGACCAAAAAAGGATGAAGAAGTGGAGGTTAAAAAGGGTGATGT
>Ga0182017_10003838_pt1 | contig 11222 bp, 13 predicted proteins | sample 712E3DmetaG_FD_120492 | JGI IMG/M metagenome (GOLD analysis project Ga0182017, IMG submission 120492) | Permafrost microbial communities from Stordalen Mire, Sweden - 712E3D metaG | ecosystem: Environmental > Terrestrial > Soil > Wetlands > Permafrost | place: Sweden: Stordalen | collected... | reverse complement strand
TGAACCCCTCCATCGCCACCGGTGAGGTCGAGGTGGTGGTCGAGAAGCTCTGGATATTCAACGAATCCCGCACCCCTCCGTTCCCCATGGAGGAGACGGTGGATGTCGCCGAGGAGGTGCGCCTCAAGTATCGCTACGTGGACCTGCGCCGGCCGCACATGCAGCGCAACATCCTGCTGCGCTCGAAGATTTCCTTCGCCGTGCGCGAGTACCTGTACTCGCAGGGCTTCCTGGAAATCGAGACGCCCTTCATGACGCGCTCGACCCCGGAAGGCGCGCGCGACTACCTGGTGCCCAGCCGCGTCCAGCCCGGCTCCTTCTACGCGCTGCCGCAGTCTCCGCAGATTTTCAAGCAACTGCTCATGATCGGCGGGTTCGACAAGTATTTCCAGATCGTGCGCTGCTTCCGCGACGAGGATTTTCGCGCCGACCGCCAGGCCGAGTTCACGCAAATCGATCTCGAGATGTCCTTCCCTCAGCAGGAACGCATTCTCGAGGTGATCGAGCCGCTGGTCCAGGCGATCTGCCGCGTTGCCGGGCACCCGGTTGCGCTTCCGTTCCCGCGCCTGACCTGGGAGCAGGCCATGCGCAGCTACGGCATCGACAAGCCCGACCTGCGCCTGCCGCCGTTCCACACGGTCGAGGACCTGTTCCCCGGAGCCGGCCTCACCGGCGAGGGTCTCCCCCTGGTGGCCATCGTGGTTCCGAAAGCCGGTGGCGCCAGCCGCAAGGAGCGCGACGAGTTGAAAGCGCTGGGCGCCGAGCGCGGCCTGCGCGTCTACGACGACGCAAAGCGGCTGGACCGCGACTTCCCCGCCCCCATGGCCGAGGTGCGCGCACGCACCGGCGCGGGCCCCGACGATCTGCTGATCCTGGCCGGATGGCCCGGCGCGCCACAGGGACGCCGTCCCGTCGAGGCCGTGTTGCAGGCCTGCGGCCAGCTTAGGCTGCAAGCCTGTCAGAAATACGCCGACCGCCACAAGCTTTTCGACCCCCAGGATTTTCGCTTTCTCTGGGTGGTCGATTTCCCCATGTTCGAGTGGAGCGAAGAGGAGAGCCGCTGGGGCGCCGCGCATCACCCGTTCACTTCGGTCCACGACGAGGATCTCGACAAGCTGGTCACCGACCCGGCACACTGCCGCGCCAAGTCCTACGACCTGGTGCTGAACGGCGTCGAGCTCGGCTCCGGCTCCATCCGTATTCACCGCCGCGATGTGCAGGCCAAGGTCTTCCAGGCGCTCGGATTCGCGGAGGAGGAGGCGCGGGCGCGTTTCGGCTACCTGCTCGAGGCCCTCGAATTCGGCGCGCCCCCGCACGGCGGCGTCGCCCTGGGGCTGGACCGCCTGGTGATGATCCTGGCGGGCGAGACTTCCATCCGCGACGTGATCCCCTTCCCCAAGACCGCGCGCGGCACTGACCTGATGTGCGACGCCCCCTCGGCGATCCCCGACCGCCAGCTTCGGGAACTCGGCATCCAGCTTCGCAAGCCGCAATGACGCTCCGGCAACAACTCGAGCTCCGCCGCCGCCAGTGGGTGGCGTTCAATCGCTGGGAGGCGGCGCACCCCGCTTCCGCAAGAGATCCCGGGGAGATCCTCGCCGACTTGGGCGCCATCTGGAGCTGGCTTCCTCCGGAGGTCCGCATGGAAGATCCGGACCCCAAAAAGCTGGGCATCCGGAAGATGCGCGCCGCGTTGGCGCACCTACGGCCATGACCCAGCTCGAATCGGCACTCCTCTAGGTCGCCTCAATCCTCGACGAGCTTCGCGTTCCCTACATGCTGATCGGCGGCCTCGCGGTCTCGCTCTGGGGAGAACCGCGGTCCACGCTCGACATCGACGTGTCGCTGTGGGTGGAACCCGCGGAACTCGACTCCACAGTTGCCACTTTGTCCGCTCGCCTGCGCCCCCTGTCCCAGGATGCCCGGGCGTTTGTCAGGGAGACGCGCGTGCTGCCCGTTGTAAGCTCGCAAGGGGTTCGCGTGGACCTGGTCTTCGCGGCGCTCCCGCCGGAACTGGAGGCCATTCGCCGCGCTCGGCCCGTGCAGGTGGGCGGCAGAACTGTGAACGTAGCCTCGCTCGAGGATCTCATCCTCATGAAGCTGGTTTCCGAGCGCGAGAAGGACGCCGAAGACGCCCGGCGCCTGCTGGTGCGATTCAAGCGAAAGATCGACTGCAACTACCTGGAACCCCGGTTGAGCGAACTCGCCGAAGCCCTCGGCAGGCCGGAGATCCTGGAACTGTTCCGCCGTGAACTGTAGCGCCCCGGTCGGCTTTGACTCATGCGGCGCGCCATGCTCTTCGCCGGCCGCCAGCTTCGGGAACTCGGCATCCAGCTTCGCAAGCCGCAGTGAAGATTGGGGATGGGAGTGAAACCGGCGCGGGGGGTAGTGCGTCTCTCTGAATCGGATACTGGTGTGCTGTATTATGGATGATTCTAGGAGGGTACAGTGTTTAGACGTTGCGCTCAATGGCTCGCAGTAATCTCCATCGCGAGCAGCCTCGCATTGGCACAGCCCGTACTGAACTCGGGAAGCCCGGCGGTGAATTCCGCCAGTTACCGCGGTTCGGGATCTTCAGGTTCGGGAGTCGCTCAGGGATCCATGTTCGCGGTTTACGGAACCGGCCTGGGCCCGAGCCCGTATGTGATAGCCACTCAATTCCCGCTCCAGACGACGCTGGGGGGCGCCTCCGTTACGGTCACCGTCGGAGGCGTGTCGAAGGCTGCACTCATGCTCTTTGCCTACCCGTACCAGGTAAACGCGGTCCTGCCGTCCACTACTCCCATCGGCAACGGAACCGTCACGGTCACCTATAACGGTCGAACCAGCGCACCGGCGCCGATTCAGGTTGTGGGCAGCGCCTTCGGGATTTACACCTTCAATTCCTCGGGATGGGGACAAGCCATTGCATTGAATCTGAGCGGTCAACAGAACTCCATCATCCAAACGCTTCATCCGGGCGACTGGGGCTCGCTCTGGGGCACCGGACTGGGAGCGATCGCCTCCAGTGACGCCGTAGCTCCGCCCGTCGGCGATGTGCCTGGCGACATCCGGGTGTACGTCGGCAACGCCGCGGCGACCGTCAATTACCACGGCCGAGCCGGCTGCTGTTCAGGCCTCGATCAGATCAACTTCCAGATTCCGGCCGGAGTGCAGGGATGCCACGTGCCCATCGCCGTCCAGGCCGGCGGCACGCTGAGTAATGTCGCCACGATCGCGGTGTCCACCAGTGGGCAGACCTGTACCGATTCCATCATGGGACAGGCGCTGGTCGACAAGCTCGCATCGGGGCAAAACGTCACCTTCGGCTACGTCCGCCTCGAAAACAACAACTCGCCATTCGATCCTACACAGGCGTACCGGTCCAATTCGGATTACGCTTTCGCCACGTTCAGCGGGTACACTCCCCAGACCGCCGGCCTGGCGGAGTATGGCGTCTCGTCGGGTTACTGCGTCGCGGTCGACTGTTCGCATGGATGTCAGGTTATGAGCTACAACGGGAGCCTTGCCGATTCCAGCCCGGCGCAGATCCCTGTGGGCTCCGCGCTCACCGTGCAAGGCCAGGGCACGCTGTCGATTCCCCAGGTCTCCCCCGGATACGGATTCTACGCCGTCTTGCTCAACGCCACGGTACAGAGGTTTCTTTGGAGCGGTCTGTCGAACACCGTGTCCGCCACCGGCGGGGCGACGATAGGCGCGTTCTCCGCAACCGAGATGACCAGCACTCCCTCCGCCGAGTTTACGAACGTCGGCCGCAGCCAGAACTTGTCCCGGTCGAGCGACCTTACCGTCCAGTGGAGTGGCGGCGATCCCGCAATGCAGAACGGACAGGTGACCATCGGCGGCTATTCCATCAGTAGTCCTAATTACGAAAACGTCGCGATTTTCGAGTGCACCGCGCCCGTCTCCGCAAAGCAATTCACCATTCCCGGGTGGATACTCGGTACGCTGCCGCCCAGCGGCACGGGGCAAAATGGCTTCGTGACCTATCCCCTGGGATGGATGTGGATCGGACAATACAACACGCCGGTGACGTTTCAGGCCACAGGTCTCGACCGTGGGATTCTGACGGACGTGTTCTTCAACGGCATCGGCGTCTATTTTCAATAGGCGATCGCCGGAGGGCGGACCTTCAGTCCGCGCGGGGCTTCAGCCCCGCCCCGTTCCGGGACTCGCCAACAACCACCGGCGCTATTTTGCGGCCTTCGCGAGTAACGCAACAATACGTTCCATTCGCTCTCGCGTTTTCTGATTCTGCGCCACGCGCTCAGCAGCCGAACTATCGAGCCCGCGGAGTATCGTGTGCATGAGCTGCAGTTTGGCGAGTTCGGCGGCGGTAAGCGCAACTCCAGACGCTCCCCACCGCGCAGGAGGCCGGCCGGCCACCCGGGGGTTGGCGCCCGCGGCCAGCAGAGCGCTTACGGTAGCTTCATCCTGGCTCCTGACGGCGAAGTGGAGCGCGGTCCAGCCGCCCTGCACTTCCGGTTCATTCACCGAGACTCCCGCGTCGATGCAAGCCTTCACCTGCACTGCGTCCCCCGCTTCCGCCGCCTTGATCATGGCCGCTTGACGTTGTTGCGGACTCATGCGCTTGAGTGTGCCGAGCCGGTCCGCGTTGCACCCGGCCAGAAAACACAACCCAACGACTGTCAACCACGCCCCCGTCAGCCTTAAGGTCATCATGATCTCCTCTGCCGGCACCTACCCCTGTGTGGCCTCGTGAACCATTCAGACTATCACCAAGGCAGGCGTTCGGTGCAAGCGTTAGGGGGGGCCGTAAGTGCGTTGCGCCCAGGACCGCTCCCTCACTGTCCGGCACGCTGTCGGGGACCACAACCATCCATTTCGCCGGGCTTCTACCGCATTGCGGTATACGCTGGAGTGGGGGACGATGCCCCCGAAATCGCGGTCCTGCAACTGCCGAACTTCAAGGCCGAGGCCACGAAGCTGATCGGAGCGAGCGGCATCGAGGCGCTGGCGGCCTACTTGATCGACCATCCGGGCGCCGGTGGAGCGCGGAAGTTACGATGGGCGGCGAAGGGCAAGGGGAAGCGTGGCGGCGCTCGAATCATCTACCTGTATGCCGTAATCTCCGCACGGATTTACCTGCTTCGCTGCTATGCGAAAAACGTCGGGACCGATCTGACCGCGGACGAAAAGAAGGCGTTGCGGCAAATCGCGGGTCATCTGAAAGGGGTGCAATAATATGCCAAAGAAAGCAGCTACGAAGAAGAAGACCTTTGGCACGGATCTGATCGAGGGAATGAAGCTGGTTCTGGCGCACCAGCGCGGCAAAATCGAACTCGAGCAGGTCTGGCCGAAGCCGGTCGATGTGAAGGCCGTTCGAAAGCGGGTGAACATGTCACAGGCCGAATTCTCGCGAGCCTTTGGCATCGGCAAGCGCGCGTTGCAGGAGTGGGAGCAGGGCGGGCGTCAGCCCGACTCGGCCGCACGCGCTTACCTGACCGTCATAGCGAAAGAGCCAGCCGCAGTGCGCCGGGCGCTCGCCGGCCACGTTCGACTGGCGTGAAATCCTCGGATCGCTCCAGCGGCCGCGTTTGGCGTCTTGTCGTGCTGAAGGGCGCCAACCCGGATTGCGGGAGTAAACCTACTGCCCTGGAACGTACACGTCGAGGATGACTCTCGTTCTCGGGTTATAGATCACAGCCCGGCCCGAGATGTAGCCGCGCGCCAGTCCGGGGGCGAGAGGCGACATGCGTCCGTGGATTTCGGCCGGGTAGGGCGCCATTTTCTTCTCCAGCCCCGGAGGAAGGCGGCCATTCCTCTGCAACTGCTTTTCCAGTCCTGGCGGGAGGCCGCCGTCGCGTTTGGCGAGTCCGGGTGGCAGTCCGCCCTGTCGCCCCGAGGCGTGGTAGTCGTTTAGGACTCGCTGGTCTTCTGGGGCGAAGACCTCGACGCCTTTGTTCTTGTCCTGACCTTTGCCTTTCCCATTACCCGGCTTCCCCGCGGCCAGGGGAATCATAAGCAGGCTCAAAGCGACCGTCGCGATCAGTCTCCGCAGCATCTTTACCGTTCTCCTCGCTGGGTAGTCAAGCAAGTCGGATGCCAGGTCGGAAGTCCAGGAAAGCAAAGGCGCAGGACTCGGGCGGCATGCAATTCCTGCAGGCGCCGCGCCGCCCCGGTCCGGGACCTGCACGTCCATCCCGGATCGAGAGCCCACTCTGCGCCGCTTCGCGGAACGAGCAGTACACGCCACCTCCTCACAACGCCGAAGATGGATTTGCCGGACGCTTACGGATGCCCGGGGCTGCCTGATTGAAGATTGTGGGGGTCATGGTGGGCGCGCGGGGACTCGAACCCCAGACCTCCTGCGTGTGAAGCAGGCGCTCTAACCAACTGAGCTACGCGCCCCAAGGGCGGAATCTTGATTGTAGACCAGCGCGGCGGAGCCGGGCAACGCGCGCTACTCCAAAAACTCCACCCGGTATTCTTCGATCACCGGGTTGGCCAGCACGTCGCGGGCGATCTGCTGCATGTCCCGCTCGGCGCTCTCGCGCGTCGTGCCCGGCGCCAGCACGATCTCGAAGAACTTCCCCTGGCGAACCTCCGCCACACTTGCATAGCCCAACCCGGCTAGGGCGGCACGGATGGTCTGTCCTTGCGGATCGAGCACCGTGGTCTTGAAAGAGACGTACACTCGCACTCTCATGGAACGACCATTCTATCTCGCGGCGCGTGGTTCGCGCTTGACCGTAATTCGTCCGTAGTGGCTCAGGGTCACAACGAACAGCCCGGCCAACAACGAGTCCGTCGTCTGCAGCCACGCACCGGCCGGGTGCAACCGCTCCCTAGCGGTCGCGGCTCAGTTGGAGCCGCATCCGATCCGCGACCGCCAGGGAGCGGTCCTGGGCGCAACGCAGTTACGGGCGGATTACGCGCTTGAGGTGCGCAGGCTCCTCGCTCGATGTGCTACAACGGGAGTTCCGGGGAGGATGCCATCGTCAGGATTTGTGTGCTGGCCAGCGGGAGTTCGGGCAACAGTACCCTCATCTCCACCGGGCGCACCCGGCTGCTGGTGGATGCGGGACTGAGCCGGCGCGAGACCCTCGCCCGTCTGGCCTCCATCGGCGAGCAGCCCGGCCAGATCGGCGCCATCCTCATCTCGCACGAGCACAGCGACCACGTCGCGGGCCTGCCGGTGCTCGCCAAGCATCTAAAGGTTCCCGTCTACCTGACCCATCTCACCGCGCCAAGCGTGAGTTGGAACGGCTACGATCCCAAACTGGAGACTTTTCAGGCCGGCAGCCGCATCGTGATCGGCGACATCGAGATCGATACCTTCACCATCCCCCACGACGCCGTCGATCCGATCGGCTTCTCGTTCCGCGCCGAAGGCGTGAAGGTCGGCCTGGTCACCGACCTGGGTTACATCCCCGACTCGATCAAGTTTCACCTGCGCGGCTGCGACCTGTTGGTGCTGGAATCCAACCACGACCTGGAAATGCTGAAGGTCGGCCCCTACCCGTGGCCGGTCAAGCAGCGCATCATGGGCCGCAACGGCCATCTTTCCAACGACGTGGTGTGCGAGTTCCTCCGCACCGAGCTCGACCCAGCCACCACCACGCTGGTGCTGGGTCACTTGAGCGAGCACAACAATCATCCCGAGATCGTGCGGCTGGGCGCTCTGCAGGCGCTGGCCGGCCGCAGCCTGTTCACCAAGCTGGTAATCGCCGAACACCGCGAGCCCACGGAGGTCTTCGAGTACTGATTATGATCCCGAGATACACACGGCCGGAGATGGGCCGCATCTGGAGCGACGAGAACAAGTACCGCGCCTGGCTCGAGGTGGAGCTGGCCGCCTCCGAGGCGCTGGCCGAGTTGGGAGAAGTCCCCGCCGAGGCCGCGCGCGAATTGCGGGAGCACGCCAGCTTCGATGTCGCGCGCATTCTGGAGATCGAGCGGGAAGTCAAGCACGACGTGATCGCGTTCACCACGGCCGTGGCCGAGCGGCTCGCCCAGGCGGGCCATGCCGACGCCTCGCGCTGGCTGCACTACGGTCTGACCTCGAACGACGTCGTGGATACCGCCCAGGCGCTGCAGGTCGCGCAGGCCTCGCGCATCCTCCTGGCCGGTCTGAAGGAATTGCGCGCGGTTCTGAAGGAGCGGGCGCGGGAGTTCCAGCATACGGTGCAAGTCGGGCGCACCCACGGCGTGCATGCCGAACCGATCACCTTCGGCCTCAAACTGGCCCTGTGGTACGACGAGGCGGGCCGCAACGTGGCGCGTCTTTCGGCCGCCGCCGCCGACATGGCCGTGGGCAAACTCAATGGCGCGGTTGGCACCTTCGCGCACATCGGCCCGGAGGCCGAGGAGCGCGCCTGCGCCAAGCTGGGCCTCGCCGCCGCCCCCATCACTTCCCAAGTCATCTCCCGCGACCGCCACGCCGCTTACGTTTCCGCGCTGGCGCTCGTTACCGCCTTGCTCGAGAAGATTGCGCTCGAAATCCGGCACCTGCAGCGCACCGAGGTGCGCGAGGCCGAGGAGCCGTTTTCGGCCGGCCAGAAGGGCAGCTCCACCATGCCCCACAAGCGCAATCCCATCACCTGCGAGCAGATCTGCGGCCTGGCCCGCGTGGTGCGCGCCAACACCCAGGCGGCCTTCGAGAACATCGCCCTGTGGCACGAGCGCGACATCTCCCAATCGTCGGTCGAGCGCGTGATCCTGCCCGATTCCACCATCCTTACCGACTACCTGCTGGCCCGCACTACCAGCCTGGTGCGCCGCATGCGCGTCTACCCCGAACGCATGCGCCGCAATCTGGATCTCACCCGCGGCCTGATCTTCTCCGGCCAGCTCATGCTCGACCTGGCGGCCGCCGGCATGCTCCGCGAGCAGGCCTACCGCGTCGTTCAGGGTCACGCCATGCGGGCCTGGGAGGAGGAGTCGGATTTTCGCGCCGCCATCGAGGCCGATCCCGAGATCCGCGCCGCGCTGACTCCGGAGCAGATCGCCGGCAGCTTCTCGCTCGATCGCCAACTGCGGAATGTCGACCGCATCTTCGAGCGCCTCGGCATCGTCTGAATCCTATGATCGTGAATCCCGATATCGAGCGCTACATGTATGGGCTGCTGCCGCCGCGCGACCCCGTGCTGGCGGAGATGGAGCAAGCGGCTGAGCGGCGCGGCATTCCCATCGTTGGCCCGGCGGTCGCCAGCCTTCTGGCGCAGTTGGTGCGCATCTCCGGAGCCCGGCGCATTTTCGAACTGGGGTCCGCGATCGGTTACTCCACCATCTGGCTGGCCCGGGCCGCCGGACCGGATTCCGAGGTCCACTACTCGGATTTCAGCCCCGGCAACGCCGAAGAGGCGCGCGGGTACTTCGAGCGGGTGGGTGTTGCATCCCGCATCAGGATTCATGTCGGAGACGCCCTCGCCGCCTTGGCCAGCGTGCCCGGAGAGTTCGATCTGATCTTCAACGACGTCGACAAAAAGGGGTATCCCGCCGTTCTGGACGCCGTCGCCGGGCGCTTGAAACCCGGCGGACTCCTGCTTGCCGACAACGTGCTCCGGCGCGGGGAGGTCCTCGCCCCCCACGACAAGGCCGCGCACGCGGTCGTGGAGTTCAACGCTAAGCTCTTCAATTCAAGCGACTTCTTCAGCAGCATCGTACCGTTGCGGGACGGCCTGTCGATCAGCGTGCGGCTGTAGGCGAATTCCGATAGTAATAGTTCTACAGCAATAGTAAATTCCACCAACGAAATACCGTGCTTTTTTTCGGGGCCTAGGTTAGACTAGGATTTGAGAAAAGGAAACCAGCCCCGGATGGCGAAGCCCCCCCAAATTTCACGGAGTCGAGGCCTGGATTTGGCGCGTGTATTGCTGGTCGATGACGAACTGACTTCCCGCCTGACCTTGCAGACGGTCCTGGAGGCGGGGGGGTATCGGGTGGATGCCGCGGCCTCGGCGGCCGAGGCAGTAGAGAAGCTGGACGATCAGGAGTACGAACTGGTACTAAGCGACCTGCGCATGGAGTCCCCCGAGGCCGGCCTGAAGGTCCTGGCGCACGCCCGGATGATGGACTACAAACCGGCCACCGCGCTGATTACCACGTACCACAACTCCAGAACGCGCGGCAGTTCCCGCACTGCTGCCGACACCATGCTGATCGAACCCGAGGACCTGCCCGGATTGTTGAGCCGGGTGGCGGATCTGGTCAGCGAGCGGGCCACGCGCCGCGTGGAGCGAGAGTTGCGGCACGCCGCCAGTTGCCAGTAGTACCGCTCTCAGAACGTCCGGTAGTTCGTGAACTGCACGTCGATCCCGAAGTCCTGCTGCCGTAGGAGTTGAATCACCTCCTGCAACAAGTCCCGGCTCTTCCCGCTCACCCGCACCAGATCGCCCTGGATGGACACCTGCACCTTGATCTTGCTCTCCTTGATGCGCTTGACGATCTCGCGCGCCTTCTCGATGGGAATGCCCTGCTGGATCGAGATTTCCTGGCGCACCGTCGAGCCCGCCGAAGGAATCGCTTCGCCGAAGGAGAGGCCCTTGAGCGGCACGCCGCGTTTCACCAGCTTCAGCTCCAGGATTTCGGTGACGGCGCGCAGCTTGAACTCGTCCTGGCTGACCAGCACGATCTTCTTGTCCTTCTGATCGAGAGTGATCTCGGATTTCGAGGTCTTCAGGTCGTAGCGCGTCAGCACCTCCTTCATGGTTTGGTGAATGGCGTTACTCACCTCGTTGAGGTCGATTTTGGAAGCGATATCGAAGCTGTTGTCAGGCATGGGACAAGCCCAGGATAACACCGCGTAGCGCTTCCGTAAGCCGCCGCCCCCGCGAGAGGCTGCGAACTGTCGATGCTTCGCGTGTTCGGCGATACAAAGCGATTTCTTCACGCTCCCTCGCGGTCCGAGGCGCAGCCCACTCTGCCCATGGTGTACAATTCTTGGGACTCCCCCGAACCAGGAGAAGTCGAATTCACCACAGCGAAAGGGAATCGCATGACTCTGCCGCACTCGTACGGAATGGTGTTGATGCTCACGATCCTGACCATGATCTGCTGGGGATCCTGGGCCAACGTGCTCAAGCTCGCCAAAAACTGGCGCTTTGAACTGCTCTACTACGACTACTCGATTGGCGTGGCGCTGGGCGCCGCCCTGGCTGGCCTGACCTTCGGCACGTGGGGGGCGGACGGATTCACCTTCCTGGACGATCTGATGAACGCGGGGCACATGAATATTCTGTGCGGCTTCCTCGGCGGCG
>Ga0182017_10003837_pt1 | contig 11223 bp, 8 predicted proteins | sample 712E3DmetaG_FD_120492 | JGI IMG/M metagenome (GOLD analysis project Ga0182017, IMG submission 120492) | Permafrost microbial communities from Stordalen Mire, Sweden - 712E3D metaG | ecosystem: Environmental > Terrestrial > Soil > Wetlands > Permafrost | place: Sweden: Stordalen | collected... | reverse complement strand
TGCCCTTCGCCCTAGCCGGGCTGTTCGAGGTCATCCTGACCACCTCCGCCGCCCTGCTGGTGTTCCACATCCCCTTCCGCGGCAACGTGCTGCTGCTGCTGTTCTGCTCCTGCCTGTTCCTGCTCACCGCGGTGGGCGTCGGCCTGTTCGTCTCCACCGTCTGCCGCACCCAGCAGCAGGCCGTGATGTCCTCCTTCTTCTTCTTTATGCCGGCCTTCATGCTCAGCGGCTTCGCCTTCCCCATCCGCAACATGCCCCTCGCCGTGCAGCTCCTCAGCTACCTCAACCCCCTGCGCTACTTCATCCAGATCGTCCGCGGCATCTTCCTGAAAGGCACCGGCGCCTCGATCCTCTGGCCGCAAATGCTGGCCCTATTCGTCTACGGCGTCCTCATCATGACCTTCAGCGCCCTCCGCTTCCACAAGCGCCTGGACTAACGCGCCCTTCTCACACAAAACCTCCTCCGGGCGCCTCCCGCTCCGTAGGGCGGACCTCCAGGTCCACGGCCAACCTCCCGGTCGGCCAGGCCAGGCCTGAGTGACTGGTACGCACATTCCCGTCCACCAGATGGTATGCTCTCTCACCCGCGACGACATCATGGCCTGCCTCGACGCCAATCTCTGAGCGCGAATCGGGACATCCAGGGAACTCCAGCGCAGGGGCTGACTGCCTGCGAATTCGCACCACAGTAACCGAGCCGCGACCGCCAGGGAGCGGTCCGTCTCGCGTCGCATCGCTCCGCTCCCTTTCGGTCGCGGTTCAGTGCAGGAAGCTCACCCGCAAGGAACCGCGCGCACCAGCAAGCGGCAGGAATCGACGGGGGAATCTCCGGCGCAGCCCCCCCACACGTTACCCCCGCTCCGCCGGTGACAGGCGCTTCAACCCCTCTGGCAGAATCCTAAGGATACACGCGTCCACCCTGGCCCGGTTCTTCTGATACGCGACGGCGACCGCGATCACCCCCAATCCGATGCCAGTAAGCGCCAGCGGCAGCAGCAGAGAGTCTTTGAACAACTGAAATGCGAGGTAGCTCATATACCCGGCCACCCCCAAAGCGCCAAACACGGCGAACACGCGCCGATCCAGCAGCGCCGACACCGCCAGCAGTCCAACGTTGATCATGCAGTATGCGAACTTGCCCCAGGGACCGCTGCTTTCCATCAGGGACAATCCGCCCCAGAACGCCATCACCCCGAACAGGTACAGCCAGAACGCATAATCGTCTTTCGTCCGGCGGTCGATCAGAAAAGCGATCACCAGCATCGCCAAACCGAAAATCGCGGACACCCAAAGCCGCTGTGACCAGTTGAAATCCCTCTGGCCGAACAGAAGCGGCGTAAGATCCATCGACATGTACCACAGAGTGAAGGCGATCGGAGCGGTGAGGAAAGGGAACCGCACGAAACGCAACGCCAGGCCGCCGGCGGCGAGCGTAGCGAGTTCCATGAACAGCCAGCTTCCTTTCACCCAGATGTGATAGTCCCTGTAAGTGCCTGGATCGCCCTGCGGCCATAGCCCGATCGCGCGCTCGAGCCCGTACACCGCCAGCGGCGCCATGCAAACTGCAACGGCCGTCAGCAGGCCCCCGGCAACGTACAGTTTCCGCGTGCGGAACATGTGCGACCCCAGCCCGCCGAATACGCATCCATAGGCCAGAGCCAATGCCAAGATGCCCGCTCCTCCAGTTTGCTCCCATGCGAGCACGAAGAAGAATGTCATCGCCGCGATGATGATCATCCCGCCGAAATAGTAGGCGACGTGTAGCGAGTCGAACTTCTGCCGCTCCTCGGTCGCGGTTCCGAGCCGGGTCCAGAGTAACTGGGTCTGCTCTGCCGGAATCCCCGCGTCCGCGGCTTCCCGAAAGAGTATGTCTTTGGTGATATTCATAACATTGCCTCCTATTGCACAGATTGAATGCCAGTCTGCCCGCGCAGCGTCCTCCAAACCCAGAACACCGCCATTCCGGCGGCCAGGTGCTTGAGCGTGTGTCCGCTCACGATACCGCCGAGAGAAAGCATCTGCCGGTCGAGAAGCTCACATACCTTCGCGGCGCCGTACCAGCCCAGCACGCCGGCTAACCCCGCGGTCCCGATGTAACGCCCTCTGAACAGGAACAGCATCAGGGCGATTGCCAGCATGGGGAAGAACTGCACCAGCGCATATGGCCGCAGATCGCCCCGGCCTACGGCTTCCGTAAGCCGCCAGTAGATGACGCTGCCCATCCCCACCGCGATCAGCGGTCCCAGCAGCAGCCGCCCCGCTCGCACGTCGATCCTGTCGCCGATCACCAGGGCCAGCAGCGACATGAAAGCCACCGTCATGGGGAGCCGGTCCCACACCAGCGTCTGGTTGGTAGGGCGAACGTGGTAGTACGCCGATCCCGCCGCGACCAGAACGGCGGAAAGGAAGAACGCCACCGCCGCGGGGCCCCGCGCATGTTTCCACGCCAGCCTGAGTCCGAGAATCCCGGCCACGGCGAACATGGCATTCGACACCACATTCAGCAGGTTGGGGACGCCGGCGATGCGTCGCTGATCGGCGAACTCGTGATACCGCGGGTCCTGCGCGAACCGCGGGAATGCGAACACCACGGCGGCGGCCGCAACGCCCAGGCAGATCATCAGAACCACCTTCGTCCGCAACGCTGACATAGTGGGCCTCTCTCACGCGGAAAGCGCCAGGGCCGCGGCGCCCTGTGCGAGTTCCTGCGCCGTCGTTTTCACTTGCCGCAAATCGATTTTGCCGGTCCCCAGCGCCGGCAGGGCTGCCACCTGGAAGACGCTCTCGCGCTTCGGCAGCCAGAGGCGCGGCAAATCCGTGTCCGACAGGCGCCGCCACAAATCGCGCGGCGTAACATCCGGGCTCGCGTAGAGCACCGCCAGCCGTTCGCCCTTCTGCTCGTCCGGAATGCCGGTGACGCAGCACGGGCAATCGCCCAGGACGCGATAGATGGCCTCCTCCACTTTGAGGTGCGGGACCATTTCGCCGCCGATCTTGCTGAAACGCGACAGACGGTCGGTGATCCGGATGAATCCCTCATCGTCGATGGCGCCGATGTCGCCGGTGACGTACCAGCCGTCCCGGAGCGCCTCGCTGGTCCGCTCGGGTTGGCCCAGATAGCCCAGCATGCGGTTTGCCCCTTTCACGAGCAGCAGGCCTTCCTGGTTGGGCGGCAGGGATTCGAAGGTGGCCGGGTTCACCACTTTCACGGCGACGCCGGGGAGCGGATGGCCTACCGTGCCGCGCTTGTTCCCGGTTTGCGTGTCCTTGCCGGCGCGGTAGTCGGGAACATTGACCGCCACGACGGGCGACATCTCGGTGCACCCATAACCTTCGAGGAGTTCCCGGTCAAACGCCTCCGCGAACGTCCGCGCCACCGAGTCGCGCAGCTTCTCGGCGCCCACCAGTACGAAGCGCAGGGTCGCGAACTCCTGCCTGGCGCATTTGCGAGCGTAACTCGCGCAGAAAGTCGGGGTCGAGAGCAGGAACGTGCCTTTGTACTTCGCCACCAGCTCGCCGATTGCCTGGCCATCGGTCGGGTTCGGATGATACGCAACTCCGCAGCCGGCGAGCAGCGGGAGCCAGATCGTAACCGTGAACCCGAAGGAATGGAAGAAGGGGAGCACTCCGACGATCCGGTCCCGAGGGCCGATCCAGTAGACCTGGGCCATCGCCTCGATATTCGAAACGACGTTGTAGTGCGACAGCATCACGCCTTTCGGAGTTCCCGTGCTGCCGCTCGAGAAGATCACCGTGGCCAGCGAATCCGGGGTCTGCTTCCAGCCGCCGTACCACGCCACCAACAGCCGCGCCGGAGCCAGCCGTGCGATCCACAGCGCCCGCAGTTTCGCCCAGGCGCTGGTCCCCTTAAGGATATCCTCGAGAAACACCATTTCTCCGGTGGGTTCCATGCGGATCTTCGCCAGCAGCAATCGGGACGTCAGAATCGTACGCAGCCGGCACTGTTCGATGGCCGAAGTCATCGCTTCGCGCCCGGCGGTGAAGTTCAAGTTCACCGCAACCTTCCCAGCCAAGGTGACGCCCAAATTGGCGAGCGCGCCTCCGACCGAAGCTGGCAGCAGCAAGCCCACCATCTCCTCGGTCGCGCAGCGCTTCTTGACCCAGTCCGCCAGCAGCAAGCTGCCCGCCAGCGCTCGCCCGTAGGACAGTTCGCGCCCGCTCGAGTCGGCCATCGCGAACTTCGACCAGTTCTTCTTCGCGCTCCTTACGAAGCGAAGCTGCAGCAGATCCCCGCTGTTCTTGCGGTGCGCGGCGGCGTCGCTGCCGAGTTCCAGGATGGCCTGCCGCACTTCGTGCGGGGCGGAACAAGCCGGCATCGGGCTGCCGAAGGAAACCGTCACCGGATAGGGCAGCCGCCGCGGCCATTTCCAGAAGAACCGGCCGCCCTCGAAGCTGAAGATGCTGCCCCAGAGCCGGTCCAGGTGGACCGGAATCACCGGCACGTCCAGACCCTCGACGATTCTCTCGAACCCGCGCTTGAAGGGCAGCATGTTCCCGGTGCGGCTGATCGCGCCCTCGGCGAAGATGCACACCACGTGCCCAGCGGAGAGTTCCTGGCGCGCCCTCCGCAGCGAGGCGACCAGGTCGCGCGGGCCGCCGGCGCCCACCGGAACGGCCTTCGTCAAGCGGAAAAACCAGTGCAACCCCTTCCTCTCGTAGTACGGCCGCCAAACCATGAAGCGCACGAAACGTTGCAGGCACGCGCCGATCAGAAATCCGTCCACGTGGGACATGTGGTTGGCCACCAGCAGAGCCGGCCCGCGGAACGGGACATGCTCCTGTCCCACGATCCGAATCCGGAACAGCGTGTGCGTGAGCATCCACAGCAGGAACCGGATCAGGAAATCCGGAACCACGCTCACGATGTAGGCGGTCGCCCCCAGCGTCGCGATTCCGGCGAGCAATATCAGCGTCGCCGCCGGGACGTGCAGGCGGTCGTGCAGAATCCACAAAGTGGCCGATGCCAGCAGCAGCCCTACGGTGTTGTAGAAGTTGTTGGTGGCGATGATGCGGCCCTTCTCGCGGTCGTCGCTCCGCTGCTGCAGGTACGCATTCAGCGGCACGATGAACAGCCCGCTCGATATACCCAACAGCGAGAGCGCCGCAACCGACCAGCCGTAGGATGTCCGGGCGGCGTATAGCGCGAACGAGAACAAGCCCATCAGAATGGAGCCCAACGGAACCAGCCCAAGCTCCACCTTGTCGCCGGAGAGTCTTCCTGCCAGCATGCTGCCCGCGCCGATGCCCACCGCCAGCGCCGTCACCATCAGCCCTATCCGCAGGTCGCTCACCTTTAGTACTTCACTGCCGAACAGCAGAAGGTCCATCTGGAACAGCGCGCCCAGAAACCAGAAGTAAGAGATCGCCGCCACGGTCAGACCCAAGGGACGGTCCCGGAGCAGATGCTTCGTGCCGGTCGCGATCTCGGAGAACGGGTTTGCCCGGAACGGCCCTGCCGCGCCAGCCGGCCGCACGCGTGCGATCTTGAAGCTCACCGCGAGCCCTGCCAGAGCCACGCCCAAAGTCGCCAGCCCCATGTTCCAGGGCCGCTCCCGCCACAGCGTGAACAGGAACGAGCCCAGCGACGTTCCCAGCACGATCGCCACGAACGTGCTCATCTCCAGCAGCGCGTTGGCGCGCGAGAGGTCCCGGTCCGCCAGCATCTCGGGAACGATGCCGTACTTGGCCGGGCTGAAGATGGTCGAGTGCAGCGCCATCAGGAACAGCACCACCAGCATCAACTCGATGCGCGTCGAGAAGAACGCCGCCAGGCCCAGTCCCATGACCAGGACCTCGAACACTTTCACCGAGATCAGCACCTTACGCTTGCTGAAGGCGTCCGCCAGATGGCCGGAGTACCCGGAGAACAGCAGAAACGGCAACACAAACACCGCGCCCGCCAGCGCCAGGTACTCGCTGCCCGATCCCGTCTTGGCCGCCACGTGCACGGCCCGCATCGAGACGATGATTTTGTAGATGTTGTCGTTGAGCGCGCCGAGAAACTGGGTCCACAGGAAGGACTGGAAGCTAGAGTTCTTCAGCAGATCCGCAAAGCCGCCGTGAGCCGCTGTCTGTTCGTCGTTCACGCTCGTTGTAGATGCACGGGACCCTCCGGCCCCGCCCCTCAATGGAATGAATGGTTTGCCGGCTCTGTCGTAGCCGAGCGTATACATCAGATGTACATAGGTGTACAATCAGTGTGCTATCTATGATCTTTCTCTCTTCCGGCGAGCGAGACTTCCTTCGCGCCGTCTCCCAGCTCGCCTACTGCAATCCTTTCCTGCCCGAGCGCACCCAGTGGGAACGCGCCGCCCTGGGCCGCGACTTTCACGAGGGCGAGCCGGTCTGGAGCCTGCCGGTCGACGACCCGGAACGCTCCCGCGTGAACGTCTGGCGGATCTTCGAGCGTCTCGATCCTCTCGCGGAGCAGTTGCGGGACCGGCTCGCCGCTCGGACTCCGGCGCGGGAGCGAGATCTGGTGCTCTACGAGGACGCCATCCTCCAGGTCCTCTACCAGCGCCACTACCCTCAGTTCTTTGAAGCCGGCATCGGCCCGGCCGCTTCGGGCGGCGCCGGCCGCTGGCGCTTCCACCGCCAGTTCCTGGCCGGCTGGCGCCACTTCTTCGACATTGATGGCGTCGCGTTTCCAACCCGCCACGATGCTCTCCATACCTTCGCGTGCTTTCGGCAGATCCAGCGCGCCTTCGAGCAGATCTACCGCGACATCATCGGCGGCTCCATGCCGGCCGCGCGCCTGCGAGCCGCGGTCTGGCAGTCGGTGTTCACTCACGACATGCGCCGCTACCGGCGGACTCTGTACGGGCGCATGGGCGAGTTCGCCACCCTCATCACCGGGCCTTCCGGCACGGGCAAGGAGCTGGTTGCGCGCGCCATCGCCCAGTCGCGCTACGTTCCCTTCGACGACACCAAGCTCGCCTTCGCCGACGACGACTCGGTCTCGTTTTTCCCGATCAACGTCTCGGCGCTCTCGCCGGCGCTGATCGAATCCGAGCTGTTCGGCCACCGCCGCGGATCGTTTACCGGCGCCGTCTCGGATCGCAAGGGATGGCTGGAGACCTGCCCTCCGCTCGGCGCGGTGTTCCTCGACGAGTTGGGCGATCTCGATCCCGCCATCCAGGTGAAGCTTCTGCGCGTGATCGAAACGCGCACCTTTCACCCAGTCGGCTCCACCGCCATCCGGCAGTTCGCCGGGAAGCTGATCGCGGCCACCCACCGCGATCTGGGCGCCGCCATCCGCGCCGGGGAGTTTCGGGAGGACCTCTACTACCGCCTCTGCTCGGACCAGATCGCCACGCCGTCACTGGCCGAACAACTCGCGGATTCCCCGGGGGTCCTGCGGGAGTTGGTGGTCTACATGGCCCGTCGCGTCGCTGGAGCGGAGGGTGAGGAACTGGCGCGCGAAGTCACCGACTGGATCGAGCGGCGCCTCGAACCCGGCTATCCCTGGCCGGGCAACTACCGCGAGCTCGAACAGTGCGTGAAGAACGTGCTGATCCGCCGCGACTACCGTCCCTCCCGCGCGGCGGCTTCCGATCCCGCCGCCGAGATCGCCCAGGACCTGCGCACCGCCCGCCTCAGTGCCGAGGAGCTGCTCTCGCGCTACTGCACCATCGCCTACCACCAGTTGGGAACTTACCAGGCCGTTGCGAGCCGTCTGGGCCTCGACCGGCGCACGGTGAAGACCAAAATCGATCCCGGCCTGCTGGGCCGCCTGCGTAAGAATTGACGGCGCCGCCCAAGATCAACGCGAAGCGCCGTGGGGTGGACCTCCGGCCGGCCTCGGAGCGGGTCACGGGTTTTTGCGGAACGCCATCGCGCCGAAGCTGACCACGCTTTGTTCGTCGATGTTCCATTGCTGGTAGTGGAGCAACTCGCCCTGGGATTGGGGCACGGCTCGCAGGAAGGTATAGAAGGGCGCCGAGCCGCACCATTTCAGCGCGTCCCGGTTTTCCTGGACGGACTCCCAGAAACCCGCGGCGTCCGCGGCGCCGATGCGCTCGATACGCCCGTGGTCGAACCGGGTGACGGAGGACATCTGGCCCTCGCCGGCCCGCGCGGCGAACGGGTCGCCATAGCGGCGGCCCATGTGCGCCATATCCACGCCCAGCACCCAGAAGAGGCGCTCGCCCTCGTGCGCCGCCAGTTCGCCTAGTGCCCCCAGGAAGCGCCGCACATTCTCGTCCTCCTCCGGAGGGCCGCCCCCCTGGATGCTGCGGGCGAACGGCCCGCAGAGAATCGGCAGGATGCGTATGCCCGCGCCATAAAGGTGTTGCAGGAACACCACCTGGAACTCGATGGAGTGCTCGACGGCGTGGCAGTAGTCCTCCATCTTCACCGCCGATCCCGACTCGCTGGCCAGGCGGTCGACCAGCGCGATATCGGTGACGGCTTCCCCGTAAGGCGTGGCGAAGGGCTTGCGGGTGAGGCCGAAGCGCTCCGGCTCGCCGTAGTGGGAGGTGCCGAGGATCACAAACACGCGGTCCTGATACCGGGGGCCCAGAGCCGCGTAGGCCGCGCGGTAGGAATCCAGTCCGCCTTCCGGGCTCACGTGCGGCGCCGCGATTCCCACCAGCGAGTCGCCGGCCGTCGCGGGGGCGCCTCCGTCCATCCAGCCGGCCAGCGCGGATCTCAACTCCTCGGGCTGATCGGGGTAGCCCGCTCCGGCATGTGCGGGCGCGCGCCGGGGCGCCTCGGCGAACTCCGCGTGCCGTGCGTCCTTCATCCGCTGGTAGACTTCGTCCTCGAAGAAGCCCGCCTGGCTCAGCGTGGAGACCAGATGCTGCTCGAGGTCGCCCACCCGCAGATCCCCGGTCAGTTCGACCAGCGCCGCGCGCAGATCCAGATCCGTGCGCTCCCCGTCGAAGAACTGAAGGCACCCGACCAGCTCCGGCGGGATGATCAGCGTCGCATCCGAATAGTGATACGGATCGCGGATCAGCAGCCCGGGGCGATCCGGGGCGGGGGAAGGCATGAAGTCCAGGTCCATCCGCAATCGAGGCAGTGTTTGCGCCATGCAACACCATGATCGCATCCGGCTGCCGGCCGCTGGGGCGCAGGATCGGGACTGTGCTACGCTACTTTGCGGGAAGTGGAACATGTCCTCAACACGGTGGCTCTCGTGGTCGCTCCCGATCGCCGCCCTGGCATGCAATTTGTGCGGCTGCCGGGCTCTGAATCAGGCGCCCGATTCCGCTCAACCAAGCCAGCCCGCGTCCGCGCCGCCCGCAACGGCATCCAAGAAAGCGCCGGCCCCGGGCACGGTCTTGTATCTTCACCCCTGGGTCGAGCCCAGGGAGCACGCGTTCACCATCCTGCTCCCCGCGGGCTGGATTGCCGAAGGCGGCGTTCTCCGCATCGACCCCCGGCTCGGGCCAACCAATTCCGTTGGAGCCAAGATCGACTTCAGCGTGAAGAAAGACCATGCCGGGTCGGTCATGATACATTGGCTGCCTAACTTCACTTACAAGGATCCGCGCGCGCTGAGGGGTATGTTCCGCGTGGGCAGTAACTACATGGGAAGCATGGTATACCCCTTGTTGGACCCGCAGGCCTTCATGGACCAGTACGCCTTCCGCAAGCAGCGGCCGCAAGCGCAGAATGTCCGAATCCTGGAGCGTCAACCGCTGGCGGAGCTCGCCCAACGGTACCGGCAGCGGTCGGCAGTGCCGAATGCCCATTATGATGCGGGTTCCATGACCGTCGTTTACGACGAAGGCGGCGTGCGCTACAAAGAGAAGCTGATGGCCGTCATCGAGAATATAGCCGGGCCGGGTCTGGGCATGTGGACCAACCACGATACGCTTGCCGTGCGGGCTCCCGAGGCGGAGTTCGACCGGAGCGCGCCACTTCTCAGCGTGATCGAGACCTCACTCAAGGGGAACCCGGCATGGGTGGCCGGGGAGAATCGCGGGGCCGCCGCGCGCGCGCACAACGCCCTCCAGACCCAGCGCTACTTACAGGATCAGAGGCGCCAGATGGTCGACCGGCAACGCCAGGTCAACGCCGAGGCCCGCCACAGCAGTTGGCTCTTCCTGACGGGCCAGGACGACTATGTCAATCCGCACACTGGAGAGGTCGAGCAAGGCTCCAACGAATTCAAGAATCGCTGGGTGAACAGTGGCGGCGACGTAATCTACTCGAACAATCCCGAGTATGATCCCAGTTGGGACACGAATCTGGCCGGGCGCTCCGACTACAAACTGAGTCCCCTGCGCAAGCGCTAGCGATTGCCGTCATGGGCCGGCCAACTTCGCGTGCCGCGGCCGCTATTTGTACGTTCCGTAGCCGGTGTTGAAGCCTTCGACTAGGATCTGAGGCATTCCGGCATCTTAGTGGGTTGAGCGCGCGGCGGGACGAAGGTCGAGGCCGCCACAGTGGAACTAGATGGCGGTGACGAAGTTGGCCTTATTGCGAAAACCGCGAGCAGTGTACTTGACCCACTGGATCTTGGAGTTGAGGGACTCGCTGGCGGCGTTCGTGATCCGGTGCTTCAGATAGGTCACAACGTTTTCAAAGCGGCGCTTGAGCATGCGGGCTTTTTCCAACATCGGGTGCAACCGGCTGCGGACCGCCCAGTTGTGCCACCAACGAAAGTGCTTGCGCGCCGGACGTTCTTACGTATAGCAGAAGAAAGCCATCATGGCATTCTTTGAGCGCCCAGGCGCGGGCCGTCTTGAGATTGCTGTTGCGTAGCGCGGCGAACTCTCTACGGTCGTCCGCCGCAAGCTGGCCCACTTCAGCGCTATTCCCCCCTCAGCGCAGGAAAATGTTCCATAAAAACGCGCTGGAGGAGATCCTGCAAGAGCGGGTCGTCTCCAGCCGCAATCGGCGCAATCCGCGGGGCGTGAAGCGGAAGATGAGCAACTTCCCCCTCCGGCCTCGCGGCATCAAGCCGTTGCCGCCGATCAATCTGGAGAAAGCGATCAGAATCCTTAAGTAAACAGTATTGGGTCTAGACCAGCGAGCCGAAGCCGTCAAGAAGCTGGAAGATGAAATGTTGGCGGCCTAATGGAGTGATCGGAGTGACAGGTTTTGTGGATGCCCCTAGGTTATTGAAAAGATGGAGCGGGAGACGGGAGTCGAACCCGCGACGTCCAGCTTGGGAAAACGCTCCAAGATCGTGTATTGAGCACCACTGAGTTTCCTGAGCGTCACCGAAGTGCACGCCGTTGCCCAGTTTGC
>Ga0182017_10003835_pt1 | contig 11225 bp, 9 predicted proteins | sample 712E3DmetaG_FD_120492 | JGI IMG/M metagenome (GOLD analysis project Ga0182017, IMG submission 120492) | Permafrost microbial communities from Stordalen Mire, Sweden - 712E3D metaG | ecosystem: Environmental > Terrestrial > Soil > Wetlands > Permafrost | place: Sweden: Stordalen | collected... | reverse complement strand
TTGGGGCTGTTGAAAAAGTCCTTTGTGCGCCTTTGAGACATCCTTAGTGCCCTTTGTGGTTAAACATAAATCCCTGAACCACAAAGGTTAACAAAGGATAACACAAAGGACACAAAGTAAAGAATTCTCATTTTTACTACTTTTTCAACAGCCCCAATGTTATGAAATAACTGAATTTCGATATTAAATCCATTTGCCTTTATTGACCTCAGTGTAAAACATTTTTCAGACACTTAAGATGACGGCTATGGGGCCTGGGGATGTGATAGAACAAAAGTAAAGACTAAAATTACCTGGAGTAAAGTACCGGAACAATCAGTTTTCATTTACTTTTTAGGCACCCCTACAGTCTGTGACAGAATAATTACCTGATTCGGCCTTAATCCCATTTCCGGAGCCAGCTTATCTTTTGGAACTGAACCTCTTATGACACAACCAAGATTTTCTGAAGCACAGTACAGATAAATATTCTGAGCAATAAATCCGGTATTCGCATATGAAGATAAAAGGTCAGATTCCTTAATAGGATCCCCCTCTTTCTTTTTAAGTTTTCCAAGATCAGCAACATAAACAAGGTTAAGCGCTGCTTCAGCCACAAAATCCTGTGTGCCGCATAATTTTCTGATATCTTTATTATTAATCTGTTTCAGCATATTTGATTCAGCAAAATAAAGATATAGACCGGTGGGAAGTGCAACATATACATCAATCTCCTGAACATTCATTGATGACGGGGCGGTTCTTTTTTTCTGATCTGATCTGTTGAATCCCCAACCGGCCCATAACAGATCGGAAAGCTGTTGTTGGGTCAGATTATCTTTCGTGAAAGATCTTGTTGATTGCCTTTCATTAAGTGCCTGCATAAGAGGCTTTCCTCCAGTCTTATTTGGTGCCGGCAATGCAATATCCTGAGCTGAAATACTAATGAATAAAGATGTTGAAAAAACAATTGCCATGAAAATCAGAATTCTCTTTTTCATAATTATAAATTTTATTTTCAAATTATCTGGAACATCCTGGCCACTTTCACTGCTCCTGCAATCCTTTTTGTTAGTCCTTTCCAGTCTTTTTTCATTACCAGCTCTTTAGTTATCAGGTTGGATCCGATACCGACGCATGTAACGCCTGCTTCAAACCATTCCCTTAAATTTTCGACTGTTGGCTCCACACCCCCTGTAGGCATGATGCTTGTCCACGGGCATGGACCCTTAATTGCCTTTACAAAATCAGGTCCCCCTGTAGCCAGTCCAGGGAATATCTTAACTATCTCAGCGCCAAGTTCTTCAGCCAAACTTATTTCTGATAATGATCCGCAACCGGGTACCCAGAGAATCTTCCTGCGATTACAGATTTTAGCCATTTCGGGATTCATCACGGGAGAAACAATGAAATTTGCACCAAGCTGAATGTACAATGCCGCAGTGGCAGGATCTACAACGGAACCAGCACCCATTGCAATATCAGGAACCTCTTTCTCACTCCATTTATTCAGTTCCCCAAAAAGCTCATGGGCATAATCACCGCGATTGGTGAATTCAAAGACTTTTATGCCACCATCGTGACAGGATTTGATAACATTCCTGCAGACCTCAGGGTCTTTATGATAGAATACCGGAACGATTCCAGCTTCCTGCATCCTGATAATAATTTCAATTCTTGTATGTTTTGCCATAGTTTTTTATCTTTCTCTACAAATGTATAAAATTTTTTAACTTTTCTCCTTTGTGTTCCTTTGTGTCGTACTTTGTGATCCTTTGTGGTTAAAGGATTTAGATTTCACCACAAAGGCACACTAAGGTTTGCACGAAGGTTCACAAAGTAATTTTTCAACAGATAAATTCTTACAATCAAGGCCTTCAACTTCTTCAACTTCTCAACTTTTTACTTTTATCTTTAATCTTTAATCTTAATAAATATTTATCTTCACTTCAGAAACATCAGTTATGGTATTGAATTACATCTGGATCGCATTTTTCCTAATAGGATTCCTTTTTGCACTGGGGCAACTGTTATTTGCAGGTAATACACAGATATTTAATGAACTGGTAAATTCTGTCTTTTCAAATGCTAAGACCGGATTTGAGATTTCACTCGGTCTCACTGGAGCTCTTACCCTATGGATGGGGTTACTCAAAATAGGAGAAAAAGGAGGTGTCATAAGGATTCTGGGACGGCTAATGGAGCCACTTTTTCAGAAACTTTTTCCTGAACTTCCTAAGGGACATCCTGCTTATGGATCAATAACTCTCAACATTGCAGCCAATATGCTTGGACTTGATAATGCCTCTACTCCGGTCGGGTTGAAGGCAATGAGCGAAATGCAGGAGGTAAACCCTAAGAAAGATACGGCTTCTAATGCACAGATAATGTTCATGGTAATCAATGCCGCTGGCATAACAATTATACCTGTCAGTATAATAGTTTATAGAGCTCAGCTTGGTGCAGCTAATCCGGCAGATATTTTTATTCCGATTTTGATTTCCACTTTCTTCGCATCCATGACAGGTATCCTTAGCGTTGCTATTATTCAGAAGATAAATATTTTGGATAAAGTAATTCTTGCATATTTCGGAGGACTGACTGCTATTATTGCAGGTGTTATTTATTACTTCAGCACTCTTCCAAAAGAGCAGATTACAGCACTTTCAACCCTGGCAGCAAATTTTATCCTGATTTCGATCATTGTACTTTTTATTGTCATGGCCCTTATAAAAAAGGTTAATGTCTATGAAGCATTTATTGAGGGAGCGAAAGAAGGATTCAATGTTGCAATAAAAATCATCCCTTTCCTTGTGGCAATCCTGGTAGCAATTGGTATTTTCAGGGCTTCAGGAGCCATGGATTTTATTATCAATGGTATTGCGGCTTTCTTTGCCTGGATAGGGGTGGATACCAGATTTACCAAAGCTTTGCCGGTGGCATTCATGAAGCCATTAAGCGGCAGTGGTGCCAGAGGACTTATGATAGATGCCATGAAAACATATGGAGCAGATTCATTCGTCGGGCGACTCTCATGTACCATGCAGGGTACAACAGATACTACTTTTTATATTATTGCAGTCTATTTCGGTTCCATCGGAATTAAAAACACGAGGTATGCTGTTGGTTGCGGCTTACTGGCTGACCTTGCAGGATTCACCGCTGCAATATTTATCGCTTATCTTTTCTTTAGCTGATCTCTGTCTCTGGATCCTTTATAATTATCAACTCAATTATTGGTTAAAAAGAATTAAATGAATTACAGGGCAATCGCTGAACAGATTTTCATGGCAGGAGTTTCACGGGTAATTCCTGAGCAGCTGATAGCCAAATTGATTGTGTTGAAGAATGACAAACTTTTAGTTGGAAATTTGAGTCTCCCTCTTAAAGAAATCAATAAAATATATGTCATTGGGGCAGGAAAAGCCAGCGCCCTGATGGCAGCAGAGGTGGAGAAAACTCTTGGCAACCGGATTAGTGAAGGACATGTTGTCGTTAAATACGGACATTCATGTAAATTGAAACATATAATGATCACTGAAGCCGGACATCCAATTCCTGATTCTAATGGATACGAGGCAACCCAAGCTATACTGAAGATTGCAGGTAAGGCTGAAAGTAATGACCTTGTTATTTGCCTGCTGTCAGGGGGAGGTTCAGCCCTTCTAATCGATTTCCCGGAAGACTCTTCTCCTGAGGAGATGATTTTAGTTAATAATCTACTGATTAACAGCGGAGCATCAATAAATGAAATTAATGCAGTACGTAAACATTTATCCCTGGTTAAGGGTGGTCAGCTTGCAAGGGCTGTTTATCCCGGAACCTTACTCAGTCTTGTTTTATCGGATGTAATTGGTGATCCACTTGATGTAATTGCTTCGGGACCAACAGCTCCCGACCCTACGACCTTCAGCCAGGCTCTGAGTATTTTAGAAAAATATAATATTTTACAGTCTGTACCGGAGGGGGCTCTAAAATATTTACGCGAAGGAGAAACCGGAATCAGACCAGAAACACCAAAAAAAGGAGATCCTGTTTTTGAGAAATCTTTTAATCTTTTAATCGGAACAAATCGTCTGGCGCTTGATGCATGTATGAAGAAAGCCGAAGAACTCAATCTTAATTCATTTATTATTGATGACAAGGTACAGGGAGGCGTTGCAACTATAGCGGAATTTATCATAGAAACATCATTGAAATATAAAGAGGACAAAAACGTGCTAAAGCCGGTTTGTCTTTTATTTGGAGGAGAGCCCACAATAAAGATGACTGGCAAAGGGGTTGGCGGAAGAAATCAGCATCTTGCATTATTATGTGGTGTTCTTCTTCAGAACCATCCCGGAATAACGATACTTGCTGCAGGAACAGATGGTACTGATGGACCCACAGATGCTGCCGGTGCGGTTGTTGACTCTAAGACGGCACATGATGCCATGTCGAAAAAAATCGATATCAATAAATACCTGAAGGAGTTTGATTCCTACAATTTTTTTAAAAAAACCGGAGGCCACATAATTACAGGCCCGACTATGACTAATGTAATGGATATTATTATTTCTATTGTGGAATAAACATTAAATCAAATTCTGATTAGTTTATTGGTAGTATGTTGCGGATAGTACCTTCCGGAACATAGATGCGGTGCAAATCCGCTCCCGATAGCTATCGGGACCGCAATTACGTAGCTGAAATCAAAATCCCCAATCCGAAATCCGCAATCCGCTCCCGATAGTTATCGGGACCGAAATCAACAGACCGCTTGTTTTTATTATATTTGCTTATCATATTTAATTTACAAACGCTATACCTGAATTGATGAAAGCTCTTGTTCTGGAGGAATATAATAAGCTTGTCTATAAAGATGTTCCGGACCCTGTAATCCTTGCCAATGAAGTGCTTGTAAGGGTAAAAGCCTGCGGCATCTGTGGTTCTGATATTCATGGATTCGATGGGAGTACAGGCAGAAGAATTCCGCCAATGATAATGGGTCATGAGGCTTCCGGAATAATTGTTGAAACAGGTAATGAAGTTAAATTATGGAAAAAGGGTGACCGGGTGACTTTTGACTCAACTGTTTACCCTCTGGACGACTGGTTCACTCTTAACGGAATGTACAATTTAAGTGATAACCGTGAGGTTCTTGGAGTTTCTCCCGGAACTTATAAAAGAGACGGCGCTTTCGCTGAATATATTGCAATTCCTCAGCATATCCTTTACAAAATTCCTGAAAATGTTACATTTGAACAGGCGGCAATGGTGGAAGCAGTCGCCGTTGCTCTTCATTCAATAGGTATTTCAGAGATCAAAACAGGAGATAAATGTGTCGTGGTTGGCGTTGGTATGATCGGTATTTTCATTTTAAAGCTTCTTAAGATCTCAGGTGCCTCATCCATTATTGCCATAGATTATTCTCCGAAGCGCCTTGAGTTGGCAGAAATATCCGGAGCAGATTTTTCATTTCTTTCATCAGAAGAAAAACTTGTCGAAAAGATTGTAGCCCTGACAAAAAACAGGGGAGCAGATATCTCATTTGAAGCTGTTGGTAAAAGCGAGTCTGTGAATATTGCTCTTGATGTGATTCGCAAAGGGGGAAAGGCTGTTCTGGTCGGAAATACTTCTGCTGTAATTGATTTTCCACTTCAGAAAGTTGTGACACGCGAATTAAAAGTACTGGGAAGCTGTGCCATCCGTGGCGAATATGAAGTTATCCTTAATCTTCTGGAATCGGGAAAAATAAAAGTTGATGATCAGATATCAGTCGTTGCACCGCTTTCAGAAGGGGCCGTCTGGTTCAATAAACTTTATAGAAAAGTGGAAGCTCTGAATAAAATTATTCTAGTACCATAAGTTTTTAAAAATGGCTGAAAAATTTTTCAATATTTCAATTGCCGGATGCGGAAAGGTGGCACATCTGCACGCGAAAGCTATCCAAAATCTACCTGAAGCTCGACTTACAGGAGTATGGAGCCGAACACCCCAAACGGCTGAAGATTTTGCATTAAAATTTAAAACCAGGGCTTACGGGTCTGTTCATCAGATGGTTAAGAAAAACCAGACAGACCTGGTAATTGTCTGCACACCACATATGTACCATAAACAGCCTGCCATTGAGGCAGCTGAAGCCGGATCAAACGTATTGGTCGAGAAACCTCTTGCATCAGATCTAAAGGATTGCGATGAGATAATAAGTGCTTGCAAGAAGAACAATGTAAAACTTGGGGTCATAAGTCAACGCAGGTGGTATCCTCCGGTTAAAAGGGTAAAAGAAGCAATCGAAAACGGAAAGATCGGAAAGCCTGTTCTGGCAACTGTTACAATGCTTGGCTGGAGAGATAAAGCTTACTACGATTCAGATCCATGGAGAGGATCATGGAAGATGGAAGGTGGAGGAGTTCTTGTGAACCAATCGCCTCACCAGCTTGATATTATGTTATGGTTTATGGGTGATATTGATGAGGTTTATGGAATATGGAGAAACCTGAATCATCCTTATATTGAAGTCGAAGATACAGCTCTGGCAATAATTAAATTTAAAAGCGGGGCTATTGGTAATATTCTTGTCAGTAATTCACAAAAGCCTGGAATACACGGGAAAGTTCAGGTTCATGGGGATACTGGTGCATCTGTTGGTGTTCAGACCGATGGCGGGGCAATGTTCATTGCAGGCAGGAGCAGTGTTGCTGAACCACCGGTGAATGATCTCTGGACCATACCAGGAGAGGAAAATATGCTGAAAGAATGGATAAGACAGGATACAGAAATATTCAATAGTTTTGATCCGACATTTCACTATATGGGATGTCAGATTGAAGATTTTTTACATGCTCTGGCAAATAATACAGATCCTTTGGTAACCGGTGAATTTGGCCGTAAAACAGTAGAACTTTTTACTGCAATCTATCGCTCTGCAAGTAACAATTCGCCTGTTAAACTCCCACTAGATTCTTAAATTCCAAAATCCGCTCCCGATAGCTATCGGGATCGAAATCCGCAATCCGCAATCCAAAATTCAGCAATCCGCAATCCGAAATCCGAAATCCGAAATCCGAAATCTAAAGTCCATGCCAATCATCATCGTTATACTTGGAATCTGTCTGCTACTGTTCCTGATCCTGGTAGTCAAATTTAATTCATTTGTCTCTTTTATTATTGTATCCCTTGCAGTTGCTCTTGCTGAAGGGATGTCGCTTGACAAAGCAGTAATTTCCATTGAGAACGGAATTGGTAATACGATGGGATCAATTCTGCTGATACTAGGTCTGGGCGCCATGCTTGGTAAGCTTGTTTCAGAAAGTGGAGCTGCCCAGAGAATTACCTTAAAGCTTGTACAGGTTTTTGGCACAAAACACATCCAGATAGCTTTAATGTTAACGGGCTTCATTGTGGGTATTTCACTGTTTTATGACGTTGCATTCTTCATTATGATCCCGCTTATATTTACAGTTGCAGCCACGACACGACTTCCATTACTTTATGTAGGATTGCCTATGCTTGCAGCCCTTTCTGTAACTCATGGATATCTGCCTCCACATCCGGCTCCTACCGCTATTACTGCAATGTTTCATGCTGACCTTGGAAAAACACTTGTTTATGGAATTATTGTTGCAATTCCTGCAATTATAATTTCCGGACCTATACTTTCAAAAACTCTTAGCCGGGTCAAAGCTAAACCATTGCAGGAGTTTATTAACCAGAAACCTTTAACGGTAGAAGAGATGCCTGGCTTCTGGGTCAGTTTTTTCACTGCACTGTTACCTGTTATCATAATCACTGTCTCAACTGTAGCCGGTTTCATACTTTCGAAAGATAGTGATGTCAGAAAAATGCTGGGATATATCGGAAATCCTGTTGTGGCAATGCTGATATCTGTATTATTCGGAACCTATACTCTGGGACTGGCGAGGGGAAGAAAAATAGCTGATATCATGGAATCCCTCACTCATTCAGTAACAAGTATCACAGTGATTATGCTGCTGATTGCCGGTGCCGGCGCTTTTAAACAGGTTCTAATCGACGGAGGTGTTAGTAAATATATAGGCGAAATATTGAGTCAGTCATCACTTTCTCCTCTGTTTCTCGGATGGCTGATAGCTACTGTATTGCGTTTCTGTGTTGGATCGGCTACTGTTGCAGGCATTACAACTGCAGGTATAGTTCTGCCTCTGGTTACCGGAACACATGTAAAACCTGAATTAATGGTATTGGCAATTGGTTCAGGAAGCCTGATGCTTGGACACGTTAATGACGGAGGATTCTGGCTCTTTAAAGAGTACTTCAATCTGAGCATTAAAGATACTTTGAAAAGCTGGACAATTATGGAAACATCAATAGGTATAAGCGGGTTGATAGGTGTTATGGTACTGAGTCTTATAATAAAATAGTTATCTTTAAAACCTCACAGTTGAATTATTAAAACATAGAAAATGAATATCAAATTTCTTGGAGCTGCAAGGGAGGTCACAGGAAGCAAGCATTTGCTGACAACAAGTCTGGGAAAAAAAATACTGCTGGATTGTGGTATGTTTCAGGGGAAAGGTCTTGAAACAGATTCAATGAACAGAGACCTTGGTTTCAACCCTGCTGATATTGATCATGTTATTCTTACTCATGCCCATATTGACCATGCCGGATTGATACCATATATTTATAAACTAGGGTTTAAGGGATCTGTAATTTGTTCCAATGCTACCCGCGACCTGTGTGCCATAATGCTGGCTGATTCAGGTTTTATTCAGGAGCATGATACTATCACTTTTAATAAGAGGAGAATTAAAAAGGGATTGGCTGCTGTTACTCCGATTTATACTCAGGCCGATGCGGTTGCCTGCATGAGTCACTTTATTGGTGTTCCATATGATATGAAATTCCGTATTGATGATAATATCAAGGTAAAGTTTACAAATACAGGACATATGCTTGGCAGCGGAGTTGCTAATGTTCAGGTAATAGAAAACGGACAAATTAAAAGAATAGCCTATACCGGTGATATTGGCAGACCTGTTAACAGGATATTAGCGCCGCCACAGCCTTTTCCACAGGCTGATATTCTTATCACTGAATCGACCTATGGCGATAGGTTGCATAAAGATACTCAGGTAGCAGAGGATGAACTTTTGAACGTTGTTGTTGAGACATGCGTTAATAAAGGAGGAAAACTGATAATCCCTGCATTCAGTGTAGGACGTACTCAGGAGATCGTTTATTCTCTCGATAACTTTTTTAACCAGGGCAGACTTCCTAAAATTGATATTTTTGTTGACAGCCCGCTTGCAGTAAACGCAACGACTGTTTTCCGGATGCATCCGGAATGCTTTAACAAGGAAATACTCAAAGTAATGGAAAGCCATCCTGATCCTTTTGGCTTTAATTCTCTGTTCTATATTACAAGACAGGAGGATTCAAAAAAACTCAATGATCATAAAGAACCCTGTGTAATAATATCTGCCTCGGGGATGATGGAAGCCGGAAGAATAAAGCATCATCTGGCAAATAATATTTCTGACCCGAAGAACACAATTCTTATCGTGGGATACTGTTCTCCGACAACCCTCGGAGCGAGAATAGGCAGAGGTGATAAAGAAGTATCGATATTTGGAACGATATACAAAGTAAAAGCAGCTGTAAAAAAGATCGAATCATATAGTGGTCATGGAGACTATAAAGAAATGATTGACTTTCTTAGTTGTCAGGATAAGAGCGCCCTTGAGAAAACATTTATTGTTCATGGAGAATATGAGACACAGAAAAAATATTCTTCTTCACTCCAGAATGAAGGTTATAAAAACATTGAAATACCGGCCAGAGGTCAGAGCTATGAAATCTGAATAATTGATTTAGATTCATTCGGATCTTAAATACACAACTAACTCATGGATATTATTCTAAAAGCTGTTCTCGGTCTCGTAACAAGCTTCTTTAGCTTTTATTATCTGAAGGATGTTTTCAGGAACAGAAAACTATTTTCAGACAGACCATGGTCAGGTCTGCTAAGTACAGGTTTCATTACCAACTTTTTCGATACACTTGGTATCGGAAGTTTTGCCCAGCAGACAGCCATATTTAAATTCTTCAAATTGGTTGACGACAGACTTATCCCTGGTACGATGAATATTGGTAATGCTTTAGCTACAGTTGCTCAGGCTTTTATCTTCATGACATCTGTAAAGGTTGATCCTCTGACCCTGGTTTTAATATCAACAGCAGCGCCTGTCGGAGCCTTACTTGGTGCAGGAGTTGTGACAAAAATGTCGCGTCATAAGATTCAGTTCGGTATGGGAGCAGGACTAATGATTGTAGCCCTCATTATACTGGCAGGACTTCTAAACCTTATTCCACTGGGAGGGGAGGCGATTGGTCTCACTGGATGGAAACTTGCTATGGTTATAGTTATGAGTCTTATTTTCGGAGCGCTGCAAACAATCGGTGTTGGTTTCTACGCCCCTTGCATGGCAATGGTCTATACGCTCGGCATGCATCCTGCAACAGCATTCCCGATAATGATGACAGCCACGGCTATGCTTATGGTTGCAGGCGGCGCCAAATTTGTCAAAGAGAATGCTTATGACAGGAAAGCAGCTGTTTCATTGACGATTGCAGGTATTGCAGGCGTATTTCTGGCTGCTTATGTCGTAAAATCATTGCCATTATATATCCTCAAGTGGGTGGTTTGCGGAGTTGTTCTTTACACCTCGGTATGGATGTTTATCTCCTCCCGCCAGAAAGATCCTGAAACTTCCGCAAATGCCTGATATTATATGTTATACTCCTAACAGATTTTGCCCTGAGTCCTGAGTCCTGAGTCCTGAGCCTTCTGCCTACCTTATATATTTCTTCAACTCGTTTCGTCTTAGTTTCCATTCTGGAGAAACTTCAGATAACAGTTTATAAAACTCTTTTCCATGATTATGGTGTCTGAGATGACATAATTCATGAAGGATTACATATTCTAGGTAGATATCATTTAACTTTACAAGTTCACTGCTTATGGTTATTTTTCCTTTTGAGGTACAGCTTCCCCATCTTCTCTTTAGAACTCTGACAGAGAATGCAGTAGGGATGAAATTATAATCTTTAAAGAGGATCAGAATTTCTTCAATTTTTTTTCTGAATATATCTTCAGCAATTAACTTGTACCATTTCTCAAGCATTAATACCGCTTTTTTTCTATCTCCTGTATTCTTCAATCCGATTTCAATTTGATTTTCTGTCAGTTTAATGAAATATGTTTTTGATTCTGTAATTCTGAT
>Ga0182017_10003834_pt1 | contig 11232 bp, 8 predicted proteins | sample 712E3DmetaG_FD_120492 | JGI IMG/M metagenome (GOLD analysis project Ga0182017, IMG submission 120492) | Permafrost microbial communities from Stordalen Mire, Sweden - 712E3D metaG | ecosystem: Environmental > Terrestrial > Soil > Wetlands > Permafrost | place: Sweden: Stordalen | collected... | reverse complement strand
CGTAATCACGGCTGTGCTGATCGTCCAGTGTCTCCTGTTCGCCGACGGAGGAATCGTGGCGCTGGGGGCAAATGTGTTCAACATGGGCGTGATAGGATCGGCCGGCGGTTATGCGATCTACAGGGGGGTGAGACTCGTCTTCAGAAACGAGCGTGGGCGATATCTGGCGGTTGTCCTCGCTGCGTGGGGTTCCACCGTGCTGGCCGCCGTGTGTTGCGCCGGTGAGCTTGCCTGGTCGGGGACAGTACCGTGGACTTCGGCTTTCCCCGCGATGACCAACGTGCACATGCTTATCGCCATCGGTGAAGCCATCATCTCATCCCTCGCGTATTCCGCCATCGCCGCCGCGCGCCCCGACATTGTTGCGGAAAACACCCGCTCCGCTCCCGTGCACGAGGGGAGGGACCTGCTCCTGTACGGCGCCCTGATCACGATCGGCGCTGTCCTTTTCATCTCTCCTTTCGCTTCCCGGTGGCCCGACGGTCTTGAAGCGGTGGCGGCAAAACTCGGATTCGAGAGCGCGGCCATCGCCCGCCCGCTCGTTTCCTCGCCGCTCGATGGATACACCATCCCCGGCCTCGGCTCGCCCGTGGCCGCAACGGTCATCGCAGGGCTGGCCGGAACGTGCATCGTCTTTGCCGGGGGCTTCCTCCTCGCCCGGCTGCTGACCCTCCGGAGCCGCAATGAGGCATGAGTATCTCGACCGCTATGCGCGGCTCGACTCCCCCGTGCACAGGCTCCCCCCGGGTCTGAAGCTCGCCATCGCCCTCGCGCTGGTGATCTCGACGGTGATCGTCCCCATTTCGGCGGTCCCGTATTTCGCGGCCTGTGCGCTTCTTCTCCTGAGCGTGATATTCCTGGCGCGTTTGCCCTTCCGGTTCGTCGCCGTACGGCTCCTCACGCTGGAGCCGCTTGTGGCGGGGGTTGCGATTCTCGCCTTGATGCAACACGATGGCCTGTTCATGCTGATCCGCATACTGGTCAAGAGCAATCTCTGTCTCCTGACGATGGTCATCCTCTCCAACACAACTCCCTTCGCCGGCATACTCGGCGTCCTGCGATCGCTCCGCGTTCCCCCGCTCCTTGTTACCGTCCTGGCCCTGATGTACCGGTATGTGTTCCTGCTCATCGACCAGTCGGAACGGATGACACGCGCGCGGAAATCGAGGACGTTTGCGCCCCGCCGGGGAGGCCGCTGGAAGACGGCGGCGGGGATCGTCGGTCAGCTTTTCATCAGGTCCACGGAGCGGGCGGAGCGGATCTACGCTGCCATGAGTGCACGGGGATGGCGGTGATGAACACGCTCGAAGTAAAGGACCTTTCGTATTCCTATCCGGACGGAAAGCCTGCGCTGCGTGGCGTTTCCATGTATGCCGCCGCAGGAGAGTGCGTCGGGATCGTCGGTCCGAACGGGGCCGGAAAATCGACGCTCCTGCTCCATCTGAACGGGATACTGCCCGAGGATGACAACCGTCACGGGGAGGTGGTCATCTGCGGCGACCGGATTACGAACTCGAACCTCCACGCGGTGCACAGAATGGTCGGGCTCCTCTTCCAGGACCCGGACGATCAGCTCTTCTGTCCTACCGTCTCCGAAGACGTGGCGTTTGGTCCCGTGCAATTTGGATTCCCGGCCGGGGAGATCGACCGGATTGTCCGGGAGTCTCTCCGGCAGGTTGGGCTTGAAGGGTTCGAGCGGAGATCTCCCCACCATCTGAGCGGCGGCGAAAAGCAACGGGTCTGTCTGGCTGGCTTACTTACCTGCAACCCGAGCATACTCGTCCTGGACGAACCGACGAGCGACCTTGACCCCCGGGGTCGCAGGGAGCTGGCCCGCCTCATACGGGGTCTCCCTGCCACCCGCGTGATTGCGTCGCACGACCTGGAGCTTGTCCTCGATCTCTGCAGCCGGGTCTACCTGCTGGATGGGGGAGAGGTCGTTGCCGGGGGACCTGCCGTGAAGATTTTCTCGGACGAAGAGCTCATGGTCGCGCACGGACTGGAGAAACCCCACAGCCTTCAGCATCGTCACCCGCATCCCTGATCCGTTGCGCCTCAAATCTGTGCCAGCTCCTCCCCCCGTTTCCCTGACCCGCTCTCCCCAAAAGTACGCCCGCCGCTCCCCCAGTGTCCCTGAACCGCTCTCTCCGAAATTGCGCCCGCCGCTCCCCCAGTGTCCCTGAACCGCTCTCTCCGAGATCACGCCCGCTGCTCCCCCCGTGCCTGGTCCTCTTCTCGTAAATCTCCTCTCTCGCGTGTATGTACATTCAGGGAGCCCGTACCAGTCGAGGACAGTATGCCGGGAACAGACGGGATTGAACTCCGCACCACAGGCGGGACGGAGACCGGTCCCTCTGTCCCCCGGCAGTGCCGTGTCTGGGGAGGGGGTCATTGCTCTCCAAGGTCCTGAGTGGCGCGACATATGGGGTGAGCGCGTATGTCGTTGAAGTGGAAACGCACCTTGAGCGGGCCATCCCCGCCTTCTCAATCGTCGGGCTCCCCGACAACGCGGTGCGCGAAAGCCGGGGGCGCATTGCAGCGGCTGTGCGCAACTCGGGTTTCGAATTCCCCGCACGGAAGCTGACGGTGAACCTGGCCCCCGCGGACATCCGGAAGGAGGGCTCATCGTTCGACCTCCCGATGGCGATCGGGATACTCGCGGCAAGCGGCCAGGTGAGCCAGCCGCCCCTGAAGGAGTTCGTCATGATCGGCGAGCTTGCCCTTGACGGGTCTCTCCGTCCCGTGCACGGCATACTCCCGATCGCGATGGAAGTCCGCCGCAGGGAGATTGCCGGACTTCTGCTCCCTTCGGAGAACGGGAGGGAAGCCTCGATGGTGCGCGAGGTGGCTGTCTACCCGATGTCCTCACTCCGGGATGTCGTTTCATTCCTGAACTCCGGGGAGGGGCGCCCCGCCCCTCTGCGGATTGATGTTGCGGACCTGTTCACCGCCGTGCAGACCTATTCCGTTGATTTTGCCGACGTAAAAGGTCAGGAAACAGTCAAGAGGGCGCTCGAAGTCGCCGCCGCGGGGGCGCACAACATCATCATGATCGGTCCCCCCGGTTCCGGGAAGAGCATGCTGGCAAGACGGGTCCCGACTATACTTCCGCCAATGAGTTTCGACGAGGCGCTGGAGACCACGAAGATACATTCCGTGGCCGGTCTGCTCCCACCGGGTGAGGCGCTTGTGGTGAGGCGCCCCTTCCGCTCCCCCCATCACACGATTTCAGACGCCGCGCTGGTCGGCGGGGGTATAGTGCCCAGGGCAGGTGAGATCTCACTCTCACACAACGGGGTCCTCTTTCTTGACGAGCTCCCGGAGTTTGCACGAAGCGTGCTCGAGGTGCTGAGGCAGCCGCTTGAAGAGGGGCACGTGATGATAAACCGGTTGAAGTGTTCGATCGACTTCCCGGCGAATTTCATGCTCGTATGCGCCATGAATCCCTGTCCCTGCGGCTATTATACCGATCCCGCAAAGGAGTGCACATGCCAGAGCGGGGAGATTCAGAAATACCTCTCAAGGATCTCCGGGCCGTTGCTCGACCGGATCGACCTGCATATCGAGGTCCCGGCGGTGAAATACAGGGATCTCGCGAGCAGTGAGCCGGGAGAGACCTCCTCGGGGATACGCTCGCGCGTTGCGCGCGCCAGGGAGATCCAGTCCTCCCGGTTCAGGGAGAGACAGGGGCTCTATGCAAACGCAGGGATGCAGTCGGGGGAGATCCGCAGGTTCTGCCGGCTGAACACTGCGGGGGAGGAGCTGCTGAAGACGGCGATAACGAAGATCGGCCTCTCCGCGCGCGCGTACGACAGGATACTCAAAGTCGGGAGGACGATAGCGGACCTCGCCGGATCGGATGATATCCGCCCCGGGCACATCGGGGAGGCGATACAGTACAGAAGTCTTGACAGGAACATGTTCGACGACATGCGCGCGTGACCTGCCTGCTTGCTTCTTTAGGAGGGGAGTCATAACTTCAGTGTCAGCGGACGCAGACCAATAGCGAATCGCTGCGTTCTTACAGGGATAGGCCTCTTCAAGCGTTGTTACGGCTGGAGAGGCCTTTTTGCTTTCAAGGTGACCCTCATGCCCAGCCTTCCCGGTTCTTCCCGGTTGCTCGCTGTTGTCCCGCCGGCACTCCGCGCCCTGTTGACGCGCCGGCCGGCCGTGACATACACGGTCTCAGCGATCCTTCTTGTGTGCGGCATCTGGTTTTTCCTGGTCCCGAACACGACGGCAAAGTCGGATGTGATCGTGACGCCGGTGAAGGGCCCGTTCTTCGTTACGGTGACAACGCCCGGCGCGCAAACGTCCAGACGTTGTGGGACTACTGGTCGACGTTTTTCCGCGTGCGCCGGCTGACGCTGTATGATTTCGAAACCGGTGAGGCGCTCTCCGGAGGAGAGCCGGACCGCCGATGAATCACGGGGCGACGAAACCGTCGAGGCTTGTGTACAGGAACTCCTCCCTGCTATTGGTGCGCTGTGAAAGAACGGTGACTTCACAATCCTACGGAAAATCCCTCGAATATCAAGGAACGGGCCGGATTTGACAATGAGCCCCGAATATGCTACGTTGGTTCCATGATGCCGATGAGCATACATGGGTTTACGCTTTCGCACCCTCCGACCGCGCTCACGTCCCTTGCAATGGACGGTTGAGGTTGGCTCATCCTGTTATCACTCCGGAAGACCGACTTCAGCGACCTGAAGCCGGTCTTTCTCATTCAGGAGATTGCCATGCACGTTATGAAATTCGGCGGCTCCTCCGTCGGCACTCCGGAGAGGATCCGGAACGTCATGAAGATCATTGCCCGGGCACGGGCACGCCACCGGAACCTGGTGGTGGTGTTCTCCGCATTCGAGGGGGTCACGGACCAGATCATCGCCACGAGTCGGCTCGCCTCGCGCGGGGACAGGAAGTACGCAGGCGGCCTGAAGAAAATACGGGACCGGCACCTCAAGGCTCTCGCCGAGCTCGTTCCGGGGCGGGCCCGGCGGCGGGGAGAGAAATTCGTGCGCGAAGAACTGGCCGACTTGTCCAACGTGCTGCATGGCGTCCTCTACACCGAAGAACTGACGGCCAGGACGCTCGACTATACGATGAGCTTCGGAGAGATACTTTCGACATCCATTATCGCGGAGGCGCTGAACGCCTCCGGAGTCCCCTGCGGGTATATCGACAGCCGGACGCTTATCAAGACCGACGACACGTTCGGCGCCGGGAAGCTCAAGTACGACCTGACCTCGCACCTGATCAGGCAGTATTTCCAGAAGCACCGCGGGCTGCAATGCGCCTGCGGGTTCATCGCCTCGACGACCGACAACGACACCGTGACGATAGGACGGGGCGGCTCCGACCTGACGGCCTCGATATTCGGCGCCGCGCTCGAGGCGCGGGAGATCGAAATCTGGTCGGATGTGGACGGGGTGATGACGGCGGATCCACGAAAGGTCGAGAAAGCGTTTTCGATCCCGCGAATGACATACGAAGAGGCGATGGAGATGTCCCACTTCGGCGCGAAGGTCATTCACCCTCCCACGATGCAGCCGGCGCTCGACAGGAACATCCCCATCAGGATCAGGAACACGTTTAACCCGGATTTCGCGGGGACGTTAATCGGGAAACGGAACACCTCCGACCGGTTCCTGATCAAAGGGATCTCTTCGATCGACGAGGTGGCGCTCCTGCGGATACAGGGGAGCGGCATGACAGGGATCGCCGGTATCGGGAAGCGCGTGTTCAGCGCTCTTGCGGAGGAGGAGATCAATGTCCTCATGGTCACGCAGGCATCGTCGGAATACTCCCTCTGTCTGGCGGTCCTTCCCGGGGCCGCGGCCGCGGCCAAGCGGCTGATCGAGCATGAGCTGCGCTTTGAAATCCGCGACCACCAGATCGACAGCGTGGTGATCGAGGGGAACCTCTCCGCGGTTGCCGTCGTTGGCGGGAATATGCGCAAGAAAACCGGGATTTCCGGAAAACTGTTCCAGGCGCTCGGACGAAACGGCATCAACGTGGTTGCCATTGCTCAGGGATCCTCCGAGCTGAACATCTCCACGATCGTGGACAAGGCGGACGAGGCGAAGGCGCTGAATGCGCTTCACGACGCATTCTTCCTTTCGGGAACAAAATCGCTCCACCTGTTCATCGTGGGGACGGGCCTGATCGGCGGGGCCCTGCTCAGGCAGATCGCCGCCCAGCGGGAGTTCCTTCTGCGCGTCCAGTCCCTTGACGTGCGCGTTGAGGCGGTTGCCAACAGCCGGAGGATGATGTTCGACGAGAGCGCTTCCCTCCCGCGGCAATGGGCGAAGAAACTCGGGCGGGGAAGCACGTCGATGAATCTGGAGACATTCGTCCGCCGCATGAGGGAGATGAACCTTCCCAACAGCGTGTTTGTCGATTGCACGGCGAGCGACGCGCTTGTGACTCAGTATGAAACGATACTCGAATCCAGCATCTCCATCGTCACGCCGAACAAGAAGGCCAACGCGGGGACGTACGCGCTCTACGAGCGGCTGCACAGGACCGCCCTCAGGCACAACGTCCGGTTCCTGTACGAAACGAATGTTGGTGCCGGTCTTCCGATCATCAACACGATCAACGACCTCATCGCGGGAGGGGACAGGATACTCCGGATCGACGGCGTCCTCTCCGGAACTCTCAGCTATCTCTTCAATACGTTCACCGCGGGACGGTCGTTCGCCGAGGTTGTCGGGGAGGCGCGCAGAAAGGGATATACCGAGCCCGATCCGAGAGATGATCTGAACGGGGCGGACGTCGGGAGGAAGCTCCTCATACTGGCAAGGGAGTCCGGCCATCCGCTTGAGCTCAAGGACATACGCGTGAAGCCCTTGATTCCCGGGAGCCTCCGGCATGCAGGCACCGCCGATCAATTCATGCGAAGGCTCCCGCTGCTCGATGCACCGTACGCCCGCGAACGTGATGCCGCCGGCGGAGAAGGAAAGGTCCTCCGCTACATCGCATCGTTTTCGCGGGGGAAGGCGGAGGTCTCCCTGAAGCGGGTCGGTCCCGGCAATCCCTGTTATGCACTTTCAGGGAGCGAAATCATCATAGCGCTGACGACGGCCAACTGCAGGGACCAGCCGATCGTCATCAAGGGCCCGGGGGCCGGGGCCGAGGTCACGGCCACGGGCGTGCTCGCCGACATCATCCGAATATCGTATCACGAGGGCTGACATGGGGAAGGAAGTCACCGCGTTCGCGCCGGCGTCGGTATCCAACGTCTCCTGCGGATTCGACATCATGGGTTTCGCGCTCGAGGGGGCGGGAGACACGGTCACTGCCAGGTTCAGCACGCGGCCCGGTGTCCGGATCGGAAGGATCACCGGCTCAAGGTCTCCGCTCCCCGCGGAAGCGTCCGCCAACACCGCCGGGCCCCCCGTCATCGCGCTCCTCCGGGAGTGCCCCTCCGGTGCGGGGGTGGAGATCGACATCCAGAAGGGGATTCCGGTGGGAGGGGGAATCGGATCGAGCGCTGCGAGTGCGGTCGCCGCCGTCGTCGCCGCCAACGCGTTGCTCGGGACGAACCTCCCGATGGAAAGGCTCCTCGATCTTGCAATCGAAGGGGAGAAGATCGCCAGCGGGTCGGTCCACGTGGACAATCTCTCCCCCTGCCTCTGGGGAGGGTTTGTCCTTGTACGGGGATACCACCCGATCGACATTGTCCGAATCAGCGTGCCGGACTCACTTTGGTGCTCCGTGATATCGCCGCAGATCGAGATCAAGACCGAACATGCGAGGAAGATACTCCCGCAGAGCGTCCCCCTGGAAGACGTCATAACCCAGACCGGGAACGCGGCAGGGCTTATCGCGGGGATGATCACCGCGGACCTCCCTCTCATCGGCCGTTCACTTCATGATGTGATTGCGGAGCCCGCCCGGGCGCATCTCATACCGGGCTTCACGCGCATGAAGGAAGCCGCACTCGCGCACGGGGCCCTCGGGTGCGGGATATCCGGTTCAGGGCCTGCACTCTTTGCACTTGCCTCATCACGGGAGGATGCCGGGAAAATCGCTTCCGCCATGGGAAATGTTCTGGAGGAGATGGGCTGCCTTTTTGCGACGCTGGTTTCGCGCGTCGGCGCGAAGGGGGCGGGGGTGATTTCATGAATCTCTGCAGCACAAAGGACCGCGGGATTTCGGTCTCTTTCACCGAGGCGGTCCGCCGGGGGATCCCGGCGGACGGGGGGCTCTTCATCCCCGTGGCCGTCCCCGACTGTCCCGCGGGATTCCTCCGCTCGATCGGAGCGCTCTCCTTTCCGGAGATCTCTTTCGAAATCGCACGGATCCTCCTCGGCGGGGAGATCCCGGATGCGGACCTCAGGGTGATCGTCGCGGATGCGATAACGTTCGACGCACCCCTGCACCGCCTTGACGACACCACGGCGGTTCTCGAGCTGTTCCACGGTCCCACGCTTGCATTCAAGGATTTCGGAGCGCGCTTCATGGCGCGCATGATGGCGTACGTGCACAGGGGGGACAGCGACGGGTACACGGTACTTGTGGCGACATCGGGAGACACGGGAAGCGCGGTGGCCAACGCCTTCCACGGGATGCCCGGCGTCTCTGTGGTGCTCCTGTATCCTTCGGGGAGGGTCAGTCAGATACAGGAGAGCCAGCTCACGTCACTCACGGGGAACGTGATCGCTCTGGAGATCGACGGGACGTTCGACGACTGCCAGCGGCTCGTCAAACTGGCGTTCGCGGATCGGGAAATCGCCGCCGGGAGGAACCTTACATCGGCGAACTCGATCAACGTTGCACGGCTCCTTCCTCAGACCTTCTATTACTTTAATGCGTTCGCCCGGCTGGAGGAGAGGGACCGGGGGATCGTTTTTTCCGTACCGAGCGGAAACCTGGGAAATCTGACGGCGGGACTCATTGCATGGAAAATGGGGCTCCCGGTGAAGCGGTTCATTGCTGCGACGAATGCCAACGACGTCGTCTGTCGATACCTCCAGACGGGGGTCTACACCCCGGCCCGTGCAGTCCCAACGCTCTCCAATGCGATGGACGTCGGCGATCCCGGAAATCTCCCGAGGGTCCGCGCGCTCTTTGGCGGCGATATCGGGGCACTGAAGGAGGCGGTCTATCCGGCCTCCTGTACGGACGAGGATACGCGGGAGGCGATCGCGGAAGTGTCCGGCAGATACGGCTACGTCCTCGATCCTCACGGCGCCGTCGGCTACTGTGCGCTCGGACGGTACCGCGTCGGACACGAGGGTCCGTTTACCGGTATAATACTTGAAACTGCCCATCCCGCGAAATTCATTGATGCGTACGACGCGGCAGTCAGGGGATCGATAACGATACCCGGAAGGCTCCGGGACCTTATGGAAGGGGAGAAGCATTCCGTGAAACTCCCGGCCGGGTTCAAAGAGTTGAAAGAGTTCCTCGTAGAAGCGTGACGTAGTGGAGTCACGGACAAACACGTGCAACCACAGGCGGAGGGAATGATGGCGGAATCAGGCGGCAAGCGCATCGCGATACTGGGGGCCGGAAACATCGGGTCAGCGATCGCGAAGGGATTGGTTGCGGCAGGCATAGCGCCGTCCGGGCAGATCACGCTCACCAGAAGGAATGCTGAGAGCCTCGCGGCACTGAAATCGGAGGGATTTGAGGTCACGGCGGAAAACACAAAGGCTGTGCGTAGCGCCGACCTTGTTTTCCTCGCTGTGACCCCGCAGCAGTTGAACGCTCTGCTCGCAGAGATCAGTCAATCCGTCGACAGCAGGAGGCATACCGTCGTCTCCATCGTCTCCGGAGCGACAATAGCGCAGATACGGAAGCACCTGGGCAATGAGGTCGTCGTCATCCGGGCCATGCCGAATACCGCGATTGCGATACGCCAGTCCATGACCTGCCTCTCGACGGACCGGGACGACCGCGAATCGCTCTCGCTCGTAAAGCGAGTGTTCGATGCGCTGGGGCGGACGCTTGTTGTCGACGAGGGGCTCATGGTACCGGCGACCGCGCTCTGTGCATGCGGCATCGCCTTCTTCCTCCGGGCGATACGGGCGGCATCCCAGGGGGGGATCGAAATCGGGTTTCACGCCGGGGACGCCCTCCTGATGGCCGCCCAGACCGCCCGGGGGGCGGCATCACTTCTTGTCGAAGGGGGGAACCACCCGGAGGGGGAAGTGGACAAGGTCACCACACCCCAGGGGTGCACGATCATAGGGCTGAACCAGATGGAACATCACGGCTTCAGCTCGGCGCTTATCAAGGGGATAGTGACATCCGCAGAGAAGGCCGCCCTTCTCTACGCACCGAAGCCGGGGCCGGCAGGGAGGGATGATTGAAGTTCCCTCCCCTTTTGGTTAGCTTGAAAGACTTCAGAAGGGAACGCGGAGCATGCACACGGTAACTCTCATACCCGGGGATGGCATCGGCCCGAGCATCGCGGAAGTCGCCGTACGGGTGATCGAAGCGGCGGGTGTCAATATCCAGTGGGAGAGGGTCGAAGCCGGCATGACGGCGATCGACAAGTTCAAGGATCCCCTCCCGGAGCACGTCCTGGAGTCGATCCGCCGCACACGCGTGGCACTGAAGGGTCCCCTGACTACGCCGGTCGGTTCCGGTTTCCGGAGCGTCAACGTGGCGCTCCGGAAGGAATTCGACCTGTACAGCAACGTGCGTCCCGCCCGTTCGTTCGAGGGGGTGCCGTCACGGTACCGCGACATCGACCTCATCATCGTACGTGAGAACACCGAAGAGTTCTATGCGGGGATAGAACACTACATCGATCCGTCCCGGAGCGCCGCGGAGACGATCGGCGTGGTCACGCGTTCCGGTTCGGAACGGATCGTCCGATACGCTTATGAGTATGCGCGCAGGCACGGGCGAAAAAAGGTGACAACCGTGCACAAGGCGAACATACTCAAGTACACGGGGGGGCTGTTTCTCGAGGTGTCGAGGAGTGTGGGGGCGGAGTACCCGGATATCAGGACTGAAGACAAGATCGTCGACAACATGGCGATGCAGATGGTCGTCAATCCCCATCAGTTCGACGTCATCGTCACGACAAACCTCTTCGGCGACATACTCTCGGATCTTGCCTCGGGGCTCGTCGGCGGGCTCGGGCTCGCCCCGGGGGCGAACATCGGCTATAGTGCGGCGATATTCGAAGCGGTGCATGGCAGCGCACCGGACATCGCCGGGAAGAACCTGGCAAATCCGGTTGCGATCACACTGGCGGGAGTCCTGATG
>Ga0182017_10003833_pt1 | contig 11232 bp, 10 predicted proteins | sample 712E3DmetaG_FD_120492 | JGI IMG/M metagenome (GOLD analysis project Ga0182017, IMG submission 120492) | Permafrost microbial communities from Stordalen Mire, Sweden - 712E3D metaG | ecosystem: Environmental > Terrestrial > Soil > Wetlands > Permafrost | place: Sweden: Stordalen | collected... | reverse complement strand
CGGCTTGCGATAGCGGGGTACCAGCAGACGCTCTTCAGGATGGCGGCCACGGACACCAGTGTCTCCGACATCATGTACACGGATGTTCCGGTCGTCGACAATTCCACCACGCTCACCACCCTTCGAAACCACTACTTCGCCTCCTACAGGCTGCCCGTCTTCCCGGTCGGGTACGAGGGCCACATCGACGGGATCGTCAGCATCGATGACCTGAGTAAAGTCGCGCCCGCCGAGTGGGAGATACTGGATGCCGGCCGCATCGCGAGACCCGTACAACCCGAGCAGGTCGTCGCGCCCGACGCCGCGCTGGACAAGGTGATAAAGATGGTCATGGGCGGCCAGGAGTTCCTGCTGGTCATGACGGAAGGTCGCGTCGACGGGATGCTGACCCGCGAAGAGGTCATGAAGTACGTCAACATGCGGCTCAAGCTCACGAGCCCTCCTCCACCCAGGTCGTAGCCGGATTCGTGTACTATTTGTACATGACTGAAAAAGACATCGAGGTCCAGGTAAAAGTTGCGGGCATCCTGCGCAGGAAGGCGGTGCCTCCTCTAAAGAGTCGCGACGTCACTCTCTCGCTCGAGCCCGGCGCGACGGTCTCAGACGTCATCGCCAGGCTCGGCGTCGCGCGATCGCTGGTCGGCTCCGTCACCGTCAACAAGAAGCGCAGCCCGGATGATCTGGCTCTCGAGAACGGCGACGTCATCGCCATCATTCCTGCCATCTCGGGCGGCTAGAGGACTCAGGCCACCCTCCACGGTCGCTCGTTCCCCCGACCTTGCACCGCTGCTCTTCCGGAGTCGTCGCTCGTCTCCAGGAGGGCGAGCGGACGGCTGTTCGGGGACGCCTCCGCCGAGGCGCCGGCGCAGAGGACGAACAGGGCGCCGAGCGACATGAACGCGAACGCGAGGACGACCCACCACCACGCGCCCGCCGAGTCAAGTGAGACGACCGAGACGAAGAGCAATATCCCGCTTATCGTTCGTGCTGTTTTCATAGCCCAGATGTTACACGGGGGCTGTGACATCCCCGGCCGGCTTACTCCATTGACAGAGCAAGCAAATGTGCTAGTATTTCTTTAGCTTGTTTTGCTTCAGGGAAGTGGGGTACAGCGGCATGATCAACGGCAGGCGCGGCCGGCCCAGGCCGGGCGTCGCGAAGGCGGCGGGGATCGTACTGGCCATAGTCGCCGGCCTGATGGGCCTCGGCTACGTCGCCTCGAAAGTCCGGGCATCTGGAGGAGGCTCGCCGGTCGACGTGCCGGTCGCCTCCAGGGAGATCGAGCCGGGCACAGTGATCACGGCCGACATGATCTCCTCGACGCGCATCCCCGAGCGCTACCGGGTACCGCGGACCCTGGACGGGCCGAAGAAGGTCATCGGCTCCAGGGCATTGAGGCTCATCTGCAAGGGAGAGCCTTTTACAGCCGCTTCGGTCTCGGGGAAAGGCAACGACCCTCTCGCTTCACGTCTCCCGGCCGACCTGCGCGCATATTCCCTCACACTGACGCACGGCACATCCGCCTCAGACATAAGGCCCGGTGACATGGTGGACGTCCTGGCGACCGGCGGGGAGCCCCCGCGGACCCGGACGTTACTGCGCTCCAGGCTGGTCCTTTCCTCTGGCTCGACCGACGCGGAGGTGGACGAGTCGGGGCGCGCCGCGTCACGCGTCACGCTCCAGGTGGCACCCCTTGAGGCCGAGGCGCTGGCGCAGGCTGAATGCGAGGGTGAGGTCTCCCTTGTCGTCTGCCCGATGACGGCCGGCGGGCCGACAAAATGATTTGAGGCCAGGGCTGCTTGACCTTTACGCTGAACATCAAGCCAAAACCGGGTGAGCCAGAACCAACCGTAACCAGTTCCCGCGAGCGGAGCGAGCCGGACACAACCAGGTTAAGTGTTAAATCACGCTGTGGGTGAGAGGGATCCAAGGCTCAAGGCAGGTCAGTTGTGGCCGCGGTCATCTCCGTCGAAGGTAACGGTGACTCACCCTGCGTGACTCCTGCATTCAATGAGTTTCACCGACTACTCGGACTTCAGCTCATATTAGGTTGAGTCACTGACTGAACGAACAAAATTCCACTTTTAGGACCTGACCCCGAATTCCAGTTTGGGCAATGTCAGCCTTGATAACAGGTCCCGAGTCAAGGTCCAAAATATGGCGCTCGTTGAGCGCCGGCTCGCAATAAACCCGGCCCAATTGGGCACACGGAAACCAGGAGTCAAAATCTTCCCTGAACAAAGGGAGGGCCGGGTTTAGATGAAAGACTTAAAATGTTCGCCCAGGGAATCGGTGTTCAACGCCGGCTGCAGCAGCCTCCCGTAAACACTCTTCAGGCTCCCGGCCTGGAAACCGTCCTGCAGCATGATCACCATCGGGGCGTTGTACTGGGAAGTGTAAGTGTTGTTCTCGACCACCTGGGCGTTCGCCAGTTCGGGGAGCTGCTTCTTGATCGCCTCCGAAGCCTCTTTCGCCTCCATGCGGTGATAGATCACGGTCCGGGGGACCCCTTGCTTGAACAGGCCTGTGGTCACCGTCTTGTGACCGACCAGCGAAAGCTCCTCCGAGATCACCGCGCTCGACGGCATAGTCTTCTGGTTGCTCATGACCTTTATCACGTCGGCGTCAGGCTGATAGAGTTCGTTGACAGGACTGCTGGTCCACTGCTGCAGCCTTGCCACCAGGTCGGGTGTGATCTGGGTATTCTGCTTCACCTGCGCGGCGAGCTCAGCGATGCCCGGCGCGCTTGCGATGAAGTAGCTGGCTCCCTGGGTGTACTTCGTGTCTCCCGGTACTGTTATGAACTGTACGCTGTCGAGCGAGAAGTCCTTAAGCTCCTCGGCCATCGTCATAAGCTCGCCGCCCGAGTAGTCCATCTTTACCGTGCCCGCGACCTCGTCCAGTATCTGCTTCTGCTTCATCACGCCCATGCCTTTCAGCTTTTCCATGAGCGCCTTTATGAAAGTCTGCTGGCTCTTTATCCTGTCGATGTCACCGTTCGGGAGGTTTCGGCTGCGTACGACGACCAGTGCCTGCTCGCCGTCGAGGAGGAGGTTGCCCGCCGGGAGGTATCCTGCATGAGGATCGTTGATTGGCTTGTCCAGGTGGATGGGTACTCCGCCGACGACGGTGACGATCTTCTTGAAGCCGGTGAAGTCGGTGTCCACATAGTGGTTGACGTCTATACCGAGCAGAGTCTTGACCGCGGTGATGGCACCGGACGGACCGGCGAAGGCGTGTGCCGCGTTTATCTTCTGCGTACCGTGCCCCGGGATCTGGACCATGGTGTCTCGCGGTATGGATATGACAACGGCACGCTTGTCTCTCTCCTGGAGGCAGACGAGCATCATCACGTCGCTCCGGCACCAGCCTCCCTCTCCCTTGTTGCTGCCCTTGTCGTAGCCCATGACCAGCGTGTTGACGCTCTGATTGGGGTCCTTGGAAACCGTCGCGAGCGCTTTCTCTACCTGCTTCTTCTCCTCGCCCTTGGGCTGCCACTGCCCCTCTTTGATCGAGAGGTAGATCCTCGCGCCGAGTTTACCGATCGGCTTGACGTAGAACCCGAGCGCGCCACCGGCGACGAACGCCAGCAGGAACACGACGATGAAGACCACTTTCCTTTTTGAAGAGGAGCGTGGAGTCTTGCTGCGGTTGCGAAGGTCCTTCCTCCGCTCCCTGGCCTGCCAGTATGAAATGCCCGCCGAGTGTTTGCCCATCCTGTCCTTGCCCGCCGAGTGTCAGTTCTCTTTTTTCCGGTGATCTGCAGCAATATGTTACTGTGGCCGGAAAGCCGGGGGCAAGCAATCAAGACTGAAGTCCCCCGGCGCTTGCTTTATAGACGCCACCCCTCTTCTTACGGTTCTGGAGGGGGCCTCCGGACCAACAATAACAATAGCATCATTAAGCCCCATTGGTGATACCTTCGATAATACAGGCCTCAAAAAAATATTTTTCGCTCAACAGGAGACAACACAGAACTCTAATTTATCCTTTTAACAAGGCATTTTTTGCATTCCAAGCACGGCTGAGCACGACGAAAACACCCTGATTTATATCAATTTGCCTCTTGCCTGGCTGTATCTTGTGTGCTAATATGCCCGAAACATCAACATATAGTAGCCTTAGACGGCAAGGCGTGGGGGACAAAACTTTGGAGATTCTGCTACTGGTGTTGCTGGCGGCGAGCGTGGCCGTCATCTTTGTCCCGGAGTTGATGAAGGAGAGATCCCTCGATTCACCCATCGACACGATCACCGATTTCCGGCGCGGAATGGTAGCTCTTGCCATCAGTACACACAACGACAGGTCCGACCGGTACCGGGCTCAGCGATACGAGCCGGAACCATACTTCAGGAAGAACCAGTACGACAGCAGCTATAATGACGGCGAGGATCAAGGGGAGTTCATCCCATACCCGAGGACGAGGGGTCACGTGGAAAGCGAAACGCGCAAGCACCGCATACTGATCACGATGTGGATCGTCGTCCTCGCGACCTCGTTCCTCATGCTGGTACCGTCTCTCAAGTGGATAATACCTCTGCACATAGTGCTGCTGGTCCTGCTGGCCGCCTACTCGATTGCCGCGATAGTCCTGCCTTACTACCGGAGGGGCTCCTGACCTCGCGTTGTAGATTTTTAGGAGCTCCGCTTCGCGACCACGAACAGTATTGATCCATCCTTCACCGTGACATCGACGGTGTCGCCCTCCCGTATCTCGCCCTCCAGTATCTTCAGCGCCAGCGGGTCCTGCACGTCCCGCTGAATGACGCGCTTCAGCGGCCGCGCGCCGTAGACAGGGTCGAAACCTTTTTCAGAGAGCAGATCGCGGGCGTCGTCGTCCAGCTCGATCCTCACCTTCCTGTCCTCGAGCCGACGCTGCAGCAGCGCCACCTGGATGTCCACGATCTTCCGTATGTCTTCCCTGCTGAGAGAATTGAAGACTAGCATTTCGTCGACGCGGTTAAGGAACTCCGGGCGGAACCTGTCGCGCAGCGCCATGTTCACCCTGCGCTCGATCTCCTCCCGCTCCATTGTGTCGCCGGTCTCGAGCGACTGGCTGCCGATGTTCGACGTCATTATCATCAGGGCGTTCTTGAAGTCTACGGTGCGGCCGTGCCCGTCCGTCAGCCGGCCGTCGTCCATTATCTGCAGCAGTATGTTGAACACGTCGTCGTGCGCTTTCTCTATCTCGTCGAGGAGTATCACCGTGTAGGGGCGGCGGCGGACCGCCTCGGTCAGCTGGCCGCCTTCCTCATAGCCGACGTAGCCGGGGGGAGCGCCGATCAGGCGCGAGACCGTGTGCTTCTCCATGTACTCGCTCATGTCCAGCCTGACCATCGCCCGCTCGTCGTCGAAGAGAAACTCGGCAAGGGCGCGCGCGAGCTCCGTCTTCCCTACGCCGGTCGGGCCCAAGAAGATGAACGAGCCGACCGGGCGGTTCGGGTCCTGAAGCCCCGCCCTGGCACGCCTTATCGCGTTCGACACAGCCTCGATCGCCTGGTCCTGTCCGACCACTCTCTCGCGGAGCCGGTCCTCCATGCTTATCAGTTTCTGGACCTCGCCTTCCATCAGCCGCGAGACCGGGATCCCGGTCCACTTCGCGACGACCTCGGCAACGTCTTCTTCGTCGACTTCCTCTTTGAGCATCTTGCGGTCCTTCTGAAGCTCCTCGAGTTTTCCGTTCTCCTCCGCCAGCCTGCTGTCGGCCTCGATCAGCGCCTGGTACTTTATCTCGGCCGCCTTCTCCAGGTCTCCGTCGCGCTCCGCCGCCTGCTCTTGGTACTTCAGGTCCTCGATAAGCTCCTTGAGCTCCCTTATCCTCGTTATCGCGTCCTTCTCGTTGTTCCAGTGGGCCAGCAGTTCCTCGCTGTCCTCCTTGAGGTCGGCCAGCTCCTTCTCAAGTTTTTCGAGCCGCTCGACGCTGGCCGGGTCGGCCTCTTTCTTGAGCGCCTCGCGCTCTATCTCCAGCTGCCTCATCTTGCGCTCGACCTCGTCCACCTCGGTCGGCATGCTGTCTATCTCGATCCGCAGGCGGCTGGCCGCCTCGTCGATCAGGTCTATCGCCTTATCGGGAAGGAAGCGGTCGGCGATGTAACGGTCCGAGAGCACCGCGGCCGCGACGAGCGCGGAGTCCTTGATGCGCACGCCGTGGTGCACCTCGTAACGCTCCTTGAGTCCGCGCAGTATCGAGATGGTGTCGTGCTCGTTGGGCTCGTTCACCATTATCGGTTGGAAGCGCCTCTCGAGGGCCGCGTCCTTCTCGACGTGCTTTCTATACTCGTCGAGCGTGGTCGCCCCGATGGCGTGCAGCTCTCCCCTGGCCAGCGCGGGCTTGAGCATGTTGGACGCGTCTATCGAGCCTTCCGCGGCCCCGGCGCCGACCAGCGTGTGCATCTCGTCCATGAAGAGGATGACCTCTCCCTCCGCGCTGTCGATGTCCTTCAGGACGGCCTTGAGCCTGTCCTCGAACTCGCCGCGGTACTTGGAGCCGGCGACCATCGCGCCAATGTCCAGCGCGTAAAGCTTCCTGTTCTTGAGCGACTCGGGCACGTCGCCGTTGACGATTCGCTGTGCAAGCCCTTCCACGATCGCCGTCTTGCCAGTGCCCGGATCGCCGATGAGGACAGGGTTGTTCTTGGTGCGCCGCGACAGCACCTGTATGACCCTGCGGATCTCGTCGTCCCGCCCGATGACCGGGTCGAGCTTGCCCTTCCTGGCCTCCGCGGTGAGGTCGCGGCTGAACTTCTCGAGCGCCTGGTACTTGTCCTCGGGGTTCTGGTCCGTGACCCGCTGGCCGCCGCGTATGTCGGCGAGCGCCAGCAGCATGTCGTCCTTGTTGATGCCCATCTCGCCGAGGATGCGCGGCCCGGCGCCGCCGGCGTCCAGGATCGCCATCAGGATGTGCTCGGTGCTCACGTACTCGTCGGTCAGGCCGGACGCGATGTCCCCCGCCGATTCGAGGACGCCCTCGAGCCTCTTCGAGACGAACTGCCTCGTGTCACCCTGCACCTTCGGGAGCTTCTGGAGCTCGGCGGTCAGCCGTTCCTCAACCGCCTCAGGCCGAACTCCCATCTTCTGCAGGATGGAGCCGATGACGCCCTCCGGCTGAGAGACCAGGGCCAGCAGCAGATGCTCGACGTCAATCTCCTGGTTGTTGAAGGTCCTGGCGTAAGCCTGGGCCTGAGTGACTGCCTGCTGCGCCTTTATCGTCAGCCTGTCCGGATCGAACATCTCCCCCACCCTTTCCGTTGACGGCGCGGCTCCTGTTCCCGGTGACACCTCGATTTCGATGATAGCAGCAACTGGGGTTGTCAAAAAGTGAGGTGCCCGAACTGGCGCTTGGACTAGAATATCTTTACGTCATTTCGTTCGAAGGGTGTGAGGATTGGACGAACTGGAGGAAGCTGCCGGCGTTCTGGGGCACGTCGGCGACGTAAAAGACGAGTTCAAGGGCCTCGTGAAGAACAGGGACTTCATGAAGCTCTTCTGGGCGCAGCTCATCTCGTGCATGGGCGACTGGATGGGCACCTTCGCGCTCATGTCCGTCGTGTTCAAGATGACGCACGGCTCGTCGCTCGCCGTCGGAGGTATGCTGGCCTTCAGGGTCGTCCCGGCTCTGTTCAGCGGCCCCTTAGCCGCGGTCATCAGTGACCGGCTCGACCGCCGGAAGCTGATGATAGCCTGCGACCTGCTGCGCGGCGGGATAATACTGGCGGCGCCGTTTCTGACGACTCTTTGGTCGCTGTACACCATGCTCTTCTTCCTGGAAGGGCTTTCGATAATCTGGCTCGCCGCGCGCGACGCCAGCATCCCGAACCTTGTGAAGCCGGATCAACTGACAATGGCGAACTCGCTGTCCATGGCCACGACCTACGGGGTCATCCCTTTCGCCGCCGGCACGTTCTCGATGCTGGTCTTCCCATCGCCGATCCTCGGGCACCTGGCCGCCGGGAGCTTCCTCGCGAAGCATCCGACAGTGATCGCCTTCGGGCTGGACTCGCTGACTTTCTTCGTGTCAGCCAGCTTCTTCTACCGCATGCACCTGTCCAGCCCGCGCGACCACGTTGAGGAGAAGGAGTCTCTCAACATCATCAGCTCCGTGACGTTCGCGCTCAGGCACCCTCTCGCCCGGTCGCTCCTGATCGGCGCCGCGATGGGCTGTGTCGGGGGTGGCAGCCTCTACGCGGTCGGGATCGGGTACGTCCGAGACGTCCTGCACGCGCGAAGCGACGCGGCTTTCGGCCTGCTAATGGCCCTCTTCGGGCTGGGCATGATAGTAGGGGTGGTGGCGCTGCAGGTGCTCGTGAAACGCGAGGAGAAGCCGTGGATGCTGCGGATCGCCCTTCTGGTCACGGGGGGCATCCTGATGGGGATGTCCTTCGTGCACGTCGCGGTCCTGGCTTACATCCTGGCCGCGTTCTTCGGCGCGGCCTTCGGCATACTGTTCATAATCGCGGTCCAGATGGTGCAGGAGGGCGTCGCCGACGAGGACAGGGGAAAGGCGTTTGCGGCTTTCCATGCGGTCACGAGGATTTTCCTGATACTGGGCGCCGGCCTCTCCGGTGCGATCGCAGGCCTCTTCGGGGTCAGACAGATAAACGTGCTGGGCCTGCATTACACGCTATACGGGATATCGATCGCGCTCTTCGTCGCCGGCGTGCTGATAGCGTCGGTGTCGGTGATACCTCTCGGTGAGAAGAAGAACTCTTACAGGGAGTACTTCGCGAGGCGTACGGTGAAGGTTGCGCCTGGTATGGAGGACGACTGATAGTGTCCCGCAAATACTGGATACTAAGGCGATCGCTCCTTCGCACAGCGGCGGCATTCCTCTATGTCACGATCGATCTCGTCCGTCGTCCAGACCCCTTCGACCCGCGCCTTGCCGGACCCGTCCTCGACCGCGCGGCTCTCGGCCCAGGCTATCTTCTCGACGTCCGCCGCCGTCCCCTTGAGCTCTCCGCGAAAGCACCTCTCTATGAACCCGGCCGTCTTCGGGAGTCTCTCCAGGAGAAGATCGTTCAGCTCGCGCAGGAGCTCGGGGTCCGTCTCTCCCCTCAACGCCTTCCCGGCAAGGCGTGACTCCAGCTCGAGATACCTTATGAAGAGCTCGCGGCTCGAGGCCGTCGGCCATTCGCACGCCATTCGCATCACCACGCTTCATTTCGTGCTCCGTCCCACAGGTACCTTGGCATTCGAGCGCCGCTGCATCCACGCCTGCGTCGTTCCACTCCCTCGGAGTACTCAGCGAGTATGACTCGGTCGCGCGCCTTGCAGGCGCGGCGCCCCGACGCTCTCGGTGCTTCAAGCTACCTGTGGGACGGAACACTGGATGCTGCCAGGAGGCCACCTCCGCTGATAGAATAAACTCCTGGCGTATCTGCGACCACGCGGAGGTTCAAATGGACGAGGATGCAAGAAAAAAACCGCAGAAGGAGATCAATCGGGTCAGGGGCGGCATCAAGAAGCTCGAGAAGGACAAGGAGCACATGTTCCCCGGGCTCGGCTCGGCAACGTACCAGGTGTTCCTCGCGGGGAAGATAGACGACCCGACCCTGCTGGAGCATTGCCGGGCGATACAGGAGATCGACACCAGGATACAGGAGGCGCAGGTAAAAATAACCGAGCTGCAGGTGCTGGCGCAGCAGCAGGCCGCGATGGGCGCCCAGGTGGCGTCGGCCGCGGTGTGCCCCCAGTGCGGTTCCGCGGTCATGGCCGGGATGCGCTTCTGCGGAAACTGCGGCCAGGTAATGCTTCAGGCTCCCGCCGGTGTGGCCTGTCCTTCCTGCGGCTCGCCGGTAGCTCCCGGCACGAAATTCTGTGGCGAGTGCGGCGCCATCATCCAGTCCGCGCCGCCCCAGCCTGCCTCACCCGCGCCTCCGCCACCGGCCCGGGAGGCACCGGCGCAGCCCGAGGCCGCGCCCGCGCCGGATGTGCCGGCGGGAAGGAAATGCCCGAAGTGCGGCGCAATCGCGGAGGAACAGGACGCGGCCTTCTGCGGCGAGTGCGGCGCGCGGATCGCGCCTTGAGGGCACACCACACAGGGGCGCGATGAAGGTCCTGGTCACGGCGCCCGAGAGCGCCATCGGGAAAGAGCTTATCGGGCTTCTCCTCGCCGAAGGCTTCTCCATCCGCGCGCTGTGCCGCCAGGAGGCTTGCGCCGCGCTGGAGCAGGCCGGTGTCGAGGTCGTCTCGGGCGACCTGCTCGACGAGGAGCAGACACACTTCGCGATGTCAGACATAGGCGCCGTGTTCAACTGCTCGACTTCCATCGAGTTCGACCGGAAGCGGGCTCGCCGGGCCGCGCTCGTAAACACCGAAGGAACGAGAAACCTCCTCGTGTCCATGGCGAGGCAGGGCGCCGGGCAGCTGGTCCACGTCGGATCCGCGCTGGCGTTCCCCCCCGAATCCGGAGCGGCCCCTCCGCCTGCGGCGGCATCCGTCCGCGCCGCGTCCGACCTGGTAATGAGATATGCGCGAGATTCGAAGGTGAAGGCCTTCATCGCGAACCCCGCGCTGGTCTTCGGGCGCCACGACCGCGACGGCCTGGGCTCCCGCGTGATAATGAGGGCCCTTTCCTGGAAGGGCCCGCCTCCGGGGGGCGGCGTCAGCGCGGTGTCCGCCGGCGACGTCGCTTCGATCGCCCTCAAGATGCTTGGCCGGGGCAGAAGCGGCGAGGTACGCACGATCGCCCCGTACGACGTAAGCCACGCGGACCTGTTCGAGCTCGTGCGGTCAGTCACCGGCGGCAATGAAGGCTTCGAGATCCCGCGACCGAGGCGAACGTCCGGGCTGGACTCCTTCCTCTCGGGGGATTTCTATTACGCCGCCGAAGCGGCGCCAGACGACCTCGGCGTCCCCTGGTCGCCACTGGCCGGGACGGTCGAGGAGGCTTGCCTGGCGGTTAAGGAAACACCGGGTGAAACCCTCTGAGCCTGTGCTAACATATATCCACCCTGACACCGCGCGAAGGCGGGGATAGAGTTGAGTAAGACAACCAGGCTCTCGGTTTCCATCGCCCTTGCCGTCCTGCTGGTAGGCTCTCTGGCACTGATGGCGTTCACCATCACTCGACCCGGCAACGGTTATGACCCTGCAAAAGTAAAGCTGGACGTTCGCATCGACACGCGGGATAACATCCTGACCGCCGCGTACAAGCTTTACGGAGACAAGACCCAGAACATGTGGGTGGCCCGGACCCTTATCAAGAACACCGGTAAAGTCCCCGTCTACGAT
>Ga0182017_10003832_pt1 | contig 11232 bp, 10 predicted proteins | sample 712E3DmetaG_FD_120492 | JGI IMG/M metagenome (GOLD analysis project Ga0182017, IMG submission 120492) | Permafrost microbial communities from Stordalen Mire, Sweden - 712E3D metaG | ecosystem: Environmental > Terrestrial > Soil > Wetlands > Permafrost | place: Sweden: Stordalen | collected... | reverse complement strand
TTATATAAGTGCTTTGCAAATACCCAGTATTTATATATATATGAATATTGAAAAATAAAAATTGCCACCAAAGCACCAAAGCACCAAAACCCACTAAAGGCTGCAAGTCTATATTCTTCTTTTGGTGAAATTTAGTGCTTTGGTGTTTTAGTGGCTAATATTTCTTCTTAAAACTTATTCTTTTAAGGGCAATATTGCAAATACTGAGAGGACTTATTTATTAAACACATGTCAAACACAGAAGAACTTTTATTTAATCGTGCTTACGATTTAGCATTAGTAACTATTATTTATAACATTATTGAGGGTTTGGTCTCAATTTTGGCAGGCTATAAGGATGACACTTTAACTTTATTTGGTTTTGGAGTGGACAGCTTTATTGAGGTCATGTCAGGTGCGGGAATAGCAGTGATGATTTGGCGAATAAAACGTAATCCCGGAAGTGCAATTAGTAAGTTTGAAAAAAACAGCTCTAAAAATAACGGGCCTGGCATTTTACCTTTTATCCCTGGGACTTTTAGCAGGAATTATAATAAATATTCATACCCATCATAAACCTGTAAGCACTTTTTGGGGAATAATTGTCTCAATAGCTTCAATTATCGTAATGTTATGGCTGACAATATCAAAACTCAGAATTGGCAGAAAACTTAATTCCGATCCTATTATTGCTGATGCCAATTGTTCAAAAGTATGTTTGTATATGTCTCTGGTATTGCTCGTTACAAGTTTAGTATATGAAATAACCGATTTTGTATATGCTGATGTGATTGGGGCCGTGGGTTTAATATATTTTTCGTTTACAGAAGGAAAAGAAGCTTTTGAAAAAAGCTCATCTAAAAACAATAAATGCTGACAGTTTAAAAACTGGCAGCATTTATTGTTTCTCAAAAAATTGGAAATATTTTAGGTCATAAAACTTTTTTACTGTTTATTATGGTTATGCTAATTTTTCAGGGCTGTAAGTAAGGTTGTTCCGGCTAATTTTCCATTTTTGTCATAGCTTTCGGTTTTAACAGCTCCAACATCTTTGGCAAACCATTGAATACTTTTACTTTGCATTGCAAACATCATTTTTGTTGAAACTTCAGAAGATATTTTATAACATTCAAAAGTACCTGCCGGAGTGGTTATTGTTTCAATTGCTTCGACCTTCCTGTTCTTAATCTCCATAGTCATATTCATCATCTGCATAGCAGTGTTTTTCATAGTCATTGTCAGTTTTCCGTCTTTAAGGGTTTGTCCGACTACAAGGGTAGCCGGCATATCAAGATCATCACTTTTAATATCAACATCCCCTTCCTTATAGCCTTTATCACCTGACATCATGCTACTCATGTCAATATAAAAAGTTCCATTTTCACATTTTGCAGTATATTGACCTTTAGATAGCGATTTCCCCTTTTTGTCAAAGCTTTCACTTTCGAATTTAATTTTATATCCATTGGTCGTTGTTTCCTTTCCAATGATTTTTTGCTTGGTTGTGCCGGTGACCTTGTTTTTTGCATCATACGATGTAAGTTCTATTTCACTCCCTTCTTTTGTAGGTAAAAACATTTTGCATTCCTGGCTTTTAATAACCGGGATTATAACAAGGCAAAAACAAATAATTAAAAATAGTTTAACAGTTTTCATATTTATAAGGTTTAGAATTTGTTAGTATCAAAACTAGTGAAATTATTTATGGTGTCATAATATACAACGAATTAATCAACAGGTTACTCAATAAAACTTCTCTTTTACAAGAACAAATATATAATCCAAACGTTATTATCTTGATGAATTTATTTTTAAAATATTAATCTAAATATACTAAATTTGGCTCAAGTTGAGTTTTGAATTATTAATATATTTTTTGTAAAACATTGTATTGAAACAAATTGTATTAATATTATGCTTTATTTCTGTCTGCACTTTCTGTTATAGTCAGGAAATTAATAATTTAGAACCGATCAAGCCATTGTATGATTCACTGAGACTCGATTCTATTAAAAATAGCGATTTTTTCGATTTTGTGTCTAAAGAAATTATTAAAAACCAATTAAAGGATACTTCAAGATTACCGCAGAATTATGAAGAATTCAAAAAGAAATTTCTCGCTTTGAAGCTGAATAATGAACCGTTGGATATTGGTTTGCCTAAAGCAAAGCCAGGAATACCGCAATTACTTGATGAGAGTTTTATTAAAAGTTTAGGTTTCGCACTTAACAGTCCAATCTCGTTCTTTTATTACAATTTTAGTAAAGTTGAAAGATCAAGAAGAAGAGTATTTGAACTCAGGCATGAAAAAGAACAATATGCTGTTATTGACTCTAAAATCAACAGGCATAAAATACAGTATTGGACGGGCCTTAAAGAAGGAAATCTTGATAAGTTTATATTGTTTTGTAATTTCAGTTTTAATTATATGCTTACTGTCAGTGAATATGATTTGATACTAAAAGTCAAAGAAAAGTTTGAAGAGTTCAAAAAGACTACAGAAATGCAGCAGGTAAAGGATTCTCTTTAATTGGATACTATTAAATAACTACTAAGGATAATTCATTTATTTTAAATTTAATTCTATTTAGTTAATTCTACTTAAACAGTTTAATTTAATCAACTAAACTGATGTGCAAAAGTTGCCCGGTTTTTTATATTTTTTAGGGTACCTGGTTTTATTTAAGTGATTGAATTATTTCGATCTATATAATATTATAGTAAATTATACCGTTATATCAAAACTTAAAAATATTAATCATGAGACGATTTGTTTTTATATTCTTGCTCTTTGGGGCAGTTAAATCCTATTCCCAAATTTTATCAACAAATGTAATTCAGACAGCAGTTCCTTTTTTGGAAGTAAATAATGATGGGAGAATAGGTGCATTTGGCGAAATTGGATGTGTGGCTTCTCCTTTTTACCATGATGCCGGTTTATCTCAAAACCCGGCCCTGCTTTCCAGGGGACAAAAATACGCGGGTATAAAATTTTCTCGTATGTCTTGGTTAGAATCTATTTCAGACGATATCTATTTTACAGGAATCAAGGGCTTTTTTGCTTTGGACACATTGAATTCTTTTGGATATAATTTTACATATTTTTCTTATCCTCAAGTATTTTTTGTTAATGAGAATAATGATGTTACTGGAACTACTAAACCAGAAGAATACTATCATCAATTTTCATATTCCCGTACATTAAATAAATCCTGGTCCGTTGGAATTGCAGTCAAGTATATCAGAAGTGATTTAGGTAATGCTTATAATATAGTTACAACTCAGGTGTACAAACCTGTTAATTCATATTCAATCGATCTTGGATTTAATTATTCTCATTCCTATAATATATCGAATGATAAGCTCATTAATTTAAACATTGGTAGTTCAATTACCAATTTTGGCCCAAAAGTCACATATATCGATAATCCAACAACTGAAAAAGCATTTATCCCGACTTCATTAAAAATTGGTATTCTGTCCGGTCCGGAATTTAGATTACCTGAAGGAATAAAGCTGAATATCGACCTGGCTTACCAGGCAGATAAATTATTAGTGCCCACTCCACCTTTATATAGCAATTCAGGTAATATTTTAAAGGGGAAAGATCCCAAAATATCTCCATTTAAGGCACTTTATCAATCTTTTTATGATGCTCCGGGAGGTTTTAAGGAAGAAATGCATGAAATAATACATAAATTCGGTGGTGAGATAAGAAGTAGTTACAGTGATATAATGTATTTTGCATTTCGTGTTGGCAGGTTCATGGAACATGAATCTAAGGGAAATAGAAAATATAATACTATTGGTTTTGGTATCGGATTATATGGATTTACAGTTGATTATAGAAATAGTAGTACTAATAATATTTACTATGGTGATAATAGAATATTTGAGATAGGCTTTAAAACAAATCTAAATGGCAAGTTATTCAGATTTTAAGTGACTGCAAAAAGTCTCAAAATGCTAAACTTAAATACCAAGAAATCGTTTGAAGGATAATTCTTCCCGGCATATTGACAAAACTTTTTACCAAAATAATTACTATTCTGCTTTATTATTCTTTTTTTTGTACGCCAGAATAAATCTATGAGTTTTTTATAAAGAATTGAAAATAAAAATATTTACAAAAAGAAATAAATAAGATAATGCTTGAATATATTCATTGGAACGTTGATCCAGAGATTTTTAACTTATTAGGTATCTCTATAAGGTATTATGGTTTACTGTTTATTACAGGATTGATTCTTTGTTATTATGTTCTTAAATGGATATACAAGAAAGAAGACATCCCCGTACAAAAACTTGAAACTTTTTTTGTATATGGTTTAATTGGTATTATAGCGGGAGCAAGATTGGGGCATTGTTTGTTTTATGAGCCCGGATATTATTTAAGCCATCCTTTGGAAATGATTTTACCAATACAAGCATTACCTGAAGGAGGATATAAATTTACCGGTTACCAGGGATTGGCGAGCCATGGGGCCACAATTGGTTTAATTATTGCTATTATTATATACTCATATAAAGAAAAATTTCCTATTGTACGATTATTCGATTTGGTTGCTATTGTAGCTCCTTTAAGTGCATGTTTTATAAGAATGGCAAATCTTATGAATTCTGAGATAATTGGAATTCCTACTACTGTTTCCTGGGCATTTATTTTTGAAAAAGTTGACAATTTGCCAAGACATCCTTCACAATTGTATGAAGCGTTTACCTATATTCTTATTTTCGTTTTTGTTATGCTTCTATATTTAAAAAAAGGAAGAGAGCTTCAAAACGGGATGTTATTCGGAGTTTCAGTTTCTTTAATTTTTCTGGCAAGATTTTTTATTGAATTCATAAAAGAGAAACAAGTCCCCTTCGAAAATCAAATGAAGTTAGATATGGGTCAGTTGCTGAGTATTCCTTTTATTTTATTGGGATTGGGATTTATTGTATATGGGTATATAAAGATGAAAAGTACAGATAACCCTCGAGAAGCAGGAAGCAGGAATTCTAAAATTAATAAAAAGTAAAACAAATATTATTTAAAAACCGGTATAAACTATTTTGTATATACCGGTCATTTTTGAAAGCGGTTTATCTTGGGATATTCGGGAGTAAGAATATTTTCTCGATATTAAAAGAATGTATAGCAATACATCTCTCTGTGAAACTCTGTGCATGCTCTGTGTGTCTCTGTGTAATTATTTATAACACGGAGTTTCACCGAGAATACACAGAGAACCACAGAGAAAGAAATTAATTTTTATAATTAAAAATGGAAAAATAATTTAATGTTTAAATGAAATAGCCCCGAATTTAGAGCTTTTTACCTCTTTTCGGGGTTTCATTTCCTCCTTTTATTAACAATACTAAGCTGATTATCAATAGATTAACTTACTACTGACTGTCCCTATCTTTGTATTATTAACTTACCACTATATTTTGTGTTTGAAGAATATATATTATAAAGATATATCCCATTATTCAGGCTGTTCAAAGAAATAATATTTTGTCCGCTCCTGATTTTAGCTGAAAACACGTTTCTTCCGCTAATATCCGTTAAAATTAATGTTGAATTTTCATATAATCCTGATATACTAATTGATCTGCTGACGGGATTTGGGTACAGGATTATTTTTTCTCCGGTAATCTTTTTTTTTATTGAATTGTGTGTTGTGGCAGTATCGGCATATTTTAATATGTTTCTTACAAAGTTGGCCAATTTAACGCTCCCTATCGAAGTGTCTACCGTATCACTGACTTTTCGTACATACCATTTTACGGTCCATTTTAATGAGTCTTTGGCACCGATAGAAGTATATGCTCCCTGATCTTCTATTTCGTAATAAGTTCCAGGGCCATTGTAGTAATACTCAACTTCACTTTCTCCAGCGGCGGCTTCACTGGCTTGAATATTTTTAAATTTCTTTATAAAAATTGCAGAGTCGGAATTTATCCATGCTATCCAGCCTTCTTTGCAATTACCGAATATTTTATTATTCCCTCCCGGAAATAATGTACCTGTATAATTAATCCACTGCAAATCACCAATCCTTTCAAATGCAGGACTGAGTATACCTGTTAAGGATCCACTATCAGGAAAGAAAGACATACCGCCAACGGGTACCCTGGTAATTTCCCATGGTGCAAATGACTTGGCAGAAGTACCGGTATTGAACATATAATAATCTATTGTTATCGAAGTATCCGATAAATTTGCAGAGAAAACTTTTCTGAATTTCAATTTATAACTGGCACTGTTATCAGCCTGGCTTAGAATATTAATAAAATCTCCCTGTATACCTCCTGAATATGCCTGAGAATTTAGTGGTACTGATGGTGGCCAACCCCAGGCTGATTGAGGACTTGGCCAGAATGTAGATCCATAATTATCTCCGGAATTATCAACGTATAAAATTTCATTATTATCCAGTTTTAATGATGAAATTCTGCCTCCATAAGTTGGGTCCACTTCAAAATAAACGTTTGCAACCTGAAAATAGCATTTGCTTCCGCTTAACTGTGGAGTAACTCTTTGACCAAAGGACATTGTTGTCAATGATATACTTGCCAATATTAGATTGAAGAGTAATAATTTTCTCATAATAAATATTTTTTTATTCAGATATAAAGTTAAAAATAATTTGAAGTTTCAGATAGTGTTTGAAATATATACAAAATTTACCAATTCCTGATTTCACATTTTGCTATGGCTCAATTATTTGCATAATCCTTTCAATCTGCTTTTGCTTATTTACTTCCCTTAAGCTTTGAGCAGTTTTGGTGAAATATTGGTGTTCCGAAATAAAATTTAATTGAATTTTATTCCAGTCATTTAACGTACCAATTTTTTTCTGTTCCTTAAGTTCTTTGTAAAGTGTATTGGAGACAGGAATAAAATCACTTCGTCCCAGGTAATCCAAATCAGAGTCGCACATGATTTTTTCGAGGAGATTATTTGGCTTAGGAGGCAACTTGGTTGCCATAATTAATTCACAAATTCGTTTAATTTGATCCGGTGAGTAATTATATTTTGGCAAATATTCCTGGGCCATCACAGTTCCATGATATTCATGTTTGTCATATGCAATAATGTGTCCGGCATCATGAAACAATGCAGCTGTTTTTAGCAACAGAATTTCTTCATCTGTAACACCCTCACCCCAACCTATTAATTCCACTTCGGTTACAACATCAACAGTATGCTTAACATTGTGGTAAAAAAGATAAGTTGGCAATTCCTTTTCAAGTTTGTCTAAAATAACTTCCTGCATATCTGTAAATTGAATTAAACCAAACCTGGTTTGAAAATGTTCGTTTGGTTTTACACCCAATCCGTCTATTGAAAGTTCAGGTTTTATGCCTTTTACAAGGTACATTTCTATGTCGCCATAATATTTAATAGGCATCTTTCCAAAATATTCACATGCAAAAAATTCTTTTATCAGCTCATAAGTATTGGCTGAAATAACAATTCTACCTAATTTCCCCGATGATTCCATACGGGTGGCAATATTTACAGTATCTCCTTTTATATCATAAGCAATCTTTTTTTGACCTGAAATTGTAGCATTTACCGGACCTGTGTGAATTCCCATTTTTAATTCCCAAATCCGTCCATCATGATTCATGCGCTGAACATTGTCAACAACTATCTTCATCTCCAGGGCGGCCATTACTACTTCAACCGGGTTGGTAATATTTTTCACAGGAATACCTCCTGCACACATGAGCGAATCACCAATAGTTTTGATTTTTTCTATCTTATACTTTTGTACAATATTGTCGAAGTGATAAATGATTGAATCAAGCTGATCCATCAAAGCCCGTGAGTTAGAATTTTCGGCTATTTTGGTAAAACCATGGATATTGGCAAAAAGAACTGTAGCCATCTTAAACCTGATTGTCCTGGTTTCATCGCTATGTAATTTGGGTTCTGCTGTACTAATATTTAGTTCAGCCAGCATTTTCCGGAATTGCTCGTTCTCTTCAAACATATGATCATTCTGGTTATGCAAATTTTCATTTTGTTCCTTAAGTTCTTTATTAAGCTTAACCAGTTTGGCAATTCTTCTTACCAGTTCCTCATAATTTTCCACAATAATTATTTCTTTATGGTAAATATAAAAAAAATTTCGGATAGCCGCTATGTTTCTATGGTTGGAGTTGAAAGAAAAATTATAATTGTAGAGAATATTTTTCAATAAATATGAAACCCAATGGATTTGAAATGCAAAAGTTTAATATTCAAAGTTCAAGGTTAATGATTCAAAGTTCAAGGTTTAAGATTCAAAGTTCAAGGTTTAAGATTCAAAGTTCAAGATTCAAAGTTCAAGGTTCGGATTTTAAACCAAACTTTGAATTTTAAACTTCAAATTTAATACTGTTCTTTTTCACTTGGGAAATCCCTTGCCTTTACATCTTTGATATAATGCTGCACAGCGCTGGTGATCTCCGCGGATAAATTATGATACCTCCGGAGGAACCGGGGAGAAAATTCCTGAGTAATTCCAAGCATATCGTGCAGTACAAGTACTTGTCCATCTACTTCCCTTCCAGCTCCAATACCGATGATAGGAATTTTTAATTCTTTGGCTACTCTACCGCCCAAGGTTGCTGGTATTTTTTCAAGAACTATGCTGAAACAACCTAATTCCTCAAGAAGTTTTGCATCCGAATAAAGTTTATTGGCTTCCACTTCATCGCGTGCCCTGACTATAAAAGTGCCAAATTTATGAATTGATTGTGGCATTAAACCCAGGTGTCCCATAACGGGTATGCCTGCCGATAATATCCTTTCAACGGATTCTTTAATTTCTGCTCCACCTTCCAGCTTGACAGCACCGGCGGCTGTTTCCTTCATTATCCGTATCGCAGAATTCAGCGCTTCTTTTGAATTACCCTGGTAAGTGCCAAATGGCAAATCGCACACAACCAACGCTCTTGTTACAGCTCTTGCAACTGATGATGCGTGATATATCATCTCATTCAGGGTAATTGGAAGTGTGGTATCGTAACCGGCCATAACATTTGATGCTGAATCACCTACCAGGATTACATCTATGCCTGTCATATCCAGTATTTTTGCTATGGAGTAATCATAAGCAGTAAGCATAGAAATTTTTTCGCCTCTTAACTTCATCTCGCTTAGCTTATGCGTGGTAACTTTTTTTATTTCATTGCCTGAATTTGACATATTAATTAATTTGAAGTTTGTGGATTGTATCCCCTGATAAAAATCATGTACAACATTTTATATTTCGAAATTGATTATGGAACCTGTAAAATCAACATTAATATAATTAATGTACTGCAATAAACTTGTAAAATTGTTAAATTATTTCGATAGTAGCTAATAATTTTATAACAAGGTTCAAAATTCAAAGTCTCAAATTTAATGTTTTAAGTCTGCTATTCTTAGATTGCAGTCTGCAGTCTGCAATCTCTTTTCTGCAAAATCTTCACTTATAGTTTGGCAACTGCCTGCCGCCCACTGTCTAATGCTTACTAATTACTGTTTTCCAACAACCTGTTTCCTTTCGATTCAGAGCTTTGGCTCTTTGTCCGACTTTTTGTGCCTTTTTGTCAGATGTATTGCCTGACATACAAATGTCCGCATCATCTGTATGTCATTATTGCATTTAAAATACCAAATTTATCGGATGGCACAATGATTGTTTTCAAATAAGGGTTTGAAATAAATTAATACAAATTTAATATGAGCAAAATAATAGGAATTGATTTAGGAACAACTAACTCCTGTGTTGCAGTAATGGAGGGTAATGAACCGGTTGTCATTGCAAATAGCGAAGGAAAGCGTACTACGCCTTCAATTGTAGCTTTTGTAGATAATGGTGAGCGCAAGGTAGGCGATCCGGCAAAACGCCAGGCTATTACCAATCCTAAAAAGACTGTTTATTCAATAAAGAGATTTATGGGTGAACCCTATGATAATTTAAGTAAAGAAATGGAGCGGGTTCCATATGATGTAATAAAAGGCGATAATAATACTCCACGTGTAAAAATAGACGACCGCAAATATTCTCCCCAGGAAATTTCAGCTATAATTCTTCAGAAAATGAAGAAAACAGCCGAGGATTTTCTTGGACACGAGGTCAATGAAGCGGTTATTACCGTACCTGCATATTTTAATGATTCTCAACGTCAGGCTACAAAGGAGGCTGGAGAAATTGCAGGTCTCAATGTCCGCAGAATTATTAATGAACCTACAGCCGCTGCCCTTGCATATGGTCTTGATAAGAAATCGAAGGATATGAAGGTTGCTGTTTTCGATTTAGGGGGTGGTACTTTTGATATTTCAGTACTTGAACTTGGAGATGGTGTATTTGAAGTAAAATCAACAAACGGAGATACTCATTTAGGAGGCGACGATATTGATCACGACATTATGAACTGGCTGGCAGATGATTTTAAAAAAGACGAAGGTATTGATTTGAGAAAGGACCCAATGGCTCTTCAGCGTCTGAAAGAAGCTGCCGAAAAAGCAAAAATCGAACTTTCAAGCACTACTTCTACAGAAATAAATCTGCCATATATAATGCCTGTAGATGGTATTCCAAAACACCTTGTTAAAACATTGACCAGGGCACAGTTTGAGAAGTTGTGTGATCATCTTTTTCAGAAGACAGTTGAGCCATGCCGGAAAGCCCTTTCCGATGCAGGTTTAAAAGCATCGGACATCAATGAAGTTATTCTTGTTGGTGGTTCTACCCGTATTCCTGCTGTTCAAAAGCTGGTTGAAGATTTCTTTGGCCGCGTGCCGTCAAAAGGAGTAAATCCTGATGAAGTTGTTGCCGTAGGCGCTGCAATTCAGGGGGGTGTACTTACCGGTGAAGTAAAAGATGTATTGTTACTTGATGTTACACCGTTATCACTGGGTATAGAAACCTTAGGCGGTGTTATGACCAAGCTTATTGAATCAAATACCACTATACCCACACGCAAAGCAGAATCATTTACAACAGCGGCTGACAACCAGTCCTCAGTTGAAATACATGTTTTGCAAGGCGAACGTCCAATGGCAAACGGCAATAAAACTATCGGCCGCTTCCATCTTGATGGTCTCCCGCCAGCTCCAAGAGGAATACCTCAGATAGAAGTAAGTTTTGATATTGATGCGAATGGAATTTTACATGTTTCAGCCAAAGACAAAGCAACAGGCAAATCACAAAGTATCAGAATTGAAGCTTCATCTGGATTGACTGATGCGGAAATAAAACGTATGCGTGATGAAGCCAAAGC
>Ga0182017_10003830_pt1 | contig 11235 bp, 6 predicted proteins | sample 712E3DmetaG_FD_120492 | JGI IMG/M metagenome (GOLD analysis project Ga0182017, IMG submission 120492) | Permafrost microbial communities from Stordalen Mire, Sweden - 712E3D metaG | ecosystem: Environmental > Terrestrial > Soil > Wetlands > Permafrost | place: Sweden: Stordalen | collected... | reverse complement strand
CGCTTTCGTAGCTGGCAAGCGCCAGCCGGTCGAAGAGGTCATACATGTGCGGACCGAGAGGCGGCGCAAGGTCGCTGTCCATGAACGCCTTCTCGAAATCCGCAAGCGTCGTCGCGGCCGGAACCGTCGCGCCCTTGGGTTTCTCCGTCCCGGCTGCTTCCGCTTCCGCTGCGGCAGGCCCCGTAGCGTACACTCGAATCTTCCCTTCGACGCGGGTCTCGCCCCGCCTGCTGCCCGCAAGACCGCTCGTGCCGCTTGCCACCACGAGGCGGTCGTCACTCCAGGCGAGAAGCGCCTGCTGCCAGTCGATCGGCGGAACCGCCTGAAGTTCCATCACCGCTTTCCCCGTCGCCGGATCCACCAGCACCGGCGGAATGAACAGGTATTTGCCCACGATCCGGGGGTGCCGGTAGATCGGCAGGTTCGAGTTGACCCACGCCACCTTCGCGTCGCTCGTGGAGATCGCCGCCTGCGACCCGATGAGGACGGTCTTCCCCCCCGGAAGCGCCAGCGTCGGCTCGTAGAACCCCAGATCGAGCGCCGACAGGTCGATGGTCTTGGCTGCCTGGTTGTCCACGTCGATCTCCTGGATCAACATGGACGGTTTGCCCGTGATGCTCTTCTTATAGATAAAGAGCTTCCCGTCCGCGATGACCGGGGTCTGGTTCCCGAGAAGCGGATACAGCCATTTGAAGTCGCCCTTGTCCGCATCGGAAGCGAGGATGAAAAAATCAAAACGATCCGTGTCGCTGTTGGTCACCTGTCGCGTGACTTCGAAGAGGGAGTGGCCCTCCACGGTCGCGTCCGGGTCCGCGAGCATGTGCAGGTCGCGGGTCAGGTCCATCGGGTTGGCGAAGCGCTCGTCGCTCAGCTTCTCCGGCGGCCCCCCTCCGCGCTTCATGAAGTAAAGTCCGTCCGGCTTTTCCAGGAAGAACTGACCCACCATGCTCCAGGTCCCGTTGTGGTACGCCGCGCCGAGGTACTTGCCGCCCGCCGCGTCGTAAAAATACACCCCATCCTGCCGGGGATGCCAGACTACCAGACCCGTCCCCGTCCGTCGCAGCTCGAACGTCTTCCACCACGGCCGGCCGTAGTCAAACCCGGTGGCAAAGACGGTGTCGGGGGGCTTGACCCGGCCGCTCTTGTCTTCCCAGACCACGCTGCCGTCCTTGAGCGAGACCGCCACGGGCCCCAGCGGACCCATCCCGTAGAGCACCCCCTGGGAAATCAGCAGGGTGGACGCGCCGCTCAGCAGTTTCGATTTCTGCCATTGCAGCGTGCCCGTCGCCAGGTCATACACGTACGTCTCATACCGCTCCGCGCTGGCGAAGGTCGTCGGGACGCTGCCCCGGTGCGAGGCGGCCTCCGAACTGCTGAACACCGAGCTCAGCACGTCGCGGTCCGCGCTTCCAAGCACCGCCACGCGCCCGTCGCCGACGCACGGACTCGTCAGCATCGTGTCCGTGGTCGCCTCCCAGGCCGGGGTGACGGTCGGCCACGTTCTCTGCGGCCCCTTCCACGTCCGGTCCACCACCTTCGCGGCCAGCGACTGATCCAGGAGCTGACAGGCTGTCTGCCAGACGGGGTCGGATGGACTCAGCCGGACCTCCGCGAGGACCCCCAGCGCCGCCTTGAGGTCGTGTGCATTGCCAAGGAATCTTCCCAGGGTCTCCATGTAGGCGGGGGGCTGTTTCCAGTTGGGCGCGTGAGACGCCTGCGCCGAAAGACGTGCCGCCTCTAGAGGGTTCCCCCGCTGGTTGTACGACTCGGAGAGCGCCAACAGCACCTCGGGATCGGTCACGTCGCCCCTCTTGATCGCCTCGAACGCGGTCACGGCCTCGGTGTGCTTCCCTCCTTTAGAGAGCGTCAGCACTTGCTCGATCGCCTGCCTCCGGTCGTTCAGCGTCTTCCATGTCGCCGAGAACTTCGCCAGCTTCGCCTCGTCGAGGTCGAGCCGCAGCAGGTGTGCGAATTCCCCGGCGATCGCCTTGGCCATGTCATCGGAAGCGTCGTTCGGGAAAACCACGGACTGCGCCATGGTCGCCGCGCCCGTCTCCGTGCTCACAACAAAAAGATCGATCTTCAGGTCCTTGTCCGTAAGCTGGAAGCTTCCCGCAACCACCGCTTCCGCGCCGACTCCGGTCGCGACCGCCGTCAGGGCATTCGCCGTGATCTGTCGCTGCGGAACTCTCTGCCGGCCCACGACCACGTCGATGTAGGTCGGGTCGGGGGATTCCACGTTCGCCTGGGTCCAGACCAGTTCCCGCAGCGCCTCCGCGATCCCGCGTCCGAGGTACTGCCGGTCCAGGGGATCCTTCTCGGTGAGGTTGAAGAGGGGCGCCACCGCGATGACCCGTGTCCTCGTGGCGGCCGGCGGCGCGGCGGGCACTGCCTTCGTCGGCTTCCCGGCAGTCGGTGCGCCGGTTGCTGTCTTTGCCGGTTTCTCCCCGGGCTGCGCCCCCGTAGCCGCTTTGGCCGGCTTCTCCCCGGGCTTGGCCACAGGAACTTCCGCGGGCTTCGGCTCGGGGAATTTCTTCTCCGGCGCCACCGCGTTGGGGTTGTGATCGATGATCTTGACCTGCACCGGGTCGGTGAAATGCTCAGGTCTCCCGGTATCGTCAAAGACGACGCAGCGGTACCATTTCTCCTGCACGTCCTTGAGCGGCTTCGGCTGCGGAAGCGTTAGTTCCCAATCCAGGGCCCGCGCAAAATACTTGTAAGGCCCCCTCGCAAAGTCCGCCACGTAAAAGCCGACGATCGGCTTGTGGTCCGTCCCGCCCTTCGGACGCATCCCCTTGGCCATCCATCGACGGACTTCCAGTCGCACCCGGCTCCCGTCCGCCTGCCATTCCGCGCCCATCTCGAACGACTCGTCGCCGTCGTAGAACCACTCCTTCGCCAGTTGCTCCGGCATCTTCAACCCGTCGAGCTTCTTCCTGACCTCGAGATCCCGTTCACGCTCCTTGCGAAGTTGGACCTCCGCCGGCTCTTCCGCAACCTTCGTCGCCGGCGCCGCCGATTCCGTCCCACTCTTGCCGCATCCCCCGGCCAGCATCGCCGCTAACGCCGTCGCCAGGCACGCACCCAGAATCCTGTCCGCTGCGAGAAGCCGGGACATGTGGAACTCCTGTCTCGATTCGTGAAATATATCCCTCTAGACCCAACGCGAAGGGCCCCGATGAAATGGCCATGGTGAGCCCGGAGGGACTTGAACCCCCAACAACCTGGTTCGAAGCCAGGTGCTCTATCCAGTTGAGCTACGGGCCCGCTTCTGCCGATTCATCTTATCCCCGACCGCCGCCGAGGCAAGAGAAAACCTGCCCCAGGCCCCCTCCAACCCCTCGGGCGGCGCGTCCGGACGCCTCCTCAGCCCCGAATCCGCTTCGACACCCTCCATCCGGACGCGACAGGACCCTTGACATTGTCCCGTCTCCCCCCTAAGATACTGCGGAGGGACGGCGGCTGCAGCATATCAGGGAACCGCCGGATCCCCTCTCATGGTCCGTTCGGCCTATCCCCCTGGGGTGCGGTTCGGGACGTCGCTCAGGGGCAACCTGGGCGAACCCCGGCCTTGGGGCGGGCGGGTCGACGGGTTCACACCTCGGAGGAAACGTTCATGCCTGAGCCGGTGATTTGTCCGGGTTGCGGACAGTCTCTTCCCGCGTATCCCGACGGCGGGATATGCCCCAAGTGCGCCACCCGGATCCTGCCTCCCGCTAAAGCGGAGCCGAAAGGGATCGACGAGGAAATCCAGCGCCTTAGCGAGACCCGCGAGACCTGTTCCACCTGCGGAAAACTTCTCCCGGCCGGGTCGAAGCTCTGCCCGTCGTGCCGGGCTGCGGAGCCGCATATCCCGAGCAGACATGGTCTCCCCGTCTGGGCATCGCTTCTCATCGTGGTCGCGTTCGCCGCGATTGCAGGGGGCATTGTCTATTACTATACCCTGCAATGGGGCCATGATCAGCATGTGGCGCAGGTGAAGGCGGAACTGGAGAGCGCCCGCCAGGCGGCCGCCTCCGACAAGGTCCGCGAGGCCGTCCTCTCCTTGGAGTCCGCCCGCAAGCGCCTGGAATGGTTCGACGCAGCGGACCCCGACCGCGACACGCTGCTCTCCGACATCGAACGCGCCGGAAAAGACCTCCGCGTCACGCTCGCCGAGAAACTCAAGGCAATGATCAAGCGGGACGAAGTAGCCGACGCCCAGAGGTTCTACGACGTCGAGATCAAGTCCATCGACAGCGATGGATCGCTCCGCGACCTCCTCACCAAGGCGATCGCGGACAATGCCGCACTCCAGGATTTCCGAAAGTCTCTCAAGCTCGCACAGAAGCTCCACGCCGACGGCTCCTTCACCGACGCCCTCAAGGAAATTTCCGCCCTGCGCACCAGGGTCCAGGACCCCATCAGGGCCCGCGCCCTCGAGGCCATGGCCGAACTCCGCAGCACCGTCGAAGAGCTCCAGTCCAAGTGGGTCAAGGAGGCCTTCGACAAGGGACAGGCCCTCCTCGACAACGGGATGTTCACCGAGGCCGGACCCTCCTTCGAGCTCGCCCGCCAATACGTCTCGAGCAGTGACGTCACCCTCAAGCGCAAGGTCCAGGATGCCATCTATCTCCTCTCCGAGAGGAGAGTGGTCGGCGTCGTCATCAGCCTCGGCCCCGTGCGTGTCGTCACTCCGGAGACCGTCCGCGCCGAAATCATGACTCATCTCGGCAGAAAGCTCAGCGACGAGGGGATCCTCATGCTCGTCATCGCCGGCTCCGCCGACCCCAAGGCCGCGCAACTCGATCGCGTCGTCACCGTGAACTACAAGGAAGACAAGGGCCGCGAATTCGCGTCGGAGACGGGGTCCGAGAAGGCCACTGGCACGCGGATCTCCTGCGACCTCAAGATCACGCCGGTCGCGGGCGGTAACGCGCTCTGGCAGGATCACGTCGCCGCGGAGACCGGCGCCATCGGCGGGGTCGGCAAGGCCGCGTTCAATGATTCCGCCCTGCGCGACAACGCCTCCGCCGCATTCTGGCGCGCCTTTGACGCCCTGAGTATTCCCAACGCCAGCCTGCTCCCCTGAGCACGCGTCTCCGGCCCGCATGGCTGGCGTTGCTGGCCACGCGGGTCCGATGGTTTTTTCCTGTCCGCCGAACGGGGCGTAGCTCAGCTTGGCTAGAGCGCGTGGTTTGGGACCACGAGGTCGCTGGTTCAAATCCAGTCGCCCCGACCAGAAGTCCATGAAGGCCGCGCGGCATCTCGCTGCGCGGCTTTCTTCTTGCCTCAGCACGACTTACGAGATATCCTATCGTGACCCGGTTCAAGTTCCTCCTGGGAGGCGACTGAACTTGAACGCCCACGTGCCCCACGCCTGCGTCCGCGGGGACGTGAGAGGAGCGGGGTGAAATAGGTGAGTCCGGATGACAATGCGTGGTAAGCAAGGCGCCAACGCTTCGCGGCGGAAGCACCCGAATAACTGCACCTTGATTCCAGAAACCTCTTGTCCAACTTAGGCTGACAACATACCCTCAAGTCCGATGTGATGTACCGCTTCTCCATCGACCTGGCGTCCCGCAGGTCAGGATGACCAGCGTGACACTCAAAGGAGAAACAATGCAAGAACGCAAACTCGGCAAGAGCGGCCTGAAAGTATCGGCACTCGGCCTCGGCTGCATGGGGATGAGCTTCTCCTACGGTCCGCCCAAGGACAAGCAGGAGATGACCGCTCTTCTGCGGGCAGCCGTGGAACGCGGGGTCACATTCTTTGACACCGCCGAGGTCTACGGTCCGTTCATCAACGAAGAACTCGTCGGTGAGGCCCTTGCTCCGGTCCGCAAGCAAGTGGTGATCGCCACCAAGTTCGGGTTCGACCTCGATCCGAAGCTCGATCCCCGCGGGATGAAGGGCGCCCCGGGCCTGAACAGCAGGCCGGAGCACATCAAACAGGCCGCCGAGGGCTCGCTCAAGCGGCTCAAGGTCGATGTGATCGACCTGCTGTACCAGCATCGGGTTGATCCGAATGTGCCCATCGAAGACGTGGCTGGTGCGGTGAAGGAACTGATTCAGCAGGGCAAGGTCAAGCACTTCGGTCTTTCCGAAGCCGGCGTGCAAACGATCCGCCGCGCTCACGCCGTCCAGCCGGTCACCGCGCTCCAGAGCGAATACTCGCTGTGGACGAGAACCCCTGAGAAGGAAGTGATTCCGACCGTTGAGGAACTCGGAATCGGCTTTGTTGCCTATAGCCCTCTGGGCAGGGGCTTTCTCACGGGCAAGATGGATGAGAAAACGACCTTCGACAGCTCCGACTTCCGCAGCACGCTGCCGCGGTTCACGCCGGAGGCGCTCAAGGCGAATCAGGCCCTGATCGCCCTCCTCGGCAGCATCGCCCAGCGGAAGAAGGCGACCCCTGCACAGATCGCGCTCATCTGGCTGCTCGCTCAAAAGCCGTGGATTGTTCCGATCCCGGGCACCACGAAGCTGCATCGCCTGGAGGAGAACATCGGGGCCGCTTCTCTCGGACTTTCGCCGGACGATCTCCGCGACATCGAGAGCGTCGCCTCCAAGATCACGGTGCAAGGGGCTCGCTATCCCGAAAAGATGGAGCGAATGACGGGTCGCTGAAGAGCGCTCTACGCGAAGGCCCGCATCATTCTGCTTGCTGCAATCACATGCGGCTGCGGCGGCGCGAGGAACAGGCTGATGTAGGTCGCAAGGGCGTCGGGTTCAAACGAGTGCCAGGCGCCCTCGGTCCCGATTTCATCGGGAGCGAGGGCGCCTGTGCCACATCAGAAGATACATGGGGACGTTTTTAGCGGCCTGTTAGAGGCCTATCCATGGCAGGCCTTGCGGACCCTGACGAACGCGTCCATCGCGAAGTCGAGGTCCTCGCGGGTGTGCGCGGCGGACACTTGCACGCGGATGCGCGCCTTGCCTTTCGGCACCACCGGATAGCTGAAGGCGACGACGTAAACCCCCTCGTCCAGCATCCTCGCGGCCATCTTCGCGGCGACCGTCTCCTCGCCCAGCATGATGGGGATGATCGGGTGGTCGCCGGGGGGAATGTCGAACCCCCGCTCGGTCATGCCCGCTCGGAAGTAGCTCGTGTTCCCGGCCAGCCTGTCCCGAAGCTCGGTGGATTCCGACAGGATGTCCAGCACCGCAATCGAGGCGGCCGCGATCACCGGCGCCAGCGTGTTGGAAAAGAGGTATGGTCTGCTGCGCTGACGCAGAAGCTCGATGATCTCCTTTCGCCCGCTGGTGAAGCCTCCCGACGCGCCCCCTAGCGCCTTGCCTAGGGTGCTGGTGATAACGTCCACGCGTCCCATCACGCCGTGGTGCTCGTGCGTGCCGCGACCGGTCGGTCCGAAGAACCCGGTGGCGTGCGAGTCGTCGATCATCACCGCCGCATCGTGCTTCTCGGCCAACTCGCAGATGTGCGGCAGGTCGGCGACTTTCCCCTCCATGGAGAATACGCCGTCGGTGGCGATGAGGCGGACCCTGGCTTCGGCGGCCTCGCGCAGCCTGGCCTCCAGGTCGGCCATGTCGCCGTTTCGGTATCTGAGACGCAGGGCCTTGCACAGACGCATGCCGTCGATGATGCTGGCATGGTTGAGCTCGTCGCTGAGCACGGCGTCATCCGCACCGAGCAGCGTCTCGAAGAGCCCGCCGTTCGCGTCGAAGCACGAGCTGTAGAGGAGGGTGTCTTCGGTGCCCAGGAAGGCGGAAAGCCTCGCCTCGAGCTCCTTGTGGATTTCCTGTGTGCCGCAGATGAAGCGGACGCTGCTGAGTCCGTAGCCCCAGCGGTCCAGCGCCTTCTTGGCGGCCGCCAGGACGCGCGGGTCGCAGGCCAGGCCCAGGTAATTGTTGGCGCAGAAGTTGAGCGCCTGCCTGCCGCCGGTCACGGCGATGTGCACGCCCTGGGGCGTAGTCAGGACGCGCTCTTCCTTATAGAGTCCGCTTTCGCGGATCTCTTTGAGCGCCTGCGTCACAAAGGTCCTGAGTGCGTTGTACACGTCAGCGCTCCGACCAGTTCAGGATCACCTTGCCGCTCTCGCCCGAGCGCATCACCCGGAACCCCTCTTCGAAATCCGTGTAAGGGAACCGGTGCGTGATGACCGGGGTGATGTCAAGCCCCGTCCGAATCATCATCGTCATCTTGTACCACGTCTCATACATCTCCCGGCCGTAGATGCCCTTGATGGTGAGGCCGTTGAATACCACCAGGTCCCAGTCGATGTCGGCCCTTGGGAGGATTCCGAGCAGTGCGATCTTCCCGCCGTGACACATGTTGGCGAGCATCGTCCGGAACGCCTCCGGACTTCCGGACATCTCCATCCCCACGTCGAACCCTTCCTTCATGCCGAGTTTTTTCTGTGCGTCTTCGATGCGCTGGGTCCGCGCATCCAGCGCCAGCGTCGCTCCCATCTTCGCGGCCAGCTTCAGGCGGTACGGGTTGACGTCGGTGACGACCACGAAGCGTGCCGCGCAGTGCCGTGCGATGGCCGTGGCCATCAGACCCACGGGGCCGGCGCCCGTAATCAGCACGTCCTCGCCCAGCAGGTCGAACGAGAGCGCCGTGTGCGTCGCATTGCCCAGCGGGTCGAAGCAGGAGATCACGTCCAGCGGGATCTCAGGGTCGGCCTGCCAGACGTTGGTGACCGGAATGGAAAGAAACTCGGCGAATGCCCCGGAGCGGTTGACGCCGACGCCGCTGGTCCTGGCACACAAATGCCGGCGGCCGGCCAGGCAGTTGCGGCACCGCCCGCACACTACGTGTCCTTCGCCGCTGACCAGCTGTCCGACCTCCAGGTCGTGGACGTTCTCGCCGAATCGCTCCACCACGCCGACGAACTCGTGGCCGATGGTGAGCGGGACGGGAACGGTCTTCCGCGCCCACTCGTCCCAGTTCCAGATGTGGACGTCCGTGCCGCAGATGCTGGTCTTGAGTACCCGGATCAGCACGTCATTGATGCCGACTTCGGGGACGGGCACATCCTGGAGCCAGAGCCCCTCGGCCGCCGTGCGCTTCACCAAAGCTTTCATTTTTTTCGCCATAGTACGCTCTTCTCCCTCGATCTTGTCCTTGCCGCCCCGCGAACCAGCGATTCGCCGCGCAGCATGATGGACGCGGACGCACGCCTCCAAAACCAAGGCGCCATCATAGCCTCTCGAGGAGCCGTTATCAAGGGATATCTTCCTTTCCCCGCGGCCCGGTCCCGTGCTCTTGCGTCCGCATCCGGCAGGTTCCTCACCGCGTTCCCGCCCACCCTCCCCGCAAATTCCATCACCCTGGGGCTTGACTCCGCTCCGCTCAGCGGGTAAGCTTGGACCGGCTGAAGAATTACCCGGACCTTACGCTGGATAGTCTGGACTCCGTAGCGGCAGCCGCGAATCTTCGCTGGGGGAGCACGCCATGGGCCATGAGGAACGTCGTGAAAACCTTCGCCTCCAGTTCTCCTGGCCCATTTGGGTCCTCCAGAACGAAGAGGAAGTCGCCCGAGGCCGCACCGCCAACATCAGCCGCAGGGGCGCCTATTTCCGCAGCGCCGCCCGCGCCGCCCTCAAGCCCGGAATGACCGTTGCCGTCAAGATCGGCGTCCCCACCAGCGAAGGGACTTCGTCTCCCCTGCACACCATCGGCGGCAAAGCCCGGGTCGTCCGCCTCGAAGAGGAAGACGAGGGCTGCGGCGTCGCGCTTCATTTCAGCGAAGATCTCGACCCCTTCGCCGAAGCCAAACCGGGCGGCTCCCATTGACGCCGTCTTAGACGCCATTGCGAAACCCCTCCGTCGTTGCACATGGTGCGCGGCCACCTGTGGGCCGCGCCGTTTTCGGGGCGATTCGCGCGAGGCACAGGTCCCCGCGCTACCTCGCACGCCGGTTTCGCAATAGTTTTAGAGACTCTTATACCCTGTGGAAGACCTGCCGGCAGAGGCGCCGTTTACTCCGACGGGTTGTGGAAGCTGGCACCCGTGTCCTGTGGAAGACCTGCCGGCAGAGGCGCCGTTTACTCCCTCTCCCCCCGGGAGAGGGTCGGGGTGAGGGAGGTTAGTGGGTGAATGCCCCTTGCCCTATCCGCCCGTTGAAAATGTGGCCCAGCCGCCCTCGGCTGGGAGTAAAAACGCACAGGCGAGGGCGCCTGTGCCACATGGAAGAAGCTCTGAAGACATTTTCAACGGCCTGCTATCCCTCTCCCGGAGCGAGGGGAGATTTCAACAGAGCAAGACTCTTATACAACGCCGAGAGCCCCAGCATGCGCCACCATTCCCGCCTTGCATTCCCCAGGAAGCTCCCGCTCGTCACCACGTTCCTCCTCTTCGGCTGCCTTGCGGTCTACCTCGTCGAGTTGTGTCTCGGCCGCCGCCTCGGTGAAGTGCTCGTCATGTTCGCGGCCGTCCCGGTCGGTCTCGACTCCTATTTCCACGGGGTGCCCGGCGCCACGTTTGCCGGGAACGTCCTTCCTTTCTTCAGTTCGCTCCTCTTTCACGGCGGCTACATCCACCTTCTGGTCAACCTGTCTTACCTGTGGGTGGTGGGCGACTTCGTCGAGGACTGGCTGGGAAGCGCCCGCTTCCTCGTGCTCATTCTCTTCGGCGCCGCCGCGGAGCTTATCGTGCGCGTCGGCCTCTCGCCGATCCCGTCGGGATTGGCCAGCGTCGGGATATCGGGGTCCGTCGCCGCGCTCATCGGCGCCTTCCTCGTCATCCTGATGAAACTTCGTCAGCAAGATGCCGCCGAGGGCGTCGCGTTTCTCCCGCATCTTCCCGTGACCCTCGGACTTCTTGCGTGGTTCCCCGCGCAGCTCCTCAACCCCTGCCTCGCCATCGCCGTGACCACGCAGACGAGCGAGCCGGTTTCGTGGCCTGCCCTCGCGGCGGCCTTTGTCCTGGGGATGTTCCTCTTGTCGATGACCGGTCGAAGGATCGCCTCGACTCCCGCCGTAGCCCCGGCGTTCCCCAAAGAGGATCCCGCCCCCGTCCCCGCCCTCGGCGCGTAAACTTTCTAAAGATCTGTTGACTTCCCCTCTCCCTGCACCGGCGAGGTCTTCCGAGTCCCGATTGTCTCATCGGGAGAGAGGGATAGGGTATGATACTCCCCAAAATTAGGACCAGGGGTTAAGATAGTCTCGCGGGTCCGAAAGCACAGATCGGAGGCGAGGCAGATGGGTGAGCGAAAGCGGCACAGCGCGGCGTTAAAAGCGAAGGTTGCGTTGGAGGTGATTCGGGGAGAGAAGACGGCCAATGAGCTG
>Ga0182017_10003826_pt1 | contig 11244 bp, 7 predicted proteins | sample 712E3DmetaG_FD_120492 | JGI IMG/M metagenome (GOLD analysis project Ga0182017, IMG submission 120492) | Permafrost microbial communities from Stordalen Mire, Sweden - 712E3D metaG | ecosystem: Environmental > Terrestrial > Soil > Wetlands > Permafrost | place: Sweden: Stordalen | collected... | reverse complement strand
CGATGACGATCAGGAGGGGCACGAAGAAGTCATACAGGTTGGCCCGCAGGAAGCCCGCCGGGGTCCCGAAGTCCGCCAGGCCAAACGCCTGAACGACTCCCGCCGGCAACTGATCGATGGCCTGCGAGAGGCCCGAGGAGCCCTTGAACGCCGGCCAGATGGAGATCGTCGCGGCGATCAAAGCCACGAGGCCGAGACACCACCAGAGCGTCGCCCGCCGCATGGCGCGCAGCGGGCCGCCGACCAGTTCGAGAATTAGCGCGTTCATGCCGGCTCTCCATCGTAGAGATCGAGGAATGCCTCTTCGAGATCGGGCTCCTCGACGAGCATCGAGCCGACCCGATGACTGGCGAGCAGGGCGATCAGCGGCTGGATGGAGCCCGAGAGGGTCGCGGTGAAGCGGTGGTCGTCGACGACCGGATCAACCATGTCGGGCAGGGCCTTGAGTTCAGCGGTCGGAGGGTCGTCCTCGAACCAGACCTCGATGCGCTGGCGGGCCCGACCGCGCAGCTCCGCGACCGTGCCCTGGGCCACGACCTTGCCGGCGCGCAGGATTGCCACTCGATCCGCAGCCCTCTGGACCTCGCTCATCACGTGTGAGGACAGGAAGACCGTCGCGCCGGCCGCGCGCGCCTCCCGAACCATCGCCAGGAACTCGCGTTGCATCAGCGGATCCAGGCCGTTTGTGGGTTCGTCGAGGACGATCAGTTCGGCGTCGAATAGGAACGCGAGCAGGAGCGCGACCTTGCGCCGGTTGCCAGTCGAGAGATCGCGCAGGTGACGGTGCAGGTCGAGTCGGAGTCGATCGGCGAGCTGGTCGCGCCGGGCCGGATCGAAGCCGCCCCGCAAGTGCCCGAAACTGGTAGCCAGCTCCATTGCCGTGAGTCGGTCGGGCAGCCTCAACTCGCCGGGCACGTAGGTGAGTCGGCGCCTCAGCGCCACTCCGTCGCGGGTCGAGTCGAGGCCAAAGGCGCCGATCCTGCCGGCGGTCGGCCGCAATAGCCCAAGCAGGCAGCGGATCGTAGTGCTCTTGCCCGACCCGTTGGGACCGAGAAAGCCGAAGACTTCGCCCCGCGCGACTTTGAGGTCGATCCCGCGAACGGCTTCGACTTTGCCGTAGTGCTTCACGAGGCCGTCGATCTGGACGACCGTGTCGGCTCTATCCATCAGCTCTCCTCGCTCGCCAGTATCTGGCTGGCAAGAAGCGCGTCCAGTTCCTGGCGCGCGGCTGTGGCCGTGAAGACCGTGAGCCGGTCGCCGGCCTGAAGTATCACATAGCCTCTAGGCACGATGACCTGTTCGCCGCGCGCAACCGAAACGAGGACGCTGTCTCGCGGCCATTCGGCCTGCGAGACCGGCCGGCCGGCGAGAGCCGAAGTCGGCCCGATCTCAGCTTCGAGGAGCGTGCCGGTCGAGCCGACCATCTTGACCTGGCGCACGTTGGACGCGAGAGCCCGGCGATAGGCGGCCACCGCGTCGCGCGCCGAGAGCACGCCCGCCAGCCTGTCGTCGGCGACGACCGGCGCCCATGAACGATGGCCGTCGGCCAGCATGCCAAGGGCACCGTCCAGCGTGTCGTTGACCGAAATGATGGCCTCGTCCAGTGGGAGATCTCCGACCTTTGCGGTTGGTTCGGCCGCCATCAGGGTTGCGAGGTCCACGCTGCCCCGAACCGTGCCACTGCCTTCGACGACGGGCGCGCCCGGTACTCCGGCAGCCTCGAGTCGGTCTATGGCTGCCGCCGCCGTGAGATCCGCCGACAGAACGGCGCGTGCCGCCCGAGCGGCGTCTCCGGCCGGAATCGCGGACATCAAAGGCAGGGCGAACCGGAATTGATGTGCCGGCGAGTCGGCTCTGTTCCGCAGTTGCGATGAGTAGATGGACCGGTCCCCGACGATGAGGGTGGCGAGGCCGATGGCCAGCATCGCCGGAGCGAGCATGGCCAGGCTGTCGGTCATCTCGGCGACCATGAGCATCACTGCGAGTGGAGCCCGGGCCGTACTCCCGAAGAGCGCCATCATCGCCACGATCACGAATGGCGAAGGATCCGCGGGCAGCCCCGGCGCGAACGGTTCGAGGAGCCGCCAGATGCCGGCTCCCAGCAGAGCACCTATGAACATCCCCGGGCCGAAGATACCGCCCGACCCACCCGATCCGATCGACAGTGAAGTTGCGAGGATCTTCGCAAAGGGCAGGACGAGGACCACCCACAGGGGAATGCTCAGAAGGGTATTGCGGTCGAAGCCCGCCTGGACCCAGCCGTAGCCCGTGCCGAGAACGCCCGGCACTGCCAGAGCGATGCAGCCGACGGCAACGCCGGCCACGGCCGGTCGCAGCTCCCGTGGCAGCGGCCAGGTCTTGAACCAGTTCGTCATGCCGTAGAAACCGGCGATGTAGAGCCGGCCGACGATGCCACAGGCCAGGCCGATGAGGGTGTAGTAGATGAGCTGGCGCGGGTCTGTGAAGCCGGCACCGCCGGCGCGACCGAAGATCGGGCTGAAGCCGATGATCGCCCCGAAGACCGAGAACGCGACGATCGAGCCGACGAAGGCGGGCACGAGGGCGTCCGACTCCACGTCGTCGCGGTACGGGATCTCGACCGCCAGAACGGCACCACCAAGAGGAGCCCGGAAGATCGCCCCGATCCCGGCGCCCATGCCTGTGCTCACCGCGATGCGGGCATCTCGCGCATCGAGGTCGAGAAGTCTCGCCAGGAACGACCCAAACCCGGCGCCGATCTGAGCCGTCGGCCCTTCGCGGCCGCCGGAGCCACCCGAGCCGATCGTGATCGCCGAGGCCACGAGCTTGACGAGGGGAATACGGGCGCGGATGCGCCTGGGGCCGTGGTGGAATGCCGCGATCGCTGCGTCGGTGCCGTGCCCCTCAGCTTCCGGAGCGAGCCGGAAGACGACGATGCCCGCGATCAGGCCGCCAAGGCCCACGACTATCGGCAACATCCATGGTCGGGCGGCGTCGGTAATCGGTTTGGCACCTTCCCCGAGCGGTGATGCCGGGACGTAACCGGCGAGCCCGAGAAACACCTGGCTCGCGAGGTCCAGCGCGACGAAGAACAGCGCAGCGCCGAGGCCGCTGATGACGCCGATCACTGCTCCCAGGACGATCCACTTGCGCAGGTAGGCGGTGGAGCGGATGCGAAGCCTGAGAACCCGGAGCAGGGCATCGCGGCGCTTCCGGAGGTTCATGCGAACGGCGCAAATGCCTGGGCCAGCCTGGCAAACGCCTCGGACTCTTCCGGCGTCATCGACACGACATCGACCACGTCCGCGAGATCTCGGCGTCGTCGGGCAAGGACACGCGCCCGCAAGCCCCGGCCGGCTTCGGTCAGTCGGACGCAGACGACGCGCTTGTCGAGGTCGCCCTTGTCTGCCGATACGAGGCCGCGGCGCTTCAGGCGTGACACCACACGACTTGCCGGAGAGGCGTGCGCGCCGATCCGAGCTGCGATCTCGCCAACAGCCTGCCCGTTCTCACACTCGCCGACCACGAGGAGCACGCGCCACTGCATGAAGGTGAGTTCAGCGTCAGCCGCCGCGATCGCACGTGCCGTGATGGCAACTGAGCCCACTACCAGCCGTTCGAGCACCCCGACAAGGTCGTCGTTCACGGGAGCAGTGTAGCAGTTATGTTCCGTATGGAATATACCTACACCAGACCCTCAACTCCCAACGCCGGCGACTGTCCGGTGTCGTGGCCGCGGTGCCGGACGAGGATTCATCAACCCGGGCAAACGCCGTACCTTCAGACCACTATCAGAAGTCCGCCGCACGATGAACGTATGCGGAGGACTTTGGGCGGCATCTTGGAGTGCCTGGGTAGCCATCCGAAGTCGGCGTTCGCCATACATCCGATCCTCTTGGCCGCCTACCCGGTCCTCTTCCTGTTTGCCCAGAATCTGGACCGAGTGAGCCTCGGCAACCTTACGATGCCACTGGCTGGGGCGATCGCCGCCGCCGGCGTGATGACCGCCGTCGCCTGGATCCTGCCGCCCGATCCCCGACGGGGTGCCCTGATCGCGACGGCCCTGGTCCTGGTGTGGTTCTATTTCGGACGCGTGGCCACGCTGCTCGCCCCACTGGCCGTGGGCCAGACCATGCAGCTCGTGGCCTGGGGGCTGTTCCTGGGAGTCGCCCTGGTCGGGGCCTTCAGGCTCCGTGACCGCTGGATCTCGCGCCTGACATCTGCCCTGAACGCGATCGGCGTGGTCCTCGTGTTGATGACACTCGTCCAAATCGCGCCGTACGAATGGGCACACCAGCCGGCAGCCGTCTCAGAGCAGCCTGCCGTGCCGGCGCCCGCAGGAGCACGTGACATCTACTACTTCATTCTCGACCGGTACGGGTCCAATCAGGGCCTCCAGGCCTGGGCCGACGTGACGAGCGACCTGCCAGCCTGGCTCGCGGCGCAGGGCTTTGCCGTTGAGGCCGGTGCCCGCGCGAACTACATCCGCACTGATCTCTCCCTGGCGGCCACGCTGAACATGGAGTCGCTTGACAGCATTGCCACGACTATGGGGCCCACGGGCAACGATCTCGGCCCGATCAACGCCCTCCTCCAGGACAACGCAGTGGGCCGGTTCCTCGAGGTCCGTGGCTACCGCTACGTGAACATCGGATCGTGGTTCAACGCCACCCAGACGATACGGATCGCCGATCAAAACCTGTTCTTGAATGCGACCACCGACTTCGACGCGATGCTCGACAAGACGACCTTCGGCCCCACGTTGGCCAGTATCTTGAACTTGCCTGTTATCCCCTCGAACGACGCCATTCATCGGAACAGCGCCCTCTATCAATTCTCCGTGCTGCCCGGCGTCGAGCAGGAGCCGGGGCCGAAGTTTGTCGTCGCCCACATCCTCTTGCCCCATCCCCCCTACGTCTTCGACCCGAACGGCAGCTATCCGTCGGCGGCAGAGCAGAAGGGACGGACCGAGGGACAAGCCTTCGAAGCCCAGATGACGTACCTGAACGCCCAGGTTCGCTCAATCGTGACCGGGTTACTGTCCCGGCCTGCGGACCAGCAGCCGATTGTCGTCATCCAGGCCGATGAGGGCCCCTACCCGGACCCCTACCAGGCTGATGAGGTGCATTTCAACTGGTCGACCGCGACGAGCGACGAGCTCGAGGCCAAGTACGGGATCCTGGATGCGTTCTACCTTCCCGGCGCTGCCGTTGCCGGTACCCCCGAACCCTATTCCACGGTCACGTCGTGGAATACGTTCCCGATCGTCTTTGACCGCTATTTCGGGGCGAACATCCGATTGCTCCCCGATCGCAGCTTCACCTCGTCGAGCTACACGCGGCCGTACGACTTCACGGACGTCACGACCCGTCTTCCCACGCCTGCCGGCAGCTAGCGCCAGGCCGCCAATCCACTCGGCGGTCCAGTCCGTCGGCGCAGGTGAAGGATGGTGCGCAGGCTGCCCTGGATCTGGTGCTCCGAAAGGATCTCGAAGGATCCGCCGAAGGCGCTCCGGAAGCCCGCCAGCGTATAGTCGGGGAAGACATCGATCCGGCTCGCGAGGAGCCGTTGGACCATCGAATCTTCCTTGGGCACGAATTCGACGATCGCCTCGGGAGCGAGCTTCGCAAACATCTCGGAGATCGATCCAAGGGGTACGTTCCGCCCGATCGCGAGGTGGTGCACCACTGCTAGGGCGAGGACGACGTCCGCGTTCGCCCGGTCAAGCAGTGGCTTGCGCTCGCGGCTCCCCCAGCCGAGGCCAGGACTCGGGTTGGCGACGTCGATCACGAGCGGCAGGACCGAGCTTTCCCCGGTCGCTTTGATAGTGCGGTAATGGCGCTCTGAGGCGCCGTAATCAACGTCGAGCGCCACTACCTTGCGCCCCAGTCCCGCGGCGATCTGGCTGAACCTGCCCGTGTTCGCCCCGAGGTCCCAGACGACCGTCCCCGTGCTGGATTGCAGGGCCAGTCGAACCAGGCGATCCTTGTCCGCCGCCGCTTGCTCGGCATATGTGTTGTTCTCGGCGTAGCTCTCCCATGGCGTGCCCACCGGCTCCCAAGTGAGGTGCTCCGTCGTCGAGCGCAGGTTGTCGATAAGGGCCGCCATCTGCAGCGGAGACATCCTTGGCGGGCGTCGACGCTCGGCCGTGGCCGATCCGGCGTACCGCGTCTGAGCGCGCGCATGGAGCACCACATGGCTCAGCAGACCGAAGTTCAGTCGGCTTCTGGCGGGCAGAAGGTGGGCGGCGAGATCGAGCGGCACACCATCGAGAAAGTCACGCAGGAGCAGCCCGAGGCGGACATCCCGAAGAGCCATCAGGGCCAAAGGCGCGAGGAAGTGTTCGCAGTACTGCCGGTAGGCGGCCCACGGTTGCCCTGGCACAGCCTCCTCGAAGGACAACGTGTCAATGAGAACGGGCCGTCCGTTCCAGAACTGGATGTTGTACGCGGACGCGTCCTTCAGGGTGAAGCCCGCTGCCAGGGCCCGACGCGCGATATCCAGCGTGAGGAGGGCTGCGTCCCTCAACTCGCCGAACGTCCACTCGTATGGATACGTAACGAGGTCGATCTCAGTCGGTCGGATGACGGCATGCGGACTCGGTGCGGCTGCCAGCCCGACGTCGACGAGCTCGTGAGGGATCAGGAGCCCAGCCCGGACCAGCTCATCGAGGAAGCCCGACGAAGCGAGTCGATCCCAGTGCGGCGCGTAGGACTCGTTGATCTGTCGATACAGAACACCTTCGCGTCGATAGACAAACCCACTTGGGTCGCGGAACGATCCTTCGTCCCGGGCGACATACGGTACAGGTCGTTGGCTAGTCTTCGTCAACTTCTGTTTTCGTTCGGACTCTCTGGCGGGCGCTCCGGGCCTCGCATTGTTCGGACAAGCCGCCGAATCTGCGACCTGAAAAGGAAGGGTGTCGCCAGGATCGAGGCGATCAGAACCTGAAGGATGAGACTCCCCGAGCCGGGATCGAGATACATTCAGCCTCCCATCGGTTGCGACTGCCAGGCACGCCTGTTTTTCGCGGCCTCCCCCGGAGGCACCACGGTCCCTCATGATAATGAAAGGATCCTGAACACTCGCCCGGCGATCCCGTGATTCCGCTGTTGGCCAACACTCTCCTGGCTCTTCTTCCCACACGCTCAGGAGGGGCACCCAGGTGAAACGGCGTCGTGAACCGGCGTTCTCAGGCTTCCTTCAGCCCCGAGCCTGATCCTCGGTTTCGATCAACGAAAGTTAGACTTGATCACGCGCCTCCCACCCTTGACTGGAGGCCCGCGTCGCCTGCTCCGCCAGCCCAAGCGCCATGGGAGTCTTCGGCTTGTTCTCGAACCGCCGGCCGCGAATGGCCGAACTGTCCGCTCGTCCCCCGGCTCGCCGCCCGCGTGGCCGCCTCTCTCTTCGAATCACGGTGCTCGCTCTGATGAGCCTGGCCGTCGTCCTGGTGGCCATCGTCGTGGACCCGCGGCCCCTCGGCTCGGATGCCGATGTCCGCGCGGGGTCGACCCTCTCCCGGATCCCGCCCAAGCCTTCGCTATCGATCATCGAGCCGGACGTGATCGTCACCACCTTCTCCGTCTCCGACGACATGTCGATGGCGGAGGTCGGGCTCGAGAACGCCTCGGGCGTCACCTTCACCGCCTCCAACGGGAACCTCCAGGCCGGCACCGACGGGAGCCTGGCCATTCCGCTGGGCTTCGCCTCGGCCACTCAGCCGGCGAGCGTCAGCGTATCGGTGCAGGGCTTCCCGCAGGATGTCATCAGGGTCTACTACTATCCGGCGTCCTACTACGCTAGCGTCGGAGTTGACTCCGAAGGAGGGATTGATCTCTTCACCACGCTGCCCCGGGCCGACAACAAGAACCGGGTTGAACTGATCTCGCCGCCCACGTCCGCCTCGCTGATCGTGGATCCGGCAACCTGGCAGGGCATCCGGGCGCAGTGGGGCTTCGCTCCCAAGGGCATGGCCCTCGACGAGCAGATCCGCGAACTGTACCTCCAGTACGACCAGCTGAACCGGCAGAGCAGCGACGAGTGCCCCACCTACCTGGACGGATCCACGACCTTCACCGACATGGCCGCCGGACGTTGCTCGGTCTGGTGCACCGGCTACGCCCGAATGACCCGTGACTTCCTCCGCTCGGTCGACGTGCCGGCCCGCTACATCTCCCTCGGCGGTTCCTACGTGTACCTGCCCAACGGAGTCCTGGCTGAGTCGAGCGAGGCCCACAACACGACCGACATGTGGGTCGACCACACCTGGCAGTGGCTCGACGCCACCTTCGGCGTCCTGAAAGCGACCGGGCCGGACGGCAAGGTCCTGACCCTGGACGGCGTCATGCAGCTGCTCGGCGACCAGGCGACCCGGGACGAGATCAGCTTCACCAGGCTGGACCCCTCGAGCGAGCAGTGGAAGACGCTGACCTATGAGCAGGAGGACGACGCCTTCAAGCAGGACCTCGCCTCTTTCCTCTCGTCCGACAAGCAGATGATCATTGGCAACACGGGGGCCGGCTGAGCCGGACTGAACAACCATGCCGGCAGCCGCCGGTCCCGTTCAGGGTCGCCCTGAAGCGCCGTCGCGATCGCGCTGACCAGCGACTGCTGGCTCACGCCCTTTGACGAAGCGATCTGAGTAAGGCTCTGCCCGCTCTGGGTAGCGGTCGCGAGGTCCGTAGTGGTCGTGCCGAGAAGCGAGGCCACAGAGTCCATCGCCGCCGACACGGCCTTGTGCCCGTGGTGATGGTGGTGCCCGCCTACCGTGCTCGTTCCCGACGCGCCGTCTGCCTGAACGGGCGGCATGCCGCCCGCCGGCGGCATGCCGCCGGCCACAAGGGGGGCGGTCACCCAGGGGGCGCTGGACCGGCAGCCGCATCCGGAGGCGCAACGACTGCCGCGACGGTGGCCGCCCTGCTGACCCCTGCTGCCACCAATAGCACGTCTGGTGTAGGTAGCACCGGAGGCTGCTGTGAGCGCCCGAAGCCACCGGCCCCGCCGTTCACATTCATCCGTGAATGCCTCTCATTCCAGATCAGTCACGACTACAGGCCACGGGTCGTGTAGGGAAACCATGACGTATCGCTGCCGCGGCTGAAACTACCCTTGATGAGCCATTGCCCACTTTCAGGAGATCCCGAGGATTCCTGGGGATACTCACGACTCCAGCCAACGGATCGGCAGAGCGGCTCTGTGGTCAAGTTGTTGGCGGGCCCGAGGGCAGGAGAGGGATGTCGCGACGAATCCGCCACAGCCGAGCGAAGTGGGACGGTCGGCAGGGCCAGGCTGCAAGCACGATTCCGTTGGAGGCCGAGCCCGACGAGATCGATACCGATTATCTCGATCCCGACGGGATCGAGACCGAGGTCTTCGACCAGGACGACCAGGACGAGATCGATGTGGACGAAACAGTAGCCGAGGCGGCCGAGCCAGAAGAGATCGACCGCCGTCGGGCCAGGGGACAGGTCCGAAGACAGCGGACGGATGCAGCGTCGCCGAGTCGCTCCCGTTCACGAAGCTCGCGCCCTTCGATACTCGAGGACGAGCCGCCGGAGCCTCGACGCCGGCGGATGCCCTGGCTGAAGCTGCTTGGCGCCGGCATGCTGTTGATCGGGCTGGTCGCGCTGACCCTCGGCGTCGTCCGGCCATGGATCGCGAGGTCCGTCACCACCACCTACACAACCGGTGCTGTCACGTACGGTGACGTCGTCGCGACCTCGGTTGCGACCGGCATTGTCGAAGCCAGCACTGTCTACGGCCTCAAGTTCGGCTCGAGCCCGGACATCGTCAGCTCCACCACCACGACTTCCGGCTCCGGTGGCTCAGTGGCCTCCGGCTGGGCGGGCGACCAGGCTCAGTCCCTGAACTGGCCCGTGAAGACGGTCGTAGCCACGCAGGGCCAGAAGGTCAAGCAGGGCGACGTTCTGGCCACCGCCGATTCGTCGGACGCCCAGGTCGCATTGCTCAGTGCCCAGGCAAACCTGAGCGCGGCCCAATCGAGGCTAACCAACGACCAGGCCGATTCGAAGACACCGAGCTCGACAATCTTGCAGGACCAGGCGCAGGTGGCGTCGGCTCAGGCATCGTACGACCACGCCAAAGCGGCAGCCTCGCAGGACCAGCTGGTCGCGCCGGCCGACGGCCTGGTCATCGCGGTGAACATCCTTCCCGGCGTCAACGCACCCTCGGGCTATGCGATCGAGGTCGAATCGGGATCGCTCGTTGCGGTCGCGAGCTTCACCGAATCCGACATTAACAAGCTCGAACCGGGCCAGCCGGCCACCATCTCGGTCACCGCCTTGGATGCGAGCGTGCCCGGCGTGGTGGCCTCGATAGCACCCGCGCCCACATCGGCGACGAGTGGCTCCTCCTCATCTGTCGGCGGAGGTTCGCAGAGCAGCGTCGTGGCCTACGCCGTCCGGGTCACGCTCACGAGCCCGCCCGAGACGGTTCGGGCTGGGATGACTGCGACCGTCACGATCACCACCGGCTCTTCCACTAATGTCATGCGCGTCCCCGCTACGGCCGTATCGGGCACGGCCTCGACCGGCTACACCGTTCGAGTGATCCAGTCGGACGGCAGTGCCTCAGCGGTGACCGTCGGGATCGGCCTCGTCACCTCGTCCTACGTCGAGATCACATACGGTCTGTCGAGTAACGACACGGTGGTGACAGGCACCACGGCGACTCGAAACGGGACGACGACCACTGGTGCCGGATTCCAGGTGCCCGGCATTGGCGGCGGCGGCGCCGTCCCCTTCGGCCGATGAGGTTCATCGATCTCCTGGCCCTAGCCCGCTCCAGATTCCGGACTGGCAAGCTGCGGGCATTCCTCACCATGCTGGGCGTGATCATCGGAGTGGCCTCGGTCGTGATCCTCGTCAGCGTCGCCCAGGGTGCCACCAAGGGCATCGGCGATCGTCTGCAAGCCCTGGGCACGAACCTGCTCACCGTCAATCCGGGTTTCAGCGCCACCGGCGGCGCGAACCGCGGTCAGTTCGGAACAGCCACCACCCTCACGCTCGCAGACTCCGATGCCATAGCGAAGCTCGACAACATCTCGTTCGTGGCGCCGCAGGTCTCTTCGAACGAGCTGGTGGTCGCCGGCCTCCAGAACGAGACCGTATCTGTGGTCGGAACCACCTCGACCTACGCGGATGTCTTCGCCTACCAGGTCTGGGCGGGCTCGTTCCTGTCGCCGCTGTCCGTCGAGCACAACATGCGCGTCGCCGTCATCGGTGCCACCACGGCGGACAACCTCGG
>Ga0182017_10003824_pt1 | contig 11249 bp, 8 predicted proteins | sample 712E3DmetaG_FD_120492 | JGI IMG/M metagenome (GOLD analysis project Ga0182017, IMG submission 120492) | Permafrost microbial communities from Stordalen Mire, Sweden - 712E3D metaG | ecosystem: Environmental > Terrestrial > Soil > Wetlands > Permafrost | place: Sweden: Stordalen | collected... | reverse complement strand
TGTGAGGTACATGATTACTGGCGCCGGGACGCAGAATCCCTACCTCAGAGAAGGAGACTTTGTTTTCGTCCCTTCGCGCTCCGATCAGGACAACCTCATCGGTGTCTATGGCCGCGTGACAAGAAACATCACGTGTGAGTACGTGGACGGGGACAGCGTGACCGATCTTGTGCAGCTCGGGCTCGGACCGCTGCCGCGCGCTCTCCCCGAAGCTGCCACGCTAGCCAGGCAGTCGCTCAACGGAGCGTTTATGGACACATTGCACGTTGACCTGCGGGCCATTGCCGAGCGGCGGATGCCGAACATCCGACTGCAGCCGGGGGACAGGCTCGTTATACCCGAGGCGCGGGAAGAGCGCACCGGAAGTTTTGTCTCCGTGGAAGGCGAGGTGACCCATGCAGGAAAATATCCGATTACGCGGGAGAGTACACGACTGTCCGACGTCATCCGTGCTGCCGGGGGTTTTACGAATGAGGCCTATCTCCCCGGTTCGGCCCTCCTCCGGTCGAACGGTCCGGCCTCAGACGTCCAACAGGGGTTCGACGAGGAACGCCTCCTCATCGGGCGCACCAGTCTCCCGTCTGACTCACTGTATTTTCTCACGGAGACTGAGTTAAGGCTGAAAGGTGAAGTGGTTTCCGTGAATTTTCCCAGGCTTTTCGTCAGCGGGGATTCCACGGAGGATGTCACGTTGCGCAATTACGACCGGATCATCGTCCCTGCACGGACGCTCACAGTCTATGTCTTCGGCCAGGTGACACAACCGGGGCACATCCCGTATGTCGAGGGGAAGAGGGCACGCTACTATATCGACCTGGCGGGCGGGTATACCGAGGAGGCGAGGTCGGGTGATGTGAAAGTGATCAAGCGTACAACACGAAACTGGCTCGACCCGAGCGAAACGACGATCCAAGACGGCGACTACATATTCGTTCCGAAAGAAGTGCATTACCCCTTTGCGTATTATCTGACGACGATTACCCAGGCCGCCGGGATCATCGCCTCCCTTGCGACCGTCATCCTTGTCGTACGAAACCTGAAATAGAAAATGGACACGACCCCCGCAGACCAGACACCCGCAGGCGCCCTCATAAGCATTGTGGGCACGGTGGTCCGGCGCCGCAAGTTCGTCACCCGGTTTGTGTTGCTGGTAACCGTGGGAACGACGATCATCGCTCTCCTGATGCCGAAATGGTACAAGTCCGCCGCCTCCATTTTTCCAGCCGAGCGCGCGGATCTGTTTGGAGGACTCGAAGGCGTATCCTCTCTTGTGAAAAACTTCACATCACCGGGCAAAGCGCTGTCGTCTCTTGGCGGACCGAGTGAGGCCGACAGGTACCTCGCGATCCTCAAGAGCGGCACCGTCATGAGCGCGGTGATCCAGAAGTTCGATCTCGTCCACGTGTATAACATCACCTCGTATCCGATGGAAAACACGGTCAAGGAGCTGCTGGGCAACGTGGAGTTTTCCGTCGAGCCGGAAGGGAATCTCACGATCACCGTCTACGACAAGAATCCACAGCGGGCCGCAGACATGGTGAATTACTTTGTGGAGATGCTGAACAAGACCAACACCGAGTTGCAGGTGCAGAGCGCCCGCGGAAACCGTCAGTTCATCGGGGACCGGTACGAGAAGAACCTCGTCGACCTGAGGGCCGCCGAGGATTCGCTCAAAGCGTTTCAGCAGCGTCATGGCATTATCGCCCTTCCGGAACAAACCGAAGCATCGATCAAGGCAGCAGCCGAAATCACCGGCAAACTTGCCTCCATGGAGGTCCATGCCGCGATCCTCAGGAGAACCCTCGCGCCGGACAATCCCTCCGTTGCGGCCGCCCAGATTGAGATCGAGGAATTGCACAGAAAGCTCACGGACATGAACCTCGGACGCGGGCTCGGCAAAGATGACATGAAGGTGTTCGTGCCGTTCAAGGAGGTCCCCGAGCTCGGCGCGGAGTACCTCCGCAGGTACCGCGAGGTGGAAATCCAGTACAAGATCCTCCAGTTCATCCTGCCGATGTATGAACAGGCGAAAGTAGAGGAACGCCGGGAAACTCCATCGGTTGTTGTTCTGGATAGAGGGGGGCCCGCGGAGAGGAAATCGCGGCCGAAAGTGACCCTGTACGCGCTGATCGCCCTGGTCGGCTCGCTCCTGGTCTCCTTCATTGTCATCCTTCTCATGGAACTGCACGAGCGGGTAAAGGCAGGATACTCCGATCAGTATGACGCAGTCGTCTCAGCACTCCGCCACGATTGGTTCGGCCTGAAGCTCTTCAGGTGGCGGAGGTGAGTTGGGTACACGGCAGCCGGATCAAACGCAATTCACTGTTTGCGGGACTTTCGCAGCTTATCCGGCTCCTGACGAATTTCGTTCTCTTCGTCGGCATCGCACGGTTCTACGGACCCGAAGCCTTCGGCCAGTTTACCGCCGCCCACACCCTCGGTACGATATTCCTCCTCCTGGGAGATTTCGGATTCGACGTTCTCCTCTCGGCCGAGATATCACGACGACGGCATCAGGTGACGGAGCTCGCGTTTACCTATTTCTCCGCCAAGATTCTCTTCGCGACCTCTGCAGCGCTCCTGATGCTCTTCGTGGCGTTGCTGCAGCGCGTGAGCCAGGCCACGCAGACCCTCATGGAGGTGTTCTGCCTGTTCGTCCTCTTCTCCTCGCTCACCAACTACTTCTTCGCGCTCTTCAGAAGCGTCGAGGAGCTTCAGCATGAGACATGGATCTCGTTCGTCATGAACAGCGCCATGCTCGGCGCATTGGCCGTGCTGGGCGTGTTCCATGCCAGCCTTCTGACGATTTCCCTCGCGTTTGTCGCCAGCCGGCTCCTCGGACTGCTGGTTGCACTGGCGACCTCCAGGCATATTCTCCGGTGGACCGACTTCCGATTCGCCCTTCCCTCCGTGGAGCAATTCCGGCACATCAGCGTGTTTGGGCTTCACGCAATCTTCGGAACTCTGCTCCTTACGCAGGACACCATTCTGCTCTCGTGGTGGGCGGGGGACACCGCCGTAGGGGTGTATCAATCGGTCATCAAGCTCGTATCGCTCGCGTTGCTCCTGTCAGATATCTCCTTTTTCACGTTGCTCCCGGTCATGTCCAGGCTTCATGAGACTGAGAACGAAAAGTGGCTTGCCATGGGGAGACTCCTTCACAAGACGCTCGCATTCCTCGCCCTGCCAATGAGCTTCATCATGATTGTCTTCCCCCGGGAAGTCATCGCGCTCCTGTACGGCCTCCAGGGTTACGGTGAGGCGGTGCCGGTCCTCAGAATATTCGGGTGGGTCCTCCTCGTGCGGTACTCGGTCGAGGCAAGCGCGATGATGCTGACATCATCCCGCCGGCAATCCTGGCGACTCGTCTTTTCGGCGCTTGCGTGTGGGCTCAACTACGGTCTCAATCAACAGGTGATCCCGCACGCCGGCGCGTGGGGCGCAGCGGTGGTCTCCCTGATCACGAATCTGGCGCTCGGTTGCGGATTCGTCCTCGCAGCGCGCCGGGACGTGCTCGCGTGGTGGAAGGAGTGGCGGACCTACCTCCCCCTCCTTGTCGCGCTCTGCCTGGGAGCTCTTCTCTGGGACGGTCGCTATCTCTCACCGTACGTGAGCGCTCCGGTCTCCCTGGCCGTCATCGTAATCACCATTCTGCACGTCGGCTACCTCCGGCAGGAGCGCGATCAGATTTTCTCGTTCGATCGCAACATTCTTTCCTTGCGCTAGGTGAAGCTCTGGACGCTGATCTCCTCCGGCAATGCCTTGATACTTCTGTGACATTTCACGATATTAACGGTCGACGGCGTGCCGGCGGCAGCATCTGCAATCACTTACCCTGACGATCCCCCTCTGGTCGATGCGAATCCTACTTCTTACACCTTCGCTCCCATTTCCACCGCATCGCGGCGACAAGCTGAAGATCTTCAACCTCGTCAGGAACCTCTCGCTCCATCACGACATCGTTCTTCTCACGTTCAGCACCTCCCGGAAAGACGACAGGAACATTCCGGCCGTCCGCCAGATGTGCGCGGATGTGTTGACGGTCCGGCTGCCGGTCTGGCAGTCGATTCTGCAGTGCGGCCTGAACGTGTTCTCGCGGCGCCCGTTTCAGGTGGCATATTTCACCTCCGGGAGAATGCGAAGGCTGCTTGCACGGATCCTGCGCGAACAGCATTTCGATGTTGTGCACACGCATTTCATCAGGATGGCGCAGTACACATCAGACCTGAAGGGCATACCCCGCATTCTGGACCTTACGGACGCCGTCTCACTCTACCTGGAGAGATTCCTTGCTACGGAGCGCAATGTCCTGAAGCGCATCCTCCTGAAGTCCGAATACACGCGCATGCTCCGATACGAGAGGATCATCCGGCACTACGACAGGACGATGGTATGTTCCGTCGTCGACCGGAAGGCCCTCCTGAACTCGGCCCCCGACGCGCGGGTGGAGATTCTTGAAAATGGCGTCGACCTCGATTTCTTCAAACCCGATGATGCAGTACGATCGGAGAGCGGTACGATCATTTGCACCGGCAACATGTCGTATTTTCCCAATGCGAACGCCGTACAGTTCTTTGCGGAAGAGATTTTCCCGCTCGTGAAGCGGCGTGTGCCGGGAGCAAAGTTCCTCGTCGTTGGACAGAATCCTCCGGGCTCTGTTCGCCGGCTCGCCTCGCCCGACGTGGTCGTCACGGGCACCGTGCCTGACATCCGGCCGTATTATCTCAAAAGCGTCGTCGCCGTCTCACCGGTCCGGTTTGGATCCGGTACGCTCAACAAGGTACTTGAGCCCATGGCCCTTGGCATCCCGGTCGTTGCGACCCCCGTCGGAACCGAGGGACTGCCGATCAGAAGCGGCGAGCACCTGCTGATCGCGGAATCGCCGGCGGACTTCGCCGACAGGGTCGTCGAGTTGCTCAACAATCCTGATCTGCGGAGGCGCCTCTCGTCAAACGCACTCGAGCTGGTGCGCACCCGGTATGGGTGGCCGCAGATAGCGAGCAAACTTGAACAGGCATACGGCGACATCGCGCAACCGAACACACGCATGTGAAGGTTCACGAGGTTCTATGAACGCACCCAGCGTCCTGTTGTTCTTCCTGGCAGCTGTCCTCCTCCTGATCATGGTCCGGAAGGAGAGCGACGTGTTGTCGCCGGGCAAGGTCTTCGGTTTCATCTGGTTGTATGCCCTCGGATTGACCAATCTGAAACTGAGCGCATTTCAATCTGAGTGGAGCTTCACAAACTGGGCGCAGGTCCTCATCGGTCCGGCCGCGTTTCTGACGGGAGTGCTCGCATCCTATGTTGCGTATGTCCGCACGCCCATTCTGAGCGTACATGAAATACGCCGGTCATGGTCCGCCGGGGGAATCAGTCCCGACAGGCTCTTCGTTGCGGTCTGTATCCTCTTTGCCTTCTATGCAGTCGGGTACGCAGTGATCTTCGCCGTCAGGGGGTTTCTCCCCATCCTCTCCCTCGCGGGCGCGGCACATCGGGGTGACTTCAGCATGTTTGGTCTGGGGGTTTCGCTGGCATCGATGCCGGCAGTTGTCCTGTTCGCCGTCCTTTCGTTCATCATGAGCAAAGGGAGGCCGCTCAGGAAGTTCGTTCTCATCGTGATACTTGGCGTATCGCTGTCGACGTTTCTGCTGCTGCTTCAGCGATTCCAGATCTTCATGGCATGCATCGCGACTGCAACCGTCCTGTACTACGCTACGCGCTACGTCCGCTTGAGGACTGTGCTCGTGGCGCTCGTGATGACGGTGACCATCTTCTATGGAGTCTCGCGCCTTCGGGCCGGGGACCTCGTGACGCAAATCATCTACTCGAGTTCCAAAATGAAAATCTCGCGCGACTACGCGATTTTCACCGAGCCCTACATGTATGTGGTCATGAATCTCGAAAACCTTGCCCGTGCCACCGATCAGGTGGAGAGCTATACGTTCGGATTGTACACGTTTGATTTTCTGACGTCACTGACGGGACTCAAGCACTGGGTCAGGGAATACCTTGCCCTGGACGATACCCCGTTTCTTGTCAGCGTATACAACACCTATACCGCCTTCTGGACCTATTATCGTGACTTCGGCCTGGCGGGCATCCTGGTGATACCGCTCGGAGGTGGGTTCGGGATCGGCACCTTATACTATCAGATGAGGAAGAGACCGACCATCGAGAATATCTCCTGGTACGCCCTCTTCGTGTTCGTGATGTTCATCTCGTTTTTCAACAGTCCCATGAGCCTCCTGTTTTTCGTCTGGGTGGTGTTCGTCATGGCCGTGGTCTTCCCCATGATCAGGACCTCGTCGCGTCACCACACGCCTCCCGTACAGGTGTAACGGACCTCCGTGCCGAAATCAACGATGCGCATCCTCCTTGACCACGGACTGACCGCGCTCGGACAAAAGAGCGGCATCGGTCATCACGCCGAAAACCTGGCCCTTCATCTTCAGAATTTAATCGCGTGCGACGTACCCGATTTCCGGTGGATCGAACGTCTCCCCCGCTACGTGCGGAGGTGGGCATACTTCGGCTTTGCAAACACCCCCGGTCGGTACGACGGGTACGATCTCGCGCACCATGTGAATCAGTATGTCCCGTTTGCGTCAGGCAGCGCCAGACACATCATGACGGTGCTCGATTTCAGCGTCTTCCGCTATCCGGAGACGGTCCCCTTCGGATGGAGGACTTTCAATCAGCATGCCCTGTCGAGCGGGATCGAACGCGCCGATGGACTGATTGCAATCTCCGAGGCTATGAAGGCAGAGTTGCTCGAGCGCTACCGCGGGACACCGGAGGACCGGGTCTTCGTCTCGCCCTGTGGAGTGCGCGAAAGCGTCTGCTTCTCCGGAGGCCCGGAGGAAAGTGTCAGCAAATTCGGGCTCGAACCATTCCAGTATTTCCTCTTTGTCGGGGACCTCACCCGGCGCAAGAACCTGAGATTCCTCCTCGAAGTCTTCCAGGATGCGAGAAAAGCCGGCGGACTGGGCCGGGGAATCTCTCTTGCGCTTGCCGGCAAACCTGCCTGGGGCTACTCCGAACTTGCAAACCTGATGAGGGAGGACGAGGGGGTCCGGTGTCTCGGGTACGTGGACGAGCGGCTTCTGGGATCGCTCTACCGGTCCTGCCTCGCGTTCGTCTTCCCCTCCTCGTATGAGGGATTCGGGATCCCGATCGTCGAAGCGATGCACCATGGCGCGCCGGTTATCGCATCGGAAATCCCGACGAGCGTCGAGCTGGACCGGCGCCATAACCGGCAGATGTTCATGTTCCCGCTCGGCGACCGGGCCCGCCTGCGGGAGATCCTTACGCATCTCGGCCGGAACGGGGCGGCTGTGCGTCAGGGGCTGAACTACGGCGATCTTACGCGGTACACATACGACAGCATCGCGCGCGAACATCTGGAGATCTACGCCAGGGTGATCGGCGCACACTGATCTGAAACCAGGGGGCTGAGTGGGGGAGATATCGGGCACCATGACGGACGCTACCGGTGATTAGACTGACGATCGATGAGGGGAATGCCCCGCCCAAGACCGGCATCGGCGTCTACGGGGCGGGATTGCGAAGCGCTCTCCGGACCTATGCCGCAGGCGAGGTCGAGGTGTCTGACGCCGGAGCAAGCTGGACCGGCACGTCTGTCAGGCCGCTCCGAAGGGCAGTGCACACCGTACGGCTCAACCTGCTGCGCAGAGCGCTGTATCACGGGGCAGATGTCGTCCATTTCACGAACAACTACATCCCGCCCAGGGTGGGGCGGGTCGCCTATGTTGCGACGGTCCACGACATCGATCCGATCCTCCTCCCCTCCGCCCATACGCGGAGGTACACGCTGTATTTCAGCACGGTCATCCGGTCCACGCTGGCTCGCTCACACGTGCTCGAAGTTCATTCGGAGGCGTTGCGGCAGGATCTTCTGAGTCGATATTCACTTGATCCCGCGCGTGTCATCGTCGGAGGTGACGGACTTTCCTCGGAATTCACCACGCTTGCGGACGCCACCGAGCGGACACTCCCCCCGGTGCCGACATTACTTTACGTGGGGCTCATCAACCTGAAGAAGAACAGTCCCTGGCTGGTCCGGACGATAATCCGGGGAGTGAGGTCGGGCGCACTCCCCGCGCTCCGCCTGATTCTCGCCGGGCGGGATGGCCAGGGATTTGACGAAGTGCAACGGGGGCTGGAAGAGGCACCGGACATCGTCGCCTGGCAACGGACGCCGTCCTTCCCTGATCTCCTCCGGCTCTATTGCGGCTGTACTGCCGTGGTGCTTCCTTCACTCAGCGAAGGGTTCGGACGGCCGCTGCTTGAGGGGATGTATTGCGGGAAGGCGGTGATCGCGAGCAGGATCCCGACGAGCGTCGAGGTCGCCGGGGACGCAGCGACATTCTTCGACCTTGGCGACACGGACAGTTTTTACCATGCAGTGCGCTCAGCCGTCTCCGGCGCACCTACGGAGCCGCAGCGCGCCTCGGCCGCCGAACGGCTTCGTCACTACTCCTGGGAGCGGCTCGCGCGGGTGTACCTGTCACTGTATCGCACCGCCGTCAACCTGTCGACGAATCACGGCACCAACTGAAGAAGAGGAGAACAACGTGGAGAAGAACGAGACAGACGACCGCATTGAACGCGAGAAACAGTTCCACGATGACATCTACGCGTCCCAAGGGAGGGAAGGATTGTCGTTTTTCTATCCTGCGGCGACCACCGTGCGGAGCGACTATGAGTCGCAGATTCTCGAAGGTTGTGCCGGCAAGCGTGTTCTTGAGTACGGTTGCGGCCTCGGCTCGTATTCCTATGAGCTGACGACCAGGGGCGCCCGCGTCACCGGCATCGATATCTCACGAGTGGCGATCGAACACGCACAGAGCACGGCCGCGGACCGCGGACTCAGGATCGATTTCCGGGTGATGAACGCGGAGTCCCTCGATTTTTCTGACGGCGCGTTTGATCTCGTGTGCGGATCGGGCATTCTCCATCACCTGAACACGGCAACGGCACTCGATCAGATCCGGCGTGTTCTTGCGCCGGGGGGGAAGGGGGTATTCGTCGAACCGCTGGGCCACAATCCACTCGTTAACGGGTTCCGGAGGATGACGCCCTGGCTCCGGTCCCGGGATGAGCACCCGTTCACCGACGCCGATCTTGAGATGATCCGGGGAATATTCCCGGGAGCGCGGATTACGCCGTACTACCTGCTGGCCATCGCTGCGTTCGGTGTGCGACCCCGCTCCCTCTACCCTGCCGTTAGCAAAGGTCTGGAACGTCTCGACGCAGCCGCATTCTCGTTTTTCCCCCGGTTGAAGAAGTTCGCGTGGCAGGTTGTCATGGTTCTTGAACGGTCTTGAATCACCCGGCGGATACACGCAGGAGCTTTTCGGATTCCTCCTCCCGGCTGAGGGAAGAATCTCGAATGAGGTTTGGACGCTGGCGACAACGCTCTTTCGCATCTGTGGCCGTGTCCGATTCTATCTTGTATTTCGGATCAACACCTGTTACCTTATTGTCGAATATGCTACGCCTGTAGCTCAACTGGATAGAGCATCAGACTTCGGAGTCCTGGTGTTGAAAATACATTCTTCTCCTTCTCCGTCAAAACCCTCCTTCCCGTTCTAGATCCCCACTTTTTTGGTCGTGCATCAGATTATTTCGCACTCGTATAGAACGCTCTGTAGAAAATGCTCTTGGAGCTGTCTGTAGAATGCTCGTACCTTTCCTGAAAAGAGAGCACCCCCTTTTTCGGATGGTCTCAAGGACAACCAGCATAACTTCGTATTATTTGAGGATCAAAAGTCTCTTCGATTGCACGAAATCTTCCGCCTGCAGTCGGTAGAAGTACACCCCACTCGCAAGCTTCGAGCCGTCAAACTTGACCTCGTAGGCCCCCGCACTCCTTCTGTCATTGACCAGCACGGACACTTCGCGTCCCAATATGTCGAACACGCCTAATCTGACTTCAGAAGATTTGGGCAACTCGTACTTGATGGTCGTGCTCGGGTTGAAGGGATTGGGATAGTTCTGGAGAAGCTGGAACTGACGCGGCAATTCGGTTTGCGAGGGGGCCAAGGACGTTTTCACCTCCGACAGAGCTCCCCACCGCAGGCCTGCATCATCCACCACAAAGAACTTGGTCCCGCTGACGTAAAGGAGGCTGCTATGCCGGGCAGTCGGACCCAAAGTGACTGCTCCCCATTTTGTCCCGCTGTTCGTGGAAAGATAGAGGCCATCTTCCGTCCCTGCATAGAGGTTTGTGTCGGAGACTGCAAGGGCCGAGATGGAAGTGTTCGTTAAGCCTGTGTTGACCGAAACCCAACTTGCACCAATATTGGAGGAAAGAAAGACACCTCCACCATACGTGCCGGCAAAGAGGTTCTCCCTTAATACGGCAAGAGAGGTAACACGGTTGTCCGTCAGACCCGATTTGACAGGACTCCAGCTTGCACCGCCATCCGAGGAAAGATAGACTCCGCCGGATTCCATCCCTGCAAATATCAACGTCCCCATCGACGCAAATGACTGTACATATCCACCTGTCAGGCAAGAGCAAACTTGAGTCCAATTTGAGCCTTCATCGGTGGAACGGTAGATGTCCCCAGCTTCCGACCCTGCAAAGAGGTTCGTGCCGAAGACGGCGAGGCCAACGATGTTCAAATTCGTCAGCCCCAAGTTGATTGCAGTCCAACTGACCCCACCATTGATGGAACGGAACACGCCACCCCACATCCCTGCAAAGAGGTTTGTGCCGCTGACTGCAAGGGCACAAACCCTTGGGTCCGTCAGCCCGGAATTGACCGGTGTCCAGTTTGTGCCGTTATCGGTGGACCTGAAGATGCCACTTGCTAAGGTCCCGGCAAAGAGATAGCCGCTGGTGACAGCGAGGGCAACGACCGGAGCGAGCCGCAGGCCGGTACTGGCCGCCATCCACGTTGCGCCCATATTGGTGGATAAGTATACGCCACCGCCATAGGTCCCCGCAAAGAGGTCAGTCCCGTAGACCGCAAGACCATAGACCTCAGTACTCGTCAACCCTGTATTGACTGCAGTCCAGCTTGTTCCGTCATCTGTGGAACGAAAGACGCCGCCGCCAGAGGTGCCGATAAAGACATTGGTACTGTTAATTTCGTCCGAAAACTGCACAAGTTTTCGCGCAAAATTGCACACCCCGTTAGTTAGATTTTGAGACGTTCTTCATGCGGAACGACTTGCCATTGATAAGGAACGGATACGAGTGATGCAAGAGCCTGTCGAGG
>Ga0182017_10003823_pt1 | contig 11250 bp, 8 predicted proteins | sample 712E3DmetaG_FD_120492 | JGI IMG/M metagenome (GOLD analysis project Ga0182017, IMG submission 120492) | Permafrost microbial communities from Stordalen Mire, Sweden - 712E3D metaG | ecosystem: Environmental > Terrestrial > Soil > Wetlands > Permafrost | place: Sweden: Stordalen | collected... | reverse complement strand
GCAAATCCAATAAGGCTGCCTTGTTGAAGTTGCCCTTGCCTCTCATTGGGATGCAGAAGTCCGAAAAGAGGATTCTGCTGTGTGAACTGCTCAAGATTCTGAGATGCTGCAGTTTTTGTCGTGTCCTTCTGAATTATGTCGAGCAGTGATTCTTCTTTCTTCCTTGTGGTATCTTTTGGAGTGACTGCTTTCCTGACATTCTTAATTGAATCTGCAGACGCTTTTTGTGAATTTACTGCAATTTCTTTAAGCAAATTGTTAGCGGCTGCAAGATAATTATAAACCTCTCCATTTTCATAGGTTTCCCAGAATTCCAGGTTGGCAGTTCCAACGAGCAATTCCATGATTCTTTTCGAATTCTTTACCCCAGGAAGTTCAATAAGAATTCTTCCCTTCGTGGCAAGCTGAGAAATATTTGGTTGAACCACGCCGTAACGGTCTATCCTGGTACGAAGAATATTAAATGCATTTGTGATGGCAGTGGTAACTTCGCCATCAAGGACTTTCATGACTTCATCATTAGTCGAATTAAAATTAATTTTTTCCTTTAGTTCAACAGTACCGAAAATGGAGGCAAGCCTGGCATTAGGATCAATTTCCTGGAATGCTTTCCCAAACAGTGTCAGAAAATCAGCCTGGCTTTGTTTCTGTCTTTGTTTTGCCAGAGCCAGTGCAGCGTTAAAACTTTTGTCGGGATTATAATTTGAAAGCGCTTTGAGAACATCCTCAATAGACACCTCCATAATTACATTCATTCCACCTTTAAGGTCAAGTCCAAGATTCAGCTCTTTTTTCTGACACTCTTTAAATGTATATCCAAAATAACTCCATTTTTCTTTCGGAAGAGTTGCTATTGAGTCGAGATAAGTTGTCTCTTTTAAGAGGTTCCCTTTTGCATAGTTTCTTGCTTCCTGTTTGACTTTATATGTCGCTACGGTAAATGAAAGCTGGTAGATTGAAACCAGTCCCAATGCGATTGCAAGAATAATAATTGCTCCTTTGTTCTGCATCTGTTTTTACTGTTTGAATGATTTCGAAAAAATTATGCTTTTCTTCTTAATGAGGCGCAAAGATATTAAATTTTTACAAAAACATTCAAATTAAGAGGATATGAATTGTTGATAAAACGAAAGAGGTTGTAATTTACATCACAACCTCCTGATATCTGCTGATTCCGGTTTATTTTAAAAGCTTGTCATAGTCGGTTTCGAGCGGTTTTCTGTTAAGAAAGTCATACAAAGCGAGACTGCGTATGTTATAGAAATAGTTCCAATAATTCTGCAGAGCCTGGACATAAGCTCTCCGGTTCTCATCTTTTCTGCTATCAGCATCATTAAGGTCGAGTACAGCAATTTTTCCAATAAGGAAACGCTGCTTTGTAACTTCGTACCTTTTTTGTGCAACTGTATCTGATAACGCTGCGATTGCGACCTGGTTCTTCTGCAGATTAAACTGCTCGACATCGAGAAACAGGTTTTGCTGAAAGTCCGTAAGTGCCTGCTTCACCTGAACCTGGGTCAATTCAAGGCTTGATTGAGCCATCCTGTAGTTTCCCCTGCCACGACCCCAATCGAGAATTGGAAGTGTAAAACCTACATTTACCGTCTGGCTCTGACTTGGATTTTCGACCGTACTCATAAAATCAGCTCCTCTCTGAGACAGCCCCAGTGATGCATTAAGGCTGGCGTTTAATCCCATGTTTGCTCTTGCCTGTGCAACATTGCTCTGGGCATTTAAGATACTGATCTGTTGGTTGATTAAATCCGGATTATTTTTAAGTGCCAGATCAAGTACTTCTTTCGTATCAACCTGTAAATTAGGTATTTCATTAGGCAGGATCAGTTCAAGCCTGACATTTTCATTATATCCGAGAAAAGACCTTAGCCTGATCTCCCTGTCACGTAAATTCATATCTGCCTCTTTTCTGTTTGTTTCGGCATTTAGCCAGGAGAGCTGCATTTGCAGAAGTTCATCCTCTGCAATTGTACCTAACTGATATCTTCCTTTGGCAATTCTGTATAAAGTATCAGCGTTGGAATAGTTCATTTCAGCAATCTGTTTGTTTATTTGCGCCAGTGCCAATGCAAAGAAATTCTGTACTGCACTCATATGAACTGCCTCAATATTTGCCAGATAAGTTTTTTTTGCAGCGTCGTATTTTACGGGTTCTATTTTCTGTTGCCACCTGAGCGTATTATACTGCCGTATTGGTTGAGTAATATTAATACTGACAGGAGTAACATTATACTGACGGGGCTGAACAGCCGTTTGTCCGAAATCATAAAGCTCATTTACTCCGGATTGTAGTGAAAAGGTTGTACCTGTCAACCCAACAGCTTGTGATAATGATAGAGTACCGCTACTGCTTATTGTATTTTTTGGCGTATAGGTATACTGGTTTGTATTTGAGTTGTATACTTTATCAAATCCATTACTGTAATTTGGGACAGTTCCCCTCAGGAACAGTGAAGGTCTGAATTGCGCCTGGTAGGATCTGTATGCCCAATAACTTGAACGATATCTGTGCGTTGCCATCAATGCGTTAGGTGATTGTACTTCAGAAAGTTTGATGACTTCTTCAAAAGTTAGTTTTTTTACTTCCTGCGCATTAATTTTCTTTGCAGAAACAAGAAGCATAATTATGATTGAAAATAATAGTAATTTCTTCATTTTTAATATTTTATTCATACCTTAATGATTCTATCGGATCTTTTTCAGAGGCTCTTTTTGCAGGAGAATATCCAAATATAACTCCCACCGCAGCAGAAACTCCGAAAGCAATAAATACAGAGAAAAATGATACAATTGTCATAATGCCGGCTATTTTCTCAATCAGTTTCGCCATTATTACTCCAAAGAAAATTCCAATAAAACCACCGATCACACTTATAAGAACTGCTTCAGCAAGGAACTGAACAACTATATCCATTTTCTTAGCTCCTATCGCCATTCTTGTTCCAATCTCCTTTATCCTTTCCATAACTGAGGCGAACATAATGTTCATAATCCCGATGCCTCCCACAATAAGAGAAATGCTTGCAATCGCACCAAGAACGATGTTGAAAATATCCTTTGTTCTCTGCTGCTGTTTAAGTAATAATTCCGGCACAGTAATTTCAAAATCCTTAACATTTGAATGTCGTCTTGAGAGCATTCTGCTAAGCGTTTCTGTTGTTGCATTCAGCTGTTCAGTTTCTGCTACCTGGACTACTATCCTATCGAGTTGGTTATAATTTGTTTCCGCATCTGAAGAAGCATCTGAACTACTCACCACGATTCGGGCCATCCCACCACCACCACCAAAAAACTGCATTGTTGTAGCTTCGGAAACAGTCTTAGTATTGACAAGTGCTCTGTTCTGATATCTCATCAACATCGTCTGGATCGGAATATAAATATTGTCATTATAAACATTTACTCCTTTCTCCTCGAAACCTGTCAGGCTGACGTTGGTTTTCTGAAGCACTCCGATGACCTTAAGCCAGTTACCATTAAATTTTATGTACTGCCCCAGAGGGTCGATCTTGCTGAAGAATTTTGCCCTGATGTTTGCACCAATAATGCAGACCTGTATCCCATTTTTCTCCTGGTAAGAATTAAAAACAGCGCCGGAAACAAGTGGCAGATTGTACAACTGGAAATAATCGTTTGAAACCCCTACAAGTTTGGCTGTATATTTTACGCCGTTCAGCATAGCCGTAGAATTAAATGATATCTCGGGACTTATTCGTTTCATTGAAGGAATTACTTCACGTATTGATTCCACGTCTAACATGTTTAGTCCCCTTGAGAATTTTTTCTGTTGCTTTTCTCCCTGGTCCGTTGATGTTGAGGATTTTTCCGGTATTACAGGGTTGATGAGTATATTGTTAACCCCGACCATTTTCATCTGTTCGAGAATCTCTTGTTTGGCGCCTTTTCCGATAGCAAGCATTGCGATTACAGCCGCAACTCCGAAAATGATACCCAGAGCCGTAAGGATGGACTTAAGCTTGTTTGAGGCAATTGACTCAATCGCTATTTCAATGTCATGGTAATATCTTTTGAACATATTATTCTTAGTTATTTTGTCTTCTGCGTGTAGTATCTCTGTTATTTCTTTGCTGTCCGTTTTGCATATTCATCATTCTACGTCTCATTGCGGCGGTATCCACTGTACCACCCTGCTGTCCGCCTTGCTGACCGAATTGATTGTTGCCACTCCTCTGCCCGCCGACTTGCGAATTATCTCCTCTTTGTCTGCCACCCTGCTGGTTATCTCCCCTTCCATTTTGAAATTGTTTCATCATTTCAGGAGTAATCTGCATCATCTGGGATCGTTCCTCCAAAGCTTTTTCAGCTTCTTTCCGGATCCTTATTTCTTCTTCTTTCTTTGCTTTCTCACGTTCTATGATCACAGATTTTAGTTCTTCACCTATTAATCTGAATTTCTCGGGGTTTGGAGGAGTACTAAGATAAAGAACATCACCTGATTCTACTCCTTTGTCAACAATCACATTATTCTCATTTGATTCACTAAGAACAACTATATGTTTTGTCCTGTTCTTCAAATATACTACGGGAATGCTGTCTTCTCCCGTTTGAACACATTCAAGAGGTATAAACACCACATTATCAATTGTTTTTGTAACAATCTTATTCCCGGTTGTCATGGAAGGTCTGAGTATCGGATCCGATCCATCGACCTTAATTCTCACTTCGAACACTTTTGCATCGGCATTAGGAAGCTGTTCACCGATGTTTGCAACAGCAGCTACAGCTCCCGTATAGGCTCTTTCCGGGAAAGCATCAACGACAATGGAAACTTTCTGCCCCGGTTTAACTTTGCTAACATCTATTTCGTTGACGTAGGTCAATGATATCATCGATTTCAGATCGGGAAGTGTCGCAACCACGGGATCAAATGGACTGATTGAGGAGCCCGTTTTTCTTTTTGTTCCCATTCTGTCCTTTTTATAAATTACCATTCCCGATGATGGTGCAGTAATGTTAAACTTGGCCAGAACGTCCTGAAGATCTTTTACCCTCTGCCTCTCATTAATAATATCTGTCTCACTGTTTTTTATATCTGATTTGGCCTGCTGGTATCTTAGTTCATAACTTCTCTGCAGCTGTTCGAGTGTTCTTTTTGCTTTGTCAAGATTTATTTCTGCTTCACGGATTGTGGTTGGCGGCTCATATTTTGACTGCTCAAGAGTTATACCGGCTTCTTCAACAGAAAATACCTGATTTTTGATATTATCACGCAGGTTACTTAGAGTCACAGCTGAATCAAGTAATTTCATCTGAAAAGACGTGTTCAATGTCTCAAGTCTTTCCAGCTCATCTTTCAAACTATTATCAAAACTTGTCCTGTCAAGCGCTGCAATATAATCGCCCTGTTTAACTTCCGTTCCTTCAGCAACAAGGTCCTGTATCTTGATATCCATAGATCTGATATTTCTGCTTTGAGTCATTTCAGGGCCTCTGATATCTGTAGAAAACTCGGCTTGTAATTCCCCGGTGGTTGTAACAAGTATCTCAAATTGACCTTTCTCAGCCGTTGCAAATAATGTTGAAATGTCCTTTTTTGCGGTAGCCTTGCCTATAATAATCAAAGCTATTACCGCCACGACCACAACTATACCTGCAATTATTAGTGTTCTTTTCATCTTATATATGCTTATTTAAATATTCAAAAAAATGAAGGCTCGAAAGTATTAAAAATGTATAGTTTTTTAATGCTTAAGGTAATTTATTTAACAATAATTAACATCCGGGTAAAAACAGTTACGAGCAGAAGGCACACTACCAACAGTTTTATTCCTCGGTTTAAAACACACAAAGAAAAACTAAAGTTCCTTAATTATTCTTATTACATCATCTGCAAGACTTTCAGCATCTACGGAGGACATACCTTCGGCATAAATTCTTATAATTGGTTCTGTATTTGACTTTCTGATATGAACCCATCCGGTTTCATGCTCAATCCTTATTCCATCTCTTTCATCAATCTCACAATCACTGAAATATGTCTTAACAAACTCAAGAATCTTATCAATATCCGTACCGGGTTCAAGCATAAGCTTTTTCTTGGCGATTACATAAGACGGATATGATGCCCTAAGTCGGGAACATTTTATTTTCCGTTTTGCCAGAAACGTCAGAAAAAGAGCTATCCCAGCCAATGCATCACGGCCATAATGCAATTCCGGGTAAATAATTCCTCCATTGCCTTCTCCTCCAATAACAGCATCTCTTTTTTTCATCTCTTCGACAACATTCACTTCTCCGACAGCAGATGAAAAATAATGTCCGCCATAACTTTCCGTGACGTCTTTTAAAGCCCTGGAGGAAGACATATTGGATACTGTGGCTCCGACAGTATCCTGCAAGACATAATCAGCCACCGCAACAAGGGTGTATTCCTCACCAAACATACTGCCATCCTCACATATTATTGCCAGGCGATCTACATCAGGGTCGACTACAAAACCAACATCTGTTTTTTCCTTTTGCATGTATTCAGATATCTCCTCAAGATTCTCAGGAAGTGGTTCGGGATTATGCGCAAAGTTGCCGTCAGGAACTGAATTCAGAAAAACAGATCTTTTCACTCCAAGCTTTTCAAGAAGTTCCGGAAGAATAATACCCCCTACTGAATTAATACAATCTACTGCCACCGTAAGAGAGGCCAGCTTAATTGCTTCTTTATCAACCAATCGAAGTTTAAGTATCCGGTCAATATGTTTTTCTCCCCATGATTTATCAGTTATGACAGTTCCCAGATTGTTATGTTCTGCAAAACTATATTCTCCTGATAATACAATCTGAAGTATCTCATTTCCATCGCTTGCCGAAAGAAATTCTCCATTCCCGTTAAGAAGTTTCAATGCATTCCAGTTAGCCGGATTGTGGCTTGCCGTAATAATAATCCCACCTCCTGCTTTTAATCCGGTTACAGCAACTTCAACAGTTGGAGTCGACGCCAATTCAAGGTCAGTTACATCGATACCCAACCCCTGTAATGCGGAGGTAACAAGGTCGCTTACCATCTTCCCGGAAGTTCGTCCGTCGCGTCCGATTACAATTCTTGTTTTTTTTGAGTTCTGTCTTCTCTGTATCCAGGTACCAAACGCAGCTGTAAACTTCACAATATCAACAGGTGAAAGGCTTTCTCCCGGTTTACCACCAATCGTACCGCGGATACCTGAAATGGATTTAATTAATGTCATCAGAATTTATTTTTACAGAGCTACAAAGTTGCAAAAAAATCATCAATCCGGAATATTCTTAATTAATTGTACCTTTGCAGGCTGATAATAAATTGGAATGGATAAGAGGAAATCGTCAGACAGACAACGGATAAGAATAAAAAAGTTGCCCGTAGACGAAAAAAAACAGGAAACAGAACTTATCCGGCTTAACAGGTATATTGCAGGAAGCGGTGTCTGTTCGCGCCGTGATGCAGATGAAATTATCAAGAAGGGATGGATCACAGTAAATGGCAAGCAAGTGACTGATCTTGGAACCAAAGTCACGACCAGCGATGATATCAGATATAAAAACAAGAAGCTTAACGCAGAAAAGAAGGTTTATATCCTTCTGAATAAACCAAAAGATTATGTAACTACTGTTGAAGATCCTCACGCAGACCATACAGTTATCGATCTGATTGGAAATGCATGCTCCGAAAGAGTGTACCCTGTCGGCAGGCTTGATAAATCTACGACCGGAGTATTGCTTCTGACAAATGATGGTGATCTCGCAGGCAGGCTTACTCATCCGAAATATAACAGGAAGAAAATCTATCATGTTTTTCTCGACAGGGTCGTCTCCAAAAACGATCTCTTTAAACTGACAGAGGGCGTTGATCTTGAAGGTGAAATAGTTTCAGCTGATGCAGTCTCCTATACTGACCCTGAGGACAGGAGTCAGCTTGGGATTGAACTGCATTCAGGACAAAACAGGGTAGTTAGGCGGCTTTTTGAAAAACTCGGTTATAAAGTTAAAAAACTCGACAGAGTTTATTTTGCAGGACTTACGAAAAAGAATCTGCAAAGAGGGAAATGGAGGTTCCTGACAGAAAAAGAGGTGAGCATGCTTAAAAGAGGAATCTATTAATATCCGGTGAATGAGCCACAAATCAGGTTTTGTTAATATTCTGGGAAATCCTAATGTAGGGAAGTCAACTATTATGAATGCCCTTGTTGGTGAGAAGCTATCCATTGTTACCCCTAAAGTTCAGACCACCCGCCACCGGATAATGGGGATAGTTAATGGGGAAGATTTCCAGATAGTCTATTCCGACACACCAGGGATACTTAATCCGAAATATAAGCTTCAGGAGTCGATGATGAGTTTCGTCAATATAGCTCTCTCAGATGCTGATGTAATCATTTATGTTACAGATATTTCTGATCATGTCGATAAAGATGGTGAATACATCGGGAGAATTAAAAAATCAAAAATACCGATAATAATAGCCATCAATAAAATTGACCTGACAAACCAGGCAGAACTTGAAAAGATCGTTGAGTCGTGGGACAAAACTTTTCCCGGGTCAGACATTATTCCTTTATCTGCATTAAAAAGGTTTAACCTCGATATACTGCTCCATTCAGTTCTCGATAAGCTTCCTGAGGGTGCAGCCTATTTTCCTAAAGATCAGCTTACCGATAAATTTGAAAGATTTTTTGCATCGGAGATAATAAGGGAAAAGATACTGCTCAATTACCAGAAAGAAATACCATACTCGGTAGAGATTGAGATTGAAAGTTTCACTGAAGTAAAGAAAATGACCAGCATCAGGGCTGTTATCCATGTCGCAAGAGATAGCCAGAAAGGTATAATTATAGGTCATAAGGGGCAGATGTTAAAGAAAGTCGGAACAGAAGCAAGACTGGATATGGAGGATTTCTTTGGCAAAAAGATCTTTCTTGAGATGTATGTGAAGGTAAGCAAGGAATGGCGGGATAAACCGCTGATGCTTAAGAAATTCGGATATCGTTAATATGAAATCAAAACAGATATGAGTAAGATAGTTGCAATAGTAGGCAGACCTAATGTCGGGAAGTCGACACTCTTCAACAGGCTTACTGAGTCGCGCGAGGCAATTGTAGATGAAGTCAGTGGAGTGACCCGCGACCGTAACTATGGAAAGGCCAACTGGAACGGGGTTGATTTTTCGGTTATTGACACCGGCGGTTTCGTGGAAAACTCTGAAGATATTTTTGAAGAAGAGATAAACAAACAGGTCCTGCTGGCAATTGAAGAAGCTGATGTAATACTTTTCATGACTGATGTAACGTGCGGTATTCATGAACTTGATGAAACTGTATCAAACATGCTCAGGAAAGTAAATAAGAAAGTACTTCTGGTTGTAAATAAGGTAGATAACGGTGAAAGGCTGATTGAAGCAAATGAGTTTTATGCACTTGGTCTCGGAGATTATTTTCCACTAAGTTCAATTAACGGAAGCGGAACTGGTGATCTTCTGGATGCCGTAGTTAAATGTCTCCCTGAAGAGCAAAATGAAGAAGAACCGGATATTCCGCGTATTGCAATTGTGGGGCGTCCAAATGTCGGTAAATCTTCGCTGGTAAATTCGCTTCTCGGAGAAGAAAGGAATATTGTCACGCCTGTCGCAGGCACAACACGGGATTCAATCTATACGCGTTACAATAAGTATAATCACGATTTCCTACTGGTAGATACCGCGGGTCTTAGAAAAAAAGGCAAGGTTAGCGAGGATATTGAATTCTATTCCGTAATGAGAGCGGTAAGAACAATAGAGAACTCAGATATTTGTCTCCTGCTTTTAGATGCCACAAGAGGAATTGAAGCTCAGGATATTAACATCCTTTCACTTATCCAGAATAACAGCAAGGGTATTATAATTCTTGTAAATAAATGGGACCTTATAGAAAAAGACACCAAATCAACTATCCGTTTCGAACAGAATATAAGGGAAAAAACTGCACCATTCACCGATTATCATATTTTATTTATATCTGCAACCAATAAACAAAGAATACATAAAATCCTTGAACTCGTTCAAAAGGTTCATGAGAACAGGACAAGAAAGATTCCTACACCAAAGCTGAATGAGGTAATGCTTGAGATTATCCGCGTCAACCCACCGCCCTCACTGAAAGGCAAATACATTAAAATTAAGTATGTAACGCAATTACCTACGCATACTCCGACTTTTGCATTTTTCTGCAATCTTCCTCAGTATGTAAAAGATCCGTATAAAAGGTACCTTGAAAACAGGATGAGAGAACATTTTGAATTTACAGGCGTACCGATAAAAATATTTTTCAGAAAAAAATAGCTTAATTTGGTGCGGTTTTTGCAATAAAAAATGAAACACTGAACAATGAGATCTGTAATATTCCCGGTCGCTTTACTTTTTACACTTTTGTTTTCTGTTTCATGTAGAAAAATTGAGAAACTTCCACCAGAACCAAGCATCAAATTCACAAGTTTTGAGGTTTTTGATTCCACGGATATTCTGGGGAATATTGATAAAGGAGGCAGACTTAAATTCTATTTTGAAGATGGTGACGGAGATCTTGGTTTGCAAGCACCTCAGGATAACAATACGGATTCAACCAATCTTTTTTTTACACTCTTCAGGAAAACCAAAGGCATATTTGTCCGGGTCCCTGATAATGATCCTCTTAAACCGTCACCTTACAGAATTCCATATATGGACAGACAGGGACAGAATAAAATACTCCGCGGCAATATAAGTGTGACTTTTTTGTATCTGTTCTTTACTCCCTCAGATACACTCAGGTACAAGTTTTTTGTAAAAGACAGGGCTCTTCATTCAAGCGATACTGCTTCAACATGTGAGATAGTCCTGATCAGGAATGGAATCTGCACTGACTAGAAGCGCTACACCTTAATTCCCATCAGAAGAATATCATCCACTTGTTCGTAATCACCTTTCCAGTCAAAATAAAAGTTTGAAATTATTTCTTTCTGCTCTGACATGGGTTGTTTGCTTACCTCTTCAAGAAGTTTTTTGAGCCTGGCGATTTTCATTTTCTTTCCGTCGGCTCCGCCAAACTGATCAGGAAGGCCGTCAGAAAACATATAAACCGTGTCGCCTTTTGCCAGGAAATACTCCTGGTCATCAAAAAACTTTTCAATTACAGATTCTCCGCCGACGGAACATCTGTTTCCTCTTATATAATATGATTCGCCTCCTAATACAATTATAACAGGTCTCATTGCTGAAGCAAATCTTACCTGTCTTGT
>Ga0182017_10003822_pt1 | contig 11251 bp, 10 predicted proteins | sample 712E3DmetaG_FD_120492 | JGI IMG/M metagenome (GOLD analysis project Ga0182017, IMG submission 120492) | Permafrost microbial communities from Stordalen Mire, Sweden - 712E3D metaG | ecosystem: Environmental > Terrestrial > Soil > Wetlands > Permafrost | place: Sweden: Stordalen | collected... | reverse complement strand
CCGGCCGACAAGCCGGCCCGATGACGAAGCCGGCGCGAGCACCGGAGCGGAGCATACACGCGGTATGTGAGCACCGGAGCGCAGCGACGGCACAGTCAGCGGGTCGGATCGTCGGCCGTCGGTCAATCGAAGAACTGACGGAGCGGTGCTAGGCGGAGAACCAGCGCTCGCGGTCCACCCGATCGAACACCTCGCGCAGCACCGCCAGGCCGTTCTTCGCCGTGGCCTCGTCCATGGTCAGCGCCGGCTGGATGCGGAAGTTGGCGGTATAGGCCATGGTCAGAAGACCCCGTCGCACGCACTCATGGAAAATGCGCTCGGTCACCGGCCGCGGCAGCGGTTCCTTGCTGGCCTTGTCCTTGACCAGTTCCACGCGCATGAACATGCCCGCGCCCTGCACGCAACCCACGAAGGGATAGCGCTCCACGAAGCTCTCCAGCTCGCGCAACATGACCGCGCCGACCTGGGCCGAGTTTTCCACCAGGCGCTCCTCCGCAATGATCTTGAGCGCCGTGGCCCCGGCCATAGCGCCAAGCGGATTTCCGCCATAGCTCGACGACGAGCCCGAGGGATTACTCCACGGCTTGGCCGCAGAGATCTCGTCGGTGGTCACGATGCCGGAAAGTGGGAAGCCACCGCCAAATGCCTTGCCCACGGTCATGATGTCAGGCACCACGCCGCTATGGTCCACGCCGAAGCTGCGACCCGTGCGGCCCAGCCCGGTGATCATCTCGTCCGCGATGAGCAACCCACCCAGGTCGTGGGCCATTTCGCGCACCGCCGGCAGGAACTCTTTGGGTGGAACGACGTTGCCGGAAGTGCCCTGCATGGGCTCGACAATCACGGCCGCGATGGATCCCGCGCTGCTCATGTGAATCTGCTTGCGCGCAAACTCCACGCAGTCGAGTGAGCAGCCGGGATAGGGCAGCTTGAGCGGGCAGCGGTAGCAGTCGGCGTAGGGAACACAGTGCGAACCCGGCAGCATGGGCCCCAGCTTCTCTTTGAAACGCGAGCCCATGAGCGAGAGCACACCCATGGTCTTGCCGTGAAAGCCACCCCAGAAGCTGACGAACTCATGCTTGCCCGTGTAGCACTTGGCCAGGCGCAAGGCGCTCTCCACCGCCTCGGCGCCGCTGGAATAGAGCTGCAACCGGTGCAGCTTGGGCGAGGGTGTCAGCGTGGCCAGGCGCTCGCACAGCTCGACGCGCGCCTGGCTGGTGAGCGCGCCCACTGACACGCGTGCCACCTGCTCCTGCAATGCCTTGACGTAAGCGGGGTGCGAGTGCCCGAGGGCGTTGACCGCGATGCCGCCGATGAAGTCGAGGTAGGTGTTGCCGTCGACGTCGGTGATGGCACTGCCGCGCGCCTCGGCAACGGCGATTCCGGCCATGAGCGCGTAGCCCTGCAGGCCAGGCGCGATGTGAGCATCTTCGCGCTTGCGCAGCCCCTGGCTGCGCGGGCCGGGAACCGTGGTGACGATGTTGGTCTTTTGGTTCTTTGGTTGCGACGGGTTCATGCTGTGCGTGCCCGAAGGGAATCGGCGATGCGGCGGAGTCGCCGGACAGCGGACACGTTGGTCACTGTTGCTACCACCAAAATGGCCAGTTCGATGGGGATTTCTCGACTTAGGTGAAAGGGCGACGGCCCTACTACCGATGGCCACAGCAGTGCCACCGGGAAAACAAAGGCACAACCGTGGATCAGGTAGACCGCGCGCTCTGCCCGACGCATCGCGCCCTTGGGCGGCGCCACGCCCAGGGCCTCGGCCTTGGCTGTGGCGTAGCTGACCATGAACGAGCCCAGGATCGCACCCAGGGTCAGGATCTCGATGACGGGCGTGTTGCGGAAGTAGAAGACCAGCCCGGCCAGCAGGAAGAATTCCACATAGCGATCCACCGTGGCATCGAACAGCTCGCCCACGTCAGAGGTCAGCTTCAGACGGCGCGCCAGAATGCCGTCGAGCATGTCGGAAAACGCGGACATGGTGGCCAGCATGGCGCCGACCCCGAAGTGCCCGTACGCCAGGGCCACGCCGGAAAGCAAGGCCGGACCCAGCGAAAAGGCGGTGATCACGTTGGGCGTCACGCGCAGGGCAAGCAGCAGCCACACCAGCGGGCGAAACAGCACGTAGGTGGACTCCATCAACCCGCGGCCCAGCATCACGCCGCCATGACCCTCCAACCGGGCGCTGCGCGCTCGTCTGCCGACCAGATAGAGAATCAAGGTGGTGATCGCGATGCTCGAGACGAACGCGATGAGCAGCAGGGAGCAGACGAGGTCAAGCATGATGCACGGATAGTGAAGGAATCGGCCAGGCGGTTCAAGGCTGCGATTGTATCCTCTTGACGTGGGGCGGGAACGCTTGCTCTATTCGCTGCGCTATGGGGCACGACCGCGATCGGCTTGTCGAGGAGAACCTCGATCTGGTGCGGTCGATTGCCGGCAAGCTCAGACGTAGCCTGGGCCGCCACCTGGACCTCGATGAGCTGGTGGCCTACGGGGCCAAGGGGCTGGTCGAGGCGGCCAGCCGGTTCGATTCCCGGCAGGGCGTAACCTTTTCCACCTTCGCCTACTACCGCATCCGCGGCGCCATGCTGGATGGTCTGCGCTCCATGGGATGGTACTCGCGCGGCGACTACGCCCGCTATCGCGCCGAAGAGCGCGCTACCGAATATCTGCGTAGTCTGGCCGAGCGCGAAGGCGCCGCCGCCGCGCCCGCCGGCCAGGCTCACGACGCGGCCGAGACCTTGGCGGAGATTGCGGAAGTCTTGAGCGGTGTGGCCACCATTCACATCACCTCGTTGGAGGCAGCCGCCGGTGTGACGGACGAGCGTTTGCCACCCCCTGATCAGCAATTGGAACGTCTGCACATGCAGGCACGAGCGCACCGAGCCCTGGAGAAACTTCCGGAAAAGGAACGGCGTCTGTTGCAGCTCCATTACTTCGAGGACATGAACCTGGAAGTCGCCGGTGCGCAGATGGGGCTGTCCAAGTCCTGGGTGTCTCGCCTGCACGCCCGTGCCGTGGATCGGCTGCGCAAGGTACTGGAGGAAGAAGAGGAGAACAGCACCGAAGCCGGGTAGCTGCTGGCTAGCCTTTTCACCACAGAGAGCACATCGCAGCCTGACGGCCGCAACCAAAGGGATCGCTCCGGCCACGGCCACGACCACGGCCACGACCTCCGACAATCTTCGCGGCTTGCGAAGAAACGCGACGTTAGTCCAGAAGCCAACCCATTCCATTCCCATCCGGCTCTGTGGCCTCTGTGGCCTCTGTGGTGAGAAAGCTAACTTCCATCCGCGGTCCCCGGGATGCCGGCTAGTTGCGGCCCCTGCGTTGAGCAATTTCTGATAGTGTCACGCGCCATGCGCGCTTTGTGGATAGTCATGGTGGCAGTCACGATCGGATGCTCGACCCCTATCCAACACGGTCTCGACGAAACCGCGGCCAATGAAGTCTTGACTGCGCTGGAGCGAGGGGGAATCGAGGCCAGCAAGGCCCGCGACGAGTCGAATGGCGAGGTTTTCATCATCAGCGTGCCCAGGGTACATGCGGTCCGCGCCCTCCAGATCCTGCAGTCGCTGGGCCTGCCGCGCGGCCGGCGCGCCGGTTTCGGCGAGGTTTACAAGCAGGCCAGTCTGGTGCCCACGCCCACCGAGGAACGCGCCCGCTATCTGGAGGCGCTGGCCGGAGAGATCGAGCGTACCCTGGAAACGGTCGATGGGGTGATCACGGCCCGGGTTCACCTGGTGCTTGCCGAGCCCGACCCGCTGGCAGTGGACGGCAAGCCACGGGTGGCCGCGCAGGCAGCCGTGTTGCTCAAGGTGCGGCCGGCGCCGGCCCCCCTGCGCGAGGCCGACGTGCAGAAGCTGGTGGCGGGCAGCGTGGCAGGGCTTTCGCCCGAGGCGGTGGCCGTGGTCGTCACACCAGCAGCAGAGGTTCCATCGCAGCGCACGCCGGCCTTGGCCAGCGTCGGGCCTGTGCAGGTGGATCCAGGCAGCCGCAAACTTCTTGTGGGCATCCTCTTGGGCGGTTTGGCGATCATTGCCACGCTGGCTGCGTTGCTGCTCATCACCGCCCGACGGCTCTCCGCTCTCGAACGTCGGGAGCGGGAAAGAAGCTAGCTGGTTAACCACGGAGAACGCAGAGGCCGGAAACAAGGAAAGGGTTCGGACCAGACAGGAGCCCACCCTTTCTTCTTTCCGGTCCGGCTCTGTACTACCAGGATATGGAATCTTCGCGGGCCGCGAAGATTCTCGACGGTGTCGCGACAACTGTAGAAGGTCGTGGCCGTGGTCGTGGCCGTGGCCGTGGTCGTGGCCGTGGCCGGAGCGATCCCTTTGGTTGCGGCCGTGAGGCTGCTCTGTGCCCTCCGTGGTGAGATAGCTAACTCTACGCCGCGGTCCACGCGATGCTGGTTGGCTATCCCCCGAGCTTCTTCTTTAGATCAGCCAGCGCATCGTCGACCGATTTCTGCTCGCTCATCTCGCGCAGCTTGCGCTCGGCATCGACCGACGCGGCCGTCTGGCCCTTCAACTCGTCGGTGAGGCCCACCTCGGCTTCCAGGGCGTCGATCTTTCCTGACATGCGCTCGAAGTCCTCGAAGGCCGCGGTCTTGCCGGAAACTGGGCTCTCGCCGCGCTTGGCGGCGCGCGCCTTCTCGCGCAGAGTTCCCTGGCGCAGCTTCACATCCTGCACCCGCGCCTCCAGCGCCTTCAATCCGGCGCCCAGTTGCACCGAATACGCCCGCTGATCGGCCAGTGCCTTTTCCGCCTCAATGCGATCCGCCTGCTTCTCGGCCTTGCGGCGTAGCGCCTCCTTGGCCAACGCATCGTCGCCCGCCTGCACCGCCCGCACCGCGTGCCCCTCCCAGGACTTGACCTCCTCGGCCAGGTCGTCCACCCGCTTGCCCATCCGTTTCTCGTCGGCCAGGCACTGCGCGACCTCGCTGCGCGCCTCACGCGCCGAGTCCTCCATGTCCCGGATGAGCTGGTCGATCTCCTTGGCCGGGTCCTGCATGGAGTCGATGAGGTCGCTGACGTTGGATTTCACCAATGTGGAGAGTCGTCCTAGGATTCCCATGCGGCCTAGTGTACTGGCGCCGCGCGCGCGTGTCGATTCGGCCGGAACTTTCTGCTAGCGTTAGCGTCGATGCGTCTACGCGACATCGCGGGCCAGGATCAAGCGACCGCGCTGCTCTTGCGCGCAGTCGCGTCAGGCCGTCTCTCGCACGCCATGCTCTTCGACGGACCCGACGGCGTGGGCAAACGAAGCGCGGCTCTGGGCCTGGGCCTGGCCCTTTGTTGCCCCGAGCAGCCCAACCTGGGCTGCGGCGCCTGCGATGTTTGCCGGCGCATTTTGGCTGGCCAGCATCCCGACGTGCGCGTGCTTGCGCCCGAGACCAACCAATTCTTGCTCGAACAGGCCAAGGATGTCGTGGCGCAGGCTTGCAGCCGACCCCACGAGGCACCCGCACGCGTGCTGGTCATCGACCAGGCCGACTGTCTCAATCCCAGCGCGGCCAACTGCCTGCTCAAGACCTTGGAAGAACCCCTGCCGGGCAACTTTCTCGTACTGGTCACGGCTGCGCCGGCTCGCCTGCTGCCCACCATTCGCTCGCGCTGCCAGCGCGTGCGTTTCGTGGGCATCCGGCCCGCCCTCCTGATCGAACTTGCCACCCGCCGAGGAATTGACCGCGCGCTGGCCGAGACCGCCGCGGCCATGGCTGGCGGATCAGTGGCGCGCCTCTACCAGTTGTGCGAGTCGGAAGTGGAGGCCAATCTGTGGACGGTGGCCAGCCGCTTCCGCCAGGCGGCTGCCGCCAGCGACATGGGACCCATCTTCGACGCAGCCGCGGCTTTCTCCGACAAGGACGAGCGGCAAGACCTGCCCCAGGCGCTCGCGCTGCTGGCCCGCTTCTACCGCGATGCCTTGGTTTTGGCGGCCGGTGCGGAAGATTTGGTCCTATTGGGCAGTCGCAGCGCCGAAATGGCCGGGCCCGCCCGCGCGTGCCAGCGACAGCATGGCCTCATGCCGTTGCGCCGGGCGGTGACCGCGGTGCTCGATGCCTGCTCCGGCTTGGCGGCCAACGTGAATGCGGTCACCGCGCTGGAAAAGATGATGATGGACATCCGTTCCTCGGCGGTGGAAGCGTCATGAACGACCTGCCCGTCCCACCCTCGCCCCGACCTGCTGAGCGGGACCAGTCGGTCACGCGGCCGGAAGAGTCGCGTGGGGAGCCCGCCGGCTTTGCCAGCGCCGCGCGTGGCGGACCATCGCGGGAGGGAGTGGAAACCCTCCCAGGGTTCCCATCTCAGCGCAAGGTGGTGGGAGTGAAGTACGCGCCCACCGGCCCAACCATCGACTGCGACTCGGGCACCCTGGTATTCCGGCAAGGCGAAGCGGTGGTGGTGGACGACCGGCGGGGCGGAACCGTGGCCACAGTGAGTGTGCCGACGACCGCACGCAAAGGTGCCGGCAGCTTGGGCCGCATCCTGCGCCGGGCCGAGCCGCGTGATCTGGCGCGCGCCCAAGAAGAACAGCGGCGCCAAGACGACGCGCTCGCTTTTGCCCGCTCGCGCGCCCATGCATTGCGCCTGCCCATTAAGGTGTTTCGCGTCGATTTCGACCATGGCGGCGACCGTGCCCTCTTCTTCTTCTCGTCGGAGAAGCGGGTCGACTTCCGCGATCTGGTCCGCGATTTGTCTGCCCGCCTGCGCGCCCGCATCGAAATGCGGCAAGTGGGCGTGCGTGACGAGGCCAAGCTGGTCGGCGGCATCGGGTCCTGTGGGCGCGAGCTGTGCTGCTCCACCTTCCTCCCCCACTTCGCGCCGGTGTCGATCAAGATGGCCAAGAATCAGCGCCTGGTGCTCAACCCCACCAAGGTGGCGGGCCAGTGCGGTCGGCTCAAGTGTTGCCTGATGTACGAGGATGCGCAGTACGTGGAAGCGGGCAAAGGCATGCCCAAGGTAGGCAAACAGGTGCACACGCCCGACGGTGTGGGGCGGGTGGACGACATCAACGTCCTTGCCCGCAAGGTGCGGGTTTCGTTCTTCGACCGGCCGTCCGAGACCTTCGACGCAAGCGAGGTTCGTCCGCTCGATGCCAACGCCACGCCGTCACCAGCGCCGGGCACTCCGCCGCCGCACGACGGTCCTGCCATGCCAGAAGAGGACGTCGCCGGCATGGAGGACCTTGCGGATGCGGCCAAGGATGCGAGTTCGTCTACGCCTCCACCTGCCGGTGAGAGCGTAGAGGAGCCTCACAGCTACAACCAAGAAGTGTTAGGTGATTCGTCCCGTCAGCCACCCGCCGCTGAGAACACGGAGGTGAGAGGGGAGGACACAGGGCCGGAGTCGAAGTCGTCGCGATGAACTGCACCCATGTCTTGAACCGCGGGGCCTGCGGCGTGCGAAGCCCTCTTGACCGCTGATCGGCGCGGGCGCGGCCCGAGTTCTTATCTGCTTATTCGACAGTCATGGCATTTTATTCCGACACGGTTGACGGCATGACTCTGGGCCATGCGGTTGGCCAACAGCCCGAAATCACAGGCCCCCATCGCCCGCTCCTGGGCACGAAACGGCGAAATCGTCGCTGAAATATTGAATACTTTTCGGCGTAGAATAGTAGTTGGGCAGACCTGCCATCTTTCCCTCGCCTCCAAGGCCATGACTGAAACATACCGACAACCCTCTAAAGAAGCCGCCCGTCGCGCGGCCCTGTCCCACGCGGTAGGGATCCTTAGCATCGATCGTCATCAGGCAACCTGCGTTCGCGAGACCTATGTTCGCGAGGTTCGTGACCATCTTGCCTCCCGCGGAACCTCATACGACAAAGACGTTGCCTCGTGTCTCTCCGACCACCGCGTGTTGCTGTGGGAGGAATTCTTCCGGAGCAGGGTCGGGCAACGGGCGATGAAAGACCTGACCGTCTGTTACCTCGCAGGACCTGAGCCTTTGAATGATTTTCGAGTTCTAGTTGATCTCGGCATTCACCCACACAACATCTGGGCGTTTGAATCTGACCAGACCTCCTACGCCGAAGCCATAGAGGCAGTACGTGGCTCCGGTTTCCCAATGCTCAAGGTGCATCGAGGTAGCATCGAGCACTTTTTCGAATCTTCGCCCCAGCGATTTGACATCATCTACCTCGACGCCTGTGGACCGTTGCCAAGCCCAAGTCAGAAGACTCTGAAGATGGTCTCCACGCTCCTGAGACACCATCGCCTCGCTTCTCCGGGAGCACTGATTACCAACTTCGCGTGTCCAGACATGGCAAGCCCTCAGCAGGTTGAGCGATACACGCGTCTTGTGGCTGCCTATCTCTATCCCAAAGGCTTCCTTGAGTTTGTTCACAAGAATGGCGAGCCGGGAGCAACCGAAGGGCCGATATGCGAGGGACTTCTCCTCGACGAACGCGATTGGACCTCCGATCAGGCGGGCGAGTCCCAGCCACCAAGACAATTCCTCGATCTCGTGAGGGCAGATTTTCCCAGCTACTACGGCCAGTACATCACTCGCCAGTTGATGGATCTCGCGTCCGTCATCGCGCCGTGGATTCGCCTACTCGGCTCGACATACGGCCCGCGCCTGTTCACAGCCGACTTTGCCAAGATCGCTGAACAGGCCTGCCAGATGAACGCATTTGACCAGAGGACCGGGGATGGCGGGGAGGTTGTTGCTGATGCTGACCACTATCCCCTCCAGTGGGCAGTCCGATCCCTGCTGGGCGGCCTTGAGAATCGGCCGGCGCCGCCTGGCATTGCAGATTTCGTGCAGAGTTGGCTTGACCAGATGGGCGGCGGTCCGGCGAGTCGGGGAGGTGCTCTGCAAGCCATCGAATGCTACGACGTGCTTCGTCGGGACCACCGCTTCTATTCCGAGAATCTCAAGCGCGCCATTCAATGCCATCGGCATGGCATGCACCAGTTTTGCGATGTTCCGACGGAAACTCTAATGTTCGACCTGCTCATCAACCAACTTGTCTTCCCCATGCACTATGTGACGCCAGCCATTCGCAGATGGAGCTATACGGCGAAGCAGACGACTATGTTTCTCGACGTCATGGTGCTCGATGGATGTCGCTACCTATACGACTGGATGCCGACACTCGACCTGGCCGACGAAGGCCTTTCCGATATTCAGCAGCAGTTGAGCTATCGATTTGCGCTGGACGGGCTTGCCAAGAATCGGCGGTGGTATAACACGGAGTACTTCTTCGGTGCGGCTGTCATAGGTCAAGATACGCGGCCCTTCGACGCCCGATATCTGGCCCAACGGAGAAGCCTATGACGAGTCGTACCTTGCCGTGCCATAGCGTTGAGGCTGCCCAACATGGCGTTGCACCCGACGATCGGCCGCGGACGGCCGCTCGCGGGTGAACGCCAAGGCGTTCGACAGTCGCGGCCGTCGTTGAAGGCACCGCCGGCGGTGAGTGTCTTGTCTTTAGATCCGCACGGTGGTCGATGGAAAGCCATACGATGATCGGAGGCGAAGCACCAGCAATCTGCTCGATTGGGCGGTCTCGAGGCAAGCGTTGAACCGGCTGGGATCGCCGCAGGGATATGGTGTAGTATCGAAAGCCGACCCCACGGCGAGCCCCGCCGAGAGACGGCAACCCATCAAGCAGACACGACTGCCGACAGAACCCATGGACTGGCTTCTCCCCTACCTGAAAGGCGATCCGCTCCTCAACCTTGCCTTTCTGGCGTTGGCTTTCGCCAGCATCGGGGTTTCATTCGTCCTGTACTGGCGGAGCCGAAAAGAGAAGGTGCCGGTATTCAACATTCGCCACTTTATCCTCATACGAGCCAAGCAAATCGCCCTTCCAGGCCTGCGCATCACCCATGATGGCCACGAACTCGCGGACCTAACCCTAACGCGGTTTGCGCTTTGGAACCGGGGACGCGCCACAGTCAACCGCAACGATGTTGCGCCCATCGATCCCCTTCGTCTGCAGGTTCCGTCCGAATGTCGCATCATCCACTCTGCAATCGAGTACACGTCGACGCCTGCGAACAACTTCCGCATCTGCATCTCTCAAGACCGAACCCGCGTTGACATCGAATTCGACTTTTTTCACACGAACGAAGGGTGCACGCTCGCCGTCTATCATACGGCAAGCGGTCGAGACCTGACCCTACAAGGTACGATCAAGGGTGTAAGGTCGATTCCACGAGGTGTGTTCGAGGCGGACAACCTTCTGTTTCCATTTCTGGACAAAACACTTGGGCGGATCCTGCCACAGCGGCACCTCAAATGGCCTCACTTTCTCATCATGTTCGCGTTCCTCGTTGTGTTTATGGTCCCGGCGATGTTTCTTCTGATCGTCGGGCTTGGGATGCGCATAGCACGGCGCGCTCCTGACGAGTATCGGTTGGAGGACTGACTCTGACCGGCGTGACGCAGTAGCTCGCGGGCAACCAGCTGCCTGACTCCGGTTTGCAGCAGGCGCGGCGCCTGCATCCCCTTGCAACACGTACTGTAGACCTGGTACCCCCAATAGGAGCGGCCAACTGTGGAAAGGCGTCGCCGGTGGTGGGCAACTTGTTCTATGTTCCGGACAATGGTCGCGGCAAGCCCCACGGCGAAGGGTGGTTGGGGGAAGTCGACCTGCTTGGCTGGGCGCTGTCGAACCAGCCGATGAACCTGACGGTACCGCCGCAGGGGCATCGTAGTATCATCGAGACGCCGGAGCTTGCGGCGGTCCCGCAGGTTATCGGCAAGGCGTTGGACAATCGGGGCCGCGACTGTGGGCGTGGGAGTTCTGGCGGCGAAGGCCCTCGTCTCTCGGCTGCAATTGTGTTCTCGCCCGCCGGCGCTCTCGGCAGTTTGTCGCGGTGGCCGTCTTGCCTCTGAACCGAGGGCGGCAGGCATCGATCGCCGGAATTGCCGAGAAGGAGCAACGACTCCGCCGCGTCGACTTCGGTGGGGCAGGCCGTCCGTTGGCCGCGACCGGCGCAGCCTTGAATTCACGATCACCTCTTTGGCGGCCGACCACGCGGTCGCAATTCCGCGGAAACGCACTGGCCGTCACTTCGGCCCCGGACCAGGGCGACGATCAAGGCCCCTCGACGAACTCGCTCAGTTCTCCGGCGGTGATGCGGCTGTGGCGCAAACTCATCCTGGCCGCGGCGGCCGGCGAGGCTTGATAGGGCGGTCCCGTTGTCCAACCCGCCGTTGCACCGGACGAAGCCCGCGAGCATCTGCGCGGAACACAAAGGCTCACTGGGGACTCGGGCGCCAGTGTATTG
>Ga0182017_10003819_pt1 | contig 11255 bp, 17 predicted proteins | sample 712E3DmetaG_FD_120492 | JGI IMG/M metagenome (GOLD analysis project Ga0182017, IMG submission 120492) | Permafrost microbial communities from Stordalen Mire, Sweden - 712E3D metaG | ecosystem: Environmental > Terrestrial > Soil > Wetlands > Permafrost | place: Sweden: Stordalen | collected... | reverse complement strand
GTTTTTTGCTATCACTTCGAGGCTTACAGGGCCGGCAACGGTTTCCAGTATCTCTTTTATGACAAGTTGAGGGTCTTTTTTTTCTTTTGGGAGGAGCGTCGGGTTCGTCGTAACGCCATCGACGAGTCCCATTGCTATTCCTTTTTTAATCTCTTCTATATTCGCCGTATCAATAAAAAACTTCATGGTTATACCTCCGGTTACATTATCTTATTTGCTCTGGAAAACATTCACCATTATACACAATTGGCATCAAAATTACGACGCATTATTTTTTCAGATGTTGTCAAACCGACTTTTTGTATTCTTTGACCTACATGCAGCTTTTCTGTCCATGTTCAATAATATGCCTGTAAATTTGGCCTGAAAATAAACAATGGAGCTGGCATATTCATTAAGAGAGGTTTATCCTATTTCCTGTATGAAACTGGTATTCATTTCAGCAGTTGTTCTCCTGCTCAACCTGCCCTTTGGTTATTGGAGGGCGGGTGCAAGGAGGTTTTCTTTGCGGTGGTTTTTTGCCATTCATGTGCCGGTACTCCTTGTAGTTGGCTTACGCCTCGTGAGCGGTATCGGTTGGCAGATGGTAACCTTCCCCATATTGATCGGAGCTTTCTTTGGAGGGCAGTTTCTGGGCGGGTTGTTCAAGCGGATAATAGCCAATCGGAAGTAGAACCATGGGCGCCCCGTTCGAGGTGAAATGAGCTGATGCATAAGTTATTATACAATTGCAAAATAACCGACCGGAAGGTGCTTTCATGGAAATAAAGTACTCCGAGAGAGCAGTAAATACAGATGAAGCAGATTCATAAGGGGGGCAAAAAGAACGCAAGAATGATCATAGAAACTATCGAGGCCTATGCCAAGAATCAAAAGGGAAACTTCGATATCAAGGTTTTGAAGAGCAAGTATGGAGAATTCAAAAGACTTCGGATCGGAAAATATCGTATATATAGTTGATGATGCCGGTAAAGTCATGCTTGCCTATGAAGTAAAGCACCGGCAGGAGGTGTATAATGGTTAAGACGCAAATTATAAGAAAAGACAAAGAGCCCGTAGCGGTTGTCCTGGACTACAACAAATACGTACGTCTTAAAGAGATTGAACAGAACAGCGAAGATTACCGCTCCGCCGTGTTGGTAAGAGAAAAGAACAAGAAATGGACAACACATAAAGACCTGAAAAAGGACCTGGGATTGTAACGCCGGGGTCGATGGGCAATGAGATTAGGCGCGAAAAGGGCGAGGCCACTCAAAAAAATTTCTGGAACACAGGAATTCATATTGACACTTTCTGTTTTTGTATGCTAAAAGAATGCGATATGAAAGAAAAAAAGGATATGAACTGGTGGTGGTGGCAGTTATCGCAGGCGTGAAGCCGTAAATGACTGGCCATGGACGGTTTCACGCTGTCCATGGCCGTTTTTGTTTAGGGCCATGGTTAACTCATGGCCTTACGTTTAAATTATTACTAAGGAGGGAGCATATGGAGAAAAAGATCTTTTTGAATGAAAAGGACATACCGAAGGCATGGTACAATATCCAGGCGGATTTGCCTAATCCCCTTCCGCCGCCTCTCAATCCGGGGACAGGCGAACCCATTACACCGGATATGCTTGCACCTATCTTTCCTATGAATCTTATTGAACAGGAAGTGAGCACGCAGCGCTGGATTGATATTCCTGAAGAGGTCCTTGAGAAGCTTCTCATGTGGAGACCGACCCCCCTTTACAGGGCTACCGCGCTCGAAAAGTTTCTTGGAACACCGGCAAAAATATACTTCAAAAATGAAGGCGTGAGTCCTCCGGGCAGCCACAAGCCGAATACGGCCATAGCTCAGGCCTATTACAACAAGGTCGCCGGGACCAAAAGGCTCACTACTGAGACGGGGGCAGGGCAGTGGGGAGGCGCTCTTGCTTTTGCCTGCGGCCAGTTTGGCCTTGAGCTGAAGGTTTACATGGTGCGGGTGAGCTATAATCAAAAGCCATACCGCAGGGTAATGATGGAGACCTGGGGGGCCAAATGCGTACCGAGCCCAAGCCCTGATACCAACGCGGGAAGAAAATTCCTCGAAGGGAATCCGGACCATCCGGGAAGTCTCGGTATGGCCATCAGCGAAGCGATAGAAGATGCCGTTACATCGAAGAACACAAAATATTCTCTGGGGAGCGTCCTCAACCATGTACTCATGCATCAGACCATCATCGGCCTTGAGGCAGAAAAACAACTTGCCGCTGTCGGAGACTATCCCAATGTGGTCATAGGGTGTGCCGGCGGTGGCAGTAACTTTGCCGGTATCTCTTTCCCGTTCGTTCGCGACAAGATTCACGGGAAAGATATACGGATCATTGCTGCGGAGCCAACATCGTGTCCTTCTTTGACGAGAGGTGATTACGTATATGACTTCGGTGATACCGCCATGACGACGCCCCTTCTGCCCATGTATTCCATCGGGCATAATTTTATCCCGGCCCCTATCCATGCAGGAGGACTCCGGTATCACGGCATGGCGCCGCTTGTGAGTAGACTTTGTGCTGATGGTCTTATCGAGGCAAGGGCATATAATCAGCTTGAGACTTTTGCTGCCGGCATTATATTTGCAAAGACCGAAGGGTTTATTCCTGCCCCGGAGACAAACCACGCCATTGCCTGTGTGATCGAAGAGGCTAAGGCGGCAAAAGAGGAAGGAAAGGAAAAGGTGATCCTAATGAACTGGAGCGGCCATGGCATTATAGACCTTGCGTCATACGATGCGTATATGTGCGGTAAACTTCAGGATTATGTGTTGCCTAACGAGGAGATACAAAAACTGTTGAAGGATTTGGAGAAATTTCCGAAACCGAAGTAAGACAGGTGATAGGTCATAGGCGATAGGTGCACATACGTACGATGGGGAGTTCAATGTATGACCTCCCATAACCTATTGCCTATTACCGGGGTTATTCATGGATATTTACTGTACCCAGCTCGGCATGATCATCGATATAGCCTATTGTTTTTCCGTCAATGAGGGGTTGCCGTGCAGAAACACGATTGGCTGCTGGAAAGAAAGGGCTGATGTAATTGCCCTTCTTAAGGCACAGTTTACCGATGAGCAATTGAAAAAGGTCTTTAGCGGTCTACCGAAATCAAAGTTAGAGCGGATTTTAGAGTCCCTGAAATCTGCACGCGAGGAGGAGTAGAAGTTGCTTTCCGACCGGGTCGAGGGCATGAGACCCACTGGCTCAGGAAGATCTTCGACCTTTTCATCAAGCGAGGAGAGTTTATATAAAGGCGTTGTGAAGTATCATAGAATTCGGCATAAAAGGGAAGGGGCATCCGGCAGAATATGCACGAGGGGATATGTGAGGCTTTATTAGCAAATGGTGTACAACTTTTATATGTAACGAACAGAACGGTTGAACAAACGGCAAAGAAGATACCGGCGGGACATTCTTCTTTCCACTGTGAAGCATCAATAAACGAAAAAATTGTTTTTGAATCAGCGCTTGCAGGGAGTCTGGCGTCAAAAAAAACAGCCTGCCTTCTATCTTCCGAAGGACTCTATGAAGCTCTTGATTCTCTGATAGTTTCCGCATATACCGGCGTCGCTTGCGGGTTTCTCGTTATTGCCGTTCAGGAGAATGACGAAGAGGTTACCCCTGTGGGGTTTTTTTCTAAACTGCCCCTTCTTGTGACGGAAAGTGCTGATGAATTTCAAAGGGCGGTGGAATACGGGTATTATATCTCCGGGAAATACGAAATACCTGTTATCATCCAGGCTGTACCTTTTGAAGACTGGGATCAGGGATCAGGGATCAGGAGGGGTCAGGGGTCAGACAGGAAAGCGGAGTTTATAAAGACCTCCGCGTGCTGGGCAGCTACGCCGAAACTTGGGTATCAGCTCCATCAGGAATTACATGACAAAATTGAAAAGATAAGAGACGAATTTGAAGACTACGAAGGAAACAGGAAGATTATAAAAGATACAACCGGTATTATTACCGACAGACTGTCCCATCTCGAATTCTATGATGAAGACGCAAGTGTTCTCAAAATCTCTACGGTCCACCCGCTTCCTGATAAGCTTGTTATGGATTTTATCGGGGATATGAAAGAGGTCTTTATGGCAGAAACATACCCTGTTATTGAATTTCAGATCCCCCAGCGGTCAAAGGTAAAAAAAGGACTGACAGGCATGATGCACCGGGGGCCAAAGCCTGAAGAAACGATCTATGGATTTCATGTTGTGAGGGACAAACTGGGTCATGCTTCTTCGATCAATATGGCGCATGGGATCAAGAAGTGCATGCCTGAAAAAAAGGTTCTTGCCATTACCTATGAGGATCACTTTTTTCGCTCCGGTATGCCGGCATTCGTGAATACCCTCTGCAATGATGTTTCCTATGTGCTCCTTGTTATGTCCCATGACAGGGAAGAAGAGATAAAGAACATCCTTCACGGCTTCGGTTTTCATAATTGTTTTCACCTCAACGCCATTTCTGAAATCGAGCGTTTTCAGGACGCGAAAGAACTGACAGTCCTCTTTTGCAGAGGTATTGGATAATATCGTGAGCGCTATGTGGTCGATCATAAAAGCCCAATTTTCCTGGAAAATTATTCACTATTCACTGACGACCATTCACTCTTTTTGGTTTGAGAAGGTTTTGTCATGAAGACAGAACAACAGACAATGACTGCCAGCGAGGCCATCGCTCGGGGGCTCGTGGAAGCAGGAATAGAGCTGGCTACGGCATGTCCGGGAACGGCCGGTTCGAAAATCCTTTCCGGCATCGTTGAGTTCAAGCGGATGGAACATAAAAACATTCATATTGATTGGTCGATGAATGAAAAGTGTGCCTTTGAAGTCGCATACGGAGCAGCGTCATTGGGCAAAAAGGCAGCCTGCTTCGTAGGACAGATCGGTTTAAACGTCGCTTTTGCCTCCATCATGAAGGCCCTGGAGAAGCCAATCGAGGGTGGTCTCGTGATCGTTTCCTGTGATGATCCCGGCTCGCGGTCCTCTGATAGAGAACAGGGCACAGGGCTTATTGCTTCGCTTTTCAATATCCCTGTCTATGGTTCTGTGTCTCCGAAAGAGGCTGCCGATGTTGCATTTCGGGCGCTTAACCATTCCTTTGAGCATAAGAAGCCGGTCATCGTCTGGTCTGCGGGCGAGGGGATTTCCCCGGACAGTCCTGTTGAAGAAGCCTTGAAAGATGTCAGGGTGGAGCCGGGGTTTCCGGGGATTCGCGCGCGGTGTGCCCCGTGGGTTTCATTCTCAGCAATACGGAACGCATTTCCTGAAGCCCTTTTCCTGGGTGACGCAGGTTGCTCTGCTTCCGGCGCTGGTCACGGGGATGCTCATGCCTTTCTCGATGCGGGCGCAGGGGTGGCGTTTGCTGCAGGCTTATACGATGCGTTCAATCAGGACAATAGACCCGTTCAGATTGTCGTTGCCGTCGAGGACTCGCTGTTTTTTCGTACTTGTCTTACGGCCCTGTACGACGCGGCACAGAAGGAAAAGAAATTTATTCTCCTTATCATGGTTAATGGCAGAGAGGCCATAACAGGAATGGAGGAGATTCCACAGAAAAATACCGCGGTTGATAATATCAGACTTTATTCAATGAAGATCGATGACATTGTAAAAGCCTTCGGGGTTTCCTTTGTAAGAACCATAGGCATGAATGATACTCCCCTCATGATCGGGACAATGCGGGAGGCCTTTGAGTATCTGAAACAGGACAGGTCAAGGCCTGCGGTTATTATTGTGAGACAGGATTCGGTTCCCCTTTAAAAGCGGAACCGAAGGGTGCCTCCGCGCGCAGATACTGAAAAAGATTGCGCGGGGCGCTGGAGCCGTGTAAAGTATTTAAGGCGTTAAAAGCTGGTTATAAGCGATAGGCACATGGGCAAAAAACTTTCTCTTGTCATTGTCACGAAGGATACGAAAGAGCTACTCGAAAACCTGCTCCATTCCATTGAGAAGGACCGCTCTCTTCAGCCTTTAATAAGCAAAGTCATTGTCATCGATAATGCCTCGGCAGACGGTACCGACGAAGTCATCAGGACGAAATTTCCTGCTGTTGTTTACATAAAAAATGAAAGGAATATGGGTTTTGCCTCCGCGGCAAACAAAGGTTTCTCGCTTGCCGAAGGCGAATATATTCTTTTTCTCAATTCCGATACGATTCTCATTGAGGAGGAACTTGTCAGGATAGTTGATTTCATGGACAACAATGCCGATGTAGCAATATGCGGCCCCGAGCTTGTCTATCCCGATATGAAACCGCAGCGCTCCTTTGCCGCAATTCCATCGCTTGCAGCGGAGTTTTTCCCTCTCGCAAAGTTTAAGGTACCAGATTCAAGGTTCAAGGTTCGTAATTCAACATATGACCATTCACGGAATTTCGGCGACCCCAGACCCCCAACTCCCTACCCCAGGGCTTATAATGCCGATTCACGATTCACGATTCACGATGTTTTCGATGTCCATTCCCTCATAGGGGCGGCAATCCTTGTCAGAAGAGAAACATTTGAAAGGCTAAGCGGTTTTGATGAGAGATTTTTCTTTTTTCTCGAAGAGACCGATCTCTGTGTTAGAAGCAGAGCGCAGGGGAAAAGGGTAGTCTTTTTTCTTGAGGCGAAGGTCATCCATCTGCAGGGAAAAACAGTACGACAAAACTGGATTCAGGGGAGGATAGAATACAACATTTCCCTTTATAAATTTATGAAAAAACATCATGCCCTGCCGTACTACGCCGCGTTTGTTGCCGTGAGATTCGTCAAGGCCATGCTCTTTGTTATGCTTTTTTCTTTTCTCTTTTTCTTTTTATTTGGAAAGAAAATAAGAATGAAATATGTCTATTACCTTAAGCTCATTTTATGGCATTTCGGGGGTTGCCTTGATAATGCGGGCCTGCGTCCTGATAAGGGCGTATAGGGCTCAGCGCATTTTCTTCAAGTTTGTCTGCAATATCGAAGAGGATATCCCCGATTTCGATTGATTCTTTCCAGATTTCTAAATCCTGAAATCTGAATCTGTTCATGTTACCCCCCAGGTTTCCCATTCTTTGTTTTTTGTCAGCAGGAGTTGACCTTTGCTCTCACCTCTTTGTGCTTTGCGCTATGTCCTTAGCTTTCCAGAACAAAAATCACTTCCAGGGTAACGCGGAACTCGACAATCTTTCCGTCCTCTACATGCGCACGTTGTTCTTTTACCCTGAACCCTGTTATACCCCTTAGAGTCTTGGAGGCTCTCTTGAAGCCAACCAGTATAGCATCATCAAAACTTTTCGGTGAACCGGAAATAACTTCTGTTACCCGTGCGACCCTGCCTTCAGACCTCATAGATCCTCCTTATCCTGTTTTTTTTAAAGGCTAACAGGATACTCAAAAGGAGTCAACTATTTTTATTTTTGTCTTTGTCTGAGAGGGATGAACACCGAATGAGATACATAGCAAAAAACTATTTATTTAAATAGATATTTGATATAATGAAGCTATCAATAACATTTTACAGTGAGTGATAGAAATATCTTCAAAGGCTACCCCTCTGTGCCAATATAAGTGAGACACTTTCCATCCAATAGTTTAGACTCTAAGGGCGGGAAGGAGAATGTTAATTTGAAAGAGAAAGGTTCAATGATCACACACAGTGCCACAATAGCAAAGAAGCCGATTATCAAAGCTATCCCCGACCAGGAGGTTACCGAGAAGGCAGTACGAAGAAGGTTTTCTGCCGGGTATAAGCTTCGTATCCTCAAAGAAGCAGATGCCTGTACCAAACAAGGACAGATGGGAGCCCTTCTGCGCCGTGAAGGACTCTATTCGTCGAATTTGACGTTATGGAGACGTCAGATCGATGAAGGCCTTGTTCCTAAAAAAAGAGGACCTGCTACCCACACACCTGATCCAAATGTCCGTCGTATTGCCCAACTGGAAAAAGATACTGCCCGGCTTACCCATAAGCTCAAACAAGCCGAGCTTATCATTGAAGTCCAAAAAAAAGTGGCAGCTCTTCTTCAGGGGTTAGAAAAGGTGGAGGAGAACTCATGAGTATTGTGACATCACTTGCCCGTGAGACAGGCGTCAGCGCCGCCTGCTATGCCCTTAATGTCTCCCGTTGTGGTTTCTACCGGTGGCAACAACCCGAAGAAAAGGAACCGTTCCATCGTCTCTCTCCTCTGGCTCTTTCTTATACAGAACGTAATGAGGTTATCGATGTTCTCCATGAGGACCGTTTTGTCGATAAAGCCCCTCAAGAGATTTATGCAGCACTTCTTGATGAAGACAAATACCTTTGTTCGATCCGTACCATGTACCGCATTCTAAAAAAGGAAGGGGAACTGAAAGAAAGAAGGAATCAATTGTCCCGTCCCCATTATACAAAACCGGAGATTCTCGCAAAAGGTCCCAATGAAGTCTGGTCCTGGGATATTACCAAACTCAAAGGACCGCAGAAATGGACGTATTACTATCTCTATGTGATCCTCGATATCTTCAGCCGCTACGTAGTAGGCTGGATGGTAGCCCACCACAGAGAGCTTGCCGTCCTTGCCCGTAAACTGATTGAGGAGGCTTGTGAGAAACAATCGATTCAGTCTGGACAGCTTTTGATCCATGCCGACAGAGGATCGAGCATGACCTCAAAACCAGTTGCTTTCCTCATGGCCGATCTGGGTGTTACCAAAAGTCATTCAAGACCCTCGGTCAGCAATGATAATCCCTATTCCGAATCCCAGTTCAAAACCATGAAATACAGACCTGAGTTCCCTGAAAGGTTCGGCTCCATTGAAGATGCCAGAGCTTTTTGTCAGACCTTCTTCCCTTGGTACAACAAAGAACATTATCATGCTGGATTGGGTCTCATGACGCCGGAGGATGTCCATTACAGAAGGGCACCAGGGATCATTGAGGATCGTCAGGATACTTTACTGGCTGCTTATGACAAACATCCCGAACGGTTCAAGTATAGGATACCGAAACCGATGATGGTTCCTGGTACAGTCTGGATCAACAAACCATTGCCGAAGAGTGATGGAGAGATACACTAAATGTTTTATAAAAGTGTCTCATTTTCATTGACATGTTCCGAACATACCTGTCAGATGACACACTTGACATATTGGATATTAGTAGATATACTTTGGTATTAATAATATTCATACCAAAAGGAATACTATGGCAGGTGTTGTAAAAATAGCAATAAGTATGCCCGGTGAAGAATTTCGGGAATTAGAAGCTCTCAGAAAGAAAGAGGGGCTAAGCAGGAGCAAATTTATCATTGAGGCAGTTAAGCATTTCAAAGAGGAAAGAAGGAAGGAAAAGCTGGCAAAGATCTACAAGGAAGGGTATCAAAGGATACCAGAGACCCTTCAAATAGCAGAAGGCTGGGAAAAGGTTTCTCTTGCAGCATTTTCCTATTCTCGCGGTGAGTGGTAATGAAGAGGGGTGAAGCATGGTGGGCAGAATTACCATCGCCGATAGGCAAAAGACCTGTTTTGCTTCTCTCTCGCAATGAAGCGTATGTCGTAAGAAATGCCGTAACGGTTGCAGAAATCACAACAACAATAAGAGGAATCCCGGTTGAAGTTGTGCTTGGTCCACAGGATGGATTACCCAAAAAGTGTGTTGTGAATCTTGATACTATAATTACGATAAGGAAGGAATCTTTAAAAGAGAGAATCACCATGCTCAATGCCGAAAAAATTGAGCAGGTAAATGACGCAATCAAATTCTCACTTGAAATACCATAAGTCGACAAGCACACAAGCTGGTTTATGATCTCTTGTTCCTCGATAACAGATAGTGTTTTTTCATCAAACACATCTTCGAAAGTATTGTTTGTGATGGCCCATGTTGCGTAATAACCCAATAAAGTCATTGTTTAGAACCTCATCACTCAAGCGTGTGGCTTTTTTCTGCGTCGCCGATGTTGTCCTCATTATCCTGTCTCTTTTTCTCTCGTTCCTTTTTCAATTTGACTTGAGCATGAACATAGACTACGTCGGTCTTGTGAGCGAAGTGGTCATATTTTTTATCATCATCAAGATTGCCGTCCTTGCTTCCTTCCGGGTCTACGGAATGTCCTGGCGATACGTCGGCATTAGTGATTTATTGAATATCGTGCTTGCGCTGATACTCTCAGAGCTTCTTCTCATCGTCATGAGCATCCCCAACTCTATTTTTTCTCATGTGCCCATTACAGGGTTCCCGAAGAGAATATTTTTTGTCGACGGAATCATTTCGCTTTTTTTTATTGCGGGGCTTCGGATTTCGAAAAGACTTTATCTGGAAGTGATACGCAAAAGAGGTTTCGCAAAAAAAGGTAAGAGGACAATAATCCTTGGTGCGGGCAATACCGGAGAGATGATCCTCAGGGACATGACACGGCTCGGTTACGGTGAGTTTTATCCTGTTGGTCTCCTCGATGATGATATGAGCAAAGTCGGGGCCTATATACATGGTGTAAAGGTCTATGGAAAAACAGACAACCTCGGCAAGATAATTTCGGAACAAGGGATCGAAGCAGTCATTGTTGCTATCCCGACATTAAATCATAAAAAGTTGAAAGATATATATGAAGTGGCGAAAAAAGCGAATGTGGATACGATCAAAATCGTTCCCCGTATTTATGACTTCGATACACCGGATCTAAACCTGAAATCCCTTGAAGATATCAGTATTGAAGACCTCATCGGCCGCCAGATAGTGCAGATAGACTATGGCGTGATTAAGGAATTTTTAAAAAACAAGACCGTGCTGATTACCGGCGCCGGCGGTTCCATCGGTTCCGAGCTTGTCATGCAGATATGCGCTTTTCAGCCCGGCAAGGTACTTCTTTTGATATCGATGATACGGATCTCCACACCATGGCCCTCAGGCTCAATAAGCGCTACCCTCATTTGATGAACCGGACCTCTTTTCTAATCGGTGATGTGCGGGATGAAAAAAGGGTTGAGGAAGTCTTCCAGGCATTTAAACCGCACATCGTTTTTCATGCCGCTGCCTACAAACATGTGCCGATGATGGAACACAACCCCAAGGAAGCAGTAAAGGTAAATATCTTTGGAACCTATCTACTCGCTCATGCTTCTCTCAATCATCATGTGGAACGATTCATCATGATCTCTACTGATAAGGCTGTTCGACCTGCTATGTAGATTGTCAACCTCAAAATCTCTTACTGTTACATCATCTCTCCCCCTTTCTTCATATATGATGAGTAATAACTATTCCCCAGCCTGCTATTCGTGGTCTTTATAGAACAAG
>Ga0182017_10003818_pt1 | contig 11256 bp, 7 predicted proteins | sample 712E3DmetaG_FD_120492 | JGI IMG/M metagenome (GOLD analysis project Ga0182017, IMG submission 120492) | Permafrost microbial communities from Stordalen Mire, Sweden - 712E3D metaG | ecosystem: Environmental > Terrestrial > Soil > Wetlands > Permafrost | place: Sweden: Stordalen | collected... | reverse complement strand
CTGAAAACCTCCATCGCCGGAAATACAAACAACCGGTTTTAGTTGTCCTCCTAAGCACGCTCCGATTGATGCAGGCAAGGCATAACCCATCGATCCCATGCCGGCAGAAGTTAAAAATAATTGTTCTCTATTTAATTCAAGTGATTGTGCCGCCCACATTTGATGATTTCCAACATCTGCAATGTAACTAGATGCGTTTAGAGATGTTTTTGATAGCTTATGAATGAAAATGTTCGGGTTAATCCCATCGACATCCCTTAATTCATTGGTATCTGGCCATGTATCGCGTAATTCAGAAATTGTTGATAACCATTCAGCAAAGTCTGGGAAATTTATACTTTCTGCGCGAATGATAGCGTGTTCCAAAAATTCTTTAACATCGGCAACTATTGGAATACACTCGGGAACTCGATTATTGATCTCAACGGAATCTATGTCTATGTGGTAAATCTTCTTGTCCCTTTTGAATCCATCAATATCAGATCCTGTTTGTCTGATATCTAATCGAGAACCTAACACAATAAGCACATCACAATTGCCAATTGCTAAATTCGCCCACCTGTTTCCATAACTACCTATAAATCCTACACGCTTTGGATGGCTGAATGGAATTGCATCAAGACCAAGAAGAGAAGTAACAACTGGTATACCAGTAAGATCAACAAATTTTCCTAATCCACTTTGCGAGAAAGAAGCAGAAACACCCCTGCCTACAAGAATTAATGGTCGTGAAGAATTACAGATATCAAAAAAGAATGTTTCACTATCAATCTTCCGTTCATTCTTTTTTGATATGAATTTAGAATGTGTAGAAAACAACTTACCCTCGTTGACTTCAGCACGCTGAATGTTCATTGGCACATCTATAAGAACCGGTCCCTGCCTTCCACTAAGCGCCAATTCAAAAGCATTCTCTAATATTTCGGGTAACTCCTCAGCATTCGTAACACGTATCGCTGATTTTGTAATAGGAAGCGCCATAGCTACTATATCTGTTTCTTGAAAACCCAATTGCCGAATATTTTTACTGCCCTTCTGTTCATTGATATTAACTTGGCCAGTAATAAAAACTGCGGGCACAGAATCAAAATAGCAACTACCAATTCCAGTTAATAAATTTGTCGCACCGGGCCCACTAGTGGCCAAAGCAACACCTGGTTTCCCTGTAACGCGTGCAAAAGCATCTGCCGAAAAGGCTGCTGCTTGCTCATGATGCATAGTTACAATTTTGATTTTGGTTGTTTGTGCGATTGAGTCAAGAAGATGTGTAATCATCCCACCCGGCAATTCGAAAACATGAGAAATGTCCTTTAGCTCAAGAAACTTTGCAATATAATCAGATGCTTTCATCAGAAATCATTTCTTGAAATTAATTAATTTTAAACAATGAATAGTAAGCGAGTGTTCTAGTTATTGCATCGTCAAGATTGGTGCTCATTCTTAGTTTCAATTCATTCTTTGCTCTTGAAGTTGAGGGAATATACCTTTCCGATAAAAATCTTTCCTCTGAGTTCTTTTGAATAACAATATTTGTTTTTGTTGAAGATAGTAGAGACACCTTATATGCAATCTCCTTAATACTGTGACATTCTTCGGATCCAACGTTGTATGGATAACATACTCTCCCTCTAAACAAAATAGTCCACAGCCATGTCGCTAAATCTGCTGCGTAAAGATAAGATCGATACGGGGTACCATCTCCTTTGATGACAATGTTTTCATCGCGAAGAGCATTCAAAATAAAATTTCCTACTGCAAAATGTTTGTCTAACGGCAAATAAGGACCGACAAAGGCAAAACAACGAGCAATTTTTACGGGAACTTGAAACTGATTCGAATAGACTGAACAAAGCAACTCTGCCCTCCTTTTACCTTCACCGTATGCCGATTGCGTATTCAGGTGATCGGGCGATCCTCGATAGTCTTCCGGAATATGAGTTAGCTCGGCAGGTTGTTTTCCATAAACAGCGCCCGAACTTGTAAACAAAAATGCCTTTACATTTTTCTCCTTAGCGAGATTCAACATGTTCCGAGTACCGTCAATAATGGTGTCATACATAAGGAGGGGGTCTTCGGATTTTAGTTTGTCACTTGCTGAGGTGCCGGCATGAATAATGTACTGTATCTCTTCTTCCGGATATCGAAAAGTCCTGACGTCCCCTTTAAGGAAGCCAAAAGCTCGGGGTTGATGATAATACGGATATTCAGATAAAAACCCTTCAGGATTTCGACTCAGGACAATCATTTTTGAGTTAAGGCGCAATTCATGGTTAATGAATGAGAAACTTTCCAGAAGCCACTTACCGAAAAATCCCGTACCGCCTGTAATGAAAATTGTTTTATCTCTCACTTCCGACCACAATTCTTCCGTATGCTTCAGAACATTGCGCAAATCCTCTTCCAGCAGCTTGTTATACAATTGCATTGTTATTCCCACTCATCCGTCATCACTTTCGATACATCGACGTGCAGCAATAAATGTTTTTTGAACAGCCGTATCATTTGCGGGGGACCGGAAATAAAAAATGTTTGCGCAGCATGATTCTCGTCAAGGATATTTTCAATCTTTAGGAATCCCTCGTTTTCCTCAACAGTACATTTGACCAGCAGAGAACTATTGTTTTGCATTGCCTTCTGCAGCTGCTGAGAATAGATGTTGTAGTCATCCGAACGGTATCCGAAATAGAGTGTCGGAGAAGAGTATGCTCTAAAACTTGCATCTGTAAACAATGACAAATACGGTGTTATCCCCGTACCGCCGGCAATAAACACACAATGTTCTTTCGAGTGGGGTTTCTGAAATAATTCTCCGTAGGGCAGTTTAAGCCAGATTGTTTTCCCAACCTGCAATTCTGAAGACATCCTTTTCGTATAGACACCTTTCACGGAGTATGTTATCTTTAAATCGTCTTCATCGGGATTTGTTTGGACAGAAAAGCACCGTGATTCCGGCCATTGGCGACTTGGATCGTACGGATCTAACGCCAAATGCAAAAACTGTCCGGGCTTAAATCGGAAACGTTCTTCGTCGGAAGCGAATGTTACGACATACACGTCGGGTAGGGGATGCTCGATATGCTTGACAATCGCACAATATTTTCTAGCCAACGCCATCAGTATTTCTTCGCAAATTCTTCTATCGTTCTATCAATATATTCTAACATCTCTGCCGTCATACCCGGGTATACTCCCAAGAAGAACGTGCGATTCATAATGACATCAGTGTTTGTCAATTCACCGGCAACACGATAGCGTTTATTCACCAGCGCGGGCTGACGCGTAAAATTGCCTGCAAACAGATTTCGCGTCTCTATTTTCCGAGAGTCCAGATACTGTGTCAATTGTTCGCGTGAAAACGGCGTGCCTTCTTTCAGCGTGACAATGTAGCTGAACCATGCCGGATCTGATCCTTTTGTTGCTTCAGGCAGGGTAAAATAATCAGGATACTTTTGGAACGTTTGATTGTACCTCTCAAAATTCTTTTTCCTTGCTTCACAAAACATTCCAAGCTTTTGCATCTGTGCGGCACCTATCGCCGCTTGCATATCTGTCATCTTGAGATTGTAGCCGATCTCGGAATAAACATACTTATGGTCATATCCGAACGGCAATGTGCCGAACTGCTGAGAAAACCGTTTCCCGCAGGTATTGTTTTCTCCGCCGGCACAATAACAGTCTCTTCCCCAATCACGAAACGCCCGCACAAGTTTTGCCAGTTGATCATCATTCGTCACAATTGCTCCGCCCTCGCCCGTAGTAATATGATGTGCCGGGTAAAAGGAAATTGTCGAAAGATGTCCGAATGTTCCGGTGTATTTTCCTTTATACCTGCTGCCGAATGCATCGCAATTGTCTTCGATCACCCAAAGATGATGTTCTTCCGCAATCTTGAGCACTTCACCGATATCAAACGGATTGCCTAACGTGTGAGCAAGAAAAATACACTTTGTCTTTTCGGAAATTGCATTACGCAACTTTTGAACATCGATATTATAAGTGGGAATATCGACATCGACAAACACTGGCACGCATTGGTGTTGAAAAATGGGTGTTACTGAAGAAGGGAATGCGGCCGCAACAGAAATCACCTCATCGCCAGGTTTCAATCTGCGCTCGCCCAATTTTTCCGACGTCAGTGCAGCAAACGCAAGAAGATTTGCGGATGAACCGGAATTGGTCAGCAGGACATTCTCAACACCCAAGAAATTGGCAATCTTGCTGGTAAACTGTTCAGAGTATCTTCCCTCAGTCAGCCAATAATCCAACGAAGAATCGACAAGATTCATCAATTCATGTTCATCAAATACCCGTCCGGCATAATTGACCCGGGACTGACCTGGGACGAATTCCCCCCCTGCATGTTTTGCCGAGTAATACTGCTTAGTAAGCTCTAAGATCTTGTTTCGTATTTGGCGTTCGTTCATGGGGTTTTCAGTATCGTTCAACAAAAAGTTCTCTTCAGTCTATTACTGCGCCCACATTTGTCCTTTTGATGCTGCAAGTTGAGTATAATCTCTAATTTGGTGTGTGCAATATTGATAGAGGTTTGTATTATTGTGCTCATAAAAATATTTATACCATTTTACCGTCATTGCAATATTTTCTTCAAATGATAATGTCGCGCTCCACGGGAGCATAAAATGAACTTTATCACACGACAATCGTAACCAGCCCGCTTCATGCAGCCGTTTATCATTCTTATCAGACACATCAACCCACTCACCGGACTGCCACTCAGCTATGAGCGCTTTCACTAGATCAGAAACACATTTTGCCGAACTATCGGCGGGACCGAAATTCCATCCACCGGAAAACCGTTTCGGGTCTTCATGTAACCTTGCACCCAGCCACAGATACCCGCCAATCGGTTCCAATACATGCTGCCATGGACGAATGGCCGTCGGATTACGAACAACAATAGGCTCACCTTTGCTTAAAGATCTAATGCTATCTACGACAATACGATCTTTTGCCCAATCTCCTCCGCCTATAACATTTCCTGCACGAACACTCACTGCTCCAAATTCTTCTCTGTGTGAGAAATAGGATCGCAAATATGATCGAATGACTATTTCGGCGGCCCCTTTAGAAGCGCTGTATGGATCATCACCGCCCATCGGATCATCTTCTTTGTATCCCCAAACTTGTTCACGATTTTCGTAGCATTTATCACTGGTGATCATGACAAGTGTTGATACCGAAGAAGTCAATCGCGAAGCTTCCAATACGTTCATTGATCCTAGTATGTTAGTTTCGAAGGTAAGCCTCGGAATTTCGTACGAATATCGCACCAGTGGCTGCGCGGCTAAATGGAATACAATTTCAGGATTGAATGATGCGAACACCTGCAACAACTCTTCATAATTCCGCACATCCCCAATAACGTGTTTTATGCGGTCTTGTAGATGGCAAACGGTAAAATTATTAGGTTCGGTTGGTGGCTCTAAGGAAAAGCCTAAAACTTCAGAACCAAGTTCGTTCAGCCAAATAGACAGCCAAGAGCCTTTGAACCCAGTATGCCCCGTCACGAGGACTTTTTTCCCTTTGTAGAATTCACGAAAAGATTTTTCCATGCCGTACTTACCAAACCTTCCATGGAGCTTTACCGCTCTCCCATTGTTCATTAAGAAGGGCGTATTCTCTTAACGTATCCATTCCTGTCCAATATCCGTCATACTGGAAGACTGAAAGTTGTCGGTCTTTGACCATTGCCGGCAACGGCTCTTTTTCCAATATCAAATTCTCCTCTGGCCAAAAATAGTCCCAAACTCGGTTTGCATCGAACACCATAAACCCTCCATTGATCCACCCTTCAGAGAATTGTGGCTTCTCATTAAAATGTGTGACAAGATCATTCTCTATGAACAATTCGCCAAACCGTCCGGTCGGTCGGACAGCAGTCACCGTCCCAATCTTCCCTTGTTGTTTGTGAAAATCAATAAGTCTTTTGATATCCAATGCCGCAACACCATCACCGTATGTCAAACAAAAATGATCGTCACCTTCAAGATATTTGCGAACTTTCCATAATCGAGCGCCGGTCATACTATCCTCACCTGTATCTACTAAGGTTACTTTCCAATCAGATTCTTCTACGTCATTATGGAAAACAATGTTGTTAGGCTTTCCCACATCAACAGTGATGTCATTATTTATTATTTTGAAATTCAAAAAATATTCTTTGATCGTCCATCCTTTGTAGCCTAAACAAAGGATGAAATCATTTATTCCAAAATGCGAATAGATTTTCATAATATGCCATAATATTGGTTTCCCGCCGATCGGGACCATTGGTTTTGGTAAAACTTCCGAAACATCTCTGATCCGAGTTCCCTTTCCACCACAAAGAATGACGACCTTCATAAGAAACCTCTATCGATTGCGTTATTAGTTATTCCTGATTAAAGAATTTAACGACTTATCAAAGAACATAATCAATCCGAGCATCATCAATTTCGGTGTGAATCCCCAACCGCAGGATATGAGTCACGTCAATGCCTACACTGGTCGGATTCCAACTACACAATGAGGAATCCGAGGCAAAAAGAATCGAATGAATAGTCCTGACGTTGGATGCAACATATTCTTGAGACCGATAGGTAGGCTTTCCTGGCATCAACCAAAAAGCCAATCCAAAATCGACTCACGTCATCGTTTGATTGTCAACTCAAATTCTTCTGCCATCATTCACGCACGTTCTTCATGCAATAAATTCTTTCCCTCGCGTTTACGCAACAATGCATTCGAACCTTTCAGGAATCTCTCCTTCTTTTGCATCCATGGCAGTCTTGTTTGACGACACTAATGAAATAGCCCCCAAGACCCTTGACGATCCTGAGGGCTCGTAATATATGTCCTCCTACGGTTTCTTTCAGATATTATTGCCACGAGGACCGCGGTCGCCGGATTGTTTTGTTAAGGAGAAACACAAATCGAAAAAGTGTCTGACGATCTCATTCAAACGGCCTAAATTGTTTATTGGACTTATTTGCTCACCAAGCACTAGCCACAGCGAAACAATCTCTAATTGTTCGAAGCGAAGCGAGACCTACGTTTCAAATAAGATCCCATTTCGCGAATCTTTTCGCCATACGAATCTTTGAGGTAGACAAAAGCCATTCCTCCAAGAAGTGAAAGAAGAAACGAGACGGTAACAATAATTCTTTTGCGGGGCTTTTCCCAAAGGGCCGCCGGCCTTCCCGCATCCATAATATTCACGATCGGAATATTCTTTATCTCTTCTATTTTGGTCAGCTCGTACTGTTTCTTCAATTCGATGTACAGGGTTGAATTGATTTGCACCTCCCGAATGAAACGTTCTTGCTCCAGCAACAACTGAGGGGAGTCCGACACTCTTCTGTTATTCTCGCGAAAGTCCCTTAACATATTTTCTGATTGATCCAAATCAACTTTTACTTCTTTCAATCTTCCTTCGATCCATTTCCGCTCTTCAGAAGCATTCGACGTACGTTTGGTCCGCACAAATAGATCAAGCTGGGAAGCGACGGTATTGACAATATCCGCAGAGAGTTGTGGCTCTTTGGTCAAGAGCGAAATTGTTAGAACACTCGTCTTAACATCGAGTGATACCTCCAATGCGCCTCTCAGGGAGAGAAGCATTGCTTCGTATGCCAACTGCGGGTCTGTATCATCGGCGTGCCATATTTTTAGGAGATCCGCCGAATCGGCAAACTCAGAAGTCCGGTATTTTTGATAGATGACATTCTTAAGAACCGCTTCACTCGTAACGATAGTAGGATAAAGCTTAGAGAGCGAAACTTCCCCCCCAATATTCACTCCTGCCAACGATGCAAGATTCGAAAGTCCGGATAACTTGCTTGGGTTCGATTCGGGTAATATAGTAACGCTCGACCTATAGTACTTGGGAAGCAAAAGACTAATGATAATAGCCGCGCCAGTCACCGTTGCCGTGATGATCCCGATGAGCTTTCGGGACCCCCATAGAACGGCGAAATACTTCTCAAAGTTAAAAGAAGGCTTTTCGCTTGCTGCTTCTGAAGAACTGCTATTTTCCACGTTCAGGATCTTCCCCGTAATACAGTGACCTTACTTGTTAAACCCGTAGACAGTGTTTCCGAATCGTATACTCTAGATTCATTATCTGCCGTTTCAATCATGAGGTTGGGCGAAATGCACGTTGGCAAGAGTGCGCCATATATCGGGTGTTAGACATTTGACAAAACGTAGATCTTTTCACCAAGCTTTTCATTTTTCCACTCCAACACTCACTAATTCCTCAATATTACTTCGTTATCTGTATTATCCCAACCGTGATTGCCGCCAGGCTTGCCATAACAGTTGCCCAGGAAGTCATGATCTGCAATGTATTGTCCGGTCTTTCGACCCTCTGCGGCACGTAAACAAGACTGCCCGGAAGGATTTCCTCACTGGGGAAAATGAACCAGCCTGATTTCCATTTCTTCCCGCTCGGCAACGTCACGTAAATACGTCCAACATCTGCCGAGTCGGTGGCGCCGCCTGCTTGTGCGAGATAGTAGCTGAGGCTCGCTCCCTTCTGGTATAGCACCGCCGACGGAACAAAGACCTGCCCCTTCACCTGAACAACATTACTATTAAACGAAATATCCACGATATCGCCTTGCAGCATTTCAATATCGTCGCGTGACATTGGATCCGAGAGCGCAGCTTTTAGGTCAATTGGAACCAGGCCAGCATTATCCAAGGTGCGAGTGAGCCTTGAGCCTTCCAAGAATGCCGTCGATTTCAATCCTCCCGCGCGCGCAATGAAAGCGGAGAGCCGCTCCCCCCGAACGCGTAAAGCATAGCTGCCAGGATATCTCACTTCGCCCCTTATCTCCACCAATCTCGGCAAGGAGAATTTCGGACTCAATTTTATCGTCACGTGGTCTAAATCCTGGAGAAGAAAGTCGTGGGAAGAGTCAACCTGCCAATAGTCAGTTGGTAGGTCAATTTGGAAGGTTTTTGCTATAGCGTGTTCATTTGTCGTATCAACGCGGGTAATTTCAATACTGTCGACAGACGCATCTTGGTTGATTCCTCCCGCCAAAATCATCAGTTTCGAGACGGTCAACCCCTCCGATCTCCAGTACCTTCCGGGTGTTCGCACCGCACCGGAGATATCGACACTCCGCTGGGGGAAAAAATACTGCTGCGGATAAACAGTAATCTCATCCAACCTCCGAAGTTCCAAATTATTCGCAGGGTCGCCGGCCATCGCACTTTCAAGGTTGAAGGTGAGAACTTCTCTGCGAGAATTAGGAAGTGTACGAAGGATAACCGCTTTTTCCCCGAATGTATCCTCCAGAAGACTATCTGCCTCGCTGATCAAATCGCGGACTCTCATTCCCGGCCGCAATTGGAATTTTCCGGGCTTCTTGACGTTTCCAAAAAGGGTAACTAGATTCTCCCGAAATTGATTTACCGAGAAGATTGCCACGACGTCGCCGTCTTCTATGTCGAGCGAACTTGACAAAAGCTTCTGCACGTTCTCAAATCGCATATCAATATCTAGAATATTGTTGCGGAACTGTGACCGCTCTTCGAACGGAATCACGCGGTCGATATGAATTCGGTCTGTGTATGCATCAAATTGAAGCCCTCCAGCAGCGGCGATCAGGTCTCCCAGCTTTTCTTTTTCTTTCAATTCATAGATGGCCGGGCGCATCACTTCCCCCACAAGCGCAACGCGCCGCCCTACCGGTTTGACCAAAACAACATCGCCATCCTCCAAACGGACATCTTTAGACTTATCGCCTTTTATTGCATAGTCATATACGTCGATGACGGAAACTGTTCTTGAAGAAAGTTGAGGCGAATCACCTTTTGATTCTGATCGCATCACTCTTACATTGCGAAGGGATCCGCTGAGAGTCGGACCGCCGGCATTGTACAACGCGGTGAATGCGGTCGCCATGGAAGAAAGTTGGTAGCCTCCGGGTTTGTTCACCTCACCCAATACATATACCTGAATTGAACGAAGCTTTCCGATCGAAATGTCCAGAAATGTGTTTGCCGAAGGTGCTCCCTCCTTGAGCCCCGAATAAACACGCGTCATCCGTTTTACAAGAACTTTGTATGCTTTTTCAAGCGTCATGCCGCTGAGTGGTATCTGGCCGAGGTCAGGAATTGTAATTGCCCCTTCCTTTGTCACGGCAAGACGGTAGTAGAGCTGTGTTTCTCCCCATACCGTAATTATGACCTCGTCACCCGGTCCAAGAATATAACTTGGAGGAGGGGGAACGTTGGGTGAAGTTTCAAAAGTGGCTGCGGAAGCCTGGAAGATGTCATAACCGAACGGCACGACTTTTTCAGTTCCTGTGCGTCCCCGAAAACCAGGAATCTCCTGTTTTACCCTCGCGGCACGCAAAATAGAATCTTGCGCGGCGGCGGATAGGCGTGACAAACCTCTGCTCTCGGGCTCCTCTTGACCGGCTTTCGGAACAGTCGACTGTTCACTACTCGGGGCTTTTTGCAGAAACTGCTCAAGCCCGATGCCATATCCTTTTGCTTTTTGAATGGCTTCTTCTTTAGTCAGGCCAAGCTCTTGGATTTTCTTGTCAATTTGCTCGGGGGTCATTGTCTGGAGTTGTCCCTCCGCTTGTTCTTTAGTCTGCCCGAACAGAGGGGCGAAAAACAAAGATAGAATCAACAGAATCAAGCACGATTTGAAGCTCAATTGTGGTATCATGTGAAGTTTAACTGTGTAGCCAGAAGTGTGCAACGAATTTGTTCAGTCTAAAAGGACGTTATTTCCCAGGAGTTGGGCATACAGTTCCTGGGTTACAATCGAGTGTGTAAGATAAAGATTCTAGCTGATTTTTCCAAACAAATAATGGGTGCAAGTCATTGTGATGCAGCGGAATAGGGCCTGCTGAACAAATATGGCGTGTAATGTCTCAGGGATTATTGAGTTGCGTTATAGATTCTTGACGGGGGATAATACAGTTTGTTCACTCAGGAAGTCGCCGATTCGAGTCTTGTCGGCCCGCCAGCTTTCCTGATGGATTTGGAAAATTTCTGGCATCCCCCGTGGAAGAGCATCTCCGGCAGTTTCCAAATAGTCTCCTGCGACCTTACTGATTTCCCGACTAGGGCTTTTTCTGCACCGCGGGGCAGTTTTGAACAGCCTCATCGCTGACATCTCTTTGATGATTACCATGTAGTCCGACACCGAGACCTTCGGCGGAATCGACACCACGACGTGTACATGATCCTCCTGCACATTCAACTCTGTCACCTCGCATCCCAACCATT
>Ga0182017_10003817_pt1 | contig 11258 bp, 8 predicted proteins | sample 712E3DmetaG_FD_120492 | JGI IMG/M metagenome (GOLD analysis project Ga0182017, IMG submission 120492) | Permafrost microbial communities from Stordalen Mire, Sweden - 712E3D metaG | ecosystem: Environmental > Terrestrial > Soil > Wetlands > Permafrost | place: Sweden: Stordalen | collected... | reverse complement strand
TGGTCGGGGCGGGGCGATTTGAACGCCCGACCCCCTGCGCCCAAGGCAGGTGCGCTACCAGGCTGCGCTACGCCCCGACTGCATTCATTCTACACTACTTCTGAGTTTGGAGGGACTGACCGAAAACCGCGTCTTGATGCGGCGCACCTGCTTTTGGGCAGATTTCCACAGACTGTGCCAAACCCCTGCCTTCTTGTTCGGCGCGCCTGGCGCTCCCGCGCCGGGTAACGTTTGCGGCAACTGCAAGTTTTGGCATCGAAAGTGCAGAATTTGCTTCCCATGGGTCCCGCCGGAATGACACCTCGGCCATCCGCGCCCGGAGACGTCCTCTGGTGTGGTGGTAAGGGGGTGGGTTCCGGAGGCAGTTTTGAGGGCGGGGCGCTCGTTGGCGTCGAACGTGCTCCAGGCAAGTGAATATGCAGAGGCGAACATTGATCCTGGCCGCGGCGGCATCGATTGCCGTGGTAGGGCTGGCAACCTGGTTTGTGCTCGGTAGGCAAAGCGGAACCCAATACCGGACGGCGACCGTGGGACACGGCGATGTCACCACATTCATCTCGGCCACCGGCAACCCGAACGCCGTCGTCACCGTGCAGGTCGGCTCGCAAGTGTCGGGCATCATCCTCGCACTGTTCGCCGATTTCAACACCAAGGTAACCAAAGGCGAGTTGATTGCCCGGATCGACCCCGCGCCATTCCAGGCAAAGGTCGATCAGGCACTGGCAAACGTCGATGCAGCCCGTGCCGCCGTGGCCAATAGCCAGGCCGGCGTCCAACAAGCTCTGGCCGGCATCCAGGCAGCGAACTCCGCTCTGGCCGCGGCTCAAGCGAATGTCGTGAAGGCACAGGCCATCACCGAGGATGCCAAGGTCAAGGTGGACCGGCGCGTGATCATGGTTCAGCAAGGGGCGGACTCCAAGGAGGATCTCGAAACCGCTCAGACTACCCACAATTCGGCGGTTGCCGATCACAGCGCGCTAGTGGCGCAGCAGCATGCGGTGGAAGACAGCGTGAAGGTGGCGCAGGCGCAGTTGAACGTGGCGAATTCGCTCTTGACTGCCAACCAGGCACAGGTAAAGCAGTTCGGCGCGGCTCTGCGGACAGCCCAGATCGACCTGGACCACACGAGCATCAAAGCGCCGGTCGATGGCGTCGTGGTTTCGCGAAACGTGGATGTCGGACAGACGGTAGCCGCGAGCCTGGCGGCTCCAACGCTATTCCTGATCGCCCAGGACCTGACGAAAATGCAGGTGGACACGAATGTTTCGGAAGCGGATGTGGGGCGCGTGCGTGTGGACCAGACTGCAACATTCACAGTGGATGCATATCCCGGGCGGGTGTTCACAGGCTTGGTGAACTCGGTCCGCAAGGCGCCCATCAACGTGCAAAACGTGATCACGTACGACGCGGTGATCGGCGTGTCCAATGCGGACTTGAAGTTATTTCCAGGAATGACAGCGGATGTGAAGATCCTCGTGAATCAGCGCCCAAACGCGCTGAGAGTGCCCAATGCGGCGCTACGCTATCATCCGGCATCCGAGACTCCGGCGCCGGCCAGCAGCGGCAAGGGGGCGAGAAAAGGCGCTGCACCGGAGCAAGCTGTCTGGAGACTGGACCCGGACGACAAGCAGGAACGCGTCGCGGTCACGACGGGCGAAAGCGATGGCACATATACGGAAGTAACAGCCGGCGGTCTGAAGGACGGAGATCGCGTAGTTATCGCGGTGCTGGCAACGGCGGCGGCCGCTCCCAGCAGCAGTCCAGGCTCCGCGGGCAGTAGCAAAGGCGGCAGAGGACCGGGGTTCTAAGTGAGCGGCATGGCAGCGGTAATCGAAATCAAGGATCTGGTGAAAGACTACAAGCTGGGACAGGTGCCTGTACACGTATTGAAGGGCATCTCGTTCGAGATCGAGCGCGGGGATTTCGTCACCATCATGGGGCCATCCGGATCCGGGAAATCCACTCTGATGAACATTCTCGGTTGCCTGGACAAGCCCACGTCGGGGATTTACAAACTGGACGGAATCAGCGTTGGAGATTTGAACCGCGATCAACTGGCGGAGATCCGGAACAAGAAAATCGGGTTTGTCTTTCAGCAGTTCAACCTGCTGGCTCGAACAAGCGCGGCCGAGAATGTCGAACTGCCGCTGATGTATACCGACACCCCCGCACCGCAGCGGCACCAGCGGGCCATGAAGGCGCTTTTGTCGGTGGGGCTGGCCGGACGCGAGGACCACCAGCCAAGCCAACTTTCCGGCGGGCAGCAGCAGCGCGTGGCCATCGCGCGGTCGATGGCGAACGACCCTAAGATCATCCTGGCGGATGAACCGACCGGGGCGCTGGACTCGAGGACCAGCATCGAGATCATGGCGATCTTCCAGCGGCTAAACCGCGAGCAGAAGATTACCATGATCGTGGTGACGCACGATCCGGATGTTGCGGCTTACTCCAATCGGAACATCCACTTCAAAGATGGCAAGCTGCAGTTGGACGAACGGATCGCGCAGCCGCGCGACGCAGCGAAGGACCTGGAGCAGCTTCCCGCGGAGCAACCGGAGGCGGTAGCGGCGGCATGAACAAACTGATTGCAAGCGTCAGGATCGCGCTCCGGGCGCTGACGGTGAACCGTACGCGCTCGGCGCTCACGATGCTGGGGATCATCATCGGGGTGGCGGCGGTGATCGCGATGGTGGGTGTTGGAGCGGGCGCCACCGCGAGGATCCAGGCGCAGATCCAGAGTATCGGGGCCAACCTGATCATGGTCTCGCCAGGCAGCATCAGCAGTAACGGCGTGCGCCTTGGCTCCGGCGCGGTGTCCAGCCTGACCGAGGATGACGCCAAGGCCATTGCCAAGGAGTGCCCTTCCGTAGCGGCCGTCGCGCCCACCGTGCGCGGCACGGTACAGGTGGTCAACGGAAACAGCAACTGGGCTACAAGCGCCCAAGGGGTGACTCCGGACTACATGACGATCCGCGATTACTCGATGATGTCCGGCGAGTTCTTCACAACTCAGGATGTCGATGCGGCCGCCAAATCGGCCGTGCTGGGTGCAACCGTGGCAACCAACCTGTTTGGCGATAACGACCCCACCGGTCAGGTGGTCATCATCAAGAACGTGCCGTTCACCGTAGCGGGGGTGCTTACACCCAAGGGCCAGTCACCTTCGGGCCAGGACCAGGACGACGTCATCCTCCTGCCGATTTCCACAGCCAAGCAAAAGGTGCTCGGCGCCAATAAAGCCAATGCCAAGGCGGTCAGCTCGCTGATGGTGCAGGCCATGAACCCACAGGCCATGGACCAGGCGCAACAGGAACTGACGGTGCTGCTGCGGGAACGGCACAGGATTCAACCCGGCGAGGATGACGACTTTTCGGTCCGCAATCTGGCTGAGGTATTCGCGGCGCAGGAAACCTCGGCGCAGGTAATGTCGATTCTGCTGGGCGCTATCGCGTCGGTGTCGCTGATCGTGGGCGGCATCGGAATCATGAACATCATGCTGGTGTCGGTAACCGAAAGAACGCGCGAGATCGGCCTGCGGCAAGCCGTGGGCGCCAAGACGCGCGACATCCTCTCCCAGTTCCTGGTGGAAGCCGTGACGCTCTCATTGCTGGGTGGAATCATCGGGATCGTGCTTGGGCTGACGGCTTCGTTGCTCATCTCGCACTTCGCGAACTGGTCCACGCAGGTGAGTCCGCTGTCGGTTCTGATGGCGTTTGTTTTCTCCGCACTGGTGGGAGTGTTCTTCGGTTACTACCCGGCCCGGAAGGCGGCGTACATGGATCCGATTGAGGCCCTCAGATATGAATGAACCGATACGCCAGCTCACCGCCGATCGCGACAAAAGCGCGCTTTCCCGGAAGCCGCATATGAACCATATGGGCACTCACTTGCTGGATCGCCTCCGCCCGCCGCTCGTTTTCGGGATGGCCGGATTCTTGCTCTTTTTGAACGGCTGCACGATCGGTCCGAAGTACCGGCGCCCCAGCGCTCCGGCGCCACCGGCATTTAAAGAAGCTTTGCCCGCCGGCTGGAAGGAAGCGCAACCGGATGACGGAGCGCTGCGCGGTAAGTGGTGGCAGGCTTACAACGATCCGCGTCTCGACGCGCTTGAAGACCAGGTGAGCATCTCGAACCAGAATGTACTGGCCGCCGAAGCTCAGTTCCGCGCGGCCAAAGCGGCGGTGCACGTAGCCCGAGCCGGTCTCTATCCCACCGCGGCTACCGCGCCTTCCGCGTCGTGGTCCAGAAGCGGCGTGAATCCTGGCGTGCGGCGCCTCTATACGATACCAATCGATCTGGCTTATCAGGTCGATGTATGGGGAAGCATCCGGCGCGGAGTTGCGGGAAACTCCGCCATCGCGCAGGCTTCGGCGGCGCAATTGGAGAATGCCCGTTTGTTGTATCAGGCGGAGCTCGCTGCCGATTACTTTCAGATCCAGGGATTGGACGCCTCGCGGCAACTGATGGACGACACCGTGAAGTCGTACGAGCGATATGTTCAACTGACCCAGAACCGATTCGATGGCGGTGTCGCATCGATGGGCGACGTGGCTCTGGCGCAAACGCAGTTGGAAACAGCACGCGCGCAGTTGGTGGACCTGGGAGTTCAGCGGGCTCAGTTCGAACATGCGATTGCAGTGCTGACGGGCAAGCCACCTTCCGATTTGTCGATTCTCCCGGCGCCGCAGCAGTCACAGTTGCCGTCGTCCCTGGTCGGCATTCCTTCCACCCTGTTGGAACGAAGGCCCGACGTCGCCGCCGCCGAACGGCAGGTGGCGGCCGCGAACGAACAGATTGGAATCGCCAAAGCTGCGTTGTACCCTTCACTGGCCTTCGGCGCCAGCGCGGGGTCGCAGACTGCGGCCTTCCTCGATCTGCTGACATGGCCCAGCCGCTTCTGGTCCGTGGGCCCGCAGTTGGCACAGACCCTCTTCGATGTGGGAAAGCGCCGCGCTCAAGTCAAGGTGACGCAAGCCAACTACGACGCCACAGTGGCAAATTACCGGCAAACGGTACTTACGGCATTCCAACAGGTGGAGGACAATTTGGCGCAGTTGCGCATCCTTTCGCAAGAAGCCGAGATCATCGACCGGGCGGTCAAAGCCGCGGAGCGGTCGCTTCAGATATCCACCGATCAGTATCGCGGGGGACTTGCCAACTACCTGCAGGTAGTCACATCCCAGACCTACGCGCTGCAGAATCAACTGAGGGCAGTCGATATTCAAACCCGGCGCATGGACGCGAGCGTGTCCTTGGTCCAAGCCCTTGGCGGCGGATGGGACGCCAGGCGTCTACCATCCTCACAAGATATCCTCCGCTGAGCTTACCGAGCCTGATCGTGCCCAGCCGTTGGCCCTCCACCTGCAACAGAGACGCCGGGGAGTGACAGCGGAGAACGCGCTGGCGGCTCGCCAAAGGCGCATCGACAAGCTGCATCATTCGAAGATTGTGAACAGTTACTGTTATAGGTTCTTCAAGGACCCGTGGCTTGAGCTCGGAAGTTAGCTCAGCGCACTTCTGTAAGAAAGGAAGTTAGACGATGGCCATTTCTGTCCGCTGGCTTTTGCTTGGGGCGTCGGCGTTCGCATGCTTGAGCCCTCATCCGGTCTTAGCCGCGCAAGGGCCAGGAGCCACGGTTTCGGCGGCGCCGGGCACGCTGGTCCGCTGGACGGCGCCGGGCACGACGCGGTGCAGTATGAAGGGACGCTCTTGGGCCGCGTTGCATGAAACCTGCTATTACCCGATCGACCTCCTACAGAAGCCGGCTCTAATCACGATCGCCCGGTGGGGCACTGGCCAACGAGATTTAGCTCACATCTCGGTGGTGCCCAGCGATTACGGGACCGAGTCGATCGACCTTCCCAATATTCCGCAAGCCAATCCGTCGCCGGAGGACCTCAAGCGCGACTCGCGCGACCAAGTCCTGCTGAGCAGGGTCTGGAGTCGCAAGGAGGGACCGCCAAGATTCGCGCTTCCCCTTGGGGCGCCGGCCGACCCGCTGCCCAAGGGCAAGTCCTTCGGGGTGAAGCGCGTCTTCAACGGCAAACCAGCCCCGCATCTGCACACGGGGGCCGACTACGCCACGCCAGTGGGCACGCCGGTCTTGGCCGTCGCCGACGGGACGGTAGTAGTCGCCAAGGATATGTTCTTCGAAGGCAACGCTGTGTTCATCGACCACGGCAACGGCCTCATCAGCATGTACTTCCACCTCTCGGAGGTCAAGGTCCAGGCCGGGCAGGAGGTCAAAAAGGGTCACACGCTCGGCCGGGTCGGATCGACGGGGCGCGCCACGGGACCGCACCTGTTCTTCGGCGTCCGCTGGCATGACGCCCGCATCGACCCCGAGTTCCTGCTGGAGGACCCGGGCAAGATCCCAGCGGTAGACCGAGTGTCACGATAGATATGGGAAGTTGTTCTTAAGACAGCAACCGATCTTTTCTCTGGCGCGATAGCGTTGCCGCTGGTCCCGGACGTCACGATGCCGAAAGCAGCGCCGATCGGGCCTCCCTGGCCGAACCCGCGAGTTGCCGCTCGATCTCCCCGCAGAAGTAGTGATAGAGGCAGAGATGAACCTGCTGGATGAGGGGCGTGGAACGCGACGGGACCGCGAAGAGGAAGTCGCTCAAAGGCGCGAGCGCGCCGCCCCCTTCGCCGGTGAGGGCGATGGTGCGCATCCCCATGGAACGAGCCTGCTCGAAGGCGGCGAGCACGTTTTTCGAGGTGCCGGACGTGCTGATGCCGAGCAGCACGCCGCCCGGCTGTCCGTAGGCCTCGGTCTGGCGCGAGAAGACCGTGTCGTACGAGTGGTCGTTGGCCCACGCCGTGAGGACGGCGGTATTCGACGTGAGGCATATCGCGTTGAGCGGACGCCGCTCCAGCAGGAAACGGCCCACCAGTTCGCCGGTGAGGTGCATGGCATCGCAGGCCGAGCCGCCGTTTCCGCAGACCAGCAGCGGCTTGCCTTCACCGAGAGCGCCCACCATGGTGGAAATAGCGCTGGCAACCAGTTGTTCACTCCAGGATTGCGCGGCAAGCTCCAAAAGACGGGCGGATTCGGTCAAGTACTCGTGCAAACTCACGGCGATCTTCATTCTTGCACGATTCCCGCCGCCGGCGCCGGCGTATCTTAAGGCCGGTCGATCGCCGCCTCGACGATTTCCAGGCGGCGCCTGGGACTTTCCCCGTCCACGTCTTCCTTTTCGAACGCGGCGAGCACTTCCATCCCCTCCACGATCCGCCCGAACGCGGAGTATTTTCCGTCCAGGTGCGGCGCCGGGCCGAGCATCAGGAAGAACGACGTGCTGGCCGAATCCGGATCGTCGCCGCGAGCCATGCTCACGATGCCGCGCTCGTGCTTCACATCGCCAGAGAACTCGCCCTTGAGCGTGCGCACCCATCGGTCGGCCGGGTGGGCGGCGCCGCCGGGACGTGTGTTCCCGATTCCGCCCTGCACCACGAAATCCTTCACCATTCGATGAAACGCCGTCCCGTTGTACCAGCCGGTGGCGGTGAGCTTCAGGAAATTGCGCACGTGGTTGGGCGCCCAATCAGGCTCCATCTTGATCTTCATGGTCCCGAGCGTGGTCTTCATCGTCACCGTGCGGCGCAGTTCGTCGAGCGTGGCGCCTGCGAACGGCTCCACCTTCTTCTGCTCGATGGTGATCTTGAGAATGCGCACCGGTTTTTCCGCGAAGCCATCGGCGGCGTTGGGCGATTGCGAGATCTTCTCCACCACGTCCATGCCTTCGGTGACGCGCCCGAAGGCGGAGAACTTGCCATCCAGCGCCGCCTGCGGCGCGATGCATACGAAGAACTGCGCGCCGTCGCTATCCGCCTTGCCGGGAATGCTGACCGTGGAGACCACGCCGCGCTCGTGCTTCAGGCCGGTGAATTCACCGGCCAGTTGATTGAGCCCGCCCGTGCCCCACAGCTTGCGCGGTGTCCTGGCATCTTTGAGCAGCGGGTCGCCGCCCTGGATGATGCCGTAGGACACCACGCGATGGAAGGCGCCGCCGTCGTAGAATCCCTGGCGCGCGAGCGTCAGGAAGTGGTCCACGTGCCTGGGCGCTTTCTCGGGCGCGAACTCGAAGCGGAACGTGCCCACGTCGGTAGAGACCACCGCTTCCAGATCGTTGGCGGATTGCCCCAGCGCGGCGGCCATCGGGCAGAGGAGAAGAGCGAATAGACGGGAGCGCATCGCCTCTATCGTAAACCCGGGGACAGACCCGACGTTCCCTCAGTTCTTTACTTTCGAAATGAACCCGGGGAACGTCGGGTCTGTCCCCGGGTTCTATAATGACAGGCGTGAACGGTTGCCGAATTCGGCGGCTGGGTGCCGCCACGCTGTTGCTCGCCACGCTGCTCGGGGCGCAGACCGCCAACTCCATCGAAGGCCAATGGGCCGGTACGCTGCAGAATGCCGGCGACGACCCGCTGCCGATCGTCATCCGCATCGCCAGGTCCGTGGCCGGCGAGCTCACTGGCACGCTGGACAGCCTGAAGGACGCCATCTACGGATTGCCGATGCAGTCGGTCGCCCTTTCCGGCGACACCCTGAAGTTCTATGTGCCTCTGGCGCGCGTGTCGTTCGAAGGCAAACTCGCGGGCGGCCAGATCGCCGGCACCTTCCGTCGCGGCGACCTCAATTTGCCGTTCGTCTTCCGGCGCCAGGCCGTGGTCACCGAGCCGCCGCGTATCGTCGCCGCCGTTTCCACAACCCCCCACATCGGCGAATGGATGGACGACGACGGCGTGCAGGTGCCCGCCCCGCCGCGCGAGCATCCACGCCTCTATCTGCGCGCGCGCGATCTCGACGACCTGCGCCGCCGCCTCGCCCACCCCGCGCTCAAACCGGTTTGGGACCGGCTGCAAAAGCGCGCCCGCGAGAATCTGCAAACCCGCCTTGAGGTGGACTCCATTCGCTACCTGCTGGACCGCGACGACGCTCTTGGCCGGCGCACCGCCGCCGACGCGATCGATACCCTGGAGCACGCCACCTTCCCCATGGACGTCGAGGACATTTCGCGCCAGATCGGGCGCATGATGGTCACCGGCGCCATCGTCTACGACTGGTGCTATCCCGTGCTGAGCGCCGAGCAGAAGCGGCGATTCGCCGCGCAGGAAGTGCGCCTCGCCAAGTTGATGGAGGTGGGGTATCCACCGATGGAGGGCGGATACCTGGATAGCCACGGCTCGGAGTGGATGATCATGCGCGACCAGCTTTCCGCCGGCCTCGCGCTCTACGACGAGTTCCCGGAGATGTACCGCTACGCCGCCAACCGCTTCTTCAAGGGTCATCTGCCGGCGCGCGATTTCTGGAACCAGGGGCACGCCTTTCACCAGGGCTCCGCCTACGCCGAAACGCGCTTCAGCTCCGAGTTGTACCCTCTGTTCATCTTCGACCGCATGGGCTTCGGCAACGTCTATAACCCGGCGCAGCAGTTCGTGCCGTACTCGTGGATCTATATGCGGCGGCCCGACGGCCAGTTGCTGCGCAGTGGCGACGGGCAATCCATTTCGCCGCGCCTGCGCTCGCTGCTCACCGCCAGCTACTACGGCGACGGCTACATTCTGGCGGACTACCTGACTAAGCCGAACGTCGACGGCAGGAGCGAGATTTACGAGCTGCTGTGGCGCGATCCCGACCTCAAGCCGCTGCCCCTCACCGATCTGCCGCTCTCCCGCTACATGGGCTCGCCCTACGGCTGGATGGTGGCGCGCACGGGCTGGGGCAAGGACGCCGCGATCGTCGAGATGAAGGTGAACATTTATAATTTCACCGATCACCAGCATCTGGACGCGGGCGCTTTTCAGATCTATTACCAGGGCGCGCTGGCCCTCGATTCCGGCCTCTATGAAGGCCAGAACGGCGAATTCGGCAGCCCGCATCACGTGAACTACAACACGCGGACCATCGCCCACAACAGCCTGCTGATCTACGATCCAGAGGAAAAGTTCGAGCGTGGCACCGTCAAGTACCGCAACGATGGCGGCCAGCGAATGCCCAACCGCTGGCGCGAGCCCAGCACGCTGCAGCAACTGCTCAACCTCGACTACCGGACCGGCGAGGTTCTGGGCGAAGGCTTCGGACCCGATCCCGAGCGGCCCGACTACACGTATCTCAAGGGCGACCTCACCAAGGCTTACTCTGGCAAGGTGCGCGACGTGAAGCGCTCGTTCGTGTTCCTGAACCTGTCCGGCCAGGCGTCGCCGGCGGCGCTGATCGTCTTCGACAAAGTGACGGCATCCAACCCCGCGTTCAAGAAATATTGGCTGGTGCACAGCATGGAGGAACCCGAGGTGCGCGGCAACGCGACCACGGTTTCGCACGGCGGCCGCCTGATCAATACCACGCTCCTGCCCGAAGCCGGGAACCTGGAGATTGTCAAGGTGGGTGGGCCGGGCAAGGAGTTCTGGGTCTTCGGCGAGAACTTTCCCAACCAGCCCGAAGCCGGCGCGGATCCCAAAGATTTCGAAACCGGTGCGTGGCGTATCGAAGTCTCTCCGCGCACGGCGTCGGCGACGGACTGCTTTCTGAACGTGATGCAGATGACCGGCGCGAGCCATCCTCCCGCGGTGGAGAAGCTCACGGCGAAAGGCATGACCGGCGTGCGCGTGGCGGACCGCGTGGTCTGGTTCCAGACGAACGGCGAGCGAACGCCGCGCGCGGTCGGGTTCACCGTGACCGGCGGCGGCACACTGAAGTACCTGGTGACGGATTTGGCCGAAGGCACCTGGCAGGTGTGGCGCGACGGAAAAATCGTGCGCCCGGCCGTCCGCGTGGCGGAGAGCGAGGGCACGATGTACTTCGAAGGCCCGCCGGGAAGCTATCAACTGCGAAGGTAGGACCTCGGCGCCGTAGGCGATAATAATGAAGAGCGAGGAGACCCAATGAACTGGAGTGCGATCGGGGCGATTTTTTTGGCGCTGGCGGTAGGCTTGGGCGCGTTCGGCGCGCACGGGTTGAAAGCCAGGCTCGATGCTTATTCCCTCGGGATCTGGGAAAAGGCGGTGTTCTACCATTTCATTCACGCGCTGGGGATCCTGGTGGTCTCCATGCTGCCGCGCACGGGGACGTTCCCCATCAACGGAGCGTCGTCGGTGTGCTGGCTGCTCGCCGCCGGCGTGCTGATTTTCTCGGGCAGCCTGTACACACTGGCGCTCACCGGCGCGCGGTCGCTGGGCGCCATCACGCCCGTCGGCGGCGTGTGTTTCATCGCGGCGTGGCTGCTGCTAGCCTATTACTTCATCGCCCAGAG